>ERZ1034980.7-NODE-7-length-334235-cov-21.604040_pt1 | contig 334235 bp, 328 predicted proteins | sample MGYA00520622_ERZ1034980 | MGnify/ENA primary metagenome ERZ1034980 (study PRJEB33766, sample SAMN09781791) | gut metagenome | biome: gut microbiome | host: Homo sapiens | place: Madagascar | study: EMG produced TPA metagenomics assembly of the PRJNA485056 data set... | reverse complement strand
CCGTACCGATCCGATTGGGATTAAGTTGCAGACACACTTTTCTGCCTATAACCCGGGAAGCGTGATGTCGATAAACTGCATGCGAAACCCTCCTGATCGATAGCCTGCCTTGAAATGAAAACGGCCAGAGCGATTGCCCTGGCCGGATGCTATCAATGGAGCGGACAACGGGGTTCGAACCCGCGACCCCCACCTTGGCAAGGTGGTGCTCTACCAACTGAGCCATGTCCGCATTGCGAGAATGCATAATAGTACGTAATTTCTTGCTAGGCAAGCTCTTGCAGAAATGTGAAGACAGCATCCACAAGTTCCGCAGGAGTAAGCGAGGTTCCCTCGACCCCGCCCGCCCCCGGCGCAGCCGAAGAAGATGCCGCACGAGAGGATGCAGTGCCCATGCCGGCCCCTGCCCCGCTGCGCTTCGAAGCCCCGATCTTGCCCGCGCCAACCGACACGCGCGAGCTGCGCCTGGTCGATCGGTCACGCAACGACGACCCGTCGGGGCCAAAATACCTCAACGGAAGGCGCAGCTTCCTTTTGTCTGCAAGATAGCTTCCACCTGCACGACGGATCTTCGTCGAAAGCTCGTCCGGTATGTCAACCGGCTCGACAACCAATTTGCCGCCCACCACCGAGATCAACTTGATATGATGCTCGGCCGCCCAAGCGCGGATGCGCGCCTTATCGAACATGCTCTTCGCGGCGTCGGGCATGTCGGGACGCTTCGAGGACAAGTCGTTGAAAACGTCCTCCACCGCCTCGATCGTCGCCGCTGAAGCCACACGACGATACCAAAGAACGCGCTCGTCGGCATCGGGGATATACGGTTCGGGGAAGAACATGTCGCCCGGAAGATTCACCGTGATGTCCGACAAAGCAGGCAGCAGGCCGTCACCGTCGATGGCAACACCCTCACGCGTGTCACCAACGGCGCTTGCAAGCATCTGCGCGAACAGGTCGAAACCGACCGCAGACATGTTGCCCGACTGCTCGGCACCTAGGATATCGCCCGCACCGCGGATCTCGAGATCGCGCATGGCGATGCGCATGCCGCTGCCAAGCTCCTGATGCTCGCCAAGCGCGGTAAGGCGCGCCGTCGCCTCCTCGGTAAGGGGGATGTTGTCGGGGAACATGAAGTAGGCGTAGGCCTGCGTGGAAGAACGTCCCACGCGCCCTTTCAGCTGATACATCTGCGCCAAGCCAAGGCGTTGCGAGTCCTCGATGATGAGCGTGTTGGTATGGGGGTTGTCGATACCGCTTTCAATGATCGTGGTTGCCACCAGAACATCGAGCTGGCCCGCCGCGAAATCCTCCATGGTGCGCTCAAGCGAGTCTTTGTCCATCTTGCCGTGAGCCACGCCGACACGCGCCTCGCCCGCAGCCTCTTGCACGCGACGCACGGCACCGTCAATGGAGCGAACACGGTTCGACACGTAGTAAACCTGGCCGCCGCGGCCAAGCTCACGCCTGATGGCGGCGCTGACCAAGTCGGGGTCCCATTCGCCCACATGCACTTCAACAGGACGGCGCTCGTCGGGCGGCGTGAGGATCAGGCTCATGTCGCGCACACCGGAAAGCGACATCTGCATGGTGCGCGGGATTGGCGTGGCCGAAAGCGTGAGCACGTCGATGTACTCGCGCAGGTTCTTCATCTGCTCCTTGTGGCCCACGCCGAAACGCTGCTCCTCGTCGATGATGACAAGGCCAAGATCATGCGGGTTCACATCGCGAGAAAGCAGGCGATGCGTGCCCACCAGGATATCGACGTCGCCGTTCGAGAAGCCCTCAAGTGCGACTTGCTGCTGCTGAGGCGTGCGGAAACGAGAAAGCACCTCAACCTTCACGCCGAAAGGCTCGCAACGCTCGCTGAAGTTGGTGTAATGCTGCTGGGCCAAGATGGTGGTCGGGCACAAAACCATGACCTGCTTGTTATCTTGAGTGGCTTTGAACGCGGCACGGAGCGCGACCTCGGTCTTGCCAAAGCCAACGTCACCGCAGACCAGTCGGTCCATCGGCCGAGGCGATTGCATGTCCGCTTTCACGTCGGCGATGGCGGAAAGCTGATCGGGGGTTTCCCGATACGGGAAAGCATCTTCCATTTCGCGCTGCCACGGGGTATCGGGGCTGAAACGGAAGCCTTGCACCGCCGCGCGACGGGCATAGACGTCCACCAAATCGAACGCGAGTTTCTTCGTTGCCTTGCGCGCCTTCGAAAGAGCGCGCGACCAATCCGAGGTGTTCAGACGCGTAAGGCGCGGGCTGGAACCTTCGGGACCCACATAACGCGTGACGCGGTCAAGCTGCTCGACCGGAACGAACAGCTTGTCTTCGCCGTCGTATTTCAGCTCAAGGTAATCGCGTTCGGTGCCGTCGATCTCGCGGCGCACCAACCCCGCAAAGTACGCGATGCCATGAGCAGCATGAACGACATAGTCGCCTGGCTTGTACGGGAACGTGACCTCGGTCACGTCGACACGGCGGTTAGCGCGATGCGCCTGGGCGCCCTGCGTGTCGGACAAGCTGATCATGGCAAGCTTCGCCTTAGGGATAATCATGCCCAGGGGAATATCGACGTCAACGACGTTCACCACGCCACGACGGAGGCGGCGCTTTCTAAGCTCGACATGCTCATCTTCGTCGGAAACGCGCGCCTTCGCCTCACGCGCCAGCGCCGACGTCGCCATGCTGTCGGTACCGCGCTCGGCTGAAATATCGGGACGCTGTCGCTGCGCTTCCAGACCCTCTGACGCTGTCAGGGGCTTTCGCGAAAGCCCCTTCGGCGTCGAAGCGCGCTCGGCGTCAGCGTCGTTGCCTGAATCCAGCCTCTCCTGAATGGGCAGGTTGTGCTCAACGAACGCGAGCTTCATGTCCTCACGGGCGCGATAACCCGGAGCCGAGAACACCACCAGATAGTTGTCATCGATGAGCTGGCGAAGGCGGCCGTACAGTTTCTCGGGATGTCCCGCCACCTCAACGCGCTTAACCGGCAGCTCTTCATCGAGCGCGCTTCCGACGCGCATGATAGACAAGTAGGTCGCGCGCACATCTCCGCCGAAATCCAACGTTGCCGGCGATGCGCACAAACCGTCAAGGGCGATGTTCGACCCCTTGGCCCGTGCCGCGATCTCGTCCATCGCGTGCATGGCATCGTCAACAAGAGAACGCGGCTCAACCAAACACGACAAAACGCCCTTGCGCGCGTAATCACCCAAAGTAACGGTCTTGTCGTGGATCATCGCCAACAGGGCATCGGCACCCTCGAAATGAAGCCCACCCTCGAGCTGCTCAAGTAAATCGCGATGAGCAGGATTGATGCGCGCCGAGCGCTCGAGCTTCTGGATGGCCTTCGCACGCGAGGTCGCCGAACACGAGAACTCGCGAACCGGGTAAACTTCGATGGAATCAAGCGACGAGATGGTCTGCCCCGTCGACGGAACGATTCGCCTGATCTCATCAACCTCGTCGCCGAAGAAGTCGATGCGCACGGGAAAAACCGAGTTGCCCGGGAACACGTCGATCACGCCGCCACGAACCGCGAATGTGCCAGGACCGTCGATCTCGCCGGTGTTGGCGTAGCCGCACTCCTCCAAAGAACGAGCGATGTCCTCGAACGAATCGACCCCGCGCTTCGAAGCGCCTGGCATATCAGCCACCTCAACGCCCGTTTGGAAAACCAGCGGCACGCACACGTCGCTGTCCGCCGGGGGCAGCATGCGTAAAAGAGCACGCGCGCTGGCAACCACAACGATGTCCTTGCCCTCACGGAGCGCATAAGCGGCTTCCATTCGACGAGCCGCAAGCTTCGCCGACTCGGCGGCCTTCTTGGCATTCTGCGGCTTCACTTCGAAAGGATAGTCGGTACGCTCAGGAAAACGAAGGACGCGATCTTCGCCCAAATACGCTGCCACGTTGCGCGCAAACGAAAGAGCCGCGTCCTCGCCCGCAACCACGACAAGCGTAGGCTGAGGCCGATACGCGAAACGAGCGGCAACCATAAAGGGGCGCGCCGAAGAGGCCACGCCCAAAACGGCATCCTGCCCAGCGTCAAGCTTGCCCCAGAACGCATCGAGGCAGCCGGTTTTCTCGAACGGGTAAACAAGCGATTCGATTAGCACAGATTTCCCCTTAAACGCAGGATTTAGGGCCCGCGCGAACAATGCACAAACACAAATAGGGCGTTTCCGCCCGAACCTATGATAACCCGCATGACCGTTGAGACGCGCAGTGCGTTTCCGCTCCCGAAAAAGGCTAGAATCTGAAACGAACAAAACCAAACAGAGCGCATCGAAGCAATTCAAAGGGAGAGAACATGGCCGCGAACCACCACGACGAACTTATAAGCCTGATCGAGTACCTATATACCGAGCGCCAGCAATTCGACCAAATCGAACAGCTCGAGCGCGCCGAATCGGCCGGTGCCATTGACGACGACCGCCTTTGGGCAATCTTCCGCGGTCTGGTGAACACCCGCCACCCGCAACCCGCAAGCGAGAACTTCCTGGCCACGCAAGACCAACTGCTCCAGAGCCTTATTGCCGAAAACGGCATCTCGACCTTGGACGACACACGTCCTTCGCCCACCAACGACCGCATCCGCTTATGGCTCGGCGACATCACCACGCTTGCCGTTGGCGGCATTGTGAACGCCGCGAATTCGCAGATGCTGGGATGCTGGGTTCCGGGCCACCACTGCATCGACAACGCCATCCACACGTATGCCGGGGTGCAGCTGCGCATGGAATGCGACAAACTGATGAATAAACAAGGTCACGAGGAACCAACAGGTACGGCAAAAGTGACCGGTGCTTACAACCTGCCCAGCAAATACATCGTGCATACCGTAGGCCCCATCGCCAACGGAAACCCCACCCCCAAGCACAAGCGCGAGTTGGCTTCGTGCTACAAAAGCTGTTTGGACGCGGCGGCGAAGCACGACATGCATTCAATTGCGTTCTGCGGCATTTCGACCGGCGTGTTCGGCTTCCCTGAAAAGGAAGCATCGCAGATCGCAGTGGATACCGTGAAGGCATGGCTTGCCAACCACCCCGAAACGGACATAACGGTGGTATTCAACGTGTTCTCAAAGAAGGGCGAACAGCTTTACGAAGATCTGCTGGAATTCTAAACACCCCGCGAGGAACCCTCGGAATTGTAAGAGCAAGCAGCTCCAACGATCTGACGCGATGCTTCTGATCAAGCCTGGAATTGATCCTCATTCCAGGCTTTCCCCGACAGCTTCCTAAACTTCCTCGATCGCGTACTGCACTCCCCGCTCCTGCAGCAGACGGAACATTTCCCCTGGCGAATAAGCCCGAACCGTCGAGCGCGCAAAGCCTTTCGCGTCTCGCGTTACGATGGCATCGGCATCGATACGCTCGGCGCATACAGAAATCAGGCAATCCTCGAAATCGGGCCAAGAGAAGCTTGCGGCCCTTCCTAAAGCAGCCTTATCAACCGAGCAGACATTGAACAATTCGAGGCTTCTAAGAAATGTTTTCTGGATATCTTCGCTTGCTGCCTTCCTGCTCAAGACGTAGAAGATATCGGTGTACGACTTCGCGGACACCCACAACTCCAAATCGCCGAACGCATGAGGAACAAGCAACTTGCAAGATTCCTCGAATGTCATGCGTCGCGCGATGATGTCAAACAGGACACAGGTATCAAGCAAAGCGCGCACAGCGATCCCCCTCCAGCTGATCTCGAATCTCTTTGAAGCTAGTAGAGCCCCATGCGTCTTCAAGAGGCAATGAGATTTCCTCGTATATCCCACGCAACTCATCGAGCATTTCAGACGAAATTGATTGCCTTTCCTCTGCCCCGTTCTGGGAAGCCTCGAGATCGCCGGGCAATGCGCCGTACTTAAGAACATAGGCGTAAGCCTTATTGATGAGATCGGTTGGATTCGAGCCGATTTCCTCCAAGATCTTTCCGCCTTGTTCTTTCACCTCTATGGGCACACGCGCTGCAACCATGGCGTTCATAAAAGTCTCCTTCTATTTGTATTACAGTATAACAGACAGAAGACGGCATAGATCGCCACGGGTGCCAACTCGCTCGCCAAGGCACCAACTCGCTCGCCTAAAAGCTGCCGCGCATGAAAAAACGCTGCGGGGCTATGGAACCCCGCAGCGTTTCAACTGCGCATATATCCGAATGAGACAGACTAGCAAACACCCTGAGCGATCATGGCATCGGCGACCTTCTTGAAGCCGGCGATGTTCGCGCCTGCAACGTAGTTACCTTCCATGCCAGCCTCGCGTGCAGCATCGTCGGCGGCGTGGAAAATGCCCTTCATGATGCCCTCGAGCTTGGCGTCAACCTCGTCGAACGACCAAGAAAGACGCTCGGAGTTCTGGGTCATCTCAAGGCCGCTGGTGGCAACGCCGCCGGCGTTGGAGGCCTTGCCCGGGAAGAACGTCACGCCGTTGTCCTGCAGGTACTTGGTTGCCTCAAGCGTGGTGGGCATGTTAGCGCCCTCGGTGACCACCTGGCAGCCGTTGGCAACAAGCTGCTTGGCATCATCGATGAGAAGCTCGTTCTGCGTAGCGCACGGCATGGCGATGTCGCACTTGATCTGCCACACGCCGCGACCCTCATGGTACTCGGCATTGGGGCGATAGTTGGTGTACTCGGAAAGACGGGCGCGCTTGACTTCCTTGATGTCCTTAAGGGCAGCAACGTCGATGCCCTCGGGGTCGTAAACCCAACCGGTGGAATCGGAGCAGGTGACAGCTTTGGCGCCAAGCTGGGCAAGCTTCTCGATTGCGTACGTGGCAACGTTGCCAGCGCCCGAAACGACGACCGTCTTGCCTTCCAGAGTGTCGCCCTTCACGCTACGGAGGTACTCGGCGGTCAGGTAAACCGCGCCGTAACCCGTGGCCTCGGTGCGGGCGAGCGATCCGCCGAACGCAAGGCCCTTGCCGGTAAGAACGCCCTCGTAGCAATCACGAATGCGCTTGTACTGGCCGAACAGGTAGCCAACCTCGCGAGCGCCAACGCCGATGTCGCCAGCCGGAACGTCGGTATCTGCGCCGATATGGCGGTACAGCTCGGTCATGAACGACTGGCAGAAAGCCATGACCTCGCGGTCGGACTTGCCCTTGGGGTTGAAGTCGGAGCCGCCTTTGCCGCCACCCATGGGAAGGGTGGTCAAGCTGTTCTTGAAAACCTGTTCGAAGCCCAGGAATTTGATGATGGAAAGGTTGACCGAAGGATGGAAGCGCAAACCGCCCTTGTAAGGTCCAATGGCGCTGTTGAACTGAACGCGGAAGCCACGGTTCACATGAACCTTGCCGGCGTCGTCAACCCAAGGAACGCGGAAGATGATCGTGCGCTCAGGCTCGACCATACGCTCCAGGATGGCATGCTGCTCGTAACAAGGATCGGCTTCGACAACCGAACGAAGCGATTCCAAAACCTCGGTAACTGCCTGAATGAACTCCGGTTGATCGGCGTTCTTCTCCTTAACGTCCGCAAGGACGTCATCTACGTAAGACATATTTCTCCTTCGGTCGGTATTTCGGTCGGATTTTCGGTCGGTCGCCTTACACCGTAAGACGTCGAACCCCATTCTAGTTTGCCCCAACTGGTTAACCTCGAAGCAAAACAGCTGAAATGAGCTCTTAACAATGACCTGCCGCCTAAAACCCATCGCATGCCGTTCACGCCCAATCGCTATACTGGTACGGCAAAGAGACGGGAAAGGACAAAGTAATGCCACGTGAATCGATGAAGGCGAAACGGGAGCGCGCGCTTGAGGTTGCCAACAGGATGGGCGCCCATTATCCCGATGCGGAGTGCGCGCTGATCTTCGACAACGACCCCTTTCATTTGACAATCGCCACGCTTCTTTCGGCTCAGACGACCGACAAAGGCGTGAACAAGGTGACGCCGACGCTGTGGGAGCGCTACCCCACCATCGCCGACCTGGCATCCGCCAACGTCGAGGACGTCGAAGAGATCATCCGAACCATCGGCTTTCATCACGCGAAGGCGCGCAACTGCGTGAAGTGCGCCCAAATGGTGCTGACCGAGTTCGGAGGCGAGGTTCCGCATACATACGAAGAGCTTGAGCGGCTGCCCGGCGTCGGGCGCAAAACCGCCAACATCGTCATGAACACCGGCTTCGGCATCGTCGAGGGGATCGCTGTCGACACGCATGTGAAGCGCATTGCCCAACGCTTGAAATTCACCAATCAGGACGACCCATCGAAAATCGAGCAAGACCTGTTGAAGCTCTACCCTAAGGAATACTGGGGGCCGGTCAACCACGAATGGGTGCTGTTCGGCCGCGGGGTCTGCGACGCCCAACGCCCGCATTGCGACGATTGCTTCCTGTCAGACATCTGCCCCAGTTTCGGGAAGGCCGCCCCTAAAAAGCGCAACAAGAAATAAACCCGCTTAAACAGTCGGGCCCGTAACGGACTTGCCCGTCTTCTTGTCGATAAGCGGCGAGCCCGCATGCGAAAGCTCGGCTAGAAGCGCATCGATAAGCCTAGGCAAGGCCTCGTACACCTTCGGCGTAAGGCCGATGACGAACTCTGCCGGCGACGAATTCTCGATCTGCATGCCCAGACACACACCCTGCGCCTGATAGCCCAAAAGAGATGCGGCATCGAACAAGTCGGCCAAGCGCAGATCATGCAAACTGGTGAGAACCTGGGGGTTACGCGCAAGATCCTCGGGCACGTAACGAAACACCGTTCCCGGTTCCGCGTCGGTGCCATCAATCGCATCGACGGTGATGATGAGGTCGTTCTTATCGACATCCTCGATCATGTCCATGCTCATGCAGCCCACGTCGTGGAACTTCACGTTCGAGGGGATATCGAAACGTTCAAGCACTTCCTCGTAAACGGCGGGACCAAGACCGTCGTCAAGGTACAGCTTGTTCCCCACGCAGAATACGGCGATCTCCATCGGCTTCTCGCTGCTCATGGCTACGCGCCTACTCCAGGACGGATCACCAGGTTGTAGTACGTGGCCACAACGACGAACGTCAAGCTCACCAAAGCCATGGCAACGGCCCAGATCTTCTCACGTTTCAGATACGTCTGCTTGTCAACGCCCAGACCGTCGGCGCGATGCCATGCGAACGGCTGCGAGAGAATGCCGAAAACCACGTGAACGGTCACAAGCATGGCGAAGACGATTGCCGCAAGAACGACAGCCAGCAGAGAGCGCTCGGAAAACGCGGCATAGAACGCGTTGTCGGCGAAAAGCCAAAGGGGGTAAAACAGGATGCAGATCCAAAGCCCATGAGCCGGGCCCCAAATGCCGGGCATCAGAAATGCGCCCAGATTCAAACGCGGCACGCCTTCGAGAAACGCGTTCTCCGCGGCGATCTGCTCGTCCGTAAGCTCGTTTTGCCTGGATTCCCTTGCCATGCTCTACCTTTCGCGGGACGGCGTTTAAAACAGTCCCGATTGTACCCGCAGCGAAACGGTTATCGCCTGATGTCTTTCCCGAACGGATCGCCATGCTCGGAAAGGTAACGCCAGAAACGCTTGAGCGAGGCAGACAGGCGCGACGTGAAGTCGGTGTCCACATGCGTGCGCCAATCGCGGTAGATGCTAAGGTAGCGAAGCAACAGCATGGTAAGAACGCACAGCAAGGTCGCGGCAAGCTGCGATGCGCCGATGCGCTGCATCAAAACGAACACAACGGCAGAGGAAAGAGCCGCCACCGCATAGTAATTGCCCTGCTTGAAAATAGTCGGGGTCTCGCCGCTGAACACATCGCGCAGCGCGCCGCCGCCAACCGCCGTGATAACGGCAAGCAAGATGGACATGACCATTCCCAAACCGCACGACATGGCCTTGCCGCCACCGGCAGCCGCGAACAGCGCTACCGAAATGGCATCGCAAAGCGTGATGGAGGCCGACAAGTGCCTGAAAACGCCCTTGAAGTAGAACACGAGAATGCTTAAACATGTGCTCATCACAACGAGGCTGGGGTGGTCGATAAGGTACACGCCATGGGTTTGCAGCAAGACGTCGCGGATGATGCCGCCGCCATAGCCGGTGATCAAACCCAAAGTGATGGTTCCGATAACATCGAGCTTACGGTCGATCGCGTAAAGAGAGCCCGTCAGCACGCCGACAAGGACGAAGAAGTACTCGACTTCCACAGGAACCGCGAACGGCTCCGACGAGAGCAGCAGCTCGAGGAACTGGTCCATCCCTCTCCTTTCTTGATCGCGCGAACGCCGTGTTAGACAAACAAGGTGAATGTAACAAAAGAAGAGGGCCCATTGGGCCCTCTTCTTGAAAAACATCCATAGATGGAATCGAACGGTTGTCGATTAGTGCTCCATCTTGTCTTCGCCAACGATGACGTGCTTGTCGGGATCGTAGACCAGACCGCCATGCTCCTTGCGGAAGAACATCAGGAACGTGGGGGCAAGACCCTCGACGTTTGCCAGATAGATGTGGATGAACATGAAGCAGATGAACACGAACATGCCGAAGTAGTGGATGATGCGGACGGACATGGTGCCACCGAGGGCGGCGATGCCAGCCTGGCAGATCGGCCACTCCATCGTGGTGCCCCACAGGCAAAGGCCGGTGTAGAACATCAGCACGATCAGGACCGGGATCATCAGGTAGGAGATCTTCTGAGGAACGCCCAGCTTAGCAGCCAAGGGATGGTCCTTCTTCAGGAACAGGTAGTACTTGATCCAAGCACCGCCCTGATGACGGTTGTCCTTCTGCGGAAGCCACGTCTTATAGTCGGTGACGGTCTTGCGGGTGCCGCCCGTAGGGGCGGAACGCACGAAGAAGGCCATCACGACACGGCAGATGCAGTTGATGAACAGCACGATGCCGAAGAAGATGTGAGCGCCACGGCAAACACCCATGGTGCCTGCCACCGGAAAATGGATCATGAAGCCAGTGACCAGAAGAACGACCATGGCGACGAGGTTGATCCAGTGCGTGATGACAAAGGGCAGCGGATGAGCTTCGCGGTAGTGTGCGAGATGCGCCATTCTACTTCACCCCCCACGGATTGGTTACGGTCTCGAAATGCTTGCCGGTTGCCGGTTCGCTGATATGGACGGCGCAAGAAACGCACGGATCGTAGCTGTGAACGGTACGCAGCGCGTTGATGGGCTTCTCGATGTCCTCGACCGGGCAGCCGATGAGGGACTGTTCGATGGGGCCATGAACGCCGTTCTGGTTGATGGGAGCCATGTTCCACGTGGTCGGGATGATGATCTGGTAACCCTCGATCTTGCCCTTGACGACCTTCTCGGAGTGGTAGAGAGCGCCACGCGGTGCCTCCCAGAAGCCGGAACCCTCGCCGGTGGTGGTTGCGGGCTCGCGGAAGTACTCGCTGTCGCCACCCTTGACGGCCTCGATGAGCTCGGCGCACCAATCCTTCATGAGCTTGGCGATGTAGAGCGTCTCGACCTGACGGACGGCAACACGGCCGAGCGTGGACTGAACGGCGGACAGCGGAACCTCGGTGCCCAGAGCGGCGCCAAGCTGAACGAGCAGCTTGTCGACGTTCTCCTTGACGAAGGGAACGTTGCGCTGGTAAGCAACCAGGATACGGGACAAAGACGTGGTCTCAAGCGGCTCGCCATCGTAGGTAGGAGCCTTGCACCAGGTGTAACGGTCGTTGACGTCGTACTTGGTGAATGCCGGCTTCGTGGTGAAGTCGGGAGCCGGGTAAACGTCGGAGCCCTCGTACCAAGAGGTGCCGACGAACTCGGCGATCTTGCTCTCGTCGACGTCAGAGAGATTCAGGTTGGTGTCCAGGACGCCAGCCGGCAGATAACGATCGTTCATCTGCATGGAAGGAGCCTCGAAGACGCCCCATGCGCCGTAGCGGCCGCAGCCCTTGCCGAAGGTCAGGGCGTCCTTGTAGTAAGGAGCGATGGCCAAGGTGTCGGGGATCATGGTTGCCTCGACCCAGTTGTAAACCTCGTCGATCATGTACTTCAGATCGTCGAGCTTCTGGGAGGTGGGAACGAATGCGGTGCCACCGGGAACGATGGTCATGACATGGGGCATCTTGCCGCCAAGCAGAGCAGCGATCTCGGAGGAGCGGGCCTGCATCTTCAGAGCCTCGAGATAATGGGCGGTGCAGATGAGGTCGAGCTCGGCAGGGAGCTTGTAAGCGTTGCCATCCTCGGCGTCGAACCAGTTGCCGGAGAAGATGGACAGCTGGCCGTTCTGGGCGAACTTCGTCAGACGCTCCTTCAGAGCACCGAAGTCGGAGTTCGTGGACGTGCCGGCTGCAACAGCGAGGTCCCAAGCGTCAGCCGCATTGGCCTCGAGGCCATGGATGGGGTTGACGTAGTCGAGCGCAGCCAGGTTGTAGAACCAAAGGATGTGGCTGTGCAGGAACTGAGCGCCCTCGATGAGGTTACGGACGATACGAGCGTTGTTCGAGATCTTGATGCCGTAAGCCTTCTCGGCGGCGATGGTGGAAGCATGAGCGTGGGAAACCGGGCAAACGCCGCAGATGCGCTGAACGATCTGGGCAGCGTCTTCGGGGGCACGGTGCTGCACGACGAGCTCCATGCCGCGGAAGCTACCACCAGAAGCCCAAGCGTCGGTGACGACGCCGTTCTGGACCTCCATCTCGACGCGCATGTGGCCTTCGATACGGGTAATCGGATCGATAACGGAACGGGTCATGGCTTACCTCCCCTCTTCTTTGTCTTCGGTTTCAACAGGAGCGTTCGGATCCCAAGCGGCGGAGTAATCGCCGATGGACTGATCGGGGTGCTTCTCGTCCCACTTGCGGATCTTCTCGAAGTCGGCACCGCCGTCCATACGGCCAGCGGCCTTCATGCCGAAGCCATGGACAAGCAGGGCAGCAGCCAAGATGCCGGTGACACCGAAAGCCACGGTGGTGGGCTGGAACCAAACGTTGCCGATGTGAAGATCGCGATGACGCTTGTAGAACGGGGTGTTCACCTCGACCCAGTTGTGACCCGGATCCTTCGGATCGGCCTCGCAGCAGCCAAGGCAGGGAGAACCAGCCTGGACGCACCAGCTGCGACGGTTGTTCCACATGGTGACGGAGCAGTTCGAGTGGGTCTGAGGACCACGGCAGCCAAGCGGGTACAGGCAGTAGCCCAGGGCCTCTTCCTTGGAGCCGAACTGGTAAACGAACTCGCCGTTCTCGAAGTGGCCACGACGCTCGCAGTTGTCATGGATGGTCTGGCCGAAGATGTCCTCGGGCATGTTGGCGGCGTTCAGCTTAAGCGTCTGGCCGTCGAGCATGAGAACCTGAACGAGCACGGAGATGAGCCATTCGGGGTTCGCGGGGCAGCCCGGGATGTTGATGACGGTCTTCTCGATGCCTGCGGACTTCAGGTAAGCCTGAACACCCGTGGCAGCAGCGGAATTGGGCTCGGCGCCCATCCAACCTCCGTTGACTGCGCAAGAGCCAAGCGCGACGACTGCCGACGCATTGTGCGCGGCTTCCTCGAGCTGCTCGACGGCGGTCAGAGAGTCAGAGCCGTCGGCGTTGTTGCCGAAACGGCATGCCTGACCGGCCCAAGCCTGGGTGACAGCGCCCTCGAACACGAGGATGTAGTTGCCAGCCTCGATGGTCTGCTTCTTGGCGAGCTCGGCGGAATCGCCGGCGCCTGCGGAAAGCGTGTCGGAGAAGTTCAGCGACAGCAGCTCCAGGACGACCGACCCGACATCGGGGGTCTCAACCTGTGCCAGGGACTCCGTGCAGCCGGTGCACGAAGCGCCTTCGATCCAGATTACGGGATAGAGATTACCCGTGGTTGCGCCGATGACGGACTTTTCAAGAGTAGCAGCAACAGCTTGCGGAGCCCCCACTCCGGTGAGTCCAGCCGCAGCGGCCAAACCACCGCAGAACTTCAAGAAGCTGCGACGGCTAACCCCACGTGCGTCGAGCATGCCATAGAAGCTCGCCGTGGATTCTTGTCCCATGTGCACACCTCCTCATGGTGCGTGTTCTCGTCTTGACATTTCGGACTTCCGCTGTGGAAGTCCGACATATCTTTTACTCTATGAAAGGCGTCAATCGCGCCCAAAATTACAAAGAGGTAAAAAATTTCTGCTGAATGACAAAAAATGTTACGTTCCCTATCGCACGTAACATTTTCTTTCGAAAAAAGCCGCGTTCACCTGCGCGAACCCTTGTTCATAATCAGTCATGCTGAAAGAAATGGGGGCGTGATCCCGCAGAATCGCGCCCCCATCAAACCACGTAGCAGCGTCCTATGCGCTCAGAGCTTCTTCTGCCGCATTCGCACCTGCAAAACGCCCCGAAGTATAAGCGAAATTCAAACCGCATCCACCTGCCGGATAATCGTCGTAAATGAACGTGCCGCAACAAACCTCGCCTGCCGAGTACAACCCAGGGATCACGTTGCCGTTCGCGTCCTTCACCTGAAAGTCCGTATTGATGTCGAACCCGCCGAAAGACCCATGCGTGCAAACCCCCATGGTCATTACGTAGAACGGAGCCTTCGTGATCGGGGAAAGATTCTCAGCTTTCTTCTTGAAGTCGGTATCCGCGCCGGATTCCGCAAGCGCATTGTACCTAGCGAGAGACTCAGCCGCCGCAGCGCCATCGACGCCGAGATCCTGACATGCCGCTTCGAGCGTATCGGCTTTTGCGAAGTAGCCCTTTTCAAGACCCAGCTTCACTTTTTCCTTCAAGGCGTCACTGAGCGCGTCAACCATTGCCTGGTCGTAAACCGCAAAGAACTTTTGATCGGGGAAATGCGCGACTTGGTAATAGATGTCGTGGGTTTGACCGCCCTCGTTCACAAAGCGCTTGCCCGACGAATCAACCCACAACGCCTTCGCGCTGATAAGCTTCGACTGGCCAGGCTCAACCGGACAAGCAAGGATTCCGTTCGTGCCGCCATGGCCCGCATAACCGGCGCCGATGTCAAGTCCCATCTGCAATCCGGAGCCGTCGCAGCCAACACCGACCTCGGTATACACGCCTTTATAGTCAGGGCAGTATTTTGCAATCATCTCGTCGTTTCTGCAGAAGCCTCCCGATGCGATGATCACCGTTTTCGCGTTGTAAATGACGTCTTCGCCGGCTTTCTTGGCCTTAACGCCTGCAACCCTACCATTTTTATCGACGATAAGGGCGACGGCATCCGTATTGAAATGAAATTCCGCACCTTGCTGTTTTGCAAGTTCCGTAACGGCAGACAAAGCATCCTCGGCGCTGTTTTTGCACATATGCCCACGCTGGACCTTGTCTTTGCCATTGCCTTTGATCGTGTCCTTGAAAGGCACCTTCAGATCCTCGCGCAACCAATCGATGGTCTCGCCCGAATGATCCGCCATAAAACGGTTCATCTTGAGGTCAACCTTATCCGCATTACGCGTAAGAAGGTACTTGTAGTAGTCGTCCGGCGTGTCATTTATGCCGAGCTCTTTCTGCTGAACCGTGCCAGACCCGTAAAACGTGCCCATGGCAAGCGAACTCGAACCACCTTGCCAACCAAGCTTCTCGATGCAAACGGTTTTCGCGCCGTTCTTCGCAGCAAATGCCGCAGACGTCGTGCCCGCGCCGCCCGATCCGACGACAACCACATCGTAGTCATAGGTCTTAGAACTATTTGCGGCACATGCGGAAAGGCTTCCCGTGGAAACAGCCGCCAAGCCCAGGGCCGCCAAGGCCAGGAACTGACGACGATCCATACTCGCAGTGAAAACTGCCTCTCGCTCGTTCTTCATGATGACGACCTCCTTACTTCCCCTGCTTGGACTGCTGGTATTCATCCCACGTCAACCAACCATCAGGCGTTTGGGCGGCAGCATGGCACTCTGTGCAGTACATGACGGAATCGGAATGCGCCTTGTGGCACGTGGAGCAGGCAATGTCGCCATGATGAGTGTCGTGAGGGTTGAAAGTCATACCTGCGGTCTTCTGAGTAAGCTCGTCACGCGTCATGTTGTGGCAAGCTTTGTTCAAGCAATATGTTTCATCGTATTCGAAAGTGTTTTCGGGAATTGGGTTCTGATAGTTGCCGCTTACCCAAGCGGTAGCCTCGTGGACCTGCTCGCCAAACGTCGCCTCATGGCAATCTAGGCAACTCTTTCCCGCCTTTGCGTGAACGGCAGAGAGCATTGCCGAATCACCCGACTCATACGTCTGAACATACGGATCCATGGGCGTGTGGCAAACGGCGTTACAGAAACTTGGCTGAGAATGCCAAGTCCAGAAGGCAATGCCCAAAACGGCGACCACAGCTACGACGATTCCGATGATCTTGCCCTTGTTCGACTTCTTTTTCGAAGCGACGGCCACGTCGCTCGACGTCTGCGAAGCAGTATTCGCAGATCCGTTAGGATTCTTGGAATCGGTCATGACGGCCCCTTCCCTCATCGCATGCGCCCCACCGCAATGCGTGACGAAGGTTCTGGGAGCTCTTGCACCATCGATTAGCGTTTGCGCTTCACGGAACCATCGCCTTAGTACCTGCGACTTCGCCCATGACGCCGAATAGCCAGATGAATGAAACTTATTGGAGTTGCCCTTGCAAGCCTCTTCTTGGTTTCTTCATCTTATTGCGCATCATAGTCCCCTGACTGCGTTAGTCAATAGGATAGGAGCCTAAGATTTTGACGTCGCGAAGTTTTAACCTAAGGCAATTCAGCGCCGTTTGCAAAGCAGGGTCGCTTGTCGATCCCTCCAGATCAAGGAAGAACATGTAGTCGCCCAAAGCCTGTTTTGTCGGACGCGATTGGATCATGGTGATGTTGACGTTCGCATAGGCGAATTCCGACAAGATCATCTGGAGCGCACCCGCACGGTCGGCCTGAAGGAACAGCGCGACAGAGGTGCGCATCTTCGATCCCGGAAGGGTCGCACCCTGCCCCGGACGCGCGATGAGGGCAAAGGACGTCTGGTTGCCGAAGCGGTCGGCAATGTCGCGCTCAACGACTTCCGCGCCATACAATTCGGCAGCATACTCGTTGGCAATAGCCGCGACGTTGGGCTTCTCCATGCACAAACGCACGCTCTCGGCGGTTGAGGAAGTGGTGACGGTCTTCACGTTCAGGAAACGCGACGTGATGAAGCGGCGGCACTGCCCTATCCCCTGTGCGTGGGACGCAATGGTATCGATGTCGATGAGCGACGCCGTCGGGTTCTTGATCAGGCAATGGTTGATATCAACGACATGAAACCCGACGATAGCCGCAGAGGAGTTGAACGCGAAGTTGTCAAGTGTTGCCGTGACCGGACCTTCGATGGAGTTCTCAGTGGCAACCACGCCGTATTCGACGCGACCGCGATCAACCGCATCGAACACCTCGGTGAACGACGCGCACGGCTCGAGCACGCAATCAGGAACGCCCGCGTTCTCAAGCTTCCGCTTGAATGCGTTCGCCGCCTCGTGCGAGTAGGTTCCCTGGGGGCCAAGGTAGGCGATGGTGTTCTTGGACATGGGCGATCCTTTCAGATTCGAGGCAGTGCGAAAACGGCTAGCGGGCAAAACGTTTGCGGGCGGTTAAAGGGGCATGACCCCTAAATGCTCCAAGAGGATGTGAACACCGATAAGGATGAGCGCAACGCCGCCGACGATAGTCGAGGGCTTTTCCCAGCGCGAACCGAACTGGTTGCCAACAGCAACGCCGATAACGGACAAGATGAACGTGACCACGCCGATGAAGCTGGCCGCCGGAACGATATCGACGTCCAAAAAAGCGAACGTGATGCCAACGGCTAGGGCATCGATGCTGGTTGCGATGGCCAGCATGCTAAGTTCGCGCAGGTCAAGATTGGGAGCGCTACCCTTCGCATCTCCCCCGTCCTGAGAGACGCCATCTCCGGTTTCCTGTTCGTCATCGCTTTTAATGGCATCGAAAAGCATCTTGCCGCCGATGAACGCCAGCAAGATGAAGGCGATCCAATGATCGATGGGCGTTACCAACGGGGCGAACTGAGCGCCCAAGAACCAACCGATGGTGGGCATGAGCGCCTGAAAGCCGCCGAAGAACAAGCCAATGACAAGGGCTTGGCGCATATCAAGCCTCTTCATGCCCAATCCCTTGCAAATGGCAACCGCGAACGCGTCCATGGAAAGACCGACGGCGATTAAGAACAACTCGAACAACGACATGCTTCGGTTTCCTCTTTCAATACAGCGCAGCCAGAACGGCTGCTCGGTCAAACGGTTTTCGGTTATGGCGAGCGATCACGCGCTCGACGACGGTTGGGAGGCGCGCCAAACGCCCGGCTATTTTAGAGCTACGGCAAAAGCAAGAGGCCTTCCCGGCGAAAGAAACCTTCCGCCGAAAGCTCACTCACCAAGCTTTCGAACTCTTCTTCCGAAACGGGCGGGCGCTTGCGACTTGACTCGAAATCGCACAGAGCCGAAAAAGCATCGGCGCTTGAAACCCCCTCAGGAGCCGCCAAGACCATCTTCAGAAGAAAGCTGCGTTTCTGACGGTGCGAACCCTCGAACGAGCTTTGGCGCGCGTAATGCGCCGAACGACGCGAGGGGTTGACGGTGTTGGCCTTGATGTAGGCGCCATAGTCAAGCAGTGCGTAATACCAAACGCGTGGCGTTACAAAAGAAAGCGCATGGTCGGCAGCCGAGCGAACGAACGGCTCCAAAACGCGATCGGGCACCTTCTCGCGATCGGGGAACAGGTCGTGCAAGAAAACGGATCGGACGTTCGTTTCGATATAACACGAGGGCAAGTTTCGAGCAAACGCGGTGACCCCCGCCGCGGTGGCGGGACCGATTCCCGGCAGTTGTTCGAGCCCGGCAACCGTTGCCGGAAGCTCTCCCCCGTATCGAGCCGAGCACTCCTCAGCACAGCGCTTAAGGGCAAGAGCGCGACGGTTGTAGCCAAGCCCCTGCCAAAACAACAAGACATCGGCCGTCGAAGCCGCCGCAAGCGCATCGATTGTGGGGAACGCCGCAAGGAATCGAGGCCAATACTTCTGAACGCGGGCGACCTGCGTCTGCTGAAGCATGACCTCGGAAACAAGCACCGCATACGGGTCGTCGACGTTTCGCCACGGAAGATCGCGGTAGTTCTCCTTGCCCTTCAGCAGAGCCTGCTCTACGAAATCGGGGCACGACACGCCGATGCGGGCCCAGTCTTCCTGCGTCGCCACTGCAGGGGCGCCGGAGCGTGTCGAGCGCGCCATGGGCTACTCGCCTTCGTTGAGGATGTCGTTGATGTGCGCCAAATCACGACGGAAATCGTCGATGACCTTCTCTTCGAGATCGCGGTAGATTTCCGACTCGAGCGGCTGGTAATTGGCCAATTTCTCGAAGATGTTCTGCGCCGAAACGGCGACGAAGCGGCGCTGCTGCAAGCTTTGCTTGTAGGCTTCCTCGATGGCCTCGTGAGCCGCGGACTCGATGTCGAAACGCGGCATGCCATCGGACAGGCGAACCAGGTCGTCAAGATTCATATGGCTGAGCGATCCGTGCTCGGCGAGGATCTTTCCCCAGATAGCGCGTCTGCCATCATCGCTCGGAAGCTCGATATCGACCACGGATGCCGGAGCAAGCAGATCGATGAAGAACGGGTCGACATCCTTCAGGCTGGAAGCCGAGGCAAGCACATACACGTTGGGATTCGCCACAGCGGAACGGATGATGTTCAACGCCTCGCGCGCACCGCGGGCGGCGTTTGCCTGAACAGCGGGGGTCTCCTTTTCCTCAGGGATCTCGTCCTCAGGGGTGGTCCACAGATCGATGTCTTCCATAACCAGGGACATCGGCTGCGTGAAGCCAAGCCTCATGAAGTTCTGACGACTGCGGAAATCGATGCCTTCCGAAGAGACAACGAGCATGGGAACACCTTGGAGGCTTTCCTCGAAGGACATGCGGATAACCGGAAGGCCGATCTCGTGAAGCGTTGCCGCAAGGAACCGATTGGCGTCTTCACGGGCAACCGCACGGAAGACCAGCGAGTCGGCCGAAGGCATGCGATCAAGGCCATGAAGCGCGTTCAGCTGCTCGACGAATGCCTTGAACTCGGGATCGTTACCCATGCCGATACCCAAGGACCGCATATCGGCAATGGCTTCGTCGAATCCAACCAAGTCGGCATACGACTCGCGCTCGGCAGGCGTTTTCTGGGCTGCCTGCGCAGGGGCCTCATCGTCGGCCCGAACAGCGGTAACGCCTTCGGCATGTTCGGCCGCAACACCTTCAACCTGGGCATCCGCGCTAGCTGAGGCCGCCTCTTGAGGCTGATCATCATCGGTCTGGTTAGCGGCAGCGGGCTTCGCCGGGAACGTGAACTGCTCGATGTGGATAGAGGGCTTGCCGATATTCGAACCGAAGAAGTCGTCCGACAAGGCGTCGGCCATCTGCTCGAGCTCGTCGCGCGACAGGCCGAACTCCTCAAGACGATCGAGCGCAAGCTGCTGCAGGGCGTCGGCGCACTCGCCCATTTCCTGGGCAGAGATGAACGGCTCAAGCTTCTCGAAGATGTACTCGGCGATCGAGCGCTCCTTCAACGAGATGGCAAGCTTCCAAGCGCTGCGAAGCGCGTCAAGCGCGTCAGAAGACGGCGGGAACGAATCCTGGCTTTGGATCTCGAATGCCGCCAAATACAGATGAATGCCCAGGACGTCATCGCCCGAAGCGCATGCGGACTGCGCCGCTGCGATGTAGTCGACCTGAGGCGATTTCGGAGTGCCTTCGCGCGGGGCATCGGCACCGGACGCGCCGCTGGCTGCAGGGATGGGTTCGTTGTTCTCCATCACAGCCTCCTTACCATTCCAAAACGTTCCAATTCTTCGCCTTCGCCGAGCGGGAAAGCGGATGGTCGGGATTGACCGCGAAGGCATGCTCCGCGGCATCGAGCATCGGGCGATCAGAGTGATGGTCGCCGTATGCGTACGCAAGCTCCCAGTTGCCCTCGCCGAACTTGGCGTCGCACCACTGCTTGATGACAACCAGTTTCTCGGCGCCTTCCACCGGCTTGCCGTCAACCTCGCGTGTGTAGCAGCCGTCCTTGGTCTTCATGCGCGTGCTGACCTGACCGTCGATGGGATGAAACTCCATCGCGCGACGGGCAATGGGTTCGAACGTTGCCGAGATAATGAGAACGACGTCACCAGCCATGCGGTGACGTTCCATAGCAGCATCGGCCGCAATGCGGAAGCGAGGCTCGATAACGCTGTCGTAGAAGTCGTACAGGAACTGATCGACCTCTTCGACCGGCTTGCCCTCGAACGCACGGAACACGATGCCGCGCACCGAAGCCTCGTCCTGGGGCAGACGGAACTTGTAACGGAAAGCCCACAAGCCAATGCGCAAGGCATCGGTCTTGCTGAGCATATCGTTCTTCCAAAGATAGAACACGAGCTGCGTCGGCGAGCTGCCGTCAATGCTGGTGCCATCGAAGTCGAAGGCCGCGATGCGGGCTTTTCCATTATGCGAGGCGTTCACGCCGTCGATTTTGTCGTAAGTGTAATATCCCTTATCGGGGGACATGCTCTCGTCCTTAATACGCGGCCGCGAGCCGCGTTGCTAGTTCAATCTATAGATCAAACAATTATCGCCGCAAATCGCCCCTTCTTCACCCTAATCCACAACGTCCGCAAATTGAGATTCGTAAAGATCAGCGTAAAAGCCCTTCTGCGCAAGAAGCTGCTCATGCGTGCCCTGCTCGACGATGTCGCCGTCCTTGATGACCAAGATGAGATCGGCGTTCTTGATGGTAGATAGGCGGTGCGCGATGACGAACGAGGTACGGCCCTTCATCAGACCGTCCATGGCCTTCTGGATGCGTTCCTCGGTGCGCGTGTCAACCGACGACGTGGCCTCGTCGAGGATGAGCATGCGCCTGTTGGCCAAGAAGGCGCGCGCAATGGTTAAAAGCTGACGCTGTCCCTGCGAGATATTGCTGGCGTCCTCGTTGATAACGCAATCGTACCCATCGGGAAGCGTCTCGATGAAATGGTGAGCAAACGCCATGCGGGCGGCCTGTTCGACCTGCTCGTCGGTTGCGGTAAGGTCGCCGAATCGGATGTTCTCGCGAATGGTGCCGTTGAACAGCCACGTATCCTGAAGAACCACGCCGAACTGCGAGCGGACGTCGTCGCGCGAGAAATCGCGCAAGTCGTGACCGCCGATTCGGATGAAGCCGCCCTGAACGTCATAAAAGCGCATCAGCAGCTTCACCGTGGTGGTCTTGCCGGCGCCGGTCGGCCCGACCAAGGCAACAGTCTGGCCTTCCTTAACGCTGGCGGTGAAGTCCTTGATGACGGGCTTTTCTGGGTCGTAGCCGAAGCGGACATGCTCGAATTCGACGTCGGAGGTGCAATCGGCCATACGTGCTTTCGGCGATTCGATCTCTTCCTCAGGAGCCTCGATGAACTCGAACACACGCTCGGCAGCGGCGGCTGTCTGCTGAAGGACATTCGATACCTGGGCAAGCTGCGTGATGGGCTGGGTGAAGTTCTTCACATACTGAATAAGAGCCTGGATATCGCCCACCGTGATGATGCCGCGCGACGCGAACACGCCGCCCAGAATGGCAACGCACACATAGCTTAAGTTGCCCACGAAATCCATGGCGGGCTTCATAAGGCCGCTGAGGAATTGAGAGCGCCAAGCCGACTCGTAAAGCGTGCCGTTCGTCTTGTTGAATTCCTCGACCGTCTGCTGCTCGCGGTTGAAGGCCTTCACCACAGCATGACCCGAGAACGTCTCCTCGATCATGCCGTCGATGGCGCCCAGGCTTTCCTGCTGACGGTAGAAGTATTTCTGCGAACGTTTGACGATGGCCTTCACCAAAACCAGCGACACCGGCACGATGCACACGGCCACCAGCGCGGCGATCGGGTTGATGTAGATCATCATGCCCAAAACGCCGATAACGGTGACGCTGGACGTGATGAGCTGGGAAATACCCTGGTTCAGGCTTTGTCCCAACGTGTCGACGTCGTTCGTGATGCGCGAAAGCGTGTCGCCGATGCTGGTTTTCTCGAAGTAGCCAACGGGAAGGCGGTCGATCTTCTGAGCGATCTCGCGCCTGAACTCGTAGCAGGTTTTCTGCGAGATATAGGTAAGCACCCATCCCTGGATGAACGAGCACACAGCCGAAAGAAGGTACAACCCCAGCGTGGCCGCAAGGATCTCGCCGATCAGCGTGAAATCGATGCCACCTGTTCCCTGGACCTTGGCGACCAAGCCGTTGAACAGCTCGGTGGTCGCTTCGGAAAGAACCTTGGGACCCAAAATGTTGAAGACGGTCGATCCGATGGCGAATACCAAAGCCACGATCAGAAGCATTTTGAACCGGCCCAAGAAACGCGCGAGTTTCGCGACCGTTCCCTTGAAGTCGCGCGGCTTCTCGACCGCGCCCATACGCCCGTGCGGCCCGTGCGGGCCATGTCCGCCACGACGGCCGCGCGCGGCGCGCTTGGCCTTCATTTCCTCTAGCTGGCGCTGCTGGATGTCATCGCGTTCGCTCATGCGGCACCACCTCCCGCCAGCTCCTTTTCCGATAGCTGTGAATACGCGATCTCGCGATACAGGTCACACGACTGCATGAGCTGGTCGTGCGTCCCCATGCCCGCAACGCGACCCTCGTCAAGGACGACGATCTTGTCGGCATGCATGATGGTTGCGATGCGCTGTGCGACGATGATGACGGTTTTGCCGCCCATGCGCGAATGAAGAGCACGGCGCAACGCGGCGTCGGTCTTGTAGTCAAGGGCCGAGAAGCTGTCATCGAACAGGTAAGCACGGGCGTCGGTTGCCAGGGCGCGGGCAATGGAAAGCCTCTGGCGCTGACCACCCGACACGTTGCCGCCGCCTTGGGTGACGAACGAATCGATGCCCTCGTCCTGCGTCTCTATGAACTCGGTTGCCTGCGCGATATCGGCCGCTTGAAGCAACGCGTCGTCGCTTGCGTCCTTCGCGCCATATCCGATATTCGAGCCGATGGTCCCGGCGAACAGGAACGCATGCTGCGGCGCGTAACCAAGCTGGGCGCGCAGATCATGCTGGCTTAAGTCGCGCACATCGACGCCGTCGATGGTGACGCTTCCGCCCGTCACGTCGTAGAAGCGCTCGATTAACTTGAGGATGGTGGACTTGCCCGAGCCGGTAGAGCCGATGATGGCCGTGGTCTTGCCGGGTTCGGCAACGAAATCGATGTCTTCGAGCACGTTTTCAACCGAGTCGCTGTACTTGAAGTCGACGTGGCTGAACGCGATGCAGGCGCCTTCGCTTTTCACCTGCCCCTGCATGGCATCCGCAGAAGGGACCGAAGGGTCGCAGATGGAGGGCTCAGTTGCCAGAACCTCGTCGATCCGTTGGGCCGAGACGTCGGCACGCGGAATGATGATGGCAAGCATTCCCAGCATAAGGAAGCTCATGATGACGACCATGGAATACGTGATGAACGCGATGAGGTCGCCCGTCTGAAGAGAGCCAGCGTCGATAGCCGATCCTCCCACCCAAACAATAAGCACCGAGATGCCGTTCATGATGAGCATCATCGCGGGCATCATGAAGGTCATGACGCAGTTCGTGAACAGCTGGGTGGACATCAGGTCGGTGCTGGCCTTGTCGAACCGTTGCTGCTCGGTTTCCTGACGGCCGAACGCGCGGACGACGGAAACACCGGTCAACATCTCACGCGCGACAAGGTTCACCTTGTCGATGAGTTTCTGCATAACGCGGAACTTCGGCATGGCGATGATGAAAAGCACGGACACAACCAGCATGACGGCACCGATGCCGACGCCGATGATCCAGCCCATGGAAAGGTCGGTTCGCGCCACCATGATGATGCCGCCAATGGCAAGGATGGGCGAATACAAGATCATGCGCATGAACATAATAGACATCTGCTGGATCTGCTGAACGTCGTTCGTGCCGCGCGTAATAAGGGAAGCTGCCGAGAACCGTTGGATCTCGGCATCCGAAAACGAGATGACCTTCGCGAACAGCTTCTCGCGAAGGTCGCGACCGATCGCTGCGCCCGTACGCGAAGCCACCAAGCCGACCAGAGCGGCGACGACAACGCTCAAGGCAACGAAGCCCATCATGCATGCGCCGGTGCGAAGAAGATAGCCGAGCTGCATGCCCGACACGTCAGCGCCCGCAAGGCGATATTCCGCCACAGCGGAAGCGATGGCCTCTTGAGCGACGATGCTGTCGCTTTGCTGGGCGACCGCTTCAACAGGCATTCCCAAGTGAATCTGGATCAAAGGAATGGAAACGATATCGTCAAGAGCGGCACGGTTCTCTTTGCCGAACGACGTCAGGTGATACGAACCGTCATCGCCCCTGAAGTACGCGTCCTGAAAGACAGACGCTGCATCGCCTTCGGATGACGCAAGCGCGGAAGCGACAGAATCGTAGGTTGGTTCCGTCATCACCTCGGGCGATGCATGATCGACGCCCGATTGCTGGATTCCCACGTCCACCAATTGAGACGTGTAGTTCGGCAGTGCCAGATCACAAAACGCCTGAGCCGCAAGAAGGACGACGATAAGCAAGATGGCCAGACCGTGCCCTTTGAAATACTTGATAACGCGCATGAAAACCTTCCTGTTGTGTAAGGTTTAACTTTATCGCTAACAGTCCCAACCCGAAAGAAAGACGACCAGGGACGAAATCCAATCGTTACCAAACCTTTATGGTCGCTCCGTGCTTGCATCTCTGACCTTGGCTTTCCATAAGTTGCACATGATTTTTCGCGAGTTCAGAAAAAAGCCTTGCGTGATAAATAAGGCTCCCTTATACTGGCTATCGCTGCTTTGGAAGCAACCCAATGGGGAGTTAGCTCAGTTGGTTAGAGCGCCGGCCTGTCACGTCGGAGGTCGCGAGTTCAAGTCTCGTACTTCCCGCCATTGAATTCGAAAGCCGCCTTCGGGCGGCTTTTTCTTCCAAGACTAGCACTAATGGGGAGTTAGCTCAGTTGGTTAGAGCGCCGGCCTGTCACGTCGGAGGTCGCGAGTTCAAGTCTCGTACTTCCCGCCATTGAATCTTGAAGCCGCCTTCGGGCGGCTTTTTTTCATTCCTTGCTCAGCAGCGCGGGAAGCGGCCGGCGCCGTCGCGCAAGCAAAGCAGGCGACGCCCCTTCGCTTCCCCGTCATGCACGCTGCTTTCCCGTGAACTTCTCGATGTCGATGCAGTAAATCTTCGTGCGAGCAAGCGCCTGATCCGTGAATCCAGGTAAAGCATCGGGTGCCAGATGAGCCATAATGCGCTCAAGGCCGTAACGTTTCATCTCGGGCGACTGAATCCGATGTACCGTTCCCGTTCCCACGATCGATCGATAGGCATACGAGTATGCACATGCGTAATTCCCCGTGATGACGCCCTCTTGGACGTCCATCTCGATCGCGACGCGCGGCTCGGCATCGAACACATCAACCTTACGGCCTTCAACCGCAGAATGAACCCAAAGGGCAAGACGAGGCTCGTCCGAACCTTCCAGATCCGCAGGGTCAGCCCAATCGTAGCCGAAGCTCATGGGAACGATGAAAACGCCTTCGTTATCGACGGCGGCAATGCGCACCGTCTGGCAAGCATCGACGATCTCGCGCAGCTGGGCTGCACCCTTAACCTCTCGGCCGGCAAGGCGCATCGGGCGCCCGGGCATTGCATTGCTCATAGCCATCCCCTCTTTCACTTTCCTCGTACGGCAAACCACGAGTCAGATCGTCATTAGATTTCGCTTCATTTTCTCGCCTTGCTGGAACAAGGTGGTGACGGTTCCGTAAAGAATCACCTTTCGCGGATTTCTTCAGACGGAAAGAGAACCGATCCTTTCACTCCACACGAGATTGCGAATCGTCTATCGAAGACATCAGATCACGCACGCGCACGCCAAGAACATCCGCAAGGCACATCAGGGTTCCAATCCGAACATCCTCCCCGCGCTCGGCGCGAAGCAGAGTCGAACGGCCGACGCCTGCCAGACGGGCCAGCGCACTCTTCGATAACCCCGCCTTCTTACGACAAAACGCCAAGCGCTGACCAACCAGCACTTGGCGCTTCTTCACTATGTTGCCCAAGGAACGCATACCGCGAACACGTCCACGCTTTCCATCTTAGGAAAGCAACGAGGTGAGCGGTCCCTCGGAAAGGATGGTCACGCGCTGCGTGGCACGCGAAATGGCGGTGTAGAGCCTGCTCTTCGACAACGCGTCGTCGCTGTACGCCGCCGGCGTTGCATCGGGGATGATCACGCGGTCGAACTCGAGACCCTTTGCAAGCGGAAGGTCGAGTACGACGACGCCCGAGCCCTGAAGTTGCATATCGCCCTTCACCAAAACGGCTTCGTCGCCTAACAACTTGGAAATGCGCTTAGCGGTTTGCCTATCGATCGCAACAACCGCCGTCAGACCGCCCTCACCGGCGCCGATGCGAACCTCTTCAAGAAGGGCCTTCTCCCACTCGTCACGCGTTTCGCATGCCTTGATGGTGGGCACCTGACCCTCGCGCTGAACCGATGAAGTTTGCACGCGCTCGTCCTTCTCAAGCAAGCTGCAGAAAAGCTCGGTGATCTCGGGGGTCGAACGATAGCTGGTCATAAGGCGGCACTCGTCGACAACGCCGTGATCGCGGGCGAACAGCTCGTGGATCTGCTCGAACGTGGCCGTGCCGGGCTTGATGGCCTGATGCTGGTCGCCCAGAAGCAGGAAGTGAGCCCTGTAGAAGTAGCGGGACAGCACCATGAGCTGCGACAACGTGTAATCTTGCACCTCATCGATCATGACGAAGCGCGCATCGCGGTCGGAGTCGCCCGTAAGCAGAAGGCGCAGGTACATCCATTCGAGCGCGGAAAGGTCGGTCCTGCCGGTAATGCGGGCACCGACGCGCGTGACGTTCAGCCACGAGAAGTCGTCGATCTGGCTGACAGCGCTTCCCCACTTGACCTCAACATAGCGGCGCGACCACTTCTTAAGGTCTTCCTCCGACTCGGTTGAGATCTGCTGATCGAACAGGGCAATCTGCTCGGTAACGGGAAGCGTGTCCACGATGTCAAGGATCTCATCGCTTCCGGCAAGCGATTTCAGTTTGCTCTCGAAACGCTCGTACAGCTCTTCGTTGACCAAGGCCGCAAGACGCGGGCCGGCGGTTTCGCGCGAGAAACGCGACACGACGCCGCGAATCTGGGACGCCTTCAGAATGACGCGGCCGTCAAGCGCGATGTCGTTGAAGTCGCCGTCGACCAACGCAAGGCCCTTCACGGCTTCCTCGAGCGCGCGCAGGTTCTGCGCCGGGACGTCAACGGCCATACCGCGACCCGTGAGGCCGCGCTGATCGAAGAACTCGTTCCATGTGGTGATCTGCGGGTTGCTCTCGCCCATGTCGGGAAGGACGCTGTCGATGTACTTGCCGAAAACGGGATTGGGCGTGAACAGGTGCACCTGAGAGGGAACCAAATCCTCGCGATAGCGGTAAAACAGGTACGCGATGCGCTGCAGAAGCACGCTGGTCTTTCCCGAGCCGGCGATGCCGTTGACCAGCAGCACGTCGACGTCGTCGTGACGAATGACCTTGTTCTGCTCGCGCTGAATGGTTGCGGTGATGGCCTGTAGTTTCTCGGAGTGACGCTCGGAAAGCTTCGAAAGCAGCAGCGGGTCCTCGATGGCAACCGTTGTGTCGAAGCACGCGCGCAGCTTGTCGTGGTCGATGTCGAACTGACGGCGAACCTTCAAATCGGCATGGATCACGCGATCATCGACGCGATACGACGTGGGGCCGATCTCTTGGTTGTAGTAGGTCTCGGCAACGGGGCTTCGCCAGTCGACGATGAAGTGGCGGCGATCGTCATCGGTCATGCCCGCCGTTCCCAGGTAGATGTCGCGTGGGGCAGCACCGGCTTTGAACTGCAGCTGCACTTTCGCGAAATACGCGCGCGGAATAAGCTGCTTGACCTTCTTGTAGCGGTCCATGCTCACTTCCATGGCGCGGTTGTAGCCCTCGATGATGCCGTTCATCGACTGGTACTCCGCCAAAGTTTCCATGGCCATGTCGTCGGACGAGAAGTCAAGCGCAAGCTCGTCGCGCATGTCGCTCATGTCCTTCGTTGCCTGACGACGGATTTCAGCGATACGATCTGCGGTTTCCGCTTCGATATCAAGAAGCTTGGCGTAGGTTTCGGTAAGGTGCGCCTGCTCTTGCCCGAAAGCCTCGTTTGCGACGTTCTGATCGGTGTCCATAGATCCCCTTTGCGCTGCGCCAAGATGGCTGAACTGAAAATTCGACCAAATACTTTACCCCATCGCCAAGCCCGATTGCGGCGAATCTGAGAATCCGCAAAGCGGCTCCGAAAACCTGCACATGCTTGTACGCAGGATCACGAAGCAAGGCCGGCTCCAAAACGAAACCGGCCTTGCTTGACGTGCTTCTAAGTGCAACCGAACGCGCTACTCCTGAACTTTCAAAGCCAAAGCCAGCGGCACGCGCTTGATCCTGCGCACATGCAAGAACGCGACGACGGCATAGGCAACCAGGGAAAGCGCTATATATTGCGCAAGGTATATCGGATCGATTGCGATGACGAAATTCCCGGAGTACTCCGCGAACGCAACCTTCACGACCATGCTCAAAACCCAGATGATCAGAGGAATGGACGCAATGACCGAGACGATGACGGTGGCGGTTATCGAATCGATGTACAGCCGGTTGATCTCATCGTCCCGATAGCCGAACACCTTCATGTACGAAATCGATCGCGCAGAATGATCGATCACTGTCTTCGTAAGCAGATACATCAGTATGAGCGCAATGAGAACAGCGACCGTCTTCAACAGGTTGCCCATCCCTCCCATGGAGTCTTCCATCTGCGCCACGATTTTGTCCATGTCGGAAGGCGTGAGATCGTTCACAAGGTACAGCGAATCGATGTTCAGGCTTTCATCCGACACATAGCCGTTGAAGTAATCTGCAGGATGGTCGAATTTCTCATTGAAGGCATCGATCCCCAGATAGACGTTCATGTTGCCAAGCGACCCGTACGTCTCGTCCACGCAAAACTTGTACGACTTCCCGCCGTATCGGTCCTCCACCGTGAACGTATCGCCCGTCTTGATGCCGTATTTCTCCGCCAAGCCGTTTCCTATGACTACCCGGTTATCGGAAACGTCGATGTCCTCCCAATAGGACGAGTTGTCTTGCACGCCGTAAACCGAAATGCTCTCGTAGCCTTCTCCAGACTTATGCTGGATGTCCAACGAGGCAACCGAGAACTTCTCGGCCTGAGCAATCGCCTTTTCGCTGTTATCAAGCGTGTTGATCGGGTGAGCGTCGTCGTCATCGGAAACGTTGCTGGCAAGATCGACAAGCGAGAAGAACTCCTGCAAGCTCAATCCGCCAAGGTCGACGCCTCCAAGGCCAACGTCTTCGGGCTCAATGCCGGTGAAATCGACCGCTCCGATGTCGGCGAGCTTGTCGCCTATCTCATCCTCGTCGATGGCGCTCATGTCAACCGTCTCGGACAATTTGAGAACCGCCGCGTAGGCGTCCTTGTCAGCTTGGCTTCCTTCAAGCTCAAGCGGGGCCTTCAACGTGTATGTGTGCTCGCAAACCAAACTGCTTCGCAAGTCGTCTGCATACGAGGAGACGCACGGCATCATGCAAAGCCCGAACAACATCAGCAGGCCCGAAAAGACAACCCCTAGGAACAACGTCACGAAATTAGGCAGGTTCTGCAACAGAACACGAAGGCGAAACCTGCTGACGAAAGACAGCCTTTCAGGCAACATCGCGCCGCGCCGGCGAGACGACCGTGACGTCTCATGGCGCAGGAACTGAAGCGGGGTGCAGCGAAGTTTGAAAAGGAGCCCGAACAAGGTGATGACGAACAACATCACCAAGGGAATCACCGTGGTGTTCACCAGAACATGCGGATCGAACGTCGCTTCGTACGGGGGCAGACTGTAACTGTTGTAATACAAGTTGCGCATCGGCTCGGAAAAAAGCGTGTAACCCAGCACATTGCCAAGAAGCGCACCCGCAGTGCCAACGATCATCGGCATGGCAAGATAATGGCGCACGAGCTCGCTTTTCCTATAACCGCTGGCAAGGAGTGTTCCGATAACCGCGCTTTCTTCCTCGATGGTGGAACCGGTCAAGATCACGAAGACGAAAGCCATGATAGCGATAATCATCCACAGCAGAACGCGCCACATCTGCTGATCGCCGACAACGTCGTCGGCCGCATACGTGATGCCGTTGTTGGCATCCGCATCGATGAAGTCGCTGACGGCGACGTTGGCGCCCGAGAGGGCATCGGCGATATCCTCTTCCAGGTCGACGCGGTCGGCATCGGAAAGACTCCGGTTATCGCACGTGAACGAGTAAACATAGCGCAGCTTTCCCTGATCGAACGAGTCGAACGCGCTTTGCGTGACCAATCCAACGCAGAACGATTGCGCGTTGAACACGAAATCAGAGTTCTTCTCGAACAGCGCCTGATAATCGGACAACGAAACGATGCCGCAAATCCTGAACGATTTCCCGCCCACGGCGATCGAGTCGCCTAGCCCAAGGCCATGATGGACCGCGTACACGCGATCGATGGCGAGCTCATCGTCGGCTTGCGGGGCGCAGCCTTCGTAATATGCGGCGAGATCGACTTGCGTTCGGTCGGCAAAAACGCGCATCACATGAGCAGCGCCTTCGGGCTCGTCGGCGTATTCCAAAGATACGTCGCGGCTGAAATTGGAGAAAACCTGGACACCAAGGTCCTCGACGGCACGTAGGTTCTTGTCGGAAACCTGGAAGTTAGCGATGAACTGACCGTCTTCTTGATTGTAGGTGTCGCGGACCTCGCCCTGCAACTTCTCGATGCTACTTGCAGCAACGAGAAAACCCGCGGTCAACGAGATCGCAACCGCCATAAGCAAGAATATCCCCAGGTATTTGCCAAGGTTGTTCTTCAGTTCGCGGGGAAACCGCTTCGATAGCGCAGACATGACAACCTACCATTCGAGATCGCATGCGGCAGTGCGCACCGGATTGACGCGATCCTCCACCAGCGCACCGTCGTGCAAGCGCAAAACCCGATGCGCCATGTTCGAGATCGCATTATTGTGGGTGACGATGACGATCGTGCAACCGTAATCGCGATTAACCTCCTCCATCAAACGGAGAATCTCCTTTGACGTGGTGTAATCAAGCGCTCCGGTAGGCTCGTCGCACAAAAGCAAGCTAGGGTTCTTAACCAAAGCACGCCCAATCGCGCAACGCTGCTGCTGTCCGCCTGAAACCTGGCGCGGGAATTTACCGCGATGATCCCACAAACCCAGGGACTTCAATAAATCATCGATCGGCAAGGCGTTCTTGCTTAAATGCGCGGTGACCTCGATATTCTCACGGATAGTAAGATCGGGCACCAAATTGTAAAACTGGAAGACGAACCCCAGCTGACGTCTGCGATATTCCCCCAGCTCTTTGCCGGAGAGCGAAGTGAGCTCCTCGTCGCCAACGCGAATCGTGCCGGCATCGGCATCCTCAAGACCGCCGACGATATTTAGAAAAGTCGACTTGCCCGAACCCGATGGACCAAGAAGAACGCATATTTCCCCTTTGCCAACATCGGTCGATATCCCACGAAGAACCTTTGTGCGCGCATCCCCTTCGCCATAAGATTTCTCAAGGTCACGCACGGAAAGAAACGGATTGTCAAGCATTTCTATCCTTTTTCCTTCTTCTGATAGTTGTATTTCTCTAACTTACGATTCTAGATACTAAGTGAGCCGATAGCAACTCTTTTGTTAGCTTGGTGTAATTTTACGAAATACAGCCCTTACGGCTGCGTCGCGAACGATCGGCGCAACAATCCCCCTTCAGCCTTTGGAGTGATTCTTACGTCTGGGTTACGGCTCTTGAATCTTGGGAAATCGGCTGTTAGGGTACCTCTCCGCTATGAACGAACTGAACGAGGCATACACCCTGAATCGCGAGCTCCCCATGCCGGGGGCTTTGTCCGACATTTGCCGAAAAGCAATCGCCCAGCCCGCCTTCAAGCAGTCGCTTTCTTCCTATCGCAGCTGAATTCGCGCTTTATCAAACGCGAATCCGCCTGCCGCCGCACCATCGACCTGCGGCAGGCAATCCCCATAGCTGCGAAAGGAACCTATGTCTAGCACTACTGTTTCCGCGCCCACCAACGGGCGCATCACCGGCACCCAAATCCACATCGTCGCCGTCGTCGTCCTTGGCGCCTTCTTGGCCCTGTTGAACCAAACGGTGATGTCCCCGGCACTGCCGGTCATCATGGCCGACTTCAACATCGATGCCTCTACTGCTCAGTGGATCATGTCCATCTACCCGCTGGTCAGCGGCATCATGGTGCCGGTATCGGCGTTCCTCATCGACAAGTTCAGCACCCGTAAGCTCTTCTTCGGAGCCACGCTGGTATTCGCTCTTGGCACGCTGATGTGCGCCGCGGCGCCCGATTTCACCACCCTCATCGTCGGCCGCGTGCTTCAAGCCGCAGGCTCAGGCGTGCTCATGCCGCTGGTCTCGGTGGTTCCCATGCTGGTCTTTCCCGTTGAGAAACGCGGAACCGCTATGGGCATGGCGGGCATCGTCATGTCAGCCGGCCCCGCCGTCGGCCCCGTCGTCGGCGGTGCCGTGATCGACGCCTACGGTTGGCGCACGATGATCGGCGCGATCGTGCCCTTTGCGTTCGCGGTGTTGGTTCTGGGCATTTTCATGCTGAAGAACGTAGGCGAGCTTAAGAACCCGAAACTCGATCTTGTCTCGGTTGCCCTTTCCACCATCGCTTTCGGCGGCTTGTTGTACGGCTTCTCGAGCGCCTCGTCGTTCGGCTGGGGCAGCATCGTCGTGTTGGGCTCCATCGCCGCCGGCATGATCTGCCTGGTGTTGTTCGTCGTTCGACAAGGACGCATCGACGACCCCCTGCTTCAACTGGGCACGCTGAAAACGCACGAGTTCCGCGTAGCGGCCATCATCGTCACGCTCATCAACGCCGCCTGCCTGGTTACCAACACGCTGTTGCCCCTTCTTTTGCAAACCGCCCTGGGCGCTTCAGCCTTCGAAACCGGTATGGCAATGCTGCCTGCCGCTGCAGTTGGCATCATCATCAGCCCCATCTCGGGCATCGTCTTCGATAAATTCGGCCCACGCGTTATCTCGATCTTCGGCCTGATGCTGATGACCGGGGCCCTGTTCCTGCTCTCGCTTTCGACAGCGAACACGCCCATCGCCGTGGTTGCGCTGTTCTGCATGCTGCAAGCTGCCGGCCAGGCTCTGGCGAACATGCCCGTGAACACATGGGGCGTCAACGCCTTGAAGAACGACATGATCGCCCACGGCAACGCCATCGCCAACACCGGTCGTCAGGTTGCCGGCGGCTTGTGCACAGCGCTTATCATCACGGTCATGACCAGCGTTACCGCATCTGCCAGCACGAGTGCCAGCATCCAAGTTGCCACGGCTACGGGCGCCGGCGTCGCCTACAAGGTTTGCGCCGCTATCGGCCTGGTGTCGCTGATCTACGCCATCGTGAGCGTTCGTCCTTCCAAGAAAACCGCTTCTCAAACCAAGGAGGCTTAAGCTATGTCCGAGATCCTTTCCGAGCGCATCCCGCTTGAGTTCGAAGGCACGCCCATTTCAAGCATCATGATCGAAGACCCCTTCACCTGCTCGAAGAACAGCACGATCTCCGACGTGGTTCGCATGCTTGCCGAAAACGAGGTAACGAGCATGCCCGTCGTCGACGAGCGCAAGCAGGTCGTTGGGTTCATTTCCGACGGCGACATCATGGGAGCCATCGCGCAGCACCGTGCACGAACCATCTTCACCGGCGGCGACGCGTCGATGCTGTACTTCGACGATCAAACCCTCGAGCAGCGCATCGACAGCCTGAAAGACCGAAACGTCATGGACTTCGCCACACGCAAGGTTGTTTGCGCGCGGCCAGAACAAAGCATCGCCCGCGTGGCCGATATGCTGGCGAAGAAGAAGTTCAAGAAGCTTCCCGTGGTGGACGACGAGGGAAAGCTGGTCGGCGTCATCCGACGCTCGGCCATCACCAAATACATCTTCAACGTCATCTTTCAATAACGAAACGCAAGAGAAGCGAGATAGGCGGTGTCGGACTTGTTCCGCGCCGCCTTTTTCGCGCCCAAGCTCAGATAACCCACACGTCTTGCGCATCCGCAGCGACGGAGCCGTGACAAACGTTACGGCCAACCAGACCAAACGCCTTTCAAACAGCCGCCCAACAGCTATCGAACGGGAATTGCCAATATGAAAGCGAACACCCTATCCCCCGTTAGCAGGCATTAGAATCAACCGAAATCGAAAGGACGGGGATGGGCAACCAGGACGAATACCACGCCGCACGACTTGAACTTGCCGCCGAGACCGCAAGCATCTTGGAGGGGGCACGCGAGATAATCGGGCTTATCGCAAGCGACCCCACATGGAACGGCGAGTCGACGGCACTGGGGCAGGTTGCTGTCCTTTTGGACGTCGGACTTGGTCATGCAGGCAAAAACCTTGAGGAGCTGACGCGCATCGAGAACCTTGGGCTTGAATGAAGATGAAGCGCGGCGATATACGACACGATATGAAATTGCTGCGCTGAAACGTGGCTTGATATCTTGCAGGATATCAGCTTTATTTACAGCGGCAATACGCTTGCCGCATGGACATGGCCACCAAAAAGAAACAGCTCGGACGAGCAGTGGAACGTGAGCGATCTAAGCAGAAGCTCACCCAGCGTCAGCTTGCTTACATGGCCGACACCACGCAAGCCGAGATCTCGAAAATCGAGAACGCAACCTCAGACGTCAAGGTCAGCACGCTGATCAGAATCAGCGAGGCACTTGGCATCGAGGTGCGCGAGTTCTTCTCGTTCTAGCGCTCGCGCCTTGAAACGATCAGAGCGGTCGGAGCGCATGCTCCGACCGCTCTTCATTAACTTGCGATTCTTGCGCTTCCCCATGCATTCTCGCGCTGAGCGACACGGGTGATGCTCACCGTGGTCAAGGCGGGCTCGCCTTCGGGCAGCGCGTCGTTATACAGCTTCAAGCATTCCTGCATAAGCAGATCAGCGCGAAGCGCGCCGGTGTCGTGCGCTTCAAGCGCGAAATGAGCAACTTCAGGGCGTTCCTCATCGAACATGATGGGCTCGACCAGATGATCAGCCACATGGAACACCTTCTCTTTCTTGCGACGAATGCGCACGATGTCCTGAGGAACGGGCAGGCTACCGGGAGCGCGCGAGAACTCGACCTCGTAAACGCTCACCGGATAGGCAACCGACGCGGCCTTCGCATGCGAATCGATGTAATAGGCGTCCTGAACCATCAGGTCGCGCACGCTTGCCGCCTTAAGCGCCGCAAGCGCCTTATCGGCGGGAACGTACTCGCGCAACTGGATATCGAAGATCTCACACGTCGATCCGACACCGACGGGCAGCGCCGCGCCGAATGCGATTTTCATATGCGGCGAAAAGCCTTGCGAAATGGCGAAAGGCAATCCCGCACGACGAACCGTGCGCTCAAGAGCATGGGCGACCTCAAGATGCGACAGAAGCGCCAGACGATCGCGTTCGATGTATGTGGCACGAAGCACGAAGCGACGGCCGGGCTGTTCAGCGTTGACGTTTTTCTCGCTCATTTGCTTACCTCAATCCGCCAAGCACGCGAGGAGCCGCGAGCTCGTTTTCAACCTTCATGCCAGGGCATACGCCGCACGCCGAGCAACGTTCGAACGAACAGTCGGGGGTGGTGATGGCCTGCGACGCCAACTCGCGCTCGTGACGCAGGAAACGCGTGCTCACACCCGTGGAGACATGCTCCCACGGAAGCACGTAGTCAAGCGGGAAGGTAGTCTGCGCAAGACCGGCAACGTCAATGCCGATATCGATTGCGGCGGCAGCCCACGCTTCCTCGTCGAAGTGCTCGTCCCATGCGTCAAAGCGGGCGCCACGATGCCACGCGCCTTCAACCAACGCGGCGGTTTCGCGGCCGCCGCGACTCATGATGGCCTCGATGAAGCTGGTTGCCGCATTGTGCCAGTGCACGATGACCGAACGGCGCTTCACGCTGGAGCGAACCAGATTCACGCGACGAACGGCCTCTTCGGGAGCGATCTGGCCGTCCCACTGGAACGGGGTCTGAGCCTTCGGCACGAACAGGGCGAGCGACGCGCTGATCTGAACAGCGCCCTTCTGCTCGCGCGGAACGGCGGCCACAGCACGGTCGTAAGCGCGCTCGCACAAACTCGCGATTCCGCGCAGGTCGTCATCGGTTTCGGTGGGAAGGCCAACCATGAAGTATAGCTTGCAACGACGCCACCCCATCGAGAAGGCCGCGTCGATAGCCGAGAACAGGTTCTCCTCGGTCACGTTCTTGTTGATGACGTCGCGCAAACGCTGCGTACCGGCCTCGGGGGCGAACGTCAATCCGCCCTTCTTCTTGCCCGCAACCAGCGCAGCCATCTCGGCGCCGAACGAATCAAGGCGCTGCGAGGGGATGGAGACGCGCACGCCGGTGCCGTCGCATGCCTCGTTCAGGCGCGTGAGGATCTCGGCGATCTGAGAGTGATCGGTGGTGGAAAGCGAGGTCAAGCTGACCTCGTCGTAGCCCGTTTCCTTAAGGCCCGCAAGAACGGACTGCACCACGTTGTCGGCGGAACGCTCGCGCACCGGGCGATACATCATGCCCGCCTGGCAGAAGCGGCAGCCGCGCGCGCAACCGCGCAGGATCTCGACATTCAGGCGGTCATGAACGGCCTCGGCGAACGGGACGATGCACGGCTCCCAACCGGGACTTTCCGCAAAGCCGGTGAACAGCTGCTTCTCGATATGGGCGGGAAGTCCCTCTTCAAGCGGCTCGATCCACGAGCCCGCGGCCTGCGCCTCGTCGGTATCGCGCCAACGATACAAAGACGGCACGTACCAGCCAGGCTCGGTTGCGAGCTTTCGAAGAACCTCTGCGCGCGTGGCGCCTGCCTTGCGCTGGTCCCTGATGAACTCCAGGCCATCGGGCAGCATGACTTCGCCCTCGCCCACACAGAACGCGTCGAAAAACGGAGCGTACGGCTCGGGGTTGTATGCACACGGGCCGCCGGCGATGACGAACGGATCGTCCTCGGAGCGCCCGTCGGCATGCAAGGGAATGCCGCTCAGATCAAGCATCTCAAGCACGTTCGTGGCAACAAGCTCGTGCGAAAGCGTGACGCCCACCGCATCGAACTCGGCCAAGGGCGCGCAGCTTTCGATTGAGAACATGGGGATACCCTCGGCACGCATCTTGTCGGCCATGTCGGGAGCAGGCAGGAATCCGCGCTCGGCAGACAGGCCCTCGCGGGCATTCACGACGTTCACCAGAATGCGGAGTGCCTGGTTGGGCTGACCGACTTCGTAAACGTCGGGGTACACCATGCAGAAATGGAAATCGGCGTCTTCCTTGTAGACGCTTCCCCATTCGTGGTTGATGTATCGCGAAGGACGCTCGGCAGTCGAGACGATCTCGCGAACGCGGGGCCAAAGATCAGTGAGCTTGGACATCGTCTGGGTTTCCCTTCAGGCAGAGAACAGCCTGGATCGCACGACGCATCAAGCGAAGGCGATCCAGGCGATGCTGATCAAATGATAGTTGAAATACGTTTAAGCGACAGGCTTGGTTTCCATCGAGCGCACTTCGGCGACCCTGTCGCGCACCTGCGAAGCGGCTTCCCCTGCAAGAGCGGCGGCTTTCTCAACCACGCGAGTCACGCCGGCGACGTTCTCGCCGCCCTCGAAGTACTCGATAACCGCACGACCCATAGCCTCGGTACCGCCGAAACCGACGCCGGCGCGAATGACGCCGCCCAATGCGGGAACATATCCCACAGCAGTACGGGCAATCGAGCGGCAACCGAAGGCGCCGCCAACCACTGCCAAGATCTCCTTCGCGCGCTCCATTCCCATGGGGCGTCCATAAGCGGCGGCGATCTGCAGGACCATCTTCGCTTGGTTGAGCGTCATGATAGGCATGTCGGCTGCCTTCAAGAACGGAACCAAACCAACACCTGCGTTCTGCAACGCAGTTTCAGAAACAGCCTCAAGAGCAAGCGGTTTGCGAACGAACGGGAAGGCCAGCGCGAACGCCAGGCGCTTGGAACGACAGGCGACGGCGATCCACTCACCCATGCGCATGTCGAGCGCCGCAGCCGCCTCGTCATCGAGAGGCATGGGATCGGCCATGGCCTCTTCCTCGGTGATCTGCGCGGCGTGCATCATGCCGGACAGGCCCTTCGTCATATCGGCAGCCTGCTTGGGAACGACGCGCGAAACCACCTTGCAAACGTTCTTCGCGATGGTTCGCTCGGGGTCGCTGGGAACAACCAGATCGCCCTCGGGGATAGGCGCGCTCGCCGCTGCGGCGATGAGCTCGACGCGAGCGGGCTGAGTGGCGCATACCATAACGGGAACGCCCGCGCTGCGGATTGCCGCGGCCGAAGGCCCAACCACGTCGGAAGATCCCGCGACGATGATGGCCGCGTCGTCGGTCGGGCATACGCTTGCGGGCCGGTCTCCCAGATAGCTAAGCGTAAGGCGCACCGTGGCCAATTCGCTGGCAAAGGATTTACGCACATGGGCGATAAGATCGGCAGGGGCCGAATCGTCGATGTAAACGCTAACAGAAAGCGGGGTTTTACGCGCAGCCTCGAGATTGGTTGCCTCGTCGAGCAGCTCAGTGATATCAACGGGTAGTTGCATAGGACGCCTTTCGCCCGGATTGATTGCTACATGCCCACACCGAGCCGATAAGACCCAACAGGGCAAAGTTGACCATCATGAACGAAGAGCCGTAGCTCATGAACGGCAGGGGGATACCCGTGATGGGCATGAGCCCGCACGTCATGCCGATGTTCTCGAGGATCTGGAACAACCACATGCCGACGATGCACATGACCAAGACCAAACCGAACATATCGTTCGATGACCTTGCAATACGAAATGCTATTACAACCAGCGAGATATACAGGCCAAGCAGCACCAGAACACCGAAAAACCCGAGCTCTTCGGCAAGCACGCAGAAGATGAAGTCGGTGGGTGCCTCGGGCAAAATGCCCAGCGCATGCTGCGTTCCCTGCATGTAGCCCTGACCGAACAGACCGCCCGAGCCAATGGCGATCATCGCCTGCTGAAGGTTGTAACCTTCGTCGGAAAGGTCGGTGGAGCCCTGGTTCATGAACACCAGCAGACGGTTTCGCTGGTACTGCTTGAGCAGCTTGTACTGATGCGGGTTGCTGGTCTCATAAATGATCTGATCGACCACGAACACCATGGCGATAAGCGCTATGCCAACCGCCAGCGTTATCAGCAGGTACTTCGGACGGGCGCCGCCAACCACAAGCGCGACGGCGGCGATGAAGATGTACACCAAACCGGTTCCCAGGTCAGGCTGCGTCATGATGCAGAAGAACGGGACCAACATCAGGCCGACGGCCTTCAGATATTCACGCAAGTCATCCAAGTGGCCGTTGTAGCGAGCCATGATGCTGGCATCCATGAGGATAACCGTGATCTTAGCGAACTCGCCTGGCTGAAGCTGAATGCCGATCTTGATCCATGACGTCGCACCCATGGTGTTCACGCCGATAATCGGAAGGTGCGGCGACAAGATGAGCACGACGTTGATGATCATCAGGATTTTCGTCATGTCTGACAGGCGCCGGTAATCGAACTTCCAGAAGGCGACCATGGCCACAACACCCACCGCGACACCCATCAGCTGTCGCGAGAAGTTGTAGTCGACATCGGACGACACAGCGGAGTACACGACGATCAGGCCGTACACGGTAAGCGCGCATACGACGACGAGAAGCGGCATATTCAGCGACGGGAAACGTGAAGGGCGCACCATGCGCGGCGTTCGCGAACCGGCTGAGCGCACCGTTGAAATCTGCGGTAACTGCGGCATGTCCCCTCCTAGTCCGTTCGTCCGCCCGACGAGCCGCCGTATTCGACCGACTCGCCGCTTGATGCAGCGACAACGCCCACGTCGGTAAGCTCGCCGGCATCGTACGCCTTAAGGGCGCCCATGATCTGAGCGCCAATAGGACCCGCGGCGGAAGCGCCGCCACCGCCCTGCTCAACCAACACGGCGCATACGTATTTCGGGTTGTCGAACGGCATGTAGCACACGAACCACGCGTAGTCGTCCTTGCCCGCAACCTCGCCCGTACCGGTTTTGCAAGCGATGTCGTCAAGGCTGACGCCCGCTTCCTCAAACGCTGTGACCAAGTTGGCGGAACCCGCGGCCACGTCATGAAGGGCATCGCGCACGGTTTCCAGATCCTTCTCGTCAACATCAGGCGTGGCAAGCTCTTGCGACTTGTACGTGATGGCAGGCGTGGTGCTGTCGGAGTTGCGAACCTCCTTCAGCAAGTGCGGCTTCATCATGGTACCTGTTGCGATGCCGCCGTAAGCAACGGCGATCTGCAACGGCGTAACCAGAACGTCGCCCTGACCGATGACCATGTTGGTAAGGTCACCGCCGCGCCAAACGCCCTCGGTGGGAACGTCCACCCAGTGTTGCGCCTTCCATTCGGGCGTGGGGATGCGGCCCGCTTCCTCGCCTGAAATATCGACGCCGGTGGTTTTGCCGAATCCGTATTTCTCGACCTCTTCCTGCATGGCAGTGTCGGAAAGCTTGCCGCCCTGCGATTTACCCGCGAAGTAGAAATCGTAGGCGATCTCGTAGAAAACGACGTCGCACGACTGAACGATGCCCTCGTGGAAGGTGATGTTGCCATGACCGGACGAAAGCCAGCATTTCTGGATATCGCCCGAACCGAAACCATCCCACGAGCCGGTGCAGTTCCATTCCTTCTTCTTATCGGCGAAGCCGTACTTCAACGCCGCCAAGCCGGTGAACGACTTGAACGTCGAAGCGGCGGGATACGTGCCTGAAATGCAACGGTTCAAAAGCGGGTAATACGACTCGGCGGATTCGTACAGATCCCAGGTATCCTGCGAGATGCCGCCGATGAACGTCTGGGGGTTGAAGGTTGGGTAGCTCGCCATGGCGACGATGCTGCCGTCGGTGACGTCCATGGCCACCACGGCACCGGCAACACCTTTGCCTTCGCCGATGATGCCCGTTGGGGCGATAAGGTCTTTAAGGGCCGTTTCAGCCACGTACTGAACGGGCGCCTTGATGGTGAGATAGACGTCGGAACCACGCGAGGGGGCCGTCTCGCTCACCACCGACACAACATTGCCGTCGGCGTCGGCCATAACGGTACGGAGGCCATGTTCACCGGCCAAGATCTCGTCGTAGGCGGCCTCAACGCCGCTTTGCCCGATGCTATCGCCGAGTTCGACGTTGCGGTTCTTCGGCATGCTGGAAAGGATGTCCTTGCTCACCGAGCCGGTGTAACCCACCGCATGGGAAGCCAAGGCACCGTACGGATACGAACGCATGGATCGCTCTTGAATAGTGACGCCCGAGAAGGCGTCGGAGTGCTCGGCGATGAACGCGACGTCGCGCATGCGGGCATCGCTTGTCACCACGCGCTGGCTCTGCGCACCTGACGAGTTGTCCAAGATACGGCTTCGGACAACGTTGTACGGAATGCCCAAAACAGTGGAAAGGCGCTGGACGACATCATGGTCGTCAGCCACGTCGGCGTCGGCAAGAACGGTGAGCGCCGAGCGGTTCTTCACGATAGCGATGCCGCCGGCGTCGTAAATGTAGCCACGCGGTGCGGGCGTTTTGATCTTGGAGTACTTATTCTCTTCAGACTGGCTTTCGTACGAGCTGGAGGCAAGCACCTGCATGCTCCACAGCTTCGCGGTAAGCGAGCCGAAAATGGCCGCAGCCAGAACGCCCATGGCCACGAAGCGCGAGCGCACGGCGTCGGAAATACGACCGGTCGAAGAGGTTTTCGGCGCGGAAGATTCGGAGCTTGCGCCCAACGTGCGCGGACCCGTTCCACCCACAGGGGTGTCGTCGAAGGTGGTTTGCACGCCGAACGTATCGATAGACGACACGCTGTGCTTTCCGCCAACCAGCGGCTCACCCGAACGGTTCGAGCGCACGCGGAAGAACACCACAACGGCGATGACGCAGACCACCAGTACGGCAAGTCCGACAAGAACAGCCTGCAGCACACTACCACGTCCTAGCGCAATTGCGTGGCGACGATCGGAGATGCCGGGCCGCCCGACGAGAAGAAGCGCGATGCCAAGGGGTACAGGATGAAGGCGATGACCGAATCGTAGATAGCGCACGGAAGCGCACGGAAGATGAGCGCGTCGATGAAGCTCGCATTGTAACCGGTTGCCAGCAGGAAGATACCGTAAACAAGCTCGGTCAGAAGCATGCCTGCGCTCATGACCGCAATGGGCATGAACAGCGTGTCGTTCTCCATGGTGGCGAAAACACGCGCGCCGACGTACGCGAACAGCGTGAACGCGAATGCCATGGCGCCAACGACGCCTCCCGACAGGAAGTCATACAGAAGACCCAAGACGAACGGCATGACGCAACCGAACGACTGAGAACGCGTCACAGCGCACAGGAACACGAACACCATGACGAAATCAGGCATAGCATGCCCGATGGCGATATAGGGAGCGAGGATGAGTTGCAACAAGAAGGCAACCACGCCCGCTATGGAAAGAACGAAGACGTCGTGGGAATCCGTCACGCGCGCCACCTCCTCTTCAATGAAAATCCGCTAGCCAGCATGAACGGCATTACTGAGCGGACGAGCTTGCAGACGAGCCACTTGCACTCGAGCTTGAGCTTGCGCTGGAGTCCGAGTCGTCGGCGGCCGTCACGACGATGACGTTCTCAAGCTGGGAGACGTCATCGTTCATGCTCACGACGATGCGACCAGTCGCGTTCGCCGTGGTTTTCTCGACGCTGACAACAGTACCCACGATAAGGCCCGACGTGTAGCTGCCGCCCAAACCTGACGTGATCACCACATCGCCGACAACGGGGATCGAATCCTCGGGGATATCCTCCAGATAAAGAAGGCCCTCAAGTGAACCGCGCACGATGCCGTTCGTGCGGCTGGACTGAACCATGACCGCAGCACCCGAATTGGGGTCGGTAAGCAAGCGAACCGTAGCGGAATGCGTTTCAACACGCGACACCTGGCCGACAACGCCCGACGAACCCATAACTGTCATGCCGCTTTGCAGGCCATCGGCAGAGCCCTTGTCGATAGTGACGGTTTGGTTCCAAGCATCGAGGCTCTTCCCTACTACCGTGGCGGTGACGCCGCTGACGCCCGATTTGCTCTTGATGTCAAGAAGGCCCTGAAGGCGCTCGACCTCGATGCGGTACTCGTCCGCCTGGGCAAGTAACAGACGAAGCTGGCGGTTCTGCTCGCGAAGCTCGGCAAGGGTCGCGTCGTCGGCGGTGGCGTCGGCAACCGAGTCGCCCGTCGATTCGATGGCGGAGCCCACATGAGCCCCGACGTTGCGCATAGGCGATGCAACCACGCCGAAGGCGCCTTGGATGGCGTGCAGCGGGCCGCCGTCGCCCTCGCGGCAGTAAACAGTAGTGAGAACAAGCGACGCCGCAAGCAACGCACCGAACACGATGCGCCGCACGGACGCCGCTCCATTTTGTTGAAAATTCAAAGCCATAGGCGAAAACGCACTACTTAGTCCTCATGAGGGTCTGGCGAAGCGCGGTGGGGGTTTCGAGAACCTTCATACAGCCGGTTACGACGTTGGTGAGCGCCGTCTCGGAAACCCAAACCGGAATCTCAAGCTCCTGCGTGAGGAAACGGTCGAGGCCCGAAAGCAGGCCGCCGCCGCCCGTAAGCAGGATGCCGTTCTGGATGATATCGCTGGCCAGGTCAGGGTTGGTTTTCTTGAACGTTTCCTTGATATTCAGAACCATCTCGGAGCACGGCTCGATAAGAGCCTGGCGAACGTCCTCGGACTGAATGGTGACTTCCTTGGGCTGCTCGGTGATGACGTCCTGGCCGGAGATGATCATGTCACGCTCGCGACCGTCCTCGAACGGGAGGATGGAACCGATCTTGATCTTGATGACCTCGGCCGTGCGCTCGCCGATCTTGATGCCGAGAAGATCGCGCAAATGCATGGAGATGGCCTCATCCATGCGGTTGCCGGCAAGGCGCAGCGAGGAAGACGTGACGATGCCGCCCAAGGAAATGACGGCGACCTCGGTAGTGCCGCCGCCGATGTCGACGACCATCGAGCCGGTAGGCTCGGTAACGGGCAGGTCGGCGCCCATAGCGGCCGCCATAGGCTCCTCGATGAGGTAGGCCTGACGAGCGCCCGCCTGAATGGCAGCCTCGAAAACGGCACGCTTCTCGACGGAAGTGGCGCCGCAGGGAATGCAGATGACGATGCGCGGCTTAGCCTGCCACGGGTACTTACGGGGCGCGGCCTTGTTGATGAACGCCGAGATCATGGCCTCGGTGACATCGTAATCGGCGACGACGCCGTCTTTCAGAGGATGCTCGGCGGAAAACGCGTCGGGCGTGTGGTTGATCATGTTCTTAGCTTCGTGGCCAACCGCCAAAACGCGATGCGTGCTTTTCTCGATCGCGACAACCGAAGGCTCGTTGATGACGATGCCCTCGCCTGCGATTGCAATCAGCGTGTTCGCAGTGCCAAGGTCGATAGCCATGTCCGTCGACATACCGCCGAAGGAGTCCATGAAGCGATCTAAAAAGGACATCAGGTGCAACCCCTTGAATCTCGTTTAAGTTCCGTTTAGGTCAAAATACCTAGTCGTGCAAGTAAACAAGAATATTAGCACAGGCGCAACGAACCGTTCGCCGCCCATGGACCCCGACTAATGAAATCCATACCACGACGAAAATCCATACCTTACGAAAAAGCTAATGAACGCTGCAGCTGAAGCACGGGTCGTACGCACGAACAAGCTTCTCGATCTCGGCGCGGATCTTTTCAGGCGACGCGTCGATCTCAAGCATGTTCTCGGCAAGGAGAAGCATGTCGCCTTCCAGGTTCGCCACGTTCTGCGCGGTCGGGGTGATGATGGACGCATGAACGACGCGGCCCTCACCGTCAAGCTCAAGCTCGTGAAAAACGGTGCCGCGCGGAGCCTCGGTGAAGCCCGTCCCCTTGCCCGCGCAAGGCGCGAACGTCACCGGCTCGCTTGAACCCTCGAACTCGTCGTTCGCAAGGCGGCGGCACAGCTCGGCGCAGCGCTCGAGCGCGTCGACAAGCTCGACGGCCTGCGCGACGTTGTTACGGAACGGGTTGAGCTCGGGCGGACGCAGCCCCGCCTTGGCGGCGGCGACCTTGGCCGTCTTGCTGAGCTTGTCCCACGAGGCGTTCACGCGCGCAAGAGCACCGGTGAAGTAGTTCGAGCCCGTGGCATGCGAACGCGCGAACAGCGCGGCGGAATGATCGACCTTGTATTCGTCGACGTTCTCGTCGACGTCGTCGGCGTCAAACGAAACGCCTGCGTGAACGAACGTCGCAATGCGCGAATCGGCAACGGCGTAACGGTCGTCGGCGGTCATGGCAAGGAAGTCGCCCGCGGTCTGGATATCAGGCGTACGGAACGAATTGAACAGATCGACGGTCTGCACCGCGAACGGGATGGACGCCTCAAGCTTGTCGGCAAGCTCGAGGTATTCCTCGCGCGTGATCTCGTGCGTGAAACCACCCACCACAGCCGTGATCGGGTGAATGGAGCGGCCGCCCACCTTCGTGCACAGCTCGTTGCCCAGGGCCTTAAGACCAAGCGCCTTGTCGAACAGCGCGGGATCGGACTGGGCCAGGGGGAACACGCTTGGCTGGTTCAGGAAGTCGGGGGCGGCAAGCACGAACAGATGGGTCGCGTGGTTCTGCAGATACGAGCCGTACACCAGAAGCTCGCGAAGGGCCTTGGTGCGGTCGGTCACCTCGACGCCGAAAATGCGTTCGATGGCCAGCAAGCTGGTGACCACGTGACTTGCCGAGCAAATGCCGCATACGCGCGAGGCGATGTAGGAAACCTCGGTGTAGCTGCGGCCGCGAACCATGCTCTCGAACAGGCGCGCGGGTTCGATGACGTTCATCTCAACGGTCTGAACGGCGCCGTCCTCGATCACGACATGAACGTTGCCGTGTCCCTCGACACGGGCAAGGTGGTCGACTTTGATTGATGCGGTGCTCATAAGGCCAGCCTATCGATTCTGAGCCGATGCAAGATCGACTTGGTTGAACATTTCCAGTGCCCGATCGAAGTCTTCAACGGGGATACCGTTCCTTCGGCAGGCTTCGCGAGCCGAATCGAGGTTCGCGTCGGGGGACAAACCCGCGCAACCGAAGCACGGGCGACCCAGGTTCACGCAACGGCCGCCGCAGTCGGCGCGCGTTACCAAGCCCAGGCACAGGCGACTCTTCTCGAAGAAGCACTCGCTTTCGTTGCGCTTGCACTCGCCGCACATGGTGCGCATGGGAAGCGCCTTGTTCGATCCGTACAGCGCGCGCTGCAGGATGTCGATGAAGTTGTACGGATCGATCGGGCAGCAACGCACCTCGTAATCGACTTTGATGAACTCGCTAACCGCACGCGGGGAGACCATCTCGCCGCATGCGCTGGGAGCGCCCTCGTAAACCTCGGTGATGCGCGATTCGAAATCAGGCTGAGCCATGCCGGGAATGCCAGCCGTGGTTGCGCAAGATCCGATGGCGATGACCTTGGCCGCCTTCTCGCGAACCCGCTGAACGGTCTCCATGCCCTCGCGCGTGGTGACAGCGCCCTCGATGACGGCGACGTCGAACTCATCGGGCATAGGCTCCGAGGAGGTAAGCTGCCAATAGCGCATGTCTATCTGGCCCAGGACCTCAAGAAGATGAGCCTCGGCATTGGTAATCTGCAACTGGCACCCAAAGCAGCTCGCAAGGCCGACAACGACCACGCGAGGAGGCGCCTGGGTTTCACCCGCTACGCATAAATTGCTCATGCTAGATCGACCCCTGGATGTTCTTCGCTTCCCAATAATTGAAAACCGGGCCATCGACGCACGCGTACTGATGGCCGATCTGGCAGTGGCCGCACTTGCCCATGCCGCACTTCATGCGACGCTCGAAGTCGAGATAGATTCGGTCGTAGCCAATGCCCAGACGGCGCATCTCCTCGATGACGAACTTGTACATGACCGGAGGCCCGCAAACGGCGCCGAACGTATTATCTGGGTCGATCTCGAGCGTTTTCATAGGCTCGGTGACAACGCCCACCGGGCCGTCCCATGTATCGTCGCCATGGTCGACGGTCAGGCGCAGGTCGAAGTCGGTGCGATGGCGCCACATCTCGAACTGGTCGCGGAACATGATGTCTTGAGGAGTACGCGAACCGTACACGATAGTGACCTTGCCGAAGTCGGCGCGCTCGTCGTGAATGTAGTTGATGAGCGAGCGGACCGGCGCGATGCCCAGGCCGCCGGCAACGATGAGCACGTCATGGCCGCGCATCTTGTCAACGGGAAAACCGCGACCGAAGGGACCGCGCAAACCGACGATGTCGCCGCATTGCATGGAATGCAGCTTTTGGGTTACAGAACCAGCGCGGCGGATGCACAACTCGACGAAGCCCTGCTTCGTCGGCGAGCTGGTGATGGAGATGGGGCACTCGCCTACTCCGAACACGGACAACTCAACGAACTGGCCGGGCATCTGATGGAACGCCTCGCGCACGCGCTCGTCGACGATGCGCAGCTCGAACAGCTTCTCGTTCTCGGTAAGCTCGATGATGGAGGTGATGCGCGCCGGCCACGGGCGATACGCGTTCTGGGCAATCATTTCCTCGCCGGTCAGCGTCGCGGGAGCTTCACGCAAGGCATACACCGCAATGCGGTCGACCTGGTCGGCCTCAGCCACGATGTTGTGCTTGTCACTCATCGTCTGCTTCCCCCTTCTTCTCGAAGAATTTCAGCACTTCAATAGGATTGATGCCCGCCTTGCAGGCAGAGACGCAACGGCCGCAGCCGACGCACAACATGCGGTCGTGCGTGACGAAGAAGCCGTTGAGCTTGTGATACATGCGATGACGCACGCGCTCGCGTCCGGTCGGGCGGAAATTGTAGTCGCCCGTGACTTTGGCGAAATCGGGGTTCGTGCACGCGTCCCACGTGCGAACGCGGTTGCCTTCCTTGCCGTTGGGCTCAAGCTCGTCGGTGATGTCGAAGCAGAAGCACGTCGGGCATACGGCAGAGCACGCGGTGCACGAAAGGCACTTGCCGCCCAGTTCGTCCCAGAACGGGTCTGAATGGAAGGCGTCCATGAGCATGGCGACATCCTGGATCTTGGGGATGTCGGGGTTGAAAGCCTTCTGACGGGCACGCGTGGCATGACGGAAATCGATGCGGTCGGTGTCGGTTGCCTCACGCGGGTTGCATGCGGCCTCGAGGATGTTTGCCGCCTCGACGCTGGAAATGCTGACCAGATAGCGATCGCCGATGCGCTGCAGGAACAGGTCGTAGCCGAACTGGACCTCGTCGGCGCCCCACAGGTTGCAGAAACAAGAGTCGGTAGGAGTGCAGCTGATGCCGACGATCATGGTAGCCGCGCGACGGGCGCAATAATACGGATCGGGGTAGTCGCCATCGCGGAACATAAGGTCGATCCTGTTAATGGCGTTGATGTCGCATGCATGCACGCCGAAAATAACACGCGGAACGACGGTCTCGGCGAAATCCTCGACCATGTTCTCGGCGGTGTTGAAACGCATAAGCGTTTCCTTTGGCGGAAGCAGGTACTTTTTCGGAGACGAGCTGGTCGTGGGGTAATCCAAGGCCACCTCATGAGGATCATCGACGACGTCGAAGACGTACGAATCGCCGCGCTTAATGGGCGCGACGACCTCATACGACTGCATGAAGGCGTCGATGAGCGCGGGCATCTCGCTCGCGTCAATTACCCGATAGAGCATTCTTTTCCTTTTCTCGTCTGACGTTTTTCAGCTTAGCGTCGAGAAAACTTTAACATCTTGGTCGCGGATTGCCATTCGCGGTGCGTCTTTTTCGAGCGGTGGCGCAAAGCAGCGTCTGTTCGTCATCTTATGCGGATCGCCCCGCGATACGCCCGCCGCACGATTCACCCGCCGACAGCACATCTAACCCCATACGCACTCGAAGCCGAACGCGAGTCGCATCGCACCATTGCCCTTAAGGCAAAGAAAAAGGCGGCAGCGCATGAAGCACCACCGCCCAAGAAGCCAACAATCGAAACGATTAGTTGAAGAAGATGCCGATCTCACGCTCAGCGGACTCGGGAGAGTCGGAGCCGTGGATGACGTTCTCGTCCATGATCAGGCCGAAGTCGCCACGAATGGTGCCAGGGGCAGCATCAGCGGGGTTGGTTGCGCCCATAAGGGTGCGGACCTTGGCGACAGCGCCCTCGCCGGAAACGACCATCTTAACAACCGGGCCGGAGGTGATGTAGGAGATCAGGCCATCGTAGAACGGCTTGCCCTTGTGCTCGGCGTAGTTGGCCTCGGCCTGCTCCATGGTGACGTTGCCAAGCTCCATGCGCTCGACCGTGAGGCCGGCACGCTCGAAACGGTTGACGATCTCGCCGATGTGGCCATTGCGAACGCCGTCGGGCTTGATCATGGTGTAAGTCTTCTGAACTGCCATTTCGATCCTTTCGTTAATAAGATTCGTTAAAGCGCGGATGCGCTTGATAACCGGTTTTCAGGCAAGTTAGTTCTTGCTGTTGAAGTAAAGCTCGATATCGGAAACCTTCCAGCCAATACCCTCGCGCGAAAGCGTGACCTTGTACTGGATGGAGCCGCCGGCAGAGGTGTTGACGGTGACGTAGGCAACCGAGGTGCTCATGGACTTGTTCACGCCATCGACGGTAGCCGTGCCACCCTGCGGGATAAGGGCCGTCATGGAAGCGACATCATCTTTGGCCACGCTGGAAGCGAAGTTGGAAGCCGAGCTAGAGGGGTTGTTGAACACCTGCTGAACGACGGTTTCCTGCTGCGGGTAGCCATAGCCCATGGCGAACGCGCCAACAGCGGCGGCCGCAAGGGCAACGACGAGCACGATAACAACCAGCAGGATCTTCAAACCCACACTGCGACGCTTGCGATCCTTCTTGGCCAAGCCGCGCGACCACTGCTCAAGCTCCTCGTCGGAAGAATTGAAGAAATAATCGTCAGCGCGGTTCTGGTCCTGTTCGGAACCGTAGATGTCGGCATAGTAATAGGCGTCTTCCTCGGACATCTCCTCGGGGCTATCGACCGCGGGGAACATGCCGGTGCCGGATGCAGGTTCGGCTGCGACCACGTCAAGTCCGGAAGTGTCAGCGGAAACCGGAGGCAGAGCCTGCGTCTTGTCGCTAGAACCCTGGGAAACAACGCCAATCGCACGCTGGTAATCGACGCTTGCCGAAGCGGACAGGAAATAGGTCTTGTCCTGAATGGCGTTCTCGAAGGCGTCGACGGCCTGCTGCATCTGCCCGCAGGCGACGTATGCCTGGCCCAAGCTTGCGTACATCTTGTTGCGCACGTCGGGGCTCATGTCAAACTGAAGCGCGCTCTCGTAAGAAGAGACGGCGTCAGCGGGACGGTCGAGGGCCATAAAACAAACACCCAGGTTGAGCAGGGCCTTCGTGGGATCGGGGTTCGACTCGTCAAGAGCTGCCTCACGGAAGGCCACACCGGCCTCGGCCGACTTGCCCTGCTTCATAAGGACGTTGCCCATTCCCATGTACGCCTTGAAGGGCGTGGGGTACTTCGAATCGGACACGGCGATCTCGAAATGCTTGACCGCATTGCCGTAGTCGTGCAGAGCAGCGTACGACATGCCCAAGTTGTAATTGACCGTGCCAACCGCATCGTAAGCGGCATCGGCGGTTGCCTGCGTGTAAGCCTTGACGGCCTCGGCGTTGTTCTTAAGCTTGGTCAGGCAGTTGCCGATCTGGTGGTAAATCAAACCCGTCTCGCCGGGGGCAAGGGGGTTTTCGGTGTCCTGCAGGCAGGAAGTGTACAGGTTGAGCGCCTGTTCAAAATCCTTGGCGGCCGCAGCGGCCTTTGCCTGTTGGAATAGATCGTTGTTCATGAAGGTTCCTTAGTTTGCACCGTTTACGAGATGACGCTACTCGGTGGCGTTCTCGATCTCGATGTGCTCGACCACGTCGCCGACGCGCAGCTTGGCGATGACGTCCATACCTTCGATGGTCTGGCCGAAAACGGTATAGCCGTCGTCGAGGCGATGCTGTGCGCCAAGGCAGAAATAGAACTGCGAACCGGCGGAATCGGGATCCATGGAGCGGGCCATGGCCAATGCGCCGTCCTCATGCTTGTTGTTGGGGTTCGTGGCGAACTCGCCCTTGATGCAGTAACCCGGGCCGCCCATGCCAAGACGGGGGAACATACCGCCGGAAACGCGGACGACCTCGTCGCTGGAGTACTTCTTGGACTCGGGGTCGCCGCCTTGGATAACGAAGCCGGGAACGTAGCGATGGAACTTGGTGTTGTCGTAGAACCCGTCCTTGGCAAGCTCGACGAAGTTGCCGACGTGGATAGGAGCATCGTTGCCGGCCAGCTGAACGCGAATGACGCCCTGGGACGTGGTGACGACTGCCACCTCTTTGCCGTTGGGCTGGTACTTGGGAGTGTAAAGAGCCATAAAGGCGCCTCCTCTTCGTGTTTATAAGCATTTGTGCAAGTAACGCCACTACAGCGACACTGCATACAGATTTTAGTTTAGCAGTATGCGTTTATCGGCGCTTGAAAATACTTACAACCTCTACGTGGTATGTCTGGGGGAACAAGTCAACCGGAGTCGCAAGCTGCAGGTCATAGCCCTGTTCCATGAAACGCGCCACGTCGCGCGCCCATGTAGACGGGTTGCAACTGACATACGCGACGGCCTCGGGCGCAGCCGCTGCGATGTCACCCGGCACGCTGTCGGCAAGGCCGGCACGTGGGGGATCGACCACGAGCGCGTCAAGTTGGCCGAGCTCACGAAGCTCACGCGCGGCGTCGCCACCCACCACATCGACGTACACACCGTTCGCATCGGCGTTGAAACGCAGGTCGCGAACGGAAGATCCCGCCGACTCAACCGCAACGACGTCGGCACCTGCCATGGCAAGCGGAATCGAGAACGTGCCGCCGCCTGCATACAAATCGGCCACGAACTTGCCGTCAACGCCGCCAAGGCCCTCCATCACCTTGTCCACCAGTTTGGCAGCCTGAGCGGTGTTCACCTGGAAGAACGACGGAGCCTGCGTGGAAAATTGCGCGTCGCCGATGCGGTCGCGCCAATAGCCGCGGCCATCAAGCGTCTCGACGCCCTTGATCTTGCGCGCTTTGCCCGGGTCGGCCATCACGCGCACGACGCTGGTCGCCTTAAGCGAATTGCCCAGGATCTGCGCGAAGCGGCTACGCGGAAAGGGGCCGGGGGCCGTCCAAAGGGCGATCTCCAAGTCGCCGGTTACCAGGCTGTGCCTGACGCCCACGCGATAGATTCCCTGATCCTGGCTTCCCTGAGCATAGCGAATGGCGCCGCGAAGAGCTTTCGGGGCCTTCTGGATGGACTTATGCGCAAGCAACGTCTCGTCGACGGTTACCAAGTCATGCGAGCCTTCGCGATAAAACCCCAGGTCGATCTTGCCGTCAGGACGCGTCTTCGCCCCCATCTCGATCTTGTTGCGATAACCCCACTCGCGCTTGGACGGAAGCGTTTGCGCGACGATGCGCTCCGCCTCTTCGGCGGGAATATGCGCCGTGCGCACGAGCTGGGAAACCACATTGTCGCGTTTCGCGCGAAGCTGGGCGCTGTAAGCGATATGCTGCCACGGGGCCGAACCTGTCATGGCATCGCTCAAGCTTGCCGGAGGCACGCGATCGGGGGACGCCTCCACCACTTCGACCAGGCGAGCGCGGGCGAACGAGGACTTTTCCTCGACGATCTCAACCGACACGACATCGCCCGGCGCAGCGCCCTCCACGAACACGGTTTTCCCCGACGGGAGATGACCGACCGCATCGGCGCTGTACGCCATGCGCTCGATGTTCACGTTGATAGCATCCGTCACCGTATGCTCCTTTGCGTTCTTCTCTTTGCAGCACATTTGCAGCTTTTATCTCAAAGCGTTTCAACGCGCCATGATAACGTATAATCAGCGATCGATGCGCCCTAGTAGCTCAGTTGGATAGAGCGTCTGCCTCCGGAGCAGAAGGCCACAGGTTCGAACCCTGCCTAGGGCACCATTTGCATTTTGTACGAACCCGTTGGACGTCAAGTCTGGCGGGTTCGTTGCTTTCCACGTCGTAGTTCAGCGTCACTATGCACTCTTCGTCGCTCACGCTCACCTGGTATACGAACGCCTTCAACAGAGTCGCGTCGTCCAGGGCGGAACCGCATTGAAGGAAGTCGGCCAGCCGCTCGGGGTCTATCTGATCGTCCCTGATCGCCTCAAGGTCGAGCTTGGCGCGGTCGCGCTGGTGCTCAAGCTCCGCTATGCGTTCCTTCGCGCCAGGAGCGATTATGCCCTGCTCGATGGCGTTGAGGATGTTCTTCAGGCCGCGCTCGGCTGCTGAGAGCGATTGGGCGGCCTGCTTGCGCCTCGCCGCCACCTCCGCGCCGTCCGAGCTTTCCGCAACCATGCGGGCTATCCGCAAGGCCTCCTCGCGGTCTTGCAGGAGCGCCCGCAGCGCCTTGACGATCTCGCCCTCAAGCTCCTCGCGCCTCACGGGCCTCACGCAGCCGTCATGGCAGCGGTAGTACTCGTATTTCACGTTCTTGCGCCCGCGCCCGCTCACGCCTTGCAGGTTGCGCCCGCAGCCCGCGCAGATCGCCTTGCCGGAAAGGGCGAAGTCGCCCCAGCTCTCCGCGCTGCGCTCCTTGGCCGCGCGTATGCTCTGTGCCTCCATGAACGTCACCTCGTCGATGATCGCGGGCATGCCGCCCTCTTTGACAACGCCGCCCCACTCGTAGCGCCCCGTGTACTTCCGGTTCTTTACCATCCGCTCGACCATCGAGTAGCCGCACGGGTTTCCCTGCGAGGTCTTGACCCCGCGTGCCGCGAAGTCGCGCGCTATAGAGTTGGTGGTCTCCTTTGCTATGCGCCGCTTGAACGCCTCGCGCACGAAAGCTGCTTCGTCCTCATTGATCACGTACTCGTCGGCCTCGTTGCTGGCGTAGCCGAACACGCGCACGCCGTTGGTCTTGCACTTGAGCGCGTTGCCCTCCATGCCGCGCCTCGTGCGGATCGCGGTCTTCTTCGACTCGCACGCCGCAAGGCCCTCAAGCAGCTTCTCGTAAATGATGCCCTCGGGCGAATCTGGTATCTGCTCAAGCGCCGAGACGAGCTTCACGCCGTGCTGGGCAAGCTCGCGCTTGTATATGGGCGCGTCGTACTCCCCGCGGCTGAAGCGATCCATCATGTACACAAGCACTATGTCGCTCTCGCCGGCGTTGGCCACCATGCGCTGGAACTCAGGGCGGTCATCGGTACGACCGCTTATGGCATAGTCACAGTACTCCGCGACGATGGCGTACCTCTCGCGCTGGCACCACTGGCGGCAGATGCGCAGCTGGTCGTCGATAGAGGCCTCGCGCTGCTTATTACACGAAAAGCGGGCGTATATCACCGCAGTTTTTGGCATAATTGGAAACGGCCTCCTTTCAGAGGTTCTTTAGGAAAGTCCCGCGGGCAGCGTTGCAGCGCTATGACTCCGTGGGGCTTCTTCTTTTTTCTAGCGGTAGAGAACGGTGAAGCTGTAGAGGATCATGTCCGTGTCGCGCGAGTTGACGCACGCAGACATCTTCACGTCAACGACCTGACAACCGCTTTCCTGCACGCGTGCCAATGCGCCGTCCAGGCGCTCGGTTACCTTGTCCTCGAACTGCGTGCCCGTGGAGAACACGGCCTTGCCAGCCACCTGGAACACGAGCGCGTGAAGCTTGCCGTCGTTGACGATGAAGCCCTCCGCATCGCTCGCCATCTTCTTTGCGGCGCTTTTGTTGAACATCCCCATAGCTACTCCTTACCTTTACGCTGGCTCTCGACTTCGTGCCAGTACCACGTTCCCAATAACTCATCGACCGAACATCCGTAGAACTCGGCAAGCTTTATGAGCTTCGACGAGTTGATCTCGCGCTGGCCGCTTTCCATCATTGAGTAAGCCGGTACGCCGATACCGAGCACTTCAGCCACCTCAGGCTGTTTCTTGCCATATTTAAGCCGCGTTTCTTTAAGACGTGTGCCCACCGTGTCCTCCTTACTCCATGGGCATATTGTACAAAAAACTTTACAGATAGTGAATTATCTACTTGCAAAAAGTCCTATGTTCTTCTATATTCACTAATTGTGAAGTTCACAGATAGTGAAGTGGAGGTGCTAATGAACCCAATCGCAAGTGAACGCGTCCGTATCGGCCTGAGCCAGGAGGGACTAGCAAGCAAGCTCGATCTGAAGAGCCGTGCAACTATCGCCGCATACGAGAGCGGTGGCGAAATCCCCAGCTCGAAGCTCATTGCCATGACGCGCCTATTCCATTGTTCGGCAGACTACCTGCTCGGGCTGACGGAGAACAGGACAGTGGCCTAATGCCAGACGATTCCAAGCGAAATCAAGAGAACGAGCCCAAGACCGCCCGTGAGGTCGCTTTCGACACCATGTGCTCGTCGATCAAGCAGGCGTACCGCGAATGGGAGAAAGGAGAGAAGAAGACGGCATGAGGCAATGGTCTACACGTGAACTTCGTTACCTCGAAGAGCACGCCGGAGACGGCGCCAAGCAGGTAGCCAAAGACCTTGGGCGCTCCATCGACTCGGTGAAACATATGGCGCGGAAGTGCGGACTCTCACTCCGCAAGCGCTGTCAATGCCCCCACTGCGGCCAATGGACGTTCCGCCCGCTGAACCGGATCAACGGCTGGTGCATCGAGTGCACGAAGGAGCTTCACATGGCAGACCTCGCCGAACAGGCCAACGCGATGAGGGAGGAGGCGATCAGGGAGAAGAGGAACGACCGTGAGAGACAGCGCCACTACAGCGCGAAGAGCAGGGCTAAAAAGTCGATGAAAAAGAGGCCCTAAAAAGCGCCCTAGCCCTGACCTGCGAAAACACCGAGAGGAAAACGATATGCAGACAAAAAAGAAAGCGAGCGCCCCCCGCTACCACACTTCGGGCACCCGCTACGTAGCCGCCTCGAAAGAGGCTGCATCCATCATACCATTCGAGGGCAAGCGCCCGACTGCGCAGGAGCAGCTTGAGCGCTCGCAGTTCAAGGCGGGCGTCATGGTCGGCTTCCTCGCGGCCCTCATGATCTTCCTCGCCGTGCTCTGGCTCTGGGTCATCCCCACGATGGACCAGGCCGTTGCCGACGCCCAGCGAGCCGTGGGCAGCATGGCGGTGCTCAATGCGTAACGACGAGAGATACCGCCCCAAACCCCAGAGCAACCAGCTTGAGATCTTCGGCCTGGGCATGGCTGGCGAGCAGGACGTTGCCGAGGCCAAGAAGTGGATCGAAGCCAACCCCGAGGCGTGGCAGTTCATGCTCGACAACGCCCGCCGCCTCAAGGAGAAGGGCTACGTGTCGATCAACTACCTGGTGAACATGGTGCGCAACGAGCTGCACGTCGGCTGCAAGAACGGCATAGCCCCCGCCCTTGCCCGAATCATGGAGGCGCGATACCCGGAGCTGCGCGGAGCCTTCAACAAGCACCGCAGCCAGAGCGATGGGTTTTCCGAATGAGCTGGCAGCGCACCCTTGCGGCCACGGCGCACATCACCATGCACCCCGCCCAGCTTGTCGGAAAACAGCGCCCTATGACCGACTACCGCAACCACCGCACCTACACGCCGACCAAGACGCTCAAGGCCGAGAAGGCCATCAAGGACGCGTTCCGCGCGGCATACGGCGAGACATTCGCCGACCACGACGGCCCGGTTGTGATGCGGATCTCGACCACCAGGCCGCTCGCGAAGAGCAACCCCAAGTACTGGGAGGGCCGCGCCGACCTCGGCAAGCCCGACTGGGACAACCTGGGCAAGCTCGCCTGCGACGCGCTCAACGGGATCGCCTTCAAGGACGATTCGCAGGTCGATACGGGAGCCGTCACCAAGCGGCCAAGAAGCCCATACGGCACACAGCCGCGCATAGACATCCACATCGAGTACTTCGTCGAGGAGTACGTGAAGGAGAAGAAATGAACGCCAAATACTTCGAAGAGAACGGCTTTGAGGACTTCCACGGGAGCAAGTTCCACAAAGCAGTGCTCGACCACGCCGCCTGCATCGCGAACAACCTCATGTTCGACGCCACGCATCCTGACAACAACGACGGCGAGACGGAGGCAAACGCCTACCACGTGATGATCGCGCTTTGCGAGGCCGGGCTTTCCCGAATCGACGAGAAGTGCGTCGCCAAGAGCCGCGAGTTAATCGCCGACAAGATCAAGCCCGTCAGCGAGGAAGAGCGCGAGTTCGGTCGCGCGTTCCTTGCCGCCGTTCTCGGCATCAAATAGGAGGTAACGACATGATCAACGAAGCCACCATCCAGGCGCAGTTCAAGCAGGCCACCGTGAAGGGAAGCGTGGCGACCCTGCAATTCGAGATCCTGACCGACAACGCCGACGCCTTCCGCATCATCAAGCAGAGCGGCAAGACGGTTTTGCTCACCGTGGCCGAGCAGCAGCAGGCCATGGACTTCGACGACGAGACGGGCGAGATCTATGGCTAAGGAAACCGAACCGCAGCAGGTCGAGGCCGAGGTCATCGAAACCGAGGCCACCACGCTTGAGGTCACGTACACCGAGGCCACCATCGCTTCGAACATGGACGCGCTGGAGGCCCACGTGAAGAAGGTCGTCGCCGACTACGAGGGCGCCACCTACGACCTCACGAGCGCCCAGGCCATCAAGGAGGCCAAGCACGACCGCAGCTACCTCAACGGCATCAAGAAGGAGATCGACGAACGCCGCAAGGCCGTGAAGCGCGAGTACAACAAGCCGCTCGACGCATTCGAGAGGCGCTGCAAGCAGATCACGGCCATCATCGACGAGTCAACCGACGCCATCAAGGCGCAGCTCGACGAGGCCGAGCAGACGCGCAAGGACGCGCTCTACTCACGCCTACAGCAGCACTACGAGGAGTTCGCGGGACTGCTCGCGCCGGTCGTCCCCTACGAGCGCCTGCATGAGCCGCAGTGGCTCAACAAGACCTTCGGCGAGATCAAGGCGCAGCAGGCGCTTGAGGCAAAGGTGTCCGACGTGGCCCGAGACTGGGAAACGCTCAAGGCCCAGCAGGAGGCGATGCCGCACTACGCCGACGCGGAGCGCGAATTCTTCCGCACGCTCGACCTCGGAGCCGCCTTGAACGCAGCGCGTTTGGCCGACGAGGAAGACCAGCGCATCGCCGAGCTGAAGGCGGCCATGGCACCAGAGCCCGAACCGGAACCGATGCCGGAACCAGAGCCTGAGCCGGTCGAGATCCCCGAGCCTGAGCCGATGCCCGCGCCAGCGCCAATGCCCGCCCCCATGCCGGCACCCATGCCAGCACCGGCCGCGGAGCCTTTGGAGGCGTGGACGGTCGAGGTGCCGAGCGCCACGCGATCGCAGATGCAGGCGCTCGCATCCGTACTCAAGGCGCAGGGAATCACCGGAAGCATCCGCCGGGGCACGCCAGCCCAGGTGGCAGCGAGGATGGAGTAGACGATGGCAGAAGACAAGCACATGACGCTGGCCGAGGCCGTGGCCCAGGTGCAGCGATCCGTAGTTGTGCCTAAAGCACGCTACAACGCCCACGGCAACTTCTACTACCGCTCGATGGAGGACATCGTGGCGGCGCTCAAGGAGCCGTGCAAGGAGGCGGGCATAGCCTTCACGCTCAACGACAGCATCGAGCAAATCGGCGAGCGCTACTACGTCAAGGCCACGTGCCGCCTGTTCTTCGAGGACGGCCACGGCGATCCCCTGGACGTTACGGCCTACGCCCGCGAGCCTTTGAGCCAGAAGGGAATGAACGAGGCACAGGTCACGGGCAGCGCATCCAGCTATGCCAGAAAGTACGCGCTTTGCGGCGCGTTCGACATCGACGGCACCTCAGACCCAGACACGCTCATGGGAACCGAGAAGCACGCCGAGAAGGAGCCGCCAGAGTTCGGCCAGTTCATTGCCAAGTGCAAGAGCTGCGGCACCTCCTACGTCTTCGAGAGCCGCCAGCAGTACGAGCAGTTCAAGGCGAACCCCGGGTGCTGCCCGTCCCCCGCATGGCAGGTCGTGTAGGCCATGCAAGACCTCTACGCCGAGCGCATGCAGCTCTTCGACAGGCTCATGGACGAGCTTCAGGCGCTGCGCAACAGCGGAAGCCAGTACGCCGAGAACGAGGCCGAGTACCGCAAGGCGCTGCGCGTCGCGATCCTTGAGGAGCGATCCAAGGGAACGCCCGTGACGGTGATAAGCGACCTCTGCCGAGGCCGGGAGGACATAGCCGAGCTGAAGCAGCGCAGGGACTGCTCCGAAGCGCTCTACAAGGCGAGCCAAGAGGCGATAAACGTGTACAAGCTCAAGATCCGAACCGTCGACGAGGACATAAAGCGCACCTGGTCCAACGGGACGGGCGAAGGGAGTTACTAAATGTCGATCAACAGAGTGAACATCAGCGGCAACTTGACCCGCGACCCCGAGCTGCGGGCTACCCAGGGCGGCATGCAGGTTCTGGGCTTCGGCGTGGCCGTCAACGACCGCCGCCGCAACCAGCAAACCGGCGAGTGGGAGGACTACCCGAACTTCGTGGACTGCACGATGTTCGGCAACCGCGCCGAGAGCATGGGCCGCATCCTGCACAAGGGCATGAAGGTGGCCATCGAGGGCAAGCTGCGCTATTCGAGCTGGGACAAGGACGGCCAGCGCCGATCCAAGCTTGAGGTGATCGTGGACGAGATCGAGTTCATGAGCCAGAAGCAGGGCCAGCAAGCGCCGCAGGGATACCAGCAGCAGTACGCGCCGCAGCCCGCCCCGCAGACGGCACCCCAGCAGTGGAACGCGCAGCAGGCCTATCAGCAGCCCCCTGCGCCGCCGCAGGGCTACCAGCAGGCACCCGCCCAGTACGCGCCGCAGCCCGCCCCGCAGACGGCGCCGCAGCAAGCGCCCATGCCGCCCGCCCAGGAAAGCCTGTACGACGGCGACATCCCGTTTTAGGGGCGATGGCGGCATGCAGGTACTGGACTCGCTCATAGACGGGCCGCTTAGGCTGCGCAACCGCAGGGAGGGCGACGAGCTTATCGGCATGATCGTCCGGTATCTGCGAACTGGCGAGGAACCGGAGCCGCGCACCGATACCCAGGAGGCGGTGCTGACGGCGATAAGGCCCGTCATGGAAACCTCCCGCTCGCGCATCGTGGCGGGAGGCAACGGCGGCAAATCATCAAGCAACGATGTAAGCAAAGCCGAAAGCAAACGGCCAAGCAAACCGTTAAGCAAAAGCGGAAGCAAAACGGCAAGCAAATCATCAAGCAACGATGCAAGCAAAGCCGAAAGCAAACGGCCAAGCGAAGAGGAAGAGGAAGAGGAAGAGGAAGTAGGAAGAGGAATTAAGGAAGAGGAGAGAGGGAGCAAGGCGCGTTTCCGCGCCCCCTCTCCCGAAGAGGTCGACGAGTACGCCCGAAGCTACGCGGAGGGCAAGGGCCTCGACCTCGCCTCGACCGACTTCGACCCGGAGCGCTTTGTCGACTTCTACGCCCAGAAGGGCTGGATGGTCGGAAAGGCGAAGATGAAGGACTGGAAGGCCTCGGTGCGCATCTGGGTGCGCTCCTCGAAGCCAAAAAACGGCATGGCAAAGGAGGTGCCAGACGATGGATTTTCGGCCTACGACTGAGTGCCCGCACTGCGGCGCGACCCTCAAGGCCCGCACCACGCGGCTCGCTGGGCGGACGCTGTTCTGCGGCTACGAGCAGTGCGGCTGCGCAGGTGCCGAGGCCGAGCGCGAGAAGGAGCGCCAGGCCGAGGCCGAGGCGGCTCGCAAGGCTGCGCTCGACAGAGCCATGCACGACTGGAAGCGGGCGGGCGTGCCCGATCGCTACGTGAGCCTCGACCACCCGTTGGCCGCCGAGATCGCCGAGTGCATGAAGCACGGCCAGTGGGTGTACCTCTGGGGCGACGTGGGAACGCACAAGACAACCTGCGCCGCGGCCGTGGCGAAGCGCCTGGCCGGCGGCAAGCGGTCGGTGCTCATGGCGCCGATGTACCGCATCCTCGACGAGATCCAGCGCAGCTTCCACGACGGCGGCGACCCGCTCAAGCGCTACGCCGAGGTGCGCTACCTGATCGTGGACGACCTGGGCAAGCGCAGGCCGACCGGCTTCGTGCTCGACAGCCTGTTCAGCCTGATCGACCAGCGCTACTCGGCGATGCTGCCCACGCTGGTGACAACGCAGTACAAGCCGAGCGACCTCGTGCGCAGGCTTGCGGAGCAGGGAGACCCCGACACCGCGAAGGCAATAGTGTCGCGGCTGAGGGGCGGCGCGAGGGTCGAGCACTTCGATGGCCCGGACGGGAGGCTGCAATGATCCTCGATGCGGGGGTGCTTCGCGGCTACCCCAAGGAGCGAGCCGAGCTTTACGGCAAGCCTCACCTGGGGGCGCACTACACCCACGGAAAGGCCTACGAGGCGTTTTCGCCCCGGTGCTGCGTCTGCGGCAGACGCGCCGGAAGCGTGCACCACGTGGCGCACCGGTCTTGGGGCGAGACGTTCCGCCTGGTCACGCCGTGCGGCGCCTGGGACTTGCGAAGCCCGCTGTTCTGCCTCTGCGGCAGCGGGACGACCGGGTGCCACGACAAGTTCCACGGCGGGGCGCGGCTCAAGGCCGAGTGGCGCTGGCGGCATCCGGTCTACGAGGAGGCCTGGTGGACGGGCCAGCTGTTGCAGGTCTACGAGCCGCACAGCCCTGACCTCTACGAATACGGATATTGGCTGATCACAGACCGTGACGGCAACGAGATGATACGAGAAGGGATATGACCCATGGAGATCAAGACATGCGAGCAGTACGTGCTCGATCAGTTGGAGCAGACGCGGGCTGAGCGCGATTGGCTGCGCGGCAAGCTTGAGCAGGCGCAGGACGAGGCAGAGGAGCTGCGCGGCAAGCTCATGGAGCGCGGCGAGCGCGATGCCTCGAAGGTCGAGCAGGCCATCCGCAAGGAGGGCCGCCGTAAGCTCTACCGCGACGGCACCGGCTACAGCACGAGCGTGGACGACGGCGGCAAGATCATCCCGTTCTCTGACTGGTGCATCGAGCACGTCGGCTACTCAAGCCTGCGCTGCGGCATGACCAAGAGCGAGTTCATCGCCTACTTCGAGCCTGAGTTCCGAGAGGAGTACGACGAGCTGGTCAACGAGTGGAAGGCGGGCCAGGAATGATACGCATTTACGAGCGCTCGCTTTGCCAGAGCTACGCGAGCGCCTACCGCCAGGGCATCCTGCTCGCAAAGACCGACGACGAGGCCGAGGCGCTTTCGATCGTCGAGTCGCTGACCGATGACAGCTACCAGTGCTTCGCGCTGCTGGAAGACGGGACCGTGCTCGACCTGCGGGGCCGGTTCCCCGGGTGTGTGGAGATGGGCGGTGAGGAGGAACGCGATGGCTACCGAGATTGAGCCGCTGATCATGCCGTTCAACCCGCTTTGGGTCACCACCAGCAAGCGCGAGTATCGAGAGGCTGTGCGCAGGATGGGCGAAGAGCCAGGAGACACCAAGGGCAAGGACGGCCTCACCAGCTGCATTCCGGGCAAGGGATGCGTGGTGTGGATCAGCCGCAAGGTGAAGGCCCCGGACCTGTACGCGCTCGCCGCCCACGAGGCGACACATGCGGCGTGTGACATGCTTGCCAGCATCGGGGAGGACACGCCCGCCGCCGAGGAGCTGGCCTACATGGTGCAGACCATCACGGCGGGGATCATCATCGCCTGCGGAGGTTCCGATGGCGACGATTAAGCATCCCGACACGTTCAAGTGCGACGTGTGCGGAAGAGAGATCGAACGAGCCCATTCCATCACCCTCCCCGTGAGGTGGACGACCGAGCAGAACGAAGGAAGGCCGTGCACTCCCTACGTTAAAGAAGAGACGATTGACCTCTGCGACGAGTGCTTCGAGAGGGCCGTCGTCATCGAGGCGGCAGGATGCATGGGACGGAACAGCTACCGATTAGCAAGCGAAGAGGAACGAGGTGCCTCCGATGAAGCTCAAAAACCCGATCAGGGAGATTAGGAAGGCCAAGACACCGCCGTGCACCCAATGCGTGCACTCGCGCTTCAATGTCTTCAACGGCGTGACCATCTTGTGCGACAGCGGGGCATACCTCGACCACGTGGAGCGCACGTGCTGCGAGCGCTACGACAATTTCGTTGCAATAGACGTGCGCGGAACCAGGTGGTGCCGATTCGAGCAGAAACCGCCGAAGGCCGAGGACGGTGACGAGTCATGAAGGCTATCGAGGCGCCGAAAAGTATCGAGCCGTGGCGCATCATCTGCGCGGCTCAAAGCGAGCCTGATTACAGCGAAGAGCGCTACATGTTGATCTACGCCGGCGATGGAAGCGACGACTATTACGACAAAGGCTACATCTTGCTGGAGGGCTGGCACTGCTCCTGCTACGACTGGCCCGAGGTCGATTGGGACGCCACCTATTACGAGGAAGACGAGCTGCTGAAGATTGCCGACATGCGCAAGCGCAACCCGTCGGACAGCGCCGAGCGCCGCTTCTTCATGCTCGTCGAGCAAGCATTGGGGGCGCACCGATGAAGTACGTCTCGCTTTTCAGCGGTATAGAGGCCGCGACCGTGGCGTGGGAGCCGCTGGGCTGGAAGCCTGTGTGCTTCGCCGAGTTCGACGAGTTCCCCAGCGCCGTTTTGGCCGAGCGGTACCCCGAGGTGCCGAACGTCGGCGACGTGACGAAGATGAACTGGAAGAAGTACCGCAACAAGGTGGATCTGGTGGTTGGCGGAAGCCCGTGCCAGTCCTTCTCAATCGCGGGCAAACGGGAGGGGTTGCAAGGTGAGTCAGGACTCATGTTCGAGTACATTCGGGCGGTACGTGAGATACGTCCTCGATGGTTTCTTTGGGAAAACGTCCCGGGAGCGCTCTCAAGCGAGAATGGGGAGGCTTTCCGACAGCTCCTGTCCGAAATGGACAAGCTCGGGTACGGCCTGGCGTGGCGCATACTCGATGCGCAGTTCTTCGGAGTGGCCCAAAGACGCCGCCGTCTCTTTCTTGTCGGACATCTTGGAACCTGCCCCCCCCATCGGCGTACTCATTGAGCCGGAGAGCATGCGAGGGGATCTTGAATCGAGCGCGGAAAAGAGGGCGAGCCTTGCCGAAGAGGCTGGAAGAAGCCCTCGCAGCGCAGGCTTCAAGTACCACCAGGGAGCAGGCGCGGGAGGAGTAGGCGCAGAGCCTGAGCAGTCTCCCCCGTTCACCGCCGATTGGCACAACCCCGCCGTCTACCCCATCGACGAGCCGATAACGATGGCCGACCTCAACGCCAACACGGCGATCGGATACGACATGGTTGGCACGCTCAAGGTTGGCGGCGACGCGCCGTCGGTGTGCCTGTGAGCGCCTGCACGCTGCTCGTCCGCTGCGGATGCGCGGGCGGGGGCAAAGGAGCGCTGGTGAGCGATGATGTGTCGCTCACCCTCTCCACCAGCAACACCCAGACGCTTTTCAGCGAGGAAGGAGGAGGCATGGTTGTGCGAAGGCTCACGCCGCGCGAGTGCGAGCGGCTGCAAGGCTTCCCCGATGATTGGACGAGGATACCCTATCGCGGCAAGCCCGCAGACGAGTGCCCGGACGGCCCGCGCTACAAGGCGATCGGCAACAGCATGGCCGTCCCCGTGATGCGGTGGATCGGCGAGAGGATCGCCATGGCCGAGGCGGGTGAGATCGCATGAGCTGCGACCCGTATAAATGGACGTGCGTGAGGTGCGGCAAAACGCACTGCAACCCGTTTTTCACGTGCTACCCGCGCGAATTTTGGAAGGACAACAAGAAGTGTGTCGGCGAGGTCTGCGAAAAGTGCCGCGACGAAATCGACTATAGCAACGTGCGAGAGGAGCAGAAATGAAGAAGGCGATGATCGTCCAGCCCATGAACGGGCTTGGCGAGGAGCAGATACTTGAGGCCCGCGCGAAGGCGGTCGCAGAGCTTGAGCGGCGCGGATACGAGGTCGTGGACACGTACTTCAAGGACGGCCTCGCGGTGCCGCCCAAGGTGGTGAACGTGCCGCTGTACTACCTGAGCCAAAGCCTTGGCAAGATGGCCGAGTGCGACGCTGTGTACCTATGCGATGGCTGGGAGAACGCCCGTGGCTGCAAGGTCGAGCGCGCCGCAGCCGTGGCCTACGACCTTGAGATCATCGGGTACGACCTCCCGTGTCGCGGTGATGCCTCATGAGCATGGCAGACTGCGAACCTCATAGCGGCTGGAACCTGCCGCCAGGCTGCTTCGAGGGAGACCCGAACGCGCCGTGGAACCGGGAGGAGCCTGAGCCGTGCTGCGAGTGCAGGTGGTTCAATCCCGCCGACGGAGACGACGGCGTGTGCGTCCTTGAACTTGAGGCCGCGATTGCCAACGAGGAGCTTACGGGCGCGAGCACGGCGGACACGGCAAACAAGGCCGTGGACTGGGCGCTCGACCATCTGAGGGACGGGGGCGAGATAGCTTGCGAGCGCTTCAGGCCCTAGCAGCCCTGGCCGTGGCCCTGATGTTGGCTGTGCTGGCCCTTGAGTTCTACGCGATCCGCATGCTGGCGGCGGGGCTGGTGGTTCTGGCCCTGCTCGCCTGCGGATAGGAGGTGGACGATTGACCAACTGGGAGCGGTACTTCGGTTCGCCCGAGGCCGCGATGCGCATGGAGGTGCGCATGATGCGCGACGGGCGGCGGTTCAAAATCTCGCTGAGCGAGTGCAACCCCTTCACAATGTGCGCGTTCGAATCGCGCTGGGTGCGGGACTTCGGCTCATGGGGCGAGTATCTGGACTGGCTGCGGGCCGAATACGACGACGGAACGATAAGGTGGGAGGACGAATGAGCCGCCCGGGATGCAACCGGGGATGTCTGCTCGTGATAGCGGCATCCCTGCTTATCGACGGACTTACGCTGTGGGCGGCGGTATCGCTGGCCCGCATGATCATTGGAGGATAGATGTTTGACGATACCTACCAGAACACGGTTGAGCTTGGCAGCGTGGCCGTGTTCGACAACGTGGAATGCAGCAAGGCCCAGGCCATGAAGGTCTTGGAAGAGGCTGCGGAGGTCTTCGGCGCTTGGCAGAAGCGCGAGAAGGTCTGCGGTGTCGATGCCGACGATCTTATCGGCGAGCTGTGCGACGTGATCCAGGAATGCTGCAACATGGCCGCTGCGGTCGGGTGCGACGACCTGCGCCTTGCCCTGTGGGACTGCGAGGATCGCAACCGCAAGCGCGGGCGCATAACCGGCATGGTCGATCGTGGGAGCCAGCGCACGCGCGAGAAGTGCAAGCGCTTCGTTTTCGTGCCCATCGAGGTGCGGCAGAAGATCAGCGACTCGTGGGAGGCGATTGAGCACGATAGCATGATGCCGCCGATCGAGTACTGCGATCAGGTGATTGGGCAGGACATGACAAACGTTCATCATGCCGCCGCTGAGCGCATGAAGTGCGAGCACCTTATGAAAAGGTGCAAGGCCATGGGAGGTGCCGAATAATGACGCGTGCCCAGAAGCTCATTGCCTGGATCGTGCTAGTAGGCTCTATATGTGCCTGCCTGCTGCTGTTCGTCGGCCTCGTGTCGCTGCTGCTTAGGTGGATCATGTCTATATGGGGGCTTTGCTAGCCACAACAAAAGGCCTCGAGGCTTCAATCCCCGGGGCCTTTCTGCTATCGCCTGCATGTGATCCTCTCGGCTATGGGCCTCTCTGCCTCTATGGCCTTCTCTAGATCCTCTCGGGCCTCCTTCAAAATCTTCAGGATCTCGGCCCACTGTTTCGGCTCTCGTGCTTCCATCGCTAGCCCTCCTCGTCGATCCTCGCAGTACCTGGCACGACCTCGCACCATCCGGTGTAGCCGTGCCTCCTGTGCCATGTGGTTATGGCGTCCCCCTCGTTCGCCTTGCTGCCTGCCCTGTGCGTCGAGTAGTAGCTGTGCTCCCTCTCGTAGGTGCCGCCGTAGCCTCCGCCGAAGCCGCCGCCGTGTCTTATGATGCAGGTGTATCGCCTTGAGTTGCGCATTGCTCCCTCCTTAGTCGTAGGTGTCGAAAATGCTGGGTTCGCCGTCCCATAGGTAGAGGTTTTCGCCCCCGAGAATGAGGGTCGGCATGTTCTTTGCCGCGCTGTAGTCGTGGATCTTGAGGCGCTTTCCCTCCGCGCTGGCCTTCCTGCCCATGATCGGGTCGTCGTCGATAAACTCCCCGGGTACCGGCATGTACTCCCTTTCCCATCCCCAGGGGTCTGCGTGTCCCACGAACTCGGCCCTTATGGGCTTGATCGTGGCTGTTTTCGCTGTGGCCCTGGTCACCTGGTAGAAAAGGCCTTCCCTCGTGAATATGTCGCCTTGCTTCACCATGGTTTAATGTCCCCTTATGTGATCGTGCCTCATGGTTTAATGCCCTGTTTGATGGATCAGGGGCAAGGCCCTATGCCCTGTCCCTGTGCCACCTGCTAGGCTGTGAGAAGCCCTGCCCTCGGGGCATCCATGCGGCGGCTGCGCACCGCGTCGCGCCCTGCTGCCTGGCCCCTGCTGATGCTGTCTCTGTTGGTTGCCCTCGGGCCTCGCCTCGTGGATTGGCCAAGGTTCAGGCCATCGAAGTAGTCGCTCACCTCGGATGGGCATACGATCATCAGCTCGAAGCTCTGCTTCTCAAGCTCGCCCTTCACGCCATCGACGAATCCGACGATGAAGTTCGAGTAGGCGTTGGGGTCGGTGTAGGCGAAGTCCTCGTACTCGTGTGCCAGCCTGTCGCCGACCTCAAGCAGGTTCTGGTAGACGATTTCGGCGGCCTCGCCGTCTGCCTTCCATCCGACGAACACGTACTCGTACTTGCGATCGGTTACCCTGCGCTGGTAAACCCTGCACCGGAAGTTGTCGGCGATCACCGATGCGAGGCTCGGCGCCCAGGCTTTCGCGGTTCGCGCCGTGGTGGTCTCGGTCACTTGCTTCACCTCGTCGGCAAGCTCCCACTCCTCCACGTCGTTGTCCGCGATCAGGCGCTGGGCCTTGAGGGCGAACTGGATCGCCTCGGCCTCGTTGCAGCCGTTCTCCACGCTGTGCTCGCGAAGCTTCTTGATCTTCTCAATGATTCTCTCTCGCTCCATCTTGTAGCCTCCTTAATGGGAGGGGCCTCGCCCCTCCCGGTAGTTGTCTGTTACTTCTCCCATAGGTAGCCGAATGCCTCGGCTATCCGCGGGATCTCGATTGCCCTCTTCGGCGTGAAGTAGGTCTCGCGCTCGAAGAAGTTCATGCCGTACTTCCTGTTGATCTCCTCGAGCTCTGCCAGGTTGAAGTAGCCCATCTCGGGGACCGCCCCGAAGACGAACCCGAACATGTCCCCGCTCTCCTCGTCGTACTCGGTTGCGTAGAAGTCCCAGCCGTTCAAGCAGCTGAACCAATGGCCGTACACCACGGTCTCGGCCTTCTTGCCGTCCTGCGAGTAAAGGGGCGGGAGCTTCTTCTGTAGCTCTTTCGTGAGTAGCTTCTGCATGTTATGATCTCCTGTGTGTTGTCGTGGGAGGCCCCTTCTCGGGGCCTCCTGCTTGCCCTAGGCCGCCTGCTCTGCCGGTCTGATGGGGTTAACCTCGCCAATGTTCCAATCAATGGCCTTGGCGCTCTGCCATTTGCCTTGATCGTCCATGTAGTAGAAGCCATGCTTCCCGAAGTACTTCCTGACCTTCAAGGCCCCTGACTCGATGCCATCGGCTATGACCTGCTTTCGCAGGTCCTTCACCATGTAAATAATGGCCTCCTCGTCGCTGTTGGTCTTGAATGCCTCTGTTACCTGTGCCAGGTAGTTGTCGCATGCCCTCATGATCTCCACCGGCTCGTAGTCTGCCCTGGGGATCTCCTGTATGGGCCTGTGCTTCGTGGCCTCCACTGTGTACCTGCCAAGGTCTGGGTAGGCCATGTACTCGTTGACAAGCTTCATGGCTGTTGCAAGCTCTAGGCCATCCTTTCGGCCCTGGGGGCCTTTCCTGAAGTAGCCTCTGGCTCTCATGCCCTCCACAATGGCCAAGATCGTGTGGTTGCTTACAAGCTGACCACTCACCATCAGATCTAAACTCTGCTGCTCTGCCATCTCTATAGCCTCCTTATTCGGTTCTTAAGCTGCTGCTAGCTCTGTGGGCTTTTCTGTGGCCCTCATTGCTGACAACTGAATTATTGCACAAAGAATTGTTCATGTATGGCACACCCACAAAGAATTGTTCATGTACATAATACCTACACAAACAATAGTTCTTGCAATGAATTATTGTTTGTTGTATCTTGCTGAAGAAGATCAGAGCAAAGAAGGGAGGTTGTATGACCCCAACTGAAGCGCTAAGGGAAATGCTCGACCGTTCCGGGACGAGCATGTACGCGCTTTCTAAAGCCATGGGCAAGAGCGAAACGTACGTGCAAAGCACTTTGCGCAGAGGAACCGACATAGGATCGACGAACCTCGCGACGATGGCTTCTCACATGGGCTTTAAGCTGACGTTGAACGGAATGGGAGAACCCATCGAGATAACGGAGAGGAGCGAAGATGCCGACGATAATCAAGGGCCAGCCGACAAGCGCCGAGGTTAGGCGCAAGCTCAAGGAGGAGGGACGGCCCGTCGTGCTGTCCTGCTCGCTTGGCAAGGACTCGCTGGCCGCGTGGATCGCGCTTGAGGACGAGGGTATCGAGGTAGTGCCCATCTACTACTGGTCCATCCCTGGCCTTCCGATGGTCGAGCACAACGTGAAGACGATCGAGGGCGTTTTCGGCGTGAAGATTCACCAGTACCCGCATCCCAGGTGGTCAAGGACACTCAACAACTGCGTGTTCCAAAGCCCCGAGCATTGCGACGTGATCGAAGCGGCGAACATGCCCGTGTTCGGCTACGACGACATGCGCCCGTTCATCCTGGAAGACCTCGGGCTTCCAGAGGACACGTGGTTCTGCGACGGCGTTCGCGCCTGCGACAACCCCTACCGCCGCGCGAGCCTCACCAAGCACGGCCTCATGAAGCTCACCACGCGCAAGGCGTCGGTGGTTGCCGACTGGACGAAATCTGAAGTGATGGCGGCGATCGATAGGCGCGGAATCGGCCTGCCGCCTGATTACGAGTTGTTCGGGCGAAGCTTCGACGGATTGGACATGCGATTCATGAAGCCGCTGCGCGAGAAGCGCCCGAAGGACTTCGAGGTGGTCAAGCAGTGGTACCCGTTCATCGAGGCCGACGAGAAGAGGTGGGCGCACTATGGGCTTTAAGTTCGAGAAGCCGCAGAAGGCGAAGGCCGAGAAGAAGGCCGTGGGGGCGGCGCAGCTCACCGATCACCAGAAGGAGTACCGAGACCGCGAGAAGCGCGAGGAGAAGCGCTTCCAGATGGCCGTCGATTCCGGCTTCTGGATCTGCTTCTGCTTCCACGCCCAGGCCGATAGGGACAAGTTCGCCGACCTGGTAAAGGCCGACGAGGACGGCTGGACTTACGGCGACGTCATCCGCCCCGTGTTCACCGAGCGAATCGGCTTGCAGAATAAGCGGCAGTTCAAGCCCAAGGAGCAGAAGGGTACGCCCGTGCCGAACCCGCTTGCCGGGATCGATCCCACGGGTGACCTCGAAGCCGACAGCTTCGCCGAGGCGAACGCGATCCTCAAGGCATTCCAGGCGATTGAGGTGAAGCCATACTACGAGAACGTTTGGAGCAGCGTCTACCACGTTGTGTGCGTGTTCCGCGATTCAGACGACCTTGAAAGCTTCATCAGGGAGTACGCGCTTGCCAAGTACGGCGACCTGTACATGGACGGCTCGAAGATCCTTGGGGCCATGGGCGAATAGGCCAATCTCACGCGCATAGGAGAATCTAAGGCGACCTACGGGTCGCCTTTTTTGTTCCCGAAAACGAGAGGAGGCAGGCATGTTCGGTCGCATCCGTGCCGCAGCAGGCAACATCGCCAACCGAGTCCGCTCTGCGTTCAGCCGCAGCCGTGGCAGCTCTTCTGGCCGCTCCTCCTACTAGAGGGGGCACCCGGGCGCAGCGCTAGCCGTTGCGCCCTTTCCATCTGAAAACGACAACCGATAGAGAGGAGCTGAAATGGCCGCGAAGAAGGACAAGCCGACGCTGCCCGAGGACACAGACTGGCCCAAGGAGACCGTCGAGTGGTTCGAGGCGTGGCGCTCAAACCGTTGCAGCGACCATTGGGACGACCGCCAGTGGCAGTACGTCATGGACACGGCCATCGTCCACGCCCTCGTCTACGGCTCCAACGACTTCGGGGCGCTGGCCGAGCTTCACAAGCGCCTGGCCTTCATGGGCCTCACGTTCGAGGACTGATCGCCGTGAACGACCAGAACCTCATCAAGCCCAAGAGGGATCAGACCGCAGAGCAGCGCAAGGCCGCAGCATCGAAGGCCGGCAAGGCGGCTGCGAAGAAGCGCCGCGAGAAGAAGCAGATGCAGGAGATAGCCAAGATCGTGCTGCACATGCCGTTCGAGGGAACGGACGCGCAGCTGGACGACTTGGAGGGCCTGAGCTTCGAGGACTACCCCGACCGCAAGCTCACGGTTTCCGAGATCTCGATCCTCAAGGTCGCCAAGAAGGCGATGCGCGGCGACATAGCCGCCATCCAGTTCCTGCGCGACACCGCAGGCGAGAAGCCCGTGGAGCAGATCGAGGTGTCTGCCGACATCGGGGCCGCTTGCGACGAGATCGGGAAGCTCATCGAGGCGAAGCGCAATGCCGACAAGGGCTGACCTGATCGACCTGGTGTACGACTGCCCCGTGGATATCGCCGTGCACATCGGATTCGACAAGCTGACGTCTTTGCACAACGAGTGGATCAAGGACATGGTTTTCGGCACCGACGACGAGACGATCCAGGCGCACCGTGGCAGCTTCAAGACCACGTGCCTAGGCATCTCGTTCGCGTTCATCATCGTGCTGTTCCCCGGCCTGCGATCCATGTTCCTGCGCAAGACGGACGACGACGTGGCGGAAGTCATGGCGGCCACGGCCAACGTGCTGCAAACCGACTACTTCCGCGGCATCGTGCGCATGCTCTACGGCGTGGAGCTTGTGCTTACGAGGGCCACGCAGTCGTCGGTATCGACCAACCTCAAGCAGGGCGTGTCCGGCGCTCCCCAGCTGCTCGGTCTAGGCTGCGGCGGATCGCTGACCGGCAAGCACGCAGACCGCGTGTTCACAGACGACATCGTGAACGTGAAGGATCGCGTGTCGGCGGCGGAGCGCGAGCGCATCAAGCTGATCTACCAGGAGTTGCAGAACATCCGAAACCGTGGCGGGCGCATCTTCAACACTGGCACGCCGTGGCACAAGGACGACGCGTTCCAGCTGATGCCGAACATCCGCCGCTGGGACTGCTGGCAGACGGGTCTCATGAGCCGCGAGGAGATCGAGCAGGTTCGGGCGAGCATGTCGCCGTCGCTGTTCGCCGCCAACTACGAGCTGAAGCACATCGCCGACGAGGACGCCATGTTCACCAACGCCAAGTTCTTCAAGGAGCCTGAGCTTCTGCGAGACGGCATAGGCCACATCGACGCGAGCTACGGAGGCGCGGACTTCACGGCCTTCACGGCCATATGCAACAGAGGCGGCATCTGGTACTGCCTCATCCGCATGTGGCACAAGCACGCGGACGACTGCCTGGACGAGATCATCGGGATTTGCAAGGCGCTGCGCATCGGCTCGATCCACTGCGAGATGAACGCCGACAAGGGGTATCTGCGCAAGGGCATCCTAAAGCGCGGCAGGCCGTGCGTGGGATACCAGGAGAAGGAGAACAAGTACCTGAAGATCAGCACGCACCTTCGCAGCGAGTGGGCGAACGTGCGGTTCCTTGACTGCGACGAGTACCCGCTTGACGCAGAGGCGCTGAACCAGGTGCTCGACTACAACGAGAACGCCGCGCACGACGACATGCCCGACTCCCTGGCGTCCGCGATCAGGCAATGGGAGAACCGACCCGGCATAAAGACCTTCAAGGGAGGTATCTGATTTGAGCCACGAGTTCCATTCCTTCTACTACGACCAGATGCAGCGAGAGCCGTCCACCGACGACTTCCGCCTGCCCGCTGGAACCGAGATGACCGAGGAGCTGCTTCAGCGCCTGGTTGACGAGTTCGAGCAAGACCACAAGCCGCGCTACGAATACCTGGACAAGGTGTACGACACGCACTACGCGATCTTCGACCGATCATGGCGCAAGAAGCCCGGCTACAAGCCGAACAACCGCCTGTCTGCCGACTTCTGCTACACCATCACGGACACGTTCGAGGGCTACTACATAGGCGTGCCAATGACGCTTTCGGTCAAGGGCGAGGACGGCGGGCGCAAGAAGGCCGTGGAGGCGTTCATCGCCGACTATACGGCGAGAAACTTCCAGGAGGACGTGGACGCTGAATTGTCGGAGATGGCGTCGAAGTTCGGCCATGCCTACGAGATGCTGTACCAAGACGACGAGGGCTTGCCGCGATCCATCGCGGTGTCTCCGCTCACTTCGTTCATGGTCTACGACGATTCCGTGCTGAAGCGCCCCATGTTCTTCGTCCGCTGGTTCTACGGCGACGACGGCGCTATCAAGGGCAGCTATTCCGATGCCCATGAGGTAGTGCCGTTCAGGCGCGGCGATGCCGGCTTGGAGTTCGGCGAGGCCGAGAGCCACAGCTTCGGCAGTGTGCCCGCCGTCGACTTCCGCCAGAACACCAAGGGGCGCGGCCTCTACGAGGGCGTGCTTTCCATGGTCGAGCAGTACAACGCCGTGCTTTCCGAGAAGGCGAACGACGTGGAGTACTTCAGCGACTGCTACCTCGTGGTCAAGGGCAAAGAGCTTACCGATGACGAGCTGGTGAACATCCGCGAGAACAAGGTGATCAACCTCTTCGGCGAGTCCTTGGAGGGCCTTGACGTGGTGTTCCTGGCGAAGCCCAACGCCGACTCCGTGCAGGAGAACCTTATCAACCGCCTTGAGCAGCTGATCTTCAAGATGGCGATGGTGCCCGACATCACTTCCGACAGCTTCGTCACCGCCTCTGGCATAGCGCTCAAGATGCGCATGATGCCCATGAGCAACCTCGCCCGCAAGAAAGACCGCAAGTTCAAGCGCGGCGTGCAGGAGCGCCTGAAGCTCCTAGCCGCCTATCCGTTGAGCCAGGGCTTCAGCGGCGACGATTGGCAGATGGTCGATGTGACCATGCACCGCAATATGCCCGACGACTTGCAGAGCGAGGCATCGGTTGCTGGGCAGCTCTCGGGCATCGTGTCCGAGGAAACGCAGCTTTCCGTGCTCTCCTGTGTGAGCGATCCCAAAGCCGAGATGCAGCGCAAGCGAGACGAGCAGGAGGAGAAGGCCAACGCGGTAAGCGATGGCTATCCAACCAACCGAACGATCGAGACCAACCAAGAGGAAGGAACCAACGATGAAGGTAGCGACCTATAGCCGAGGCAAGCAGCTTGCCATCCGCGAGGAGCCGGGCGGCGAGATCATCGGCACCATGGGAAACATGTCGGCGGCGCGGGTGGAGTCCGTCGCCGACGGCTGGGTCGAGCTGACGATGGGCGGATACGTGCGCGAAGACCTCGTGAGCATCTACGGCCTAGTCGATATGACAACCTACAGCATCAAGCAGCCCGAGACAGTGCCAAAGGAACCGCAGCAGGAAATGGATGCCGTCACGCCTGCCGAGCAGCCAGGCGAAATCGAAGCCAAGGAGCAGCCGGCAGAGGACAGCGGCGAGCTTGGCAGCATGAAGCTCAACGACCTGCGCGAGCTTGCCCGCAACAGCGGCGTGAAGATCCCGAAGAACGCCACCAAGGACAAGATCATCGAGCTGTTGCTTTCCAATGAGTAAGCCGAGCGACGAATACTGGCGCGAGAGGCGCGACGAGTTCTTGCAGCAGCTGACCAAGGACGAGGCCGATCTATCAAAGCGGCTTTCCAAGGTCTACGCATCCGAGGCGGCGAAGCTCGACCGCATGATCGCGGCCTACTACGCCAAGTACGGCGAGGGCAAGGTGATCGAGTACCGCCGCCTGCTGCAATCAATCAGCGCGGAAGACCGCACGCTGCTCATGGAGCGCATGGACGAGTTCGCCAAGAAGTACCCGCAGTACGCCGACCTCATGCCGGTGCGCGAGAGCATCTACCGCCTGAACGAGCTTGAGGCCATCCAGATGCAGATACGCTTGCAGCAGCTTGAGATCGGCGCGATCGAGCAGGAGGAGTTCCGCAGGCACTTCGAGGAGCAGGCGCGGCGTGCCGCCAACATCGCAGCCGAGGAGCTTGGCTTTGGCAGGGAGTTCTACCGCTACGACTCCGAGGTCGTGCGTGCGACGGTTGGAGCTGCCTGGGCGGCGGGCGGAGACTTCTCGGCCAACATCTGGGCGAACCGCGAGAAGCTGGCGAGCTACCTCAACGACGACTTCTCAAAGCTGATCGCACGCGGCGTCTCGTACGACGAGATTTCGCGCGAGCTTCGCCAGAGGCTCAACCACAGCGGCGCGAAGACCGCCATGCGCCTTGTGTACACAGAGGGAACGTACCTTTTCAACGAGGCGCAGGCACGCGTGCACGAGTCGGAGTTCGACAGCTATGCGCTGTCGTGCATCCACGACGGCAGGGCCTGCGAGGTGTGCCGCGAGCTTGAGTCCTACCAGAAGCAGCACCCGGCGAAGTTCTCCGAGCGCATGCCGGGCACGAACTTCCCGCCGATGCACCCGTGGTGCCGCTGCTCGTACACCCTTGAGGTTGCCGACTGGGACAAGTGGATCGACGATTACGTTGCAAAGCGCGGCGGAGATTCGGCGACCCACGCCATGACGCTGCGATCAAATGCCATGGTTCGAGAACCTGCCACCACGTCCCTGCTCGAATCGCTTCAACGCGCCGGCTCGACGCTGGCGGGACTTGATTTCAGGCTCAAGGGCCAGCAGTCGTTGGCGCGGAAGATCCGAACGGACTCGCACAAGCTCGACGTGAGCGAGAAGGATGCATCCGATGGCATAAACGATGTGCTGCGCTACACCTACGTGCTGCCCGTGGAGTCGTTTGCTGACGAGTTCGCGCGCATCAGGCAGGCGCTTGAGAAGGCAGGCTATACTGTGATCAAGGTCAAGAACACGCTAGGTGACGCGGCAAGCGCCTACCGTGGCGTCAACACGCAGTTCGAGACGCCCGACGGCTTCAAGTTCGAGCTTAAGTTCCACACGAAGCAGAGCCTCGACGTGAAGGAGCGCAACCACGCGCTCTACGAGGAGGAGCGGCTTGAGGACACCCCGCTTGAGCGCAAGTGGGAGCTTCGCCGCGAGATGGCCGACAACGCCGCCAGGATCAAGACGCCGCCGAACATCGAGGAGGTTCGCAGATGATCTACTACACAGACGACTCCCGCAGGCGCGTGTCACGCTTCGACGCGGAGCAGCAGGTATGCGAAACCTACGACTTCACGCTCGGGCGCTGGGTGTTCGACACCGAGGTGTTCGGAACACAAAGCGGCGACCTATGGCTGGACGAAATCGGCCAGAAAGAGGCCGAGACAATCATAAGAAAGCGCGACAAGGCGCTGCACCGATAACAATCAGGCGAAAACCGAATAGACATCTCACCTCAACGGCACAATCAAGGCCCCCAACACGGGGGCCTTTTCTTTTGCGTCAAGGAGGAGCCATGGAGATCGAATACATCACCCGCGCTGGGTGCCCGTCATGCGAGGCGTACCGCCGTGCTGTCATAGAGCCGCTGTCCGAGGAGTACCCGGGGCGCGTGAGGGTTCACCGGGCATGGGACGGCTTCATGGAGAGGCTGAACAACGCCGAACGCATCACCCGCGTTCCCATGGTGGTCGTCACCGACGGCGGGCGCGAGGTCATGCGCCTGCTTGAGATGCCAACGCTTGAGCGCCTTGAGGACATCCTGGAACCCGCCTGACTAGCGAATCTCACGCATGAAGGACACTCGCATGGTCAAAGACCGACCGAGCGTTGAAGTCGATAAAAGCCACGGTTCGGGCAGGCGTGGAACCCGCTAAAAGCTACGGAAAACGTGCAGGCATGAGCCACGAGAAACCTTATGGAGGGTGCGAAGCATGGCAAAGGACGGAAACCGACAGAAGTTCGCCGGCGTAGCTGGCGGAAACCTCACACCGCCGCAGCAAGGCGGAGACGAGGGTGCAGGAGGCGCGGCCGATGGGACCGGAACCGACGGCGCAGACCCCAGCGACGGCCAGCAAGGTGAAGCCGAAGGCCACGATGGCGAGGAAGGCAAGCCAAAGCCGAAAGGCAAGACCTACACCGACGCCGACGTGGACGAGATCGTGAAGAAGCGCATCTCGCGCGAGCGTGCGCAGATCGAGAAGCAAATCCGCGAGCAGATCAAGCAGGAGGCAGACGACCAGCGCAGCGAGGCCGAGAAGCTTGCTGGCATGAACGACTTGCAGCGTGCGCAGTACGCGCTCAAGAAAGCCAACGCCGAGAAGGCGGCGCTTGAGCGCCGCATCAACCTGTCCGAGCAGATGGGCGTTGCACGCGCCGAGCTGAAGGCCGCTGGCATCGACCTCGGCGACGAGCTTCTTTCCATGTTCGTGACGGAGAAGGCGGACGACACCAACGCCGCGATCTCCAAGGTCAAGGAGCTTTTCCCCAAGGCGGTAGACGCCGCAGTGCAGGAAGCGCTCAAGCGCGAACCGCCCAAGACGGGCAGCGAGGGCAAGCCCCAATCCTTCGGCGCGAGCTTCGCAGCCGCATACAGCAACCGAATGAACGGAGGAAAGAAAGATGGCGCTCAATAAGGCGTTCACCTACGGCGAGTCCGAAAGCATCCTCGATTCCGAGGTGGGCATCGTCGCCAAGACGCGAACCGCTACCCAGGCCATGGCCAAGGAGGTAGACGGTCGCAAGATCATCAAGGCCGGTGCGCTGTTCACCGGCACCGACGAGTTCGGCGTGTTCCTTGAGGACTACGACATGACGGACACCGACAAGTGCCCCGTCGCCGTGATCTTCCAGGGCCGACTCAAGGCCGACAAGGTATCCACCGAGGCCAAGGCCAAGAAGGCGGACTTCGCCGCCGCAGGCCTCTACCTCGTGTAAGAAAGGAGCAGCTTAGATGCGTCCCATTTCCGAGCTCATCACCGAGCGCGACATGCTCGACTTCTCGCAGGGCTTCAACGTCCAGCGAAACTACCTCGGCTCCCGACTGTTCCCGGATCAAAAGACCCAGTACATCGAGGCCGAGTACTCCCGCATCGTGGAGAACGGCAACCTTCCCACCGTGGCAATGATCCACGGCTTCGACACCGAGGCGCACATCGCCTCCCGCGTTCCGTTCGAGCGCGTCGTCACCGAGCAGCTGCTCATCAAGGAGAAGATCAACCTCACCGAGCGCCTGCGCCTCGTCACGCGCGGCCTCGACATGCAGATGGACTCCGTGCGCCGCTACTGCTTCGACGACGTTGCCCGCATGGCAGAGTCCGTCGTCGCCCGCGTCGAGAAGGCCAAGATGGAGGCCCTTTCCACGGGCAAGATGACCATCAACGAGAACAACGTCTCGATGGAGGTCGATTTCGGCGTCCCCAGCGACCAGAAGGTAGCCACCAAGTGGGCCGTCGCCGACGCCGACATCATCGGCGACATCGACAAATGGGTGACCATCGCCAACGGCAAGGGCCAGACCCCCACCGTCGCAATCACCTCCAAGAAGGTGTTCTCCCTTATCCAGCGCAACGCAGCCGTGCAGAAGGCGATCTTCGGCATCAACGGTGCCGGCATCCTGCCGAGCCTCGCGCAGGTCAACAACCTGCTCGCGCAGCAGTTCAACGGCCTCACGCTGAACATCGACGAGGAGCGCTACGGCGTGATCGACACCGCCGCCGACTCCATGAAGGTTACCCAGGGCCGCTTCTTCCCCGAGGACAAGTTCGTCATGTGCTCCGTCGGTTACGACGGCTCCGTTGGCACCGGCCTTTGGGGCGTAACCCCCGAGGAGCTTGAGCAGGGCGGCGCGTTCGACGAGAAGCGCCAGGAGCAGTACGTCACCTGCGTTCGCTGGGACACCCAAGACCCGGTTGCCACGTGGACTAAGGCCTCCGGCCTGTTCATCCCCGTGCTTCCCAACGTCTACGGCCACATCATCGCCACCATCGACACGACCTCCGAGCAGGCGCTCGAAAATGGCGATCGCCCGGTAGAGGGCTAGCCATGGCATCCCTCGCAGACCGCGTAAAGGCGCGTTACCTGGAAGACGAGGCAGTGCCGGCAGACGCCGTTATCGAGGAGATGATCGCGACGGTATCAGACCGCCTGTGCATCCGTCTCAAGGTGGCCGAGCTGCCGCGCCTCGCCGAGTCGATCGCCGTGGATGCGGCGATCAAGGCCCTGCGCCTGCGCGGCTACGAGGGCAGCACCTCCGAATCTGCATCGGACGGCGGCAGCATGTCGAACTCCTTCGTTGACGACGTGCTGTCCGCCTATTCCGCCGACATCGAGGCCCTGCGCGATGCGTGCCATCCCAAGGGCATCAAGTTCATGGGGGCGCGGCGATGAGGTGGTACAGGGCGGCTGCGATCAAGCGCGAGCAAACGGGCACCGACGAGCTGCACAACCCCGTGTGCTCCGAGGTGTCCGCCTTCGACTTCTTCGTTCGCGTAGGCCCGTGGCACAAGGTCAAGGCAGACAACGCGGGCAACGCCTACGACGGCGTTACCCGCTCACTGCTCACCAAGAGGCCCGCAGCAGACTTCGGCGGAATGTGCGCGGTCGAGGTGAAGGGCCACGCCTACGAGCTGGCGAACGTATCAGCGGACGGCGATACGACCGTCCTCACCGTGAAGGGGTTCAAGCCATGGGTTTTGTGATCCAAGACGTGAACGACCTCGCGGGAAAGCTGAAGCGGCTTTCCTCCGTGCGCTTCGATGCGGTCATCACGAAGAACATGGCCCAGATCTTCAACCGTGGCAAAGCCGACGGCGGAACGCCCGTATCGACCGAGAAGACCAGGCCGGGCGGGCCGCACGGCGAGCTGCGCATGTCGCTAGGCCACTCGGGAGACACCGTTGGCTACACGAAGAGCTATGCGCCACACGTCGAGTACGGCCACCGAACCGTGAACGGCGGTTACGTGCAGGGCCAGCGGTTCCTCAAGCGGAACGTGGACACGCAGCGCCCGATTTTCAAGCAAGACCTGATCGACCAGCTGAAGAAGCTCTAAGGAGGAACGATGCCGCGAGCAGTGCAGCGCCTAAGCCTGGCCGTGTTTCTCGGTTGCCTCATTGACGCGATCGAGCAGGGCACCGGCACGAAATGCTACGACAGCCCCGAAAACAGGGCTTCTCCGCTATACAGCGTGGAGCTTCAGAACACGCAGCCAGAGAACACCAAGACCATGTACATCGACGCGATCAGCGTATGGGTTCACTGCATAAGCGAGCCTGTGCGCCCGTACAGCAACGCAAAGGTTCTCGGCATGATCCAGCGCCTTGAGCAGGCGCTTGCGGATGGGTTCGAGCTGCCCGAACCGTTCTCCCTATACCGCACGACCTTCGACGGCGTGCAGACGCTCAAGAAAGACGAAACCGACGAGGGGCACGCGATCGTGGGGGTAACCTTCCGCGTTTGCTACGGCCTCCGCGTCAAATAACGAGAAAGGGGCCGCAATGGCTTCCGTTACCGACAACAAGCTCGTTGGGTGCGACTTCGACTCCGCCACCGCAAAGGCGCTCAACGGCAACGACATCGTGGCGCTCGTGACAGACAGCACGGGCGCGAACCTTCTGGCCGTGGCGGGACAGCAGGGGCTTTCCTTCAACCTCAACCAGGACACCACCGAGGCGGCCACCAAAGACGACGCCATCGGCGGTTGGAAGCTGCGCTTCGCCAGCAACAAGGACTGGGACGCGTCCATCGACGGCCTCTACTCGCCCGACGACGAGGCCACGAAGATGGTCGCCAAGGCGCTCGCCGACGGCACCTACCTCTGCCTGAAGATCTGCAAGCGCATCCGCTCAACCGCGAACACCAAGTACGTCCCCCTGCGCATGGGCCTGGCGATTGTCACCTCCGACACCTTCGAGGCGCCGAACGACGACAACACCACCTATTCCATGGAGTTCCAAGGCTCCGGCAAGCCGTGGCTCTACGAGACCGCGACCGAAGACCAGATCACCGCAGCGACCGTGACCGTCACCAACGACTAAGGAGCACACGAATGGCAGAAGAGAAGGATTTCGACGAGTTCATCGAGGGCAACGAGTCCGACGAGGAGCTGGAAGACGCCCTCGAAGATTCCGTCAAGGAGGAGTTCAAGGGAGAGCTTGAGCAGGACATCGAAGAGATGGAGCGCGCAACGTTCACCGTCAAGGGGCGCGAGTGCGAGATCGCCTTCACGCGAAAGCGCATCGACCTCTACGAGGAGCGCCACACGCCCATCATCGCCTCTTTCTACAAGAACGACGGCATGTTCACGTTCAAGGAGCTTTCCGCCATTGCCGGCTACGGTCTGAAGCTCGTGGGCGGCGGCTACTTCATCCCGAACAAGGGCGAGGAGATTGTTAACAAGCTGATCGAGGCCAACGGCTACCCCGCCGTGTACCAGGCCGTGATGCTGGCCCTTCAGCGCGACTGCGCTTTTTTATTCATGGGCGCACAGAACGCGCTCTCACTCGCCTAACGGGCTTCGAGTACTTCAAGACCGTTCAAAAGCGCGGCGAGGATGCCGAAGACGCCGCCCTGTTCCACAGGGAGGCCGATTTCGCGTTCTTCGCCGCGCGTCTCGGCTGGGACTACGAGCAGTACGCCCAGCACACGCCCGTCCAGCTCATGTTCGTGCGCAAGGAGCTTGAGACCGCGACGGTTCGCGACTCCAACCTGCTCAAGGATGCGGTTCAGGTCGCCGTAGCCAACTGCCTTTCCAAGAAGACCTACAAGCTCTGGCAGAAGCGCAACGGCGAGTTCCGCGAGACGGACTTCACCCACGCCGAGATCGACGCTCTGAAGGAGCAATACCGCAAGAACCCGCCTTGGACGCCATGGGGAGGTGCGAAACCGAATGGCTGATTACGTTCTATCCGCAAAGGGAACCTACGACGGCTCCAACATGGACGGCGGCCTCGACAAGTCCGCATCCAAATTGAGCGGCCTCAAGGACACCGCCAAGTCCGTAGGCTCGCAGGTGGCGGGCTTCTTCGCTACAAGCTTCGGCAGCGTCGGAAAGTCCATCGCCACCGCGATCGGCACGGTGACCGCAGGCGTCACAACGCTAGCCGCGACCGGCGGCATGAGCCGCGCTCTCAACATCGAGAAGGCGCAGGCCATGTTCAAGGGCATGAAGCTCGAATGGGGCGACTTCTACCAGACGATCCAAGATTCCGTAGACGGCACCGCCTTCGGCTTCGACACAGCAGCGACGGCTGCGGCGCAGCTGGCGGCTTCCGGCGTCGCGGCAGGCTCCGACATGGAAAAGGCCCTCAACGGCTGCGTCGGCACAGCCGCAACGTTCTCTCAAGACCTCGGCGACCTCTCGTCGATCTGGGCAAAGGTTGCCGCCAACGGCAAGCTCTCGGGCGAGCAGGTGGCCCAGTTCACCGATCGAGGCATCAACGCGATCTCCGTGCTGTCCACCTATCTCAGCAAGTCCTCCGACGAGGTCTCCGCCATGGTCACAGCCGGCAAGATCGACTTCCAGACGTTCTCCGACGCCATGTACGCGTCTTTCGGCGATTCCGCAAAAGCAGCCAACGAGTCGTTCACCGGCTCCATGGCGAACATGAAGGCGGCGCTTTCCAAGATCGGCCAGGACTGGATGACCCCGCTCAAGGACTCCGCCATCCCCGTGTTCAACTCCATCCGCGGGGTTCTCAACTCGTGCCGCGCGGCCCTCAAGCCGCTTTCCACGGCTTTCGGCGAATTCCTTGGCGTCACCTACGATGCCCAGGGCAACCTCACGCGCACCGGCGGAGCAGTCGAGAAGCTTTGCACGTTCCTCGACGGGCTGGCCGAGAAGATCAAGGGCGTAGACTTGTCGCAACTCGGCACGGGCGGACAAGTTGCCGCTGCTGCTCTTGCGGCGCTCGCTGCCGTATCCCTCGGCGGGCTTATCGGCCAGATCCCCGTTCTCGGCGCTTTGGCGAACTCGCTCACGGGCGGGATCATTCCTGCAATTAAGGGTGTTGCCACAGGCTTTGCGGCGCTGAGCGCACCTGCCGCCGTTGCCGTTGCCGCTATCACTGCATTTGCGGCGATCTTCGCTTACAGCATGGCCACCAACGAGGCGTTCCGAAACCAAATCATCGGCATAGCATCCAGCATCGCGTCATCGCTTACCCCCGCGTTCCAGTCGCTCACCGGGCTTGCCGAACCGCTCCAAGGTCTCTTTGCCGCCGCCGTTATCGTTGTGAACAGCTTCGCGCTCGCACTTGGCGGCCTGGTGGCTGCGGTGGCCCCTGTGATCGCCACCATTGTTTCGGGACTCGTGCCGATCATCAGCACGATCATCGACGCGGTGGGCCAGATCGCGCTCGTGATAACGACGACGCTCTGCCCGATTATCCAGCAGGTTACCGACCTCATAACGGCCAACATGCCCGTTATCCAAGAGGTCATCACCGGCGTTCTGACGGTGATCCAGACGATAATCAGCACGGTTCTGCCCGTCATGGTCGAGATCTTCAGCTCAACCATGGCCGCCATCCAGGCCGTTATCGATGCCGTCTGGCCGTACATCTCTGCAATCGTCACGGCGGCGATGAACGCCATCCAGGCAATCGTGACGATCGTCCTCGGCATCATCAACCAGGACTGGGGCAGCGTGTGGAACGGCATCCAGGCGCTCGCTTCGAGCGTATGGATCATCATCGAGAACATCGTCAACGGCGGTGTCGTGTTCATCCAGGCGGTCATCACGAACGGCCTTGCGCTGATCCAAAGCGTCTGGGATTCCATCTGGTCGGCGATCGGCGATTGGGTGGCGAACCTCTGGAACACGATCAAGTCCGTCGTGCAGGGCGGCATAAACAACGTCAAGTCGTTCATCTCAAGCGGCCTCTCGACCGTGCAGGGCCTTTGGAACTCGGCATGGAGCACCGTGCAGAGCATCCTCAACAACGCTTGGAGCGGGATCACCAACGGCGTTTCGAGCGGCATCAACTCCGTGGTGAGCTTCGTTTCCTCGATCCCCGGGCGCATCGTCGGCGCACTCGGCAACCTCGGCTCACTGCTCTACAGCGCCGGCAGCTCCATCGTGAGTGGCCTGCTCAACGGCATCAAGTCGACCATCGGCGGCGTCTACGACTTCGTGTCCGGCATCGCCGGAACGATCGCGAGCCTGAAAGGCCCGAAGCGCAAGGACTTGAGGCTCCTGATCCCCAACGGCGGCTGGATCATGCAGTCGCTCGAAACGGGCCTCAAGAAGCGCTTCGAGGGCGTGAAGGACACCGTTTCGGGCTTCGCCGACGAGCTGAGCATGTCGTTCGGCGGGCCTGATGTCACCTACGAGACCGGAGCCGCAGCCGCAGTCGGAGCGGTGGCCGGCGGCGACACCTATTACATGACCATCGACGGCAACACGGCAGACGCAGACATCGCGGTGGCTAACGCCATCGACGTGCTGGTATCCGCCGCACGCCGCTCTTCCACGGCGAGGAGGTAGACGTGGGAACCTATACAAGAGAGATCCAGATCGCGGGGCTCAACCGCTGGTATTGCGGCTACATCTCGGTCGATGCGGTGAACACCGTCAATGACACCACCTCGCGCATCACAGTCACCGCCGCGCTCGAAGACAAGTACGCCGCGCAGTACGGCACGCACTATGACGTAATCGTCAACGGCGTCACCTACAGGTCGCGCGACGTGCTGCTCAACAACTACGGCAACTGGGCCACGCGCGACGCCGTGACCTTCACCGTGGACGTCGGGCGCGGAGCCAGCGGCTGGAACTGCTCCGTGCAGATCCACGTCTACGGCAAGACGTACAACAACTACTACGGCAGCGCGGGCGGCGACGCCTGGGCAACGGAGTACGCTTGGATTCCCCAGCGCGGGTACTCGCAGCCGCATCCGCCCAGGAATCCGAAGCTTGCTCGCGTTTCCGACACCTCGCACAAGATCACGTGGGACGTCGATTACACGGGCATGGACGGCGCATACCCTTGGGCTGGCGTGTACGTCGATCGACGCACCGACGACGGCTCATGGGTCAATATTGCCGACGTGTCGTGGGACGTGACCAACTACACCGACAACTCCACGAAGCCGGGCCATAAATACGAGTACCGCCTTTGCGCCCACGGCCCTGGCGGCAATTCCACGCACGTGTCCTGCGGAACCGCCTACACCACGCCCTCCGCGCCATCGCGCGTGGAGGCCGTTAAGGCGGGCGCCACCGAAGTAACGCTTCGCGTCTACGGTGCTTGGACATATGCAGCCGCATGGGACATCCAGCGCTCGACGGACGGCGGCAGCACATGGTCGTCCATAACGGCCAGCACCGAGGGTGAAGACCCCGCTTGGCTCGACCTGCACGACAAGGCCGCTCCTGCGGGAACGGTCGTATACAGGGTCAGGGCCAAGCGCGGAAGCCTTGCCTCCTCGTGGGTCAAATCGAACTCCGTCACGACGATCACGCCGCCGCTCGCCCCGAAGGTGACCGCAAGCTCCGTCGTGCCGACCGGAACAGCGGCAAGCGTGGCATGGGTGCCCAACCATCAGGACGGCTCGGCACAGACCGCCGCGCAGATCGAGTTCAGCGGCCCAGAGACGATCGCCAAGTCGTACACGACCGCCAAAAGCGCATCCGTGGCGCTCGCGAAAGGCAACTGGAAGGCGCGCGTGCGCACCAAGGGCCTCCATGCCGATTGGGGCGCATGGTCTGGATATGTGGCGATCGTCGTCGCCGACTACCCGCAGTGCTGGGTGGCATCGCCCGCCACCGATGGCATCCTGATCGACCAGGTTCCGCTCACCGTAAGCGTGGCCGCGTCCGACGAGACGGGCATCGCCCAGGCAACGCTTTCCCTTGCCGAGGTCGGCGGCGCAGTTGTCGCCACCGCAGACGTCACGAGCTTGCAGCCCGTGCAGTTCGGCAGCTACGCGACCATCAAAAACGGCATCGACTACATGCTCACGCTTGTGGTCGTCGGCGGCTCCGGGTTGTCGAAAACCGCCACGCGCCGATTCAGGACGCATTGGGCGGAACCTGCGACGCCGGTGGTCACCGTTTCCTACGGCGACGACCTTACATGCCACGTGAAGGTCGAGAACGGCGTTTCAGCCTACAACGTCGAGGAAACGACGCTTATCGGCCCGATGACCTACGACGAGGACAACAACGAGCTTCCCATGTTGGGAACGATCACGTGCGATGGCCACGAGCTTGTGCTTGGCAGCGCATCGAAGTGCGAGAGCTTCATCGTCGAGCGAATCTACGACGATGATTCAAGCACGCTGGCAAGCGGCCTGCTCGATGCCCAGGAGACGATCGACCGCGTTCCGCCGCTCAATGCGGACATGAAGTACCGCGCAACAGGCACGGCCGCGAACGGAACGTCTGCGTATGCCGAGATCGACGCGAAGCTGCTTGCGAGCTGCATGGCGCTCAATTTCGGGCAGGATGCGTCAACGCTCATCAAGATGGAGCTTGATGCGGGCTACTCCACGTCTGCGGCGCGCAGCTACAAGAGCTACCACTTCGCCGACGGCGGGGAGAACGGCGGGCTTCCGATGTCGTACCCGCTCGACGAGTGCGACCTTGCCACATCCGCCTCGTGCCTTTTCCGCCGCGACGGCCACGACGCCTTCCGACGCGCCATGAAGAGCCAATGGCAGGGCTGGTGGCGCGGCCTCGCTGGCGAGCGCGCCTTCGGAGCGATGACGTTCAGCGAATCGCTCAAAGCGCCGGGGCTTTGGTCGGCATCCGTGAAGATAGAGCACGACGTATTCGAGGAGCCGAACAATGCCTGATTGGAAGAAGCGCTTCGCATCGTCCTACCGCTACATGCGCGTAGACCGCAAGACGAACCTAGACGTCGAGCGGCTTAGGAACATCTGCAACGGCGGGACGATCGAGCGCAACCTGGATACCAACTACGAGACGGGCAAGGTCAGCTACAAGGGCGCGCTAGACCTCGGGAGCGACCTTTTGCGCGTGTACCTTGAGGCAGCGTTCCCAGATGGCTCTATTCACCTTGAGCCTCTTGGAACCTTCCTCGTGTCAACGCCGAAGCGCCCGATCGGCCAGGCGCTGGCCGAGGCAGACCTTTCCGGGCGATTGGCCGAAGTTGACGAGGACGAGTTCGACCAGCCGAGATCGGTTCCCGCCGGCACGAACGCCGTTGACTATGCGGCGAAGCTGCTGCGCGAGGCCGGCCTTGAGGTGATCGCCGACCAATCGGACTTCAAGCTCACGACGGCGTGGGTGGTCGGAGCGATCGGAAACGGAGAGAGCAACTACCGAACCCGCCTAAAGGCTGTCAACGCGCTTCTCGCGGCGGCTGGGTTCAGCTCCGCTTCATGCGACCCGCTGGGCCGAGTGCTACTGCGGAAGTACATCGAGCCCGACAAGCGAGCGCCAACCATGGTCATGGAAGAGGGCAAGGGCGCACGCTTCGTGGACGACGGCACCGAGGAGTTCGACAAGTCGAAGGTAGCGAACGTCGTCCATATCGACTACTCGACGAGCGACGAGAGCATACGCGGCACCGCCATCGACTCCGACCCGAACAGCGAGTACTCGACCGTGCGCCGTGGCTGGCGCAAGGCGGTTTCCTACACGCGAAGCGAGCTTCCTCACGGAAGCACAGCAGCCGAGCGGCAGGCAAACGCGAATGCCGAGGCGCAAAGCCTGCTTGCCACAGAGCAATCGGCTATCCACCGCCTAACGGCCACACACATCTACGCGCCCGTCGGCATTTCCGACGCTATCGACGTGCGCTGGCCAAGCGAGGGTATCAGCGGGAACTTCGCAATCAGGAAGCAGACTCTCACCCTCGTGGGAGGATGCCCGATGGAATTGGAGATGAGACGCTTTGAACGTTAACGACATAAGCAACGCGGGCGACATGCTCGCCGAGCTTTTCACGCCGAAAGGCGGCTCGGGCCATTCCATGGGCTTCGCCACGGTCAAATCGATATCCGACGCGAAGGTTACCGTCTCGATGTCGGGGGCCACGCTTTCCGGTCTACCGATGACCACTGGCTGTTCAAGCGCCAAGGCGGGCGACCGCTGCATTGTCGAGACGATCGGGCCGCAGGCCATAGTAACCGGAATCATCGCGAAGTAGAGGAGGTGCGATGGCAGACGAAACGCAGATCGCGGCGTTTGTCCTCAACGAGAACGGCAACATCGACCGCGTGAGAACGACTGACGGCTCTATTTACCGCATCGAGTCAACGCTTGCCGTGGAGGCGGCGGAAGAGGCAAAGACAGCAGCCGCCAACTGCAAGACCATGACGGAAAGCGCTGAAACGGCCGAGAAAACGCGCGTGTCCAACGAGAACGCTCGGAAAACGGCTGAGACCGAGCGCGGCAACAACGAGACGTCGCGCAAGAACGCCGAGACGTCGCGCAAGAACGCCGAGACAACACGTCAAGACAACGAAACTGCGCGAAAGAATGCCGAAACCACGCGCCAGAACAACGAGACGAGCCGATCGAACGCCGAGATCGAACGCAAAAAGGCCGAAAGCCAGCGCCATGACGAGCATATCGCCGACCAACAGGCATCGAGCAACGCGACCTCGGCGGCAAACGGCGCGGCATCGCGTGCTGACGCGGCGGCCAACCAGGCGTTGCAGATCGCCAACTCCGTTGCGCAAGGAAGCGCGGGCGATTCGGACATCGCGGCGCTGCGCGAGCAGAACGCGATCCTGGCAAACATGCTCGCTGAGTCGAGCGGCAAGTTCGTGTTCATGGACGGCACGGTGTACGCGCCGTCTTCAAAGGCAACGTTCGAGGACGGAACCGTAAAACTCGGTTCCTCCTGCACGGTATCCGGCACGACCATCGTGCTCGCATAGAAAGGAAAACGAATGGCAAACGTAAACGCCGAGCGCTTTAACGTGAACGGGGTGAGCCATGAGATCATCGACTCACTGGCCCGCACCAACGCCACCACGGCTCTCAACAACGCCGAGTACAACCGACAGGGCCTGATCGGAAAGTACCCGGGCCAGTCGCTCGCAACGCTTCTCGCGGGCGAGGTCTCAGGCTCCACCACCATCTACGACGCGCTGCACAAGCGCGTGCAGGCCGCGAACTTCAGCGGCATGCGCGTGGGCGACTACATCGACGTGCCGCTCGTGAGCGCATCGGCCATCACGGGCCAGCAGTCCGTGCGCTTCCTGCTTGCGCACTTCGACCCGTACTACCAGTGCGGCGACAGCGCCAAGGGCCACCACATCGCGTTCATCGCGTCCGCGCCCGTCGCCGTGGCCAAGACCGTCACCGGCGTGGCCAACGACAGCTACCTGATGTGGAACACCGCGAACACCAACCAGGGCACCGCAGACGTGAAGAACCCGTACCTGAACAGCAACCTCAAGGCGTGGGAGAAGCTGTTCGAGGCGTGCCTGCCCGAGGAGCTGACCAAGTACCTGCTCACCCAGCGCGTGCTGCTTGAGGAGCGTTACAGCGCGAGCGGCGCGCTCAGCGACTCCAACAGCTGGAGCTGGCAGGACATCGGCAAGGTGTGGTCGCCCTCCGAGATGGAGGTGTACGGCTGCCCAGTGTGGGGCACCAAGGGCTACAGCGTGGGCTTCGACTGCCAGTTCGACCTGTTCCGCGATACCGCGCACCGCTTGAACGGAACTCGGTACGGTTGGTGGTTGCGTTCCGTCATGGGCGGCTCCTCGTCCGACGTGTGCTACGTCACCACCAGCGGCGATGCCGCCTGCTACTCGGCGACGTACGTCTGGGTTCGCCCCCGCCCCGGCTTCCTCGTCGGCTAGCCAGCCGAGTGCTCTATACTTCTCTTTCGATGCGACCGCCTTGCGCGGTCGCATCCCTGCCCGCGCAGCGGGCCGTTTTTTTCGCCACTATTTCCGGGAGGTGCCATGAGCGGCGTCTACCAGCGAAACCGCGAGGTGTCCGAGTACAAGTTCTTCACGCAGGCCATCGCCATCCGCGTGGAGGTCAACAAGCTCATGGCCTCCTCGTCGGTCGTGCCGAAAGCCTACAGGCTGCTGAACGCAGTCCCCACGGTGGAGACCGCGCGCAGCATCGTATACAACGTCAACCGCGCCGACTGCTTCTACCCCAACAGTTCGTTCAACGCACTTGAGCGCAAGCGTTACCTGACGCTGGCGATAGCCGACTGCGAGCAGCTGATGCTCGACATGCAGTGCCTCATGGACATCGGCCTGCCCGTGAACGCCAACCGCTTCGAGGCGCTGGCGGGCATGGTCGAGGAGGAGATCAAACTGCTCAAGGGCGCGCGCAAGAACGTACGCGTCACCGGCAAGAAGACGACCGACGAGCGCATAGCCGAGGCCGAGGCCGAGCTAGAGCGCCTGCGTTCGCTATAATGGACGGCGGTCGCGCCTTGTTTGTCGGTACGATTGGTGGTTGCGTTCCGTCATGGGCGGCTCCTCGTCCAACGTGTGCTACGTCAACAACAACGGCAATGCCAACTACAACTCGGCGACGAACGTCTGGGTTCGCCCCCGCCCCGGATTCCCTTACTGCCAGACCGAGTAGGCCCCAGGGCCGAAAGCAGAGCGCGGAGAGGAAGGAAGGCGCGACCGTCGGGCATGCGCCCGTAAATACGCACCCCGCGAGGGTGGCCGGACGCTGCTTGCATGGCGCGGCGCTCCGTGGCTTCGCCGCGTTTCATGGCCATACCTCAAGCGGCTGTCAGAGCCACATTGCAAGCCGTGCGGGGTGCCTCCTGTGAACTCCGAGCAAAGGCGGGCGGCGCGCCGGAAGCGCCGCGAGGAGAAGCGGGCCAAGGCCAAGGCCGAGCGCGTCAAGGCGTGCACGCTTGAGACCGTGGCCGACCTCAACAGCCTGTGCAAGGCATCGAAGCAGGCCGCACGCGGCGTGATGTGGAAGGCGTCCACGCAGCGGTACATGAAGGACTACCTGCGCAACGCCGTCCTGTCCCGCCGCGACCTTTTGGAGGGCCGCGACATATGCCGGGGCTTCATCCGCTTCGACCTATGGGAGCGCGGCAAGCTGCGCCACATCAGCGCCGTGCACTTCCCCGAGCGCGTGGTGCAGAAGTCGCTGTCGCAGAACGCGCTCGTGCCCGCGATCGTGCCCACCCTCATAGCCGCGAACTCCGCGAACATCAAGGGGCGCGGCACCGACTACGCCCTGAAGCTGCTCAAGCGCCACCTGGCCGACCACTGGAGGCGGCACGGCCGCGAGGGCTACATACTGCTCGGCGACTTCTCCGACTACTTCGCGCGCATTGCCCACGAGCCGGTCAAGCGGCAGGTGGCCGACGCGCTGCTCGACCCGCGCGTGGTCGCCCTTGAGCACCGCCTGATAGACGCGCAGGGCGAGGTCGGCCTGGGCCTGGGCAGCGAGCCAAACCAGATATGCGCGGTGGCGCACCCCAACCGCATCGACCACTACGTGGCCGAGATGCTGCGCCCCGAGGCCTACGGACGCTACATGGACGACTTCTACCTGATCCACGAGTCCAAGGAGTACCTGCAAGTGTGCCTTCTGCTGATAGAGCACGAGTGCGCGAAGCTCGGCATCGCGCTGAACCCGCGCAAGACCCGCGTGGTGAAGCTGACGCGCGGCTTCACGTGGCTGAAGAAGCGCATCTTTTACACCGAAACGGGCCGCATCGTCATGAAGCCGTGCCGCGACTCCATCACGCGCGATCGACGCAAGCTGAAGAAGATGGCCCGCATGGTGGCCGAGGGGGTCATGACGCCCGAGCAGGTGCAGCAGAGCTACCAGAGCTGGCGCGGCGGCATGGCTCACTTGGACGCGCACCGCAGCGTGCTGGCCATGGACGCGCTGTACCGCAGCCTGTTCGAAAATCTCGCGGGGGGGGGTTGCTCAATGCAACCAAGCCCGAGAGACGATTCGGGCGGAACGCCCTCGCCATAGCGGAAGGGCGGCAACTCAAAACGGCGGCCTAGACGGGTCGAAAACGAAATAACCAAAACAGCGAAGGCGTGCTGCGGCGCGCCTTCTTTCTTCGCGCCCGCCAAAACGGCCAGGCAATCTCACGGCGCTAATACGATGGCGGCACATTTCCCGATAAGGAAGGAGTCCGCATGGACACTGAGGAAGACATGCCGCGCCCCGACGAGCTTCGAGACGGCACCCTGGCCGAGGTCAACGCCCTGCGCGACCTGCTGTCGCAGATCGGCGACCCCGACGCGGCGCACGACGCGGGCGTTATCGACGATGACGAGTACGTGGAGCGGAAGGCGCGAAAGCTCGCCTACACCTCCGCGCTCGCCGCCTACGCCAACGGCGAGGTGCCCGACCTCCCGGCGCTGCTCGAACAGATGCGCGAGCAGGCGTCCCAGCCGACGCAGACCGAGACCAACACGGCGAACATCGACTACCTGCTCATGACCGTGGGAGGTGACCAGTAATGGCTACGAAGAAAACCGTTGAGCATTCCAAGCACTTCGCGAAGGTCAAGAAGTACTACGACAAAGACCTTTGGAGCAAGGCGCGCGTCTACAAGGCTGTCGAGTGCAAATGGATCACCGCCGACGAGTACAAGGAAATCACCGGCGAGGAGTACACGGCCGAATAGGCGGAAGGAGGGCGCCCAGGATGGAAGTGCTCAAGCTTTTTGCGCCTTACGGACCGGCTTGGCTTGGCGGCGTGCTCCTGACGCTCGTTGCGTTCTACTTCGGGAGACAATTTCTTGAGGAGTACAAACGCCAAAACCAGCGGAAGGGCGAGCTCGACCTGAAGCGCGAGGAGCGCAAGCAGGCCGAAGTCGACGAGAGGGCGCAGCGCGACCGCGAGCGGTCCCAAATGGAGGGGCGCATCGCCGCCCAGATGGAGCGCAGCAACACCCTGATTGAAGGAATGAAAACGCTCATGGAGTCGGTTGTCGCGTCAAATGACGTCCTCCACGCGGACTTGGTCCACAGCCAGGCGCGTAGCCAGGGCATGGCCGAGAAGGTCGACCATATCTACGACCGAGTCGACCTCATGTACAACAAGGAGACAGGGAGATAAAGATGACTGATATACAGGCAGGACTCACGGTGCTGACCGTCCTCGTGGTGCCCTATATCGTGCAGGCTATCAAGACGAAGGCGATGACCGGCAATGTCGCCCGCTGGACGGCCATCGCAGTATCGGCGCTGTGCGGCGCATTGACGGCCATGGCCGGGGGTATGCCGACTGACCCCACGGCGTGGGTTACGTCCATCTTCGCCGCGGTAGGCGGCGTGCAGGTGGCATATGCAGCCTTCAAGGCGGTCGGCGTGACAGACAAGTGGCTCGACGCGCTGCTTGCCATGGGCACTCCGAAGAAGGACGACTAGGAATGGGCGGCAAGCGCCTCGTGCGCATCGCCGCCGCCATCTCGCTGCTTGCTTTGCTCGCCGCCTTCGCCGACGTGGCGCTTATAGCCTCTAACGTGCCGAAGGTGCCGAAGGAAGAGCCTTTGCCCGTCATCTACGACAAGCCGCTCGACAAGCCCGCCGAGGTGCCCGTCTACCTCCAAGCAGACGAGCGCTGGGGCGGGCTTTCGTATGCGGGCGAAGACCTGGCTGCTGCCGGCTGCGGCCTCACGTGCGCGGCCATGGCGTGGGAATGGCTCTACGGACAGGCATGCACGCCGGCGCAGATGCTGGGCTTCGTCGGCGAATCGTGCCTCACGGACGGCGTGAACGACATGGAAAAGTTCTGCCGTTGGATGAACGCGAACGACCAGGCTTTGGGCTACACGCCTATCCACGACAACGCCGATGACGCCTTGGACGAGGCGGCTGGCGGCTGGATGGTGTTTTGCAGCCTAACTGGCCAGCTCCGCGAAGGCGGCAAGAACTACGGCGGGCACATCGTCCTGCTTTGCGGATGGGACGGCGAGGCGGCGACCTTCCACGACCCCTACGAGGGCGTGGTGCGGCTGAGCCGCGAGCAGTACGAACAAGTTGATTGGGCTTATTTCATAGCGATAGGGAGCGCTGAATAGAATGAACGGAATAGACATCAGCAATTGGCAGAACGGCATCAACCTCGCGGCTGTCCCGTTCGACTTCGTTATCTGCAAGGCTACCGAGGGCACGCGCTACGTGTCGCCCGACTGCGACCGCCAAATCCAGCAGGCGATCGGTCTTGGCAAGCTCGTCGGCGTGTACCACTACATCAACGGAGGTGATGCCGAGGCGGAGGCCGAGTACTTCTATGAGCGCTGCAAGGGCTACGTCGGCAAGGCCGCGTTCTTCATCGACTGGGAGGAGCGGGGCAACAAGGCATGGGGCGACACGTCCTACCTCAAGGCCATGGCAGAGCGTTTGGCCGAGCTTCTTGGCGTGAGCGTGGATCGCATCGGCATCTACGCATCCAAGAGCGTGTTCCCGTGGGGCCTCACCGATGCTAAGACGTGGGTGGCGCAGTACGCCGACATGAACGCCACGGGCTACCAGGACGCACCTTGGAACGAGGGCGCATACGACTGCGCCATCCGCCAGTACTCCTCGTGCGGGCGCTTGGACGGCTGGGCGGGCAACCTCGACATCAACAAGTGCTATATCTCCCGCGCGGAGTGGGAGGCCATGGCTGGCGGCTCCAACGGCGATCCCGACTCGCTTATCCACGGCATCGACGAGACGCCAACGGCAGACCTCGCGGCGAAAGTGCTCGCTGGCGAGCTCGGAGACGGCGACGACCGCAAGCACGCGCTGGGCGACCGCTACCAGGAGGTGCAGTCGCTCGTGAACCACATCCTCACGGCATCCGCCGAAGATCTGGCCGCTGAGACATGGGCGGGCGATTACGGCAACGGCAGCCGCCGCAAGGCTGTTTTAGGGCCGCGCTACGACGAGGTTATGGCGGTGATCAACGGCCAGACCGAGACCGAGCAGGTGTACGTGGTGCAGAGCGGCGACACCCTTTCCGGAATCGCCTCAAAGTACGGCACCACGTACCAGGATCTCGCCGCCAAGAACGGCATCTCAAACCCGAATCTGATCTATCCCGGCATGCGCCTGGTTGTTTCCTAGGCCGCTCGTGGTATCCTAACGAAAACGATTGTGCCGACTGCGCACACCTCGGTTCGAGGAGATGCGCAAACGGTGCGCCAGTTTTCCTTCCGCGCATACACAGGAAAGAAGCAAGCGGCCATGCCCCAGAACGACGCCAATAAAACGCCTGATTACAACAGCGTTGCCGTCATCATTCCCTGCTACAACGAAGCAGTCACCATCGCCAAGGTCGTCGACGACTTCCATCGCGTTCTCCCCGAAGCCACGGTGTACGTTTACGACAACAATTCCGCAGACGGAACCGGTCAGATCGCGCGCGAGCACGGCGCAGTCGTTCGCCTTGAGACCCGTCAGGGCAAAGGCAACGTCGTCCGCCAGATGATGCGTGACATCGACGCCGATTATTACATCATGGTCGATGGCGACGACACCTACCCCGCCGAAGCAGCACCGGCGCTGCTTGCGCCCCTTATGAGCGGCGAGGCCGACATGACCGTCGGCGACCGCCTTTCCAACGGCAGCTACGGCGCCGAGAACACCCGCGCTTTCCACGGCTTTGGAAACGACCTGGTGCGCGGCCTTATCAAAATGATCTACCGCTTCGACTTCAGCGACGTCATGACCGGTTATCGCGCCTATAACAAGGTGTTCGCCAAGACCATGCCCGTCACCTCTCCCGGCTTCGAGATCGAAACCGAGCTTTCCATCCATGCCGTCGACAAGGGCTGGCGCATTGCCCAGATCCCCATCGACTACCGCGATCGCCCCGAAGGCTCCGAATCCAAGCTCAACACCGTGTCCGACGGCATCAAGGTCCTGCGCATGATCATGTCGCTGTTCAAGGACTACAAGCCGTTCGCGTTGTTCGGCTGGCTGACGCTGATCTTCTTCGTCATCGGTCTGATCTGCGGTATCCCGCTGATCGTCGAGTTCGGCTCCACGGGCTTGGTCCCGCGCATCCCCACCGCCATCCTTACCATCGCCTTCATGATGCTGTCCGCCCTGTCGCTGGTCTGCGGCCTTATTTTGGACACCGTGGTGAAGGGAAACCGCAAGGAATACGAGCTACGCGTGATCGATGCATACCAAAAGTACACACATTCGCAGATTTAACCCCTTGCGCTGATTGTCATTGTTTGCAATAATAATCAGGCTTTTGCACGTCCCCATAGTCTAGAGGTCAGGACGCGGCCCTTTCAAGGCTGAGACACGAGTTCGATTCTCGTTGGGGGCACCACCGATTTCAGAACCCGCATCCCTGTGGTTGCGGGTTTTATTTTTGCCGTCGACGTCCAGCGCGCTTACTGAAATACCGCGCGACGGCCATCATCCACATAATAATGATTAGAGGTACATTGAAACGTTTCGACGAACTCGGTCTGAGCGCGAAAACGCTCGAAGCCGTTAAAGCCCTGGGCTATGACAGCCCCACCCCCGTTCAAGAGAAGGCGATTCCCCTTGTTCTTGAAGGCCGCGACATCATCGCGGCCGCGAAAACCGGCACCGGTAAAACCGGCGCTTTCTCGCTTCCCTCCATGGACAAGCTCGGTCATGCCAAGGGCGGTCGCGGCCCGCTGATGCTGGTCATCACCCCCACCCGCGAACTTGCCGACCAGATCGGCACCGTATGCGGCCAAATCGCCCAGCACACGAACCACCGCATCACCACCGTGGTCGGCGGCCTTTCCTACAACCCGCAGATCGAGAAACTCCGCCGCGGCACCGACGTGCTCATCGCAACGCCCGGCCGCCTGATCGACCTCATGGACCAGAAGGCCGTGAACCTCTCGGAGGTATCGCTGCTAGTGCTTGACGAGGCAGACCGCATGCTGGACATGGGTTTCCTGCCCGCTGTGCGCAAGATCGTCGCCGCATGCCCGAAGCAGCGCCAAACGCTGCTGTTCTCGGCAACCATCGACCGTTCCATCACCAACAACATGAAATCGCTGCTCAACGACCCCGCCGTCGTCGAGATCGCCCACAAGGGCGAAACCGCCGACACGGTCGAGCAGTACATCATCCGCACCCCGCAAACAGTGAAAGCTGCCCTTCTTAAGGCAGTCCTCGAAGAAAAGGGTTCCGATCGCGTCATCGTCTTCGCACGCACGCGCAGCCGCGCCGATTCCACGAGCCGTCGCCTCAAGCGCGCCGGCTACACCGTCGAGGCCATTCACTCCGATCGCAGCCAGAATCAGCGCAAGCGCGCTCTTGAGCGCTTTGCGAACGGCGAGGCCAACATCATCGTGGCAACCGATGTCCTGGCACGCGGCATCGACGTCCCAGAAGTGAACTACGTCATCAACATGGACCTTCCCTCTCAGCCTGAGGATTACGTCCACCGCATCGGTCGCACGGGCCGTGCCGGCCAAAACGGCTTCGCAGTTTCCTTCGTGTCCCCCGACACCGAATCGGCCCTGCGCGACATCCAGAAGCTTATCAAGCGAGAAATCCCCGAGATGGAGCTTGCCAATTTCGATTTCGCCGCCGCCGAAGCCGAGGCCGTCCAGAAAAGCCAAAACGCCCAGGCTCGCCGCGACCCCGAACTTGCTCAGGCCAAGCGCGAACTGGCCAAGCGCGAACAGAAGAAGGCCAAGCGCCGCCAGGAGAACGCCGAGAAGAACGAAACCAAAGCGTCAGCCGGCCGCAACGGCAAGCGCAAGGGCCAGGGAAGCGCCAAGCCCGAACGCCCCGTCAACAACCGCAAGAAGCAGGGACGCGGCAAACAGCAAGGCTCCAAGCAGCAGAACCAGTCGCAGGCCCCCAAACGCGCAGCATCCGGCACAAGTGACATGAGGCCAGGCCGCGCCCACCGCGCAGCCATGCAAAAACGCCGCAGTCGCTAAAGCCTATCGGCAATTACATGCCCGCTTTCACCTACAATGCCCGCAATAGCCATCCGGCCGTTGCGGGCGTTTTCACGTTGACGAGTACTCCCTTCCGACCGCTCGGGAAACAAGCCCACAACACCGCGCATGCTACAATAGGGTAATTCGCACCGTGCAAGGAGGGCCCCATGACAGGTCGTATCGAATCTGCTCTTTCTCACCGTTCTTCCCTGCCCGAAAAATCAAACTCGGCGCAGGTCGCAACCTGTCTCGCCCTTGCGCCTTTTCTGTTATTCCTATCATTCGTCCTTTGCTGCACCCTTACCGTCAAACCGGCGTTCGCGGCCGACATCACCACCATCGACATCAGTAACAAAGGGGCGAACACCACTATCAAGATCACCGAACCCGGCGCCTACCGCCTAACGGGTAGCAGCTCGAAAGTTTGGATTGATGTGAAGGTCGGCAACGTCGATCTGTACCTTGCCGATGGCCTGAACATAACCCCGGGAATTTCCGCCAACACAGGCGCCAGCTGCCCTTCCATCAAAATCGAAGAAGCGGGCGGTACGGTCAACATCATCAGCGAGGCCGGCGCCAATGCGTACTTTAGCAGCTACTTAAGCGCCCCCGCCATTCAAAAAGAAGGCAACGAAACGAAGCTTGTCTTCAAAACCGCCGACCCTTCAAACCCTGGCGCCATTACCGCAAAAGCCCCTGATACTAGCTGTTCAGCAGGTATTGGCAGCTGTCTTTATGTCATTGACACGTCAAAAGCCTCCACGGCAACATAGTGTTCGAAAGCGGAAAAGTAATCGCCTACGGCGGCACGAACGCTGCGGGCATTGGCGGCGGATCTGGCAAGGACCATACAACCGGCATCACCATCAAAGGAGCCGCCGAGGTTGAAGCGCATGGCGGCAGCGGCGGCGCAGGCATCGGATCGGGCTCTCACGGAGCATTCAACAACATTCGCATCGAGGGCGGAACCGTGCGTGCGTATGGCGGCACCGGCAATTACAGCGGCGCGGGCATCGGTTCTGGATACGACGAGATCTCCCTGACCCATGGCACCATCACCATTACCGGCGGAAACGTTTACGCTGAAGGCGGGCGTGCGGGCGCGGGCATTGGTGGAGCGTATCGCGCGATCGTGGATGGCATTACGATTTCGGGCGGAACGGTCAAGGCCGTCGGCGGCAAATACGGATGCGGCATTGGCAGCGGAGGCGGCTCGATCGACAAGCACTATTGCAAGTCCATCAAAATCTCAGGCGGGGATATCACCGCTTTCAGCGGAGATACGAACAACCCTGCAGCAATTGGCAATTCCGGTAATTCACCGGGACGCCAGAACATCACCATCTCTGGAGGCATCGTCCGCGCATATGCGCAAACAGATCACGCCCACGCCATTGGCGGCGGTGACACGAACGGCCCGGGTTCGCAGGCTTACGTAACGGTTGACATCAGCGGTGGGACCGTCATCGCCAAGGGCGGCAGCAAGGCAAGCGCATTCGGCTGCAACGGCAATGGCTACGGCACCAAAAAAGACAAGTACTTCAAGGCCACCATTACCGGCGGCTCGATCCTTGTTGCGCCCGATGGCGCTGTAAGCAATCTGGGCACGTTTCAGGTGACGCCCACCGATGCAGCCGGCAACAAGCTTTCTCCCGCTACGGCTGTCATGGGTGAGCTGATGAACGTACGCCTTGATTTGAGCGGCGCAGCGGCTGTTGTTAATGGTCTGACCAGCGGTTACGGAATGAATGGCGTCGTCGCGGTAAGCCTTGACAGCGAGTTCGGAACGGGCAATCAGGAAGTGCTGTTCTGCCCTTGGCTGCCCAGTGGCACAACGCTCCAACGCGTTACGGCGCGCGTGAACAGCGCTGACGTTCCTTATACGGGGTCGGTTGCGCCTGGCGAAAGAAAGACGTTCTTCCCCTCCACCAAGTTGACCCTCGACGCGAACGGCGAAGGAACGAACGGCCAGGCAATCGCCCTGTACGGACACGGTCTCGAGCATTTCGAAAACGCAACGACCCCCGGTCGTGTGCTGGAGTTCTACACCAACAAATCAAGGCGGACAAGCACCGAAGTGCTGCAGCCAAACGGCAAGCTCGCTTCTAACGTCGTCGTCGACGGCACACAATTTACCGACGAGAACGGCAACTGGGTCTACGCAGGCGGCGCCGATATCTCGGGAGCTGGAAGCTTCTATACGCTGTATGCGCAAACCCGCCCCCTATCCTTCACCATCCACTACGACGCGAACGTCCCGGCCAGCGTAAGCTCTGCACCCACCGGCCACGTTCCCGACGATGTCGAAGTTGAAGCCGGAAATCTCACCGAAGTCGGAGCAGGGTGCACGCTGGCTCTTCCCGGCTTCCAGATTTCCAGTTGGAACACCGAAGCCGACGGTTCAGGCACAAGCTACGACCATCTTGATTGGGCATCGATTTCAGCCGCTGCCGATGGCGACGTCGTCACCCTTTATGCGCAATGGAAGCCACGGTCGTACACGGTCCACTTTGACGGCGGCGGTGCCGACAGCGGCTCCATGGCCGATCTCCAGCTTGAAATCGGTGCCACCGCGCAACTGCCCGCCAACGCCTTCGTTAAAGACGGGTACAAGTTCGTCGGATGGGCGCTCCATGTATCCATCGGAGGTGCGATCAAAGATCAAGCGTGGGTGACGAATCTCTGTGCCAAAAACGACGACGGGAGCGTCAGCCTTGATTCAGAAGGCTCGCCGATCGGACTGAGCTTGCGCGCCCTCTGGGTGAAGACGTCGGACACAAAGTATGATGCGACGATAGCCGTAATGCTTGACGGCCAAGCAGCAACCGCTTTGGCCGACAGGTTGACATTGGCTTCCGGCGACACGGCCTTCGCCCCGTTCGAGCAAAGGGTGACTTCAGAAGGAAAGCCCTACTACACGCTAAGAAGCACGGAGCTGCTTCCTGCGGGAACGTACCGCCTCCTCTTTGACGGAAAGGACGCAGGCAAAGAAGTTTCCGTGGGCGATGAGGCAGACGTCGTCTTGCTGAACTTCTACACACTCGAGACGGCCTTCGACGGAAACCTCGGCGGCGTCGACACCGCCCCCTTGTGGCCCGTCACCATCAACTCGAAAGAGGTCTATCTGGAAGGAAGCGAGATATCGCTTCAGGTGCGTGAGCGCGTGTCGGGTTACCTATTCGATAAGTGGACGGGCGTCGACTCCATCGCGCAGTACGCCGATGGCGCAACCGAAACATCAAACCCGACAACCGTTGTGATGCGCGGTCCGCTGACGATGCGCGCCGACTCTAAACCCACCGACTACCTTGTCTCGTTCGATCCCAATGCGCCAGATGCGTCAGGCGAGATGGCGGATCAAAAGCTTTCCTACGGTTTTGAAGGGAAGCTTCCTGCAAACACCTTCGCTCGAACGGGATACGTTTTCACTGGTTGGAACACCGCAGCCGATGGCACGGGCGATGCCTATGCCGACGCTCAGAATGTTGCGAACCTTCTTGATTCGCCAGGGACGCTCACCATGTACGCCCAGTGGGAACCGATTAAATACTTCCTGCACTTTGATGGCAATCTTGCTGGCGGACCCGCTATGCAATCGCTCGAGGTAGCCTATGACCAGTTATTCACTTTGCCTCCCTGTCAGTTCGTATTCGAAAACGAAAGCTTAGAGGACTCTAGGTTCCTTGGCTGGAATACAGCACGCGACGGCTCAGGCGAAAACTTTGCCGATGAGGCGAGCGTCGTCAATCTTTGCGACAAAGCGGATGCTTCGGTAACGCTCTATGCTCAATGGGAAGACCCCGAGCCAGCACCTGGCCCCGATCCCAGCCCTGACCCAGATCCGGATCCAAGTCCCAGCCCGAGCCCCGATCCCGAACCTTCGGACGAACCCAAGCCCGTTCCCTCACCTGACACTTCAAGCTCGTCTGACGCACCTGAGCCAAATAACAACGACACCAGCGCTCAAATACCAAACACCGGCGATCGCGCAGCTGCTCTTCTGCTTTTCGCCCTTGCAGCCTCATCTTTGACGCTCGCGCTTGCCGTCCTCTGTCTTAAAACACGTGGCACCATTCGAAAGGAATCAAAATAACAAGGAGGCTTCTCCCGCCTCTCACCCCACGCGCTGAACGAAAAAGGCGGTGCCGCTCGCTTGAGCAGCACCGCCTTACTGTTTCAAAGCTTTGGAAAACCAGCCCAGCCAGAAAGCGCCTAGATGCTCTTCGGCTTGGTGTTGTCAGGTTCCTGATTGTCAACCTCGTCGCACAGGAAGCATGCGTCAAGAACGCCGGTAAGCGATTTGCTCAGGTACGCCTTGACAACGTCGAGCGCCGCTCCCTCGGCGTCGGCGATAACTTCAATGCCCTGATGGCACATGGAACCGGCCAAAGCGCAATCGATATGACCCACAATAAGGGTATCGGCGTTGATAGCTTGAAGCAGCTCTTTCAAGCCCGCCTCATCAAGACCTTGAGCGGGAAGATTCTTGCAATCGGTGATGATGCCACGCTCCACGGTGTACACCATGAAGCTAGTGGTCTGCGTGAAAAAAGGCGCGATGGACAAACCATCGCAGGAAACTGCAACTACCACGGGTTTTCCCTCCACTTAAATCTGCAACATGCATACCATATTGCAGATTGAAAAGCGGCGTTCTGATATTTTCGCAAGCGGGAATATAAAGGCGCAAACGATCTTCTACACCCTAGATTCCAGCAAACCCCATCGGCAATGCGGCATCGCCATCAAACGCGAAACGCAGCGGATCTGGCGCACAAGCCCACGGGGTGAACGTAGACGAACCCGAAGCAACCAACGAGGCCATGTAGCCGTCAGCATCAAACGTAACCTCAAGCGGGTAGGAGGTACCCCAGATAGACCCCTTGGGCAACGTGTCCTTGGTTGCGAACACACGCGTGTATCCAAGCTCTATCGAATCAGTCGAGCCCTCGCTTCGATCCTGACGCGTGAGAACGGCCTTGATCAAATTGCCTTCCTCGTCGTACGAGAATTCGGACGAGGCGATGCCCTTATTGTCGAGATACCAGTCGCTTCCCTCGCCACTACTGACCCTCACCGCATTGGCAAGCACGCCGTCATCGTAAGTGAACTTCTCGTCGACGGTTCCTTCTCCCTGGCCATCCTTATCGTTGATCGCGTAGTTGACGCGCACGCAATTGCCCTCAGAATCATAAGCAAGCGTATAGGAAGCCAAAACCTCACGTGAGTCGTCAGTTACAGTCTTGTTCTTCTCTTCCTTGCCAGCCCCAGACGACGCGGAGCTCGACGAAGCAGATGAGCTGGCGGCAGAGGAGGAATCAGAGGCAGACGCCTTGGATTCGGAATCCGTTTCATTAGAAGAATCCTGCGATTTGGGCGCCGTAACCGCAATGCTGGTCACCCTGCCGCTGGTGTCGTAGGCGAACTCAGTTCGCTCGTCACCGCAGGCGATTGCGGAAAGAGAGCCGTTGCCGTCGTACTCGAACGAATACTCAACGGCCAATCCCTTCGGGGCGCGCTTGATCCCATACGTCGAAAGACGGCCCTCGTCATCGTACGCATAGGTAGCGTAAGCGCCGGTCTCGCACGATGCCTCGGACAAACGACCCTCGTCATCATAGGAAAGCGACCACGAATTCTTCGTGGGCGCCGACGAAGATGTCTGCATATCGGCGAACGAAACCTTAGTCAAACGGCCATCGTCGTCATAGTCGTACGACACAGTCGCGGGAGCGGTAGCCGACCCTTCGGTGAAAGTTGCGGACGAAAGCCTGTTGAGTTCGTCATAAACGGCAGTGGCGTGAGCTTTCTGCCCCTCTTCCCCTGCGAACATCGGAATGTTGTTCTTGAAATCGGTAACCAACCAGTACGCCGAAAGGGGCGTTTTCGAAAGATTCTCAACCTTCACGCTGTTCGCACAGCAAAGCGTCGAAAGGCTTGCCTGATCGGCAAGGTCAAGCTTCTGGATGGACGTTCCCGTCACATCAAGCGACGAAAGCGAACCAAGACCCGAAAGCGACAGGCTTTCCACGTAAGTGTCGGCGAGGCACAGGTTCTCCAACAGCGTGGCCCCGGAAAGATCAAGCGAATCAACGGAAGTCCCCGATAAGTCGACTTGCTTGAGGTGGGAAGATCGTCCCAGATTCACATCGTCGACGGAAGCGGACCCCTTCGCGTCAAGAGCGACAAGACTGGAAGCCTCAGAGACATCAACGCTCGTGATTGAATCAGAATCGATGATCAGGCGAGATAAGTTCGGCAGAATGGAAAGACCCGACACGTTGGTCCCTTCGGTCACCGTAAGCTCGGTGATATCGGCAGCCTCTTCGCGCGTGATAAGGCCATCGCCGTCAGCATCGAGCGCGCGAACGGCAGCACGCAGGCCGTCGGACGGGAAATCTTTCGCATTGATGGAATACGGGCGCAAATTGGTATCCCAAACAAGAAATCCCGCCACGAACACGATCGCAACGGCAAGAACGCAGCCGATGAACTTACGGCGGCGTTTATCGTCGTATTGCTTCTGGCTTTGAACCTGCTGCGCACGACCGGCGTGGGCGCCCTTGTTGGGATCAGCCATGGAAGAACCTCTTCGCACTAAGAAAAAACCGCCCACAGAATCGCGGGCGGTTAGAAAACTTGCAATGACGAGCGCTTTTAATTAAGCGAGAGCCTTCTTGGCAACCTCGACCAGCTTAGCAAAAGCAGCGGGATCGCTGACAGCCATGTCGGCGAGGACCTTGCGGTCAAGCACAACGCCAGCCTTGTTCAGGCCGTTCATGAACACGCTGTAAGACATACCGTTCATACGGGCAGCGGCGTTGATGCGAGTGATCCACAGGCTGCGGATCTCACGCTTCTTGTTGCGGCGATCGCGATACTGGTACTGAAGCGAATGCTGCACCTGCTCCTTGGCCTTGGTGTAGGTACGGGACTTTGCACCATAGTAGCCCTTTGCACGGCCGAGGACGGTACGACGCTTCTTATGGGCGTTAACTGCGCGCTTTACACGAGGCATGTTGAATCTCCTTTATCAGATATCGGCCGGATTAGCGAAGGCCGAGGTTACGAGCGATGACGCGACGATCCGCGGGGGCAACTTCGGTCTCGTGACGGAAGTTACGCTTACGCTTCTGGCTCTTCTTGGTCATGATGTGGCTCTTGTAAGCCTTGGAACGCATGATCTTACCGGAACCGGTCACACGGAAGCGCTTTGCAAAACCGCGATGGGTCTTCATCTTGGGCATTATTCGTCCTTTCCTTCTTCAGCCATATCGGCCTCTTGCTTCTTATTTTTCTTGCCGGCTTTAACGTCCTTCTTCTTCACCGCCGTCGGCAAGGGAGCGATGAGCATGTGCATGTTGCGACCCTCCATCTTGGGGGCGCTCTCGATGACTGCTACGTCCTTCAGGTCGTCAGCAAGTCGCTCGAGAATAGAGAGACCCTGATCGGGGTGGGCCATTTCACGACCGCGGAACATGATCGTGATCTTGACCTTGTTGCCCTCGGAGAGGAAGCGCAGGACGTGCTTCTTCTTCGTGGTGTAGTCACCCACATCGATCTTCGGGCGGAACTTCATTTCCTTGGTTTCGATCTTGCTCTGGTTCTTACGCGCCTGTTTCGCCTTGATAGCCTGATCGTACTTGTATTTGCCGTAATCCATGATGCGGCAAACGGGCGGCTGGGCGTTCGGGGCGATTTCGACAAGGTCGAGACCCTGATCCTCGGCGATGCGACGAGCCTGCTGCGTGGGATAGATACCCAACTGCGAGCCGTCGTAGCCGATGAGGCGACACTCGCGAACGGAGATCTCGCCGTTGAGCCTGGGCTCCTGAGCTGCTATCGCGCTCACCTCCTGTTAATTCACTGCGCTTTCGCGCACCAACAAAAAAAACCCGCTGCAAGGCAACGGGCGAACGAAATCAATCTGCGTGACATCGCACAAAGCGACACTGCATGATATTCAACGTACCCATCGGCCTTAAAGCACCGAACCAGGTGGAAGCTCGTTCAATGAGCCTCACTTGATTAAACAGCTTGAATATAATAGCACGCCCGCCGCCAAAGGCAAGCGGGCGTATCGTTCACATTCACAATTTCCAAACGAACCGCGATACCGGCCCATCTGCCCTACTTCGTTGAGACGTAGACGTAGATGACGCGCACGGTGTTGGCAAGGTTGCCCGTGAGGTTCGCGTTGGAGTAGTCGTACGAAAGAACGCTCGACCACGTGCAAGGCTGGCCGTTTACATCGACGTCGCCGCTGAAGGAATAGCGCTCACGCGTAAGGGTGGTGCCGTCGGAAGCATAGGTGGAGTACTCCATCTTGTCTTTAGGCAGAACCGCAGCACCCTCGTTCACCATGACGTTTGCCTCCTGCAGCGTGCGCTCGACCACATGATTCTGCTCGACCATGTCGGTGAAGCTGTACGCGCCGTAGCCAAGGGAGGACGTCGAGGTGGAATAACCAGCCTGGATGATCTTGCCCTCCTCGTTCAGGCTGAGGTAAACCGTCGGCGTGCCCGTCTTCGTGTCGGCAGGTTCGTCAGTCAAAGCAACCGTGACCGACTTCTTGATGGGGCTGCCCTCGTCGTTCACGTCGCGGGATTCGCGCACCTGGGCGCCATGAGCAAGCGCCGTAACGGCCTCGTCCTGGGTTTTACCCAAAAGCGCTGCAAGGTCGGGAACGTCGGTCTTCTTGGCAACCGCAGTCGTTGAGTCGGACGTGGATTCGCTTTGGATATCGGTGCTGTTCGTCGACGCAGCCTTGCTGATCTGCTGGACGGCAACGGTCTGACTGGTGGTGAACAGATGGAAGGCGAAATAGCACAGAGCCGCGATGAGCACGACAAACACTGCGATGACGATGAGCAGGGTCTTGCGAACCTTGCGCGACTTGCGCTCGTGAACCGAAAGCTCCTTCAAGCCCGACGCGTGCTTGCCGCGGCCGGCCTTGCCCCTGACCTTCTCTTTCTTGGGCTCGTCGAAAAGAACAGGCGGCGCAGCGGCGGGCTCCATGGAGTCGACCATGTCGGGGAAATCGTCACCGTCATCGGCAACGTAACCCGCTGCCCTGTCGGCAGAGTCGGCAGCATGGTCGCCAAGCTCGCGCTGTTCGGCGTCCTCGACTGCCGCGCCGGCTGCAGCGGCGGCACGGGCGGCCTCGTAAGCATCGGCACCTTCCGCACGGGCAGCCTTCTCGGCGGCTAGCGCGGCGGCGGCTCCCTCGTTGAAAAGACTGCCGGCGGCGGCAGCCGCGTACTGGTCGTCGGGAATGTCGTCGTACTCGACGATGGTGTGATGCTCCCTGCGCGGACGGGCGCGACGGCGGGCATCTTCGTCTTCCTGCGAAAACTCGCCGTCATCAGGTTCGCACCAATCGTTAGGGGTGTCGTCATCGGGAACGATCTGATCCCACCCATCAGAGTCGCCTTGAGGCGCATTCGACCAAGCACGATCCCACGGATCGCCCTCGCCGTTGTCAGCGAAGCCAATCGGCGCGAAGGCCTGAGTCAGGCCGATGGGGTTGTCGTATTCGTTTGCCTTGCCGAACGAGCGCCCCTTGGCAGGAGCGTCTTCACGGTCGTTGGAGATCTCTTCTTCGTTTTCGTTCATCGATTCTCTCCTCGTTGCCTTTTACGGTAATTGAAATGCTGGCGCGTTGTTTAGCGCGAAGGCCTACGCCCTAGCGCATGAACACGAAGTAGTACACGACCGCCGCCGCAACGGCGGCGATGGCGCACGCGATGATGATCTTCTGGGTCTTGGACATGGGCTCGGACTTCAAATCGTCAAGCGTGGTCTCACGATAGCCCAGGTCTTTGACAGCCGGCTGCGCAGTACGTTCAACGGGCGCCGACGCGGGCTTGACGCTGTCGTTCGACTCTTTCAAAGCTGGTTCGGCGCCGGCGTTTTGGATTTGGACGCTGTCGGGCACTTCCAAGGAAGCGCCCTCGGCGTCCGTGCCGGCCCAAATCACCACGTCATCATCGGAGTCCGTCGAGACGGAAATATGCTTGAAGCCACTTACCTCAGTCACAACGGCCCCTTCCTTTCGATTCAAATGTTCGCAGGAACAGGCGAAACCCTAAAACGGAACCCCCGTTATCTGCGAAAACGATCCTATAAATTATAGTTGAGAAGCATTTGGCTTATAGGCGGCACAGATAATATTCACGCGCGATGAACGGCGATCGTGGGATAATCGACGCGACACATTCGGCAATCACCCACGATCTCCGAAAGGCATTTCATGGAACTGTCCCTTAACCAACGCGTGCACGGCTTCGTCGTCACCGACGTCCAACCCCTTCCCGAAATCAACGGCACTGCGTTCATCCTGAAGCATGAGCTTTCCGGCGCGAAGCTCATGCACCTTGCGAACGACGACGCGAACAAGGCGTTCTCCATCGCATTCCGCACGCCCCCGCAAGACGACACGGGCGTCTTCCATATCCTTGAGCACTCGGTGCTATGCGGCTCCGACAAGTTCCCCGTGAAGGAGCCCTTCGTCGACCTGCTGAAAAGCTCGATGCAGACGTTCCTGAACGCCATGACCTTCTCCGACAAAACCATGTACCCCGTTGCGTCCACCAACGAACAGGACCTGTTCAACCTGATGGACGTGTACCTTGACGCGGTCTTCCATCCCGCCATTTACCATAAGAAGGCCGTCTTCGAGCAAGAAGGCTGGCACTACGAGCTGGAAGAGGCGGAAGCGCAGGAAGGCCAAGACCCCGCGCGGAAGCTGGTGTACAACGGCGTCGTATTCAACGAGATGAAAGGCGCGCTGTCCGACTCGTCCTCGGTGCTTTACGACGAGCTGCAAAAGGCGCTTTTCCCTGACACCGCCTACGCATTCGAGTCGGGCGGCACGCCCGAGGGCATCCCCACGCTCACCTATGAAGGCTACCTTGACGAGCATCGTCGCCACTATCAGCTTTCCAACAGTTACACCGTGCTTTACGGCGATCTCGACATCGAACGTGCCCTTGCATGGCTTGACAAGCGGTACTTCATACCCGTGCACGAAGAAGAGCTTCGCAACCAGGAAGAGCGCCGCGAAGCAGGCGCCGATCCGCTTTTGCCGCGCGCCATCGAAACGCAGGCACCCGTTTGCAACCTCGGTCTGACGAAGACCATGCGCACCGCACCCGAGAACGCCGTGGCTGGCGCGGGCTTCGTCATTGGCGACGCAAGCCAACGCACGCGCGTCATGGCAACCGATATCCTGCTTGATGCCCTATTCGGAAGCAACGAAGCCCCGATGAAGCGCGCCATGCTTGACTCCGGTATCGCTGAAGATGTCAGCGCGTTCGTTGCCGACGCCATGAAGCAACCCTTCGTCGTGATTCAGCTGAAGAAGCAGCAGGACGAAACCGCCGCCGATCTCGTTCCCACCATCGAGCGCGAGATCACGAAGCTTCTTGACGCCGGTCTGAACAAGGATCTTGTCGAGGCCGCCATCTCGCACGAGGAATTCGTCATGCGTGAACACGATTTCGGCCTCGCCGACGGCGTCGCCCATGCCATGAACTGCTTGGCCGGCTGGCTTTACGACGACAGCCTGGCCACCACTTACCTTCGCTACGAGGACGACTTCCGTTTCCTGCGCGAGGCGCTTGAGGGTGCCTACTTCGACGATCTGGCCCGCAGCCTGTTCCTGCAAAATAACCATCGCGCAAGCGTCGCCGTCGTTCCCACGCAGTCCGATGACGACAACGTGCTGCGCACACAGCTTGACGCCCTGCAGGCCTCGATGTCCGAAGCCGACCTCAACGCCATCGCAGAAGAGGTGGACGTTTTGCGCGAGATGCAGATGGCGCCCGACAGCGACGAAGCCAAGGCAACCCTTCCCCGCCTTACCACGCATGATATCGACGATGCCCCCGTCGAAACCCCGCTTCACGTCGTTGACGATACGCCGATGCGCTGTCTGCGCCACCATATTCAAACCCACGGCATCGCCTATGCCTACCGTTACTTCGACGCCACGCGCGTAAGCTTCGAAGAGCTCCCTTACGTCAGCCTCCTTGCGCTTGTGCTGGGAAAACTGGGCACCGCACATCACAGCGCAGCCGAGATCGACACGCTTGTTCAGGGGAAGCTTGGCAATCTTTCGTTCTTCACCGACCTGTACGAGCGCGCAGACGACCCTGCGGTCACCGACCTGAAGTTCGTCGTATCGTCGAGCGCCCTCGAATCGAACGCAGCCTGGCTTGCAACCCTTCCGCGCGAGATCATGCACGAAACCGACTTCACGGACACGGCCAAGATCCGCGACCTGGTGGCACAAAACGTCATCTATCTCGAGCAGAGCTTCGCGGGTGCCGGCCACAGCAGGGCCATGGCGCGCGTCAGGTCGTACTACAGCCGTGCGGGCCTGATCCTCGAGCAGCTCTCCAACGTCGACTTCTACCGCTTTGCTAAGGACCTTCTAGAAAACTGGGAAGAAAAGTCCACGGACCTCCCGGCTATCCTTTCGGGTCTTGCCGCACGCCTGTTCGCCGATGACGCTTGCGTAATCAGCCTTACCGGCTCCGACGAGGCAATCGCATCGTTTTGGGCAGAAGATTCACGCTGTTGCGCCGGCGCCTTCTCAGCAGCTGATACGCAGAAGAAACTTATCGTTCCGGCCCCCGTCGCACGTAACGAAGCCTTCATCGTGCCCTCCGACGTCACCTACTCGTCGGTCGGTTACGATCGTCGCCTTCTGAACCAACCTTACACCGGAGCTTGGGCCGTCGCCTCCCGCGCGCTCACCTACGATTTCCTGTGGAACGAAGTGCGCGTCAAGGGCGGTGCTTACGGCGTGGGGTTCGGCGCCACGTACTCGGGCAATATGCGCTTCTATTCGTATCGTGACCCGCATATCGACGAAACAATCGAGCGATTCGAACAATCTGCTGCGTATCTTCGCGCATTCAACCCCTCGAAAACCGAGATGGACGGCTTCGTCGTCAGCTCGACTGCCGGCTTCGACACCCCGAAGAAGGCACGCGATCTCGCCCGTCGCCAGGCCGGCCAGTACTTCGCAGGCATCCCCACCGACCAGCGTGCTCTTACCCGCAGCCAGATCATCGAGGCCAGTGTCGACACCATCAGGGGGCTTTCCGGTGCCGTTCAAGCAACGGCCGACAAGAAGCTCGTCTGCGTGTTCGGCAACAAGGAGATCATCGAGTCGGCTAAAACACCGCTTGAAGCAATCAACCTGCTTGGTTAACCGCCTTGCAACACAAGTGAACGCGCTGAAAAGGGCGTTCACATCACCTTCATGTTACTGATGACATACTTGGGATATGCGAGTACTATGCGAATCGCTCTTTGCACTGCATTGCGTTGCGGTCGGCTTTGCCCGACGGACGCGAGCTCAACAGCGCAATCTGATCAGACCGTGGCATTAGCCATGGAGTCGGGTCTGCGATAAGCAGACAGCAAGTGCACGCGCGCTTGTGGGACAGTTGCCGGTTCCGCAAGCGCGTTTTTTGTTGCCCGATTTCATGCGGCGGCTTCGAATGCGATTCGTGAATCGACGCGATTGGCAAAGGCTGTAACGACAACCACGACTTCGAAGAGGGTTTGATCATGGCATCTAGCGGATATTTCTCATCGGGCGCAAACGCCCTTAAAACTCACAGCCCGAAGAAGAGCAACTCCGACGACAACGGCAGTTTGTCCGAGAAGGAAACCGAGCGAATCGCCGCGAAACTTGCCGTGGTCGGCGTGAGCGGAAACGTCGCCTTGTCGGCATTCAAGCTGTTCGCCGGCATCTTCGGCAACTCTGCGGCAATGATCTCGGATGCCGTCCATTCCCTTTCCGACGTGCTGGCCACCGCCATTGCGTTCGTTGGCGTCAAGCTCTCGAAACGTGCGGCTGACGCTTCGCATCCCTACGGTCACGAGCGCTTCGAGAGCATCGCCTCCCTGGCGCTTGGCCTCATCCTTGCCGTCACCGGCGCTGGCATCGGCTTGGCAAGCATCCGGTCCATCTCGACGGGCGCATTCCTTACCGCACCATCGCCCACGCTTCTTGCCCTTTCGGCAGCGGCGGTCAGCATTGCCTTGAAGGAGGCGATGTTTTGGTGGACGCGCCATTGGGCACGCGTGCTTGACTCCGATGCGTTCATGGCCGACGCATGGCATCATCGCTCAGACGCCTTGTCATCGATCGGCGCTCTGCTAGGCATTGGAGGATCGATGCTGGGCGTGCCCATCTGCGATCCCATAGCCTCTATCGTCATCTGCATCGTCATATTGAAAGTAGCCTACGACGTTGTCTCCAGCGCCATCAACAAGGTCACTGACACACCGTGCGAGAAAAGCATCGAGAACCAGATCCGCACCTGCATCGAAGAACAAGACGGGGTTATTTGCATCGACAAGCTGCACACGCGCCAGTTCGGCAACAAGATCTACGTCGATGTCGACATCGCAGTAGACGGCAACCAGACGCTCTTCAAAGCGCATGCTATCGCCGAAGCAACTCATAACGCCGTCGAGAAGAATTTCCCCACGGTGAAGCACATCATGATCCACGAGAACCCGGCTTAAAAACGCGGAGGCGCTTCGCAAAAGCACGAAACGCCGGCACCGCGGCCACGCGCCTGGGGCTGCGCCTTATCAAGCGCATCAAACGCAAAGGATCACGCGCAATCCACCCTAACGTATGAACCCGCTTCCCTACAGGACCCAACCTTCCTTAAACGCAAAGAAGGCGCCGCTTGAAAGCGACGCCTTCTTCATTTTGCTCGAACAATAAGCTACTCGGTGGCAGCAGCCTTGGTGTCGGCACCCTCCGCCGACTTCCCCTCATCGGAAGATCCGTCGGTCTTGGACTCGTCGTCCTTCAGAGCCGAAGTCTTGGTACCGGCAGCAGCCTTCACCACCGTGGTCTTGGAAAGATCAAGCGAGGAGCCCAACCACTTAGCCTCGATGATGCTCATCTCGCCGCCCTTGACGATCTTGTTCAAGGAATCGGAAACAGCCGTCTGAAGCTCGGTGTTGTTGGTGGAAACGCCCACGCAGTAACCGGATGCATCCTGAAGCAGGGCGATGATCTTGGCATCGACGCCGTTGGTATGGGCAACGTACGTGCCGATAACCGCATCAGAGGCAACGTACTCGACGTTCTTGTTGGACAGCGCCGTAAACGCGCTCTTCAGGTCGGCTTGAGCGTTGAGGGACTTGTCGCCGAACAGGTTGGTAACGCGCCACGAGCTTTTGGAAGAAGTCTGAGCGGCGATGGAAGGATTGCCGTCGACCTTCGGAACCGTGGTATTCGAAGGGGTGGCGAACAGGGCAACGCCTGACTGCAGGTACGCCGACGAACGCCAATAGCTGGAGTCGGTGGTAGAAGAATCGATGCCCAAAACGATGTCAGTGCGCTTGCTGGAAAGAGCACCTTCGGGGTCGCTTCCCACATCGACAACCTCAAGCTTAAGGCCAAGCTCATCAGCGATGGCGGCGGCAACATCGACATCGATGCCGACGATCTCGGACGACGAGGACGTCTGGCCCGCCAAGGGGGCAGCCGAAGCGTTCACGCCAACACGCAGCGTGCCAGCCGAGCTAAGCGCCGAATTGGAAATGGTCTGATTCTTAGGGGTAGGCGTGTATGCCTGAGAAGAGCAACCCGCCAACACAGCAGAGCAGCACAGTGCAGCAATGCAGGTTAGCGCTAGGGCTTTCCAACGTTTCATCTGTTAGATCCTCCATGTTCCGATCGGCCTTGCATGCCGATCATTATCAATGCCTCTTTCGACTGACCTAGTTTTCGACCCCACACCCGCGCATAGGGGCTAAGCTCTCACTTCACCCTCTCGCCCGTCGCGACCCTTGTCACGAAAATAAGTTAGTCAGGCGATGCGACTTACTCCTAGAACGCGCCGTGCTCGCCATACGCCTAAGCGCATGGTTTACGTGGATCCTTTCGACCGCGTCTGCCATGGACTGAAGGCACGCAAGCGCACCTCGCAACTACAGACTCGAAAGAAGCCTTTCTAGTTTAGCAGATGAACCGAGCAAAGCACTTCCCACCAGCACTCCTTCCAGAAATCCGTGCATTTCGTTGCATCGGTGTTAGACAGGTGTTTATTTGTGTTGGAGCGTTGGTTGGCTGCGGGAAGATCATCCTTCTAGCATGGAGGCATGAACGGCGAACACAACAAACTTGAAGCGCTCAAGCGAACGACGAGCCCATTACCTGACGTCGGCTTCAATGCCACAGATCTGGCCAATAGAAGCCTGCGCCTTCAAGGGGCGCGCATCGCGAAAGAGATCATGCATCAAGCAGCCGAGTGCGCTGCCGAGGTTTTGTGGCCCACACGCTGCGCCCTTTGCGATCGCCCGGGAAGCGTGCTGTGCCCGCAATGCGAATCAAGCCTGCATTTCATCGACGCCTGGCAAGCCTGCCCGCGCTGCGGCGCACCCTTCGGAAGGGCCGTTTGCACCGAATGCAACCCCGTCGCACTGAAACGCATGGCACGAGACAGCCTGCCTTTCGTTGGCTGCGTAAGCGCCACCGAATTCAACGACGAAAGCGGCAGAATCGTTCGAACCTACAAAGATCAGGGAGAACGAAGGCTCGCAGCAGACATGGCACGCATCATCGCGCGCATGATCCCGCCCGAGTGGCCCATCGATGCCGTCACGTTCGTCCCCGCCTCGATCGAGGCGATAAGACGGCGCGACTTCGACCACGGACTGCTTCTGGCCAAGCATCTTGCGAAGCAACTGGGACGCCCGCTTCTGCATACCCTGGAAAACCCCCGCACGAAGGATCAACGCGAGCTCTCGCGCAAGGAGCGCAGCCGAAACCTTGCCGGAAGCTTCCTCGTGAAGCCATACGCACGCGAAACGATTCTGCTTGCGCCGAAACTATTGTTGGTGGATGACGTGTTCACGACGGGAGCAACGCTTTGCAGCGCAACCGATGCACTACTTGAAGCCGGATTTGAAGAAGTGCGCTGCGCGAGTTTCGCTCGCGTCTATTAACGGATGCGAAGGTTCGCCCGTGCGCACCAATAGGCTGGCGACGGCCAACGCCCATGCGCCCTGCCGACCTTTACTGATTGTTCGAACGCTCAGTGATCTCCTCGACGCCGACGTCGATGGAATGGCGGATGGGCTTCCACTGCGTCTTATGGAACAACGCGACCAGGGCAATAGGCACGTACGTGATCATGAACAGCGGGAACGTGAACATGTAGCGAATCTTCTTGCCCGTCGTGGAGTGGATGGAATCCCACTCGACGAACGTCGTGATGGCACCCAACACGAACATGAACATCATGTAGTTGGCCAGGCAGAAGACAATTGACGAAACAGACGAGGCAACCATGGTACCGGTTGACATGACGCCGGTAGCGCCAAGCACCAAGATGATAGAGTTGAACAGAATGGCGATGATGGTAAGCAGCATGCCGGGCGCAATGGTCATCAGCATGTCGTAGCATGCGAAGCGATAACCCTTGGCATTGGTGAAAATACCCTTCACAAGGCCTGCGCCATAATGCCAGAACACCTGATAGAAACCCTTTGCCCAACGCTCGCGCTGGTTCCACGAATCACGGAACGTGGTGGGCTGCTCGTCGTACAGGATGGCCGTCGGGCAGTACGCAATGCGGATGCCCTTAAGGATGCTGCAAGCCGAGAACTCGATGTCCTCGGTAAGAAGATGCCACTTCCAACCGCCGGCCTCGTCGATGATGTCGGCAGCGATGAAGAAGCCGGTACCCGAAATGGCGCAGCTGGTATGAAAGTTCAAACGGGCCTGGCTGAGGAATTTGGCCTCACGGAGGAACCACACGGCGTATCCGGCGGAGATCCAGTTGGAATCGTAGTTCTTGGAATTGCGATAGCTAGTGGAGGCCTTCGCGCCGTTGTCGAAGGTCTTGTTCATCTCACGGAAGTAATTCACATCAAGGACATTGTCGGCATCGAACACGAAGTACGCCTCGTACCCGCGGTCCGCATAGTCCTTGTGGATGATTTGGAACGCATGGTCAAGCGCGTAGCCCTTGCCAACTTGCTCGGTGTTGAAGCGCTCGAAAACCGTGGCGCCTTCGGCAGCGGCAACCTGCGCCGTGTTGTCGGTGCAGTTGTCGGCAACCACGAACACGTCGATCAGTTCCTGCGGGTAGTTCTGAACTTTGATGGAATGAATGAGATTGGCGATAACCGCGCTCTCGTTGCGTGCGGCGATGATGACGGCGTAGCGATGGTTCTTCTTCGCGGTGATGGGCTCTGGACGATGAACAAGAACCTCAACCACGTAGAACAGCTGATAGGTGTAGCAAATCGTGAAAACAAGGAGCACGCACAGATTGAAGACGTCCACGAACGACATCTGCGATATGAACTGATTGATCACAGCTTCCCTGTTCTTTCCTGGACGCGAGCCAACTCGCATCCTCCACTCGACGCGTTTTGCGCCGAAGGAGATTATAGCTACTTCAAAGGCGGACAACACCGCCAAGCAGAAACTGGCGAAGATACGCCGCTATTTCGTTGCGAATGAGGGCATTTCGCCACTTCTTCTGCACCAAACGCACACCGTCAGACGACGGTTTCACGCAAGCTGAGGGATATGCGAGAGACAAAGACGAAACAGTTTCCCCGCCAATTGCAAAAGACCAGATGCGGGAAATCGGTTCCATGAATGGAAAATGGCTTCAAGAATGGCCTTCGCGACACAATGGCGAGGCCTGATTTTCGAAATCAGACCTCGCGGCGCGCCTCAATGGCGCGACCAAGCGTTACCTCATCGGCGAACTCGAGGTCGCCGCCAACGGGAAGACCGCTGGCCAAGCGAGAAACCTTCACGCCAAGCGGCTTGATCAGACGAGCCAGATAAGAAGCCGTGGTTTCCCCCTCGACATTGGGGTTCGTGGCCAGAATGACCTCGTGGACCGACGGGTCGCCCAAACGCTTCAGCAGCTCGGCGATATGAAGGTTTTCGGGACCCACCCCATCGATGGGCGACAGCTCACCGCCCAACACGTGATAGACGCCGTTAAAGGCGCCGGTACGCTCGATGGGCGGGATGTCACGCGGCTCGCTTACCACGCAAATGGCGCCCGCATCGCGCTTCGACGACTGGCAGATCTCGCACAAGTCGTCCTCGGCGTAGTTGAAACAGCGCGAACAGAAATGAACGGTCTCTTTCACTTCGACGATGGCCTCGGCCAAGCGAAGGACCGTTGCCTTGTCGGTGTTGAGCATCCAGTACGCGATGCGCTGAGCCGACTTCGGGCCGATGCCCGGAAGCCGTTCCAGCTCGTCGAGTAACTTTTGCAACGCAGGTGCAGCGTACATGAACGACCTACATCAAACCTGGGATGTTCATGCCCTTCATGCCGGCAGTGACGTTGCTCATGCGAGCCTCGCTCTGCTCGGAAACACCCGTAAGGGCGTCATTGACGGCAGCAAGGACCATATCCTGCAGCATTTCGACGTCCTCGGGGTCGACTGCCTCGGGGTTGATGACAACGCTCTCGATGGTGTTGTCGCCCTTGGCGGTAACGGAAACCATGCCGCCACCAGCGGTTGCGGTGTAGGTGAAGTCCTTGATTTCCTCCTGAGCACGGGCAAGCTCGAGCTGCATCTTCTGAGCCTGCTTCATCATCTTACGCATATCCATATGAATCTCCTTTGCCGGCGCAGGTACGCCTTTAACGATCTGAACATTCTGAGCGTTTCAGTCAACGCTGGGAAGGGGCTATTTCAGCTCCTCGAAAACAACGCCGTCACCGAACCCGGCCTGAAGCATCGCCTGAAGGTCGTCGGGCTCTTCCATGCCAGAAGACGCAGGGGCCTGAGTCTGAGCAGGCATGGCAGCAGGCTCGGGCGTGCGCGGGGCTTGCGCATAGAAAGCCGGCTCGAAGGAACCCGACTCGTCGTAGCCCGCATCGAACGCAGCGTCGTCTCCGTACGGAACGACGTCGTCCTCGAACACCGGCGACGCTACCTGCGGACGAGGCTGCTGCATCGCGGGCGTAGGCGCCGGCTTAGTAAACGGCTGAGCCGCAGGCTTGGGCGCAGGCGCAGCACCGCGCATCGGGGCCTGCTGGGGCTGCGCCGCGGGAACAGGCGACGGCGCTGGTACGGGTGCGGGCGCAGGTCTCTGAGCCTGAGTAACGGGAGCTGCCGAGCGGCCGCCAGCCGACCCACCCGTCTGAGCCAGCTCGAACGCAACAGGCTCTCCCGCCGCCTGCGAAAGCGCATGACCGATGGCGCCGCGAACCTCGGGGCGCTGAACCGACTTGAACGCAAACGCGTTCTCGCGCGGGAACTCGATGACAACACGACCACGCTGCGAATCGAAGGTGACGCGCGTATTCATGAACAGCACGCCGTACGCCGTCTTCTGCTTCTTGACCGCAGCAAGGGCAGCCTGCCAAACACGTTGAAGCATAGCGGGGTTCAGCAAGGCCTGTGCGAGCCTATCGGAAACGCGCTCGACAGACCCCGAAACAACCTGCTGCGCCTGAGCGGCAGCGACCTGTGCGGAAGCCTGAGCCTGCGGGCGCGGAGCAACCGGCGCTTGACGCTGCGCGGATGCAGCAACCGGGGCCTGCGGAGCACGAGGTGCAGCCGCAGCCTGCTGAGCCGCACGAGGTGCACCCTGCATCTGCGGCGCCGAAGCAGAAGCGGGCGCCTGCGCGGCGCGTGACCCAGGCGCGCCACCCTGCTGGCCACCGCGCCACTCGGCCTGCCTGGCCTCTTCCTTGCGATAGATCCGTTCGCGCTGAAGCTCTTGGAGCTTGATCTGCGCGTCGGACAACGGCTGCTCCATGTCGGGCGCAGCCGGTGCCTGTCGAACCGGAGCCGTGGCAGCTGCAGGCGCTGCCGCAGGAGCCGCAACGGGAACAGCCGCAACCTGCGAAACCCCGCCCATGGGCATAGGGGCCGCCACAGCGGAATGACCGCTTTCAAGCGCCTCGACGCGCTCGGCCAAAGCGGCGATGGTCAAATCGGAATCGGGGCGAACAAGCCTGGTCAGCGCAATTTCGAACGAAAGACGACGGTTGGTGGACGTTTTCAGCTCGGCAAGCAGGTCGCCCATAACGCACAGCATGCGCGACAGGCGGTCCTCGCCGAACATCTGGCGCTCTTCGGCCAGCTCGCGACGCATGGTTTCGGACACGTCAAGCTCGATGTCGTCACCCGCCATGGTCATGATGTACATGTTGCGCACATGCTCGGCGATGTCGCGCGCGTACTGCGAAAGGTCGGTACCCGACTCGACGCACGTGGCAACCCAGCGGAAGCATGCCGCCACGTCGCGTTTGCCAATGGCGTTGATGATCTCGGCCATGTCGTTCGAATCGATGGTGCCCAAAATGCGCTCAGCGCCGGCAAGCGTGACCTTGCCGTTCTCAAACGCGATGATCTGTTCAAGCGAAGTAAGCGCGTTGCGCATGCCGCCTTCGGCGCGGTGGGCGATAAGATCAAGCGCCTCGCCTTCGAATTCGACATCTTCGGAAACGCAAATGGCGCCCAAACGCGACACCATGGCCTCGGGCGAAATCGGGCGGAAGTCGAAGCGCTGGCAGCGCGAGAGGATGGTTTCGGGAACCTTCTGCGGATCGGTAGTGCACAGAACGAAGACCACGTGGCTCGGCGGTTCCTCAAGCGTCTTCAGCAGCGCGTTGAACGCCGGCGTGGACAGCATGTGAACCTCGTCGATGACGTAAACCTTGAACTTACCACGCGTGGGCGCGAACTGAACGCGGTTGATGATCTCCTCGCGCACGTTCTCGACACCGGTCCGGCTTGCCGCGTCCAACTCGTACACGTCGGGATGCGTGCCAGCAGCGATCATCTGGCAATCCTCGCACGTGCCGTCGGGGCTGGGCGTCGGGCCCTTCTCGCACAGAAGCGCCTTCGCGATCAGGCGCGCCGTGGTGGTTTTGCCCGTACCGCGCGGACCGCACAGCAGATAAGCGTGGCTGACCTTGTCCTGAGCGATGGCGTTTTTCAGCGTGCGCTCGATGGGCTCCTGCCCCACCACGTCCTCGAAGATCTGCGGACGATATTTTCTATAAAGTGCCTCGGCCATGATCTTGCATCCCCTGACTTATTTCTTCTTGCTGCCAAGCGCAGCCTTGACGGCACCGACAATCGCAGGCAGAACCGACACGCCGACGATGCCCAAAACGATGATCTCGAAATGCTGCTGAACGAACGGAACCCCACCGAAGAAGTAACCGACCAGCACGAACAGACTGACCCACGAAATGCCGCCGATGCAGTTGAACAGCGTGAACTTGGCGAAGTTCATGTGACCCGTGCCCGCAATGAACGGAGCGAACGTGCGGAAGAACGGCATGAAGCGCGTGATGACAATGGTAAGGCCGCCGAAACGCTCGAAGAATTCGTCAAGCTTCTGCATGCGCTCGGGCGTAAGCGCGCCGACCTTGCCCGAGTCGATGATGCGCTTGCCGAAGAAACGTGCGATCCAGTAGTTGGACGTGTTGCCCAAAATGGCAGCCATATAAAACACCAGAAGGGTTGCCCACGGGTGCAGGCCGCCGCCGTCGGCCGAGAACACGCCGGCTGCGAACAGAAGCGAGTCGCCGGGAAGGAACGGGAAGAACACCAAGCCGGTCTCGACGAACACGATCAGGAACAGCGGGGTGTACACCCACACGGCGCCCAACGAGATGATCCATCCCGCAATGAACGAGCGGGGGTCGGACAAAAGTTTGACGAAGAAGTCTACGATACCCATGAAACGCAAGGCCCTTTCACGTGAACAGAGGGTGATTCACCTGCGTTGTCATCGAGGAATTCGCGCCTTGAAGCAAACCACGGAAGCGGCCGGCGCAAAATAAAAAGCATCTTGTATGGGACAGGGCGCTCGTCAGCGGTCCCTTATGGCTGCTTCCTTCCGGACCTGACCAGGTTCGAAACTTGGCGCCGCCTTGCCCCATGCAAGATGCTCATGATGACAACGAATTATAGTATATCGGTGCCAACGTGCAACCCCGTCCCTCATAAAGCCACGACGAATAAACCCCATACGCGACAACCGATCGCGCTATCATAAGCAGAAACGAACCGACGGCAAGGGCAACGATGGACGATTTCGACCGCAAATGGAAACGCATCCAAGACCAGCTCGGCGCGCAAATCCGCGGCGACGAGCCGGCTCGCTTCTCGAGCGGACGAACGCTTTTCGGCATTCAAAGCGGCATCGAGGCGAAAATGGACGAGATCGCAAAAGAAATGGAAGCAGAAGCCGCAGCGCGGCGCAAACGCCAGCGCGAACGCGAGGCGCGAAACCTTACTGCTGCCCACGCGAAAAAGCGCGGAAATTCAGCGGGCAGGGAGCCGGACGGTTGCCACGGCGGATGAAGCGAATCAAAAAGCTGACGCCCGAAAGGGCCAGCGCAATGCCCAGGCCCGTGTAGAAGAAAGCAACGAACCATGCGGGAACCAGGCCGAACGCGCGAAGCGAGATACCGCCCGTCATCATGATGGCCATCATGATGTAGCCAGACTTGTCGAAGAAGCGCCAAATTGCGATTTTCTCAGCCTCATAATTGGCAATGCGATTAGAGTGCTTGCCCACCATCTTCGAGAAGATGTTCATGTGGAACAGCGTGAACACAACGATGGCGCCGATGACAATGGCCCAGATGAAAACGGGGTCAACCTGACCAACCGACAAAAAACCAAGACGGGCGATGTTCACGCCGGCAGCAAGCCAAACCAAACCGGCCACAAAAAGAAGCGTGCGCTTCGAAACTTTGAACATATCGTTCCCCCTACTGACGATTTCGTTTCACTAATGATATTGCTCAGTATGAATCCGTTGGGTTATCAGGCTGAACCTACATATTTCAAAGATGCCGACGTCATCAAACGGTCGCTTCCAGCCTCGAGCAGCTTCAGGAGCAGCGCCGCCCTCAAACCCGAAATACGCTACGAAGCCGCAGCCCCGTAGCGTATCGATCGATCGGCGACTTACGCCCTGCGGCCGTGACCCTTGGGAGCCAACAGGAAGAATGCCAACACAGCAACCACACCTGCGGCGAAGGCGACTGCGAAAGCGTCGCTTACGTGAAATACCGGGATGCCGATCAGCAGGCCGACGAAGTACGGGACAAGCCAGACAAGCCACACGCAGATGCTCAGCAGGTGAAAGCTATGACGCGACTTCTCGTTACCGCGAACAGTGACGTACGTCGCCCAACCAGCATGGAAGAGCATCAGGATGATAGCCAGAAGACCCGTGATGCCGTGAAGCGGAGAGATCGCGCCACCGCTGCCCTGAGCCATGATGGTCATGATGGTGGTACCCGTTGTGTCGCAAGCAAGGCCCAGCCAGAAGAAAGCAAGGTGCGCAGGCTTCAACTCACCGGCGCGGCGTTCAGAGAAAACGCCGATGGTGTACGCAACAAGCGCAAGGGATATAACGGTGGATGCGATGATGAGCAAGGGGCTCATGTTCAATTACCTCCAAGACAAAACTTTGCGTTTCGCGAAGCGCTCTTGCATGCGCTCGCTTTTGACATTGCCTATCTTGAAGTCGGGGCATGTGAACATCAAAGGGTCCCTGTTCACTTTTCGTCACGCGACGCGGCCACCCACCGCAGCGCACCGTCTCGCTATCCGCGTGAAGCAGCCATACGGCGAACGGTTTCGCGAATAGCCCGCTCACCTTCAAGCGGGTCGAAAATGCCAACGACAGAGGCATCCATGGGACACTGCCCATCCCCCTTGCGGTTGACAATGTAGGGGACCAAATCGTCGCAGGCACAGGCGATCCCATGCGAAAGCAGGACGTCTCGCGCATCGCCGCTCATCGCCGTTGCGAAAATGGCAGCTGGCTTTAGCTGGACATACAAAAGCGCCGGCGCCTTGCCCACAACCTTATCGGCAACAGACCAACCCTCAAAACTGCGCCCCTCGGAAATCCATTGCAGCAATGGCTTCACACCGCGCTCGCAGCTGATCACCATTTCGCCATTGCGAACAGCCACGCAGGTTGCACCTTCGGTAGAAAGAAGAGTCGTGCGAGCTTGCTCGACGTCGGCGGTTCCGGGGGCATTGAAGCCAAGGGTTTCCAGCTGCATGAGAGCTCCTTCTGTCGCTTGCTTAAGAATCAAAGCGAAGAGTACCACGCACGCGGCCCCGCCGTCTCGGCAAACCGGCACCTGTGCATTATTCACGCCAAAAAGTTGCCTTTGGCGAATCTACTTGTTAGACTTGTCTTAATTTGTTAGTTATAGATAACGTTAGAGGGTGCACCGATGAGCGAGCAGGCAGCGACGATCGATCAAGACGCATTCGACCAGCTGGGTGAAGCCTCCTTGCAGCGCGCGAACAGCTTGCACCAGGCGCACGGCACGCAGCATTCGGGGAATTCCAAGCTTCGCCACACCCTTTGGGCGACAGGCGGCTTTCTATTCTTCGCCCTTGCCATGGTTGGGATCGCTCTACCGTTTTTGCCCACCACGCCGTTTGTTTTAGTTGCGGCTTTTTGCTTTGCGCGCAGCTCCGAGCGCCTGAACCAATGGTTCAAGGCCACAAAGCTTTATAAGAATGTATTGGAAGGGTACGTCACTAAAAAATCGATGACCCTGAAAGCGAAGCTGACTATCCTCGCGCCGGTTACGCTTCTTCTGTCCATCGGCTTCGTTCTGATGAGCAACGTCCCCGTAGGCAGGGTCGTCCTTGCCGTTGTATGGGTTGCGCACATCATCTACTTCGGTTTCGTGGTGAAAACCGACCACGGTGAAGCTGCCGCTTAACGCTTAAGGCCGCGCTGAGGCGGCAAGGCCCACGCCCGAATCGGCAGGGTCACCCCGCCCGAAACACAGGGCGCTACCTCATCGCTACTCAGCCCGAAACGCCTCGAAGTCGCTTGCGAACGCATGAGGAACCATCATCAAGATGCGCGTGCCGTCTTCCGTATGCTCTTCGTTCACAATAAGACAGCGCTCATGAGCCTTCGAAACCAAGTCACCACGCTGATATGGAATCAGGACATCGACTTGCTCGTCTTGCGCGGCCGCCATCTGCGCGATGCGCTCGATCAGCTCGTCAACCCCCTTCCCCGTGTTGGCGGAAACCGTTAAGGCGCCGTACTCGAAACGCAGCTGCGCTTGGCGCTCCTCAGAAAGCAAATCGCACTTGTTGAACACCAGGATCTGCGGAAGCGAGTGGGCGCCGATCTGTTCAAGCACCTCGTTAACAGCAACGATCTGATCCTCGAACTCATCCGAAGACGCATCCACCACATGCAGAATCAAATCGGCCCCGGTGATCTCGTCCAGCGTCGACTTGAACGCCTCAACCAGCGTCGTGGGAAGCTTCTTGATGAAACCGACCGTGTCGGTTAGCGTGATCTCGCGCCCCTCAGGCAGCTCGAACTTGCGCGTGGTCGAATCAAGCGTTGCGAACAGCTTGTCGTAAGCAAGCACGTCGGCATCGGTCAGCCTGTTCAGCAAGCTAGATTTACCTGCATTGGTATAACCGGCAAGCGCCACCTTGAACATGCCGCTTTCGTAACGGCTTTCGCGCTGCAGCGCGCGCACTTCGGAAAGATGCGCCAATTCACGCTTGATAGTGGTGATTCGCTTGCGCACCAAACGACGGTCAATCTCAAGCTGGCTCTCGCCCTCGCCGAAACGGCTGCCAACGCCGCCGCCCATGCGGTTCGACGCCAGATGCGCCCACATACCGCGCAACCTGGGAAGCAGATACTGATTCTGAGCCAAGCGAACCTGCAATCGACCCTCTTTGCTGGTGGCGTGCAAAGCGAAGATGTCCAAGATCAACGCGGTGCGGTCGATCACCTTCAGGTTGCGATCAACCGATTTCTCCAGGTTAGACTGCTGGGACGGGGTAAGCTCGTCGTCGAAAATGATCAGGTCGGCTTCGGTCGAACGACAAAGCTCGGCGATCTGATCAACCTTGCCGCTTCCGACGAACGTTCGGGGGTTCAAGGTGTCCAGTTTCTGGGTAACAACCCCAACCGTGTCGGCACCCGCCGTGTCGGCCAAACGCTTAAGCTCGGCAAGGGACGACTCAACAGGCCAGCGCAAGCCAGGGCGGTCCACGCCAACAAGAACCGCTTTCTCACGACGCTCTTCCGCGATGGTCTTCGCGCCTCTAACCACAACGGTTCGGTACTCGGTCATCCAACGTCCTTTCAAATGAAGAAACCGCTATACCCCAAAAGGAGTATAGCGGTTTCGAACGTGGTCTTAAGGTTTGCCGAGGACGCCATCCGATGTCTTCCAAGAACGGGGTCTATCTTTACGACGCAAACCTCTCTCGAAATACGAATACCGCGCCGAAAAACGTGATACATTCCCGGTCTAAAAACGGCAACGCTCCGGCGCTTTCACGTCGCCCAGCTCGCCGCCTCGCTAAACCGCGCCACATTATCCATCCGCGCTGCACAAATCCGACGGTTTTGCGCGATTTTCAGGCACCTTAAGACGCCTGCTGGCAACTCCTCGCCAAACGACTGGACCCCTTCCGAAGAAACACCAGTTCAGGGAGACACGCTCAACCGCAGTGGTCGGGAGCTCGCGACGGAATCGCGCAAAACGGGAAAATCTGTGCGCGAGCGCCGAACCTAGCGGCAGCCAGAGCGGCCGGCGGCCATCTGACCACGGGTGCCGAGCTCAGCGGCGGCCGGACCGCTGGAGATCTGCGCGAGGGCGCCGGAACGGGCGCCCAGCCGCGTAACAGCGCCCTGTGCGATTTCTCTTCCCATCGCGCCAGATCGCCGCACGTCTGCGGGTTTTGCTTTAGAATGGAGCAGTTTCTATCGTGATCGCGATCAGCCAGACGCCGCCTAGCCCGCACGCGCACCCGCGCAACGGCAAAAGCCAAGGTCAGGCAGATCAAAATCACGACCACGATCCATCGATCACGAGGTACTCCATATGGCAATTCAACTTCCCGAGGGAACCAAGGACATGCTGCCCGAAGAGGCGGCGTTCTGGAACCACTTCCAAGAAACGGCGCGTCGCGTCTTCGGCGCCTACGGCTACCAGCCCATCGTCACGCCGATCATCGAGCAAACCACGCTCTTCGTGCGCGGCATCGGCGAGGCAACCGACGTCGTCTCAAAGGAGATGTTCACCGCCATCTCGGGCAAGAACCTTGAAACGCTGCTTGGCGGCGGCCATATCAAAGATAAGTCCAAGCTGTCCATGCGTCCCGAGGGAACGGCCGGTGTCGTCCGCGCCGTCGTCCAGCACGACCTTGTTCCCCAGGGCTCCGCACCGGTCAAGCTGATGTACGCGGGCCCTATGTTTCGCGCCGAGCGTCCGCAGAAGGGCCGCTACCGCCAGTTCAACCAGGTGGGCATCGAGTGCCTGGGCGCCGACGAGCCCTCCATCGATGCCGAGGGCATCATCATGCTCATGCGCTTCTACGAAGCCATCGGCATCCCCAGCGAATCCATGGAGCTGCTGATCAACTCCATGGGCTGCGAGAACTGCCGCCCCAAGTACCGCGAGGCCGTTCGCGAGTACATGGCGCAGCACGAATCCGAGATGTGCGAAACCTGCAAGGAACGCGCCAACATAAACCCGCTGCGCGCTTTCGACTGCAAGGAAGAGGGCTGCAAGCACGTTATGGACGCGGCCCCCAAGATCACCGACTACCTGTGCGACAACTGCAAGGAACATCACGCCACCGTGAAAAGCTACCTTGACGCCGCAGGAATCAACTACACCGAGGACCACAAGCTGGTCCGCGGCCTTGACTACTACACGCGCACCGTCTTCGAGGTGCAGGCCCTTGACAGCAACTCCGCCCAGAACGCCATCGGTGGTGGCGGACGATACGACAAGCTGTGCGAGGAAGTTGGCGGCCGCCCCACCCCGGGCTTCGGCTTCGCCTTGGGCTTCGAGCGCTGCGCCATCGCGCTGGAAGCCGCAGGCGTGCAGTTCAAGGCACCCTCCGCTTGCAAGCTGTTCGTTGCCTGCGTTGAAGACGCCCAGCGCGCCAACGCCTTCGCCCTTATCCAGAAATGCCGCGACGCCGGCATCGCCTGCGATATGTCACATCAGGCACGCAGCCTGAAAAGCCAGTTCAAGCTTGCCAACAAGCTTGAGGCCGAATACATCATCACCCTGGGCCCCGACGAAGTGGCCAAGGGTGCGGCAACCCTTCGCAATATGGCCACGCACGACGAGCGCGAGGTTGATCTTTCCATGGTGCACGAGGTTTTGAGGTAAACTAAACAGGTTTGAAGTGCGTCTTCATATAAAGACGCGAAACACGAGGAGCAAAACAAGAATGACGGAATACCTGAACCAGTTCTGCATGCATACCGCAACCTGCGGAGAGCTGCGCAAACAAGACGTCGATCGCGAAGTCACGCTGGCCGGCTGGGCCTGGCATACCCGCGACCATGGCGGCCTTATCTTCGTCGACCTGCGCGACCGCGAGGGCTACACCCAAGTAGTCGTCGACCCCGACTGCGTCCCTGCCGACCAGTTCGCTCTGGCCGAGCACTTCAGCCGCGAAGACGTGCTGCGCTTCACCGGCACCGTGCGCGAACGCGGCGAGGGCATGGTCAACCCCAACATGGCCACCGGCGAGATCGAGGTTCTGGCCACGTCCATTCAGGTGCTGAACAAGTCCGTCACCCCGCCGTTTGCCATTGAAGACGGCATCGAAACCGACGAGACCACCCGCATGAAGTGGCGCTACATGGACCTTCGCCGTCCCGAGATGTACGCCAACCTCAAGCTGCGCCACACCGTTGCCCAGGCTATGCGCCAGGCTCTTAACAAGCGCGGCTTCCTTGAGGTGGAAACGCCCATTCTGGCAAACTCCACCCCCGAGGGCGCTCGCGACTACCTGGTTCCCAGCCGTCCCAACCCTGGCAAGTTCTACGCTCTGCCCCAGTCGCCTCAGCAGTTCAAGCAGATGCTGATGGTTGGCGGCATCGAGCGCTACTACCAGATCGCCCGTTGCTTCCGCGACGAGGACCTTCGCGCTGACCGTCAGCCCGAGTTCACCCAGGTGGACATCGAGATGTCGTTCGTCGAAGAGAACAACGTCATGGATCTTATGGAAGGCGTCTTCCAGGAGGTTCTCGAGGCTGCCGGCGTGAAGCACGAGTTCCCGCTTCAGCGCATGCCTTGGAAGGAAGCCATGGACCGCTTCGGCTGCGACCGCCCCGACGTGCGCTTCGGCATGGAGCTTGTCGACATCACCGAGATCGTCCGCGGCTGCGGCTTCGGCGTTTTCTCGAAGGCCGTCGACGCCGGCAACGTGGTCAAGTGCATCAACGCCAAGGGCGCTGGCAACTGGTCGCGCGGCGACGTCGAGAAGCTTGCCGACGTGGCTGCCGCCAACGGCGCTAAGGGCATGGCTTGGATCGCCTACACCGACACCGATACCGAGCTTGTCGGCAAGAGCCCCATCATCAAGTTCCTGGGCGACGAGGTTCACGCTGTCATCAAGGAAGCTGCCGATGTTCAGCCCGGCGACCTGCTTCTGTTCGCAGCCGACACCTACGCTGTCGCAAGCGCCGTCCTTTCCGCCCTGCGCCTTCATATGGCCGAGAAGCTGGGCATCGAGCGCGACGGTCATGCTCTGCTGTGGGTTGTCGACTTCCCCATGTTCAAGCTCGACGAAGAGACGAAGAAGTACGCAGCCGAGCATCATCCGTTCACGATGATCCCCGAAGCCGACTGGGACAAGATCGAAACCGATCCGCTGACCTGCGGCAGCTACAGCTACGACATTGTCATGGACGGCTTCGAGATGGGCGGCGGTTCTATCCGTATCCACAACCCCGAACTGCAGAAGCGCGTCCTGCGCCGTCTGGGCCTCTCCGATGCCGACATCGAAGAGAAGTTCGGTCACCTTATCCACGCACTCGAGCTTGGCGCTCCGCCGCACGGCGGCATCGCCCTGGGCCTCGACCGTCTGGTCATGCTTCTGGCTGGCAAGGACTCCATCCGCGACGTCATCGCCTTCCCGAAGACCTCCAGCGCCTCCGACCCCATGACCGGCGCACCTTCCGAGGTCACCGGCAAGCAGCTGAAGGAAGTCAACCTCCGTCTGCTGTAACCTTATAGTTCGGCTTTCTTGCGCGGCGTGATTGGGATTCCCAACGCGCCGCGTTTCTTATCTGACTGTGTCAAAAGGCCAACACGGACCCAACCGCTTTTCAGCAAACTTACTTCACGCCTTAACCTCAACACGTTCAACCGCTTCTTAAAAGGAACCATCATGAAGAACGCCCGCCCCTACCCCTGCGCGACCATCACCCCCAAGGGCGAACGAGCCCTGACTTCGGGCCATCCCTGGGTTTACGATGCCGAGGTAACCGAGCTTGTCCCGGCACCCGGCGAAACCGAGGTGAAAAACGGCAGCATCGTCGATGTGGTTAGCCGCAAGGGTTCTTATCTGGGTTCGGGCACCATCTCGCAATCAAGCAAGATCCGCATTCGCCTTATCACCCGCAACGCCAACGACCGCTTCGACGACGCATTCTGGACGCGCAAGGTGCGCTGGGCTTGGGACCATCGCAAGGCAACCATGGGCGAAGATACCTCCAGCTGCCGCGTTATCTTTTCTGAAGCCGATGACTTCGGCGGGCTGATCGTTGACAAGTTCGAAGATGTCTTGGTGGCGCAGGTGCTCTCCATTGGCATGGAAGAGCACAAGCAGCAGATCTTCGACGCGCTGCTTGCCGTGTTCGCCGAAGATGGCATCGCCATCCGCGGCATCTACGAGCGCAACGACGTTTCGTCGCGCAAGCTTGAGGGCCTGCCCAAAACCACGGGCTGGGCGCGCTACGACCAGAACGCCGAAACCCCCAAATCGGACACCAGTGTGATCATCAACGAGAACGACGTTCGCTACTACGTGGACTTCGAAAACGGCCAGAAGACGGGCTTCTTCCTTGACCAGAAGTACAATCGCCGCGCTGTGGCGAAAATCGCCCAGGGAAAGCGCGTGCTGGACTGCTTCACGCACACGGGCTCGTTCGCACTGAACGCCGCGCTTGGCGGCGCCGCACACGTGAACGCCGTGGACATCTCGCAGCTGGCGGTTGACCAGGCTCGCAAGAACGCGCAGCTCAACGGTGTGGAGGACCGCATGGAGTTCACCTGCGCCAATGTCTTCGACCTGCTGACCAAGCTTGAGCAGGAACGTTGCAACGATTACGACTTCATCATCCTTGACCCGCCGGCGTTCACCAAGAACCGCCGCAACATTGAGGCGGCAACGCGCGGCTACAAGGACATCAACTACCGCGCCATGCGCATCTTGCCACGCGGCGGCTACCTTGCCACCTGCAGCTGCAGCCACTTCATGGACGCCGAGCGATTCAAGAAGATGCTGGCATCGGCGGCTCACGACGCGGGCGTGCGCCTTCGCCAAATCGAAGAGCGCCAGCAGTCCCCCGACCATCCCATCGTGTGGGGTATCTCCGAAACCGATTACCTGAAGTTCTTCCTGTTCCAGATTGTGTAATAGGAATCCGAACCCGCAGTGCGGGATGTTTCGGAGCCTACAATGCGGGTCTTTTGAAGCCCGCGCCACGAGCGCGCGGGCTTTCGGGCGCCTAATTCCCTGCCAGAGACTTCAAGACGTCAAACAGCGCGTCGTCAGGCCGGTAGTGCAAGCCGACGTTCAACAAGCTTCGCGCAACCCCGAACATACCAGCATCAACCGCAGCTTCAGCACCGTCCATAATGGCATCGATCACCTGCGGAAGCGGCGCCAAGGGAATCCCCTCGTCTTTCAAACCCTCGTCGATCTCGGGACGGCCGACAACGGGAATGCGTTCCTCGTGCATAAGGCCGCGCAACTCAGCAGCCGCCTGAGCTGCAACAACAGGCGACGTAGTGACGGACTTCAGGTAACACATCGCACCCGCCTGAGGGTGCCCCGCCTTCCACAGAACATACCCCAGCTGGTAATAAACAAGCGCGATGTCGGCAGGCGTCACGCAGATCTGCAGCGCGTCAAACAAAACCCTAGCGGCGGAATCCATGTCGCCCACCAACGAATAAGCACGCGCAAGCTGACGATACCCGTTGGGAACCGTCGGCGCCATACGAATAGCCGTGCGCGAAAGCGCCTCGCCGCTTTCAAAGCCATCGAACTGCTGCTCGGCACCGTAACCCGCCGTGGTATAGCACAGGTACAACGCATCGGGAATCAACTCGACGCGCTTGCCGGCATCGTTAGCGCCATAGTCGAAACGCTCCGACGAAAGCTTCAACTTGCCGGTTCGCACCAGGTTGTACATCAGACGACTTGAATACGAATCGAATCCGCGATGAACAACTTCAAGATCGTCGGCGTAAAGACCCGACTGCTCAGCCTGATCAACCACCGAAAGAAGGCTTTCCAACGCCTTGTCGCGATCTTTCGCCATAAGCTCGCGCGAAACCGAAAGCGCCTTCAGGTACTCGTCTTCGCCCAAGTAGCAATTAACGAGGGCATTCTGATCGGCTGTATCCAAATCACCCGACAGCAACGAGCTCATCACGCGATTCACAGCCTGCACATCGAACGGATCGGCATCAGGCGATTGCACGGCACGCGCCAAGCGAACACGCTCGACATCGGTTTCAGCCGCAGCAAGCTTATCGGCCAGACGCTCGGCATTGCGGCGATGAAGCGATCCATGCATGATGCGCATGTCGCGAGCATAGCGCGCGCCCAGCAGCCCTCCCACCGTTTCAGGCAAGCGCCCGTCGCCGAACTCGGGAAGCTCGGACCGGCTGGGAAGATCCGATTCGTCAAGCTGCTCTTGAAGAAGCTCAAGCGCATCGCTCCAGCCATCGACCATATCGCTGACCCGGGCATCGATGATGATATTGCCGCCCAAGGAAATCCAACACGCAAGAGGATCGTCCCCGTCGTTCATGTAGATGCCGTCACGCGTAAAGGATGCGCGATCGACATCGATGCGGCAACAGCTTTGCATGACGAAACCGCGACCGTCGCCCTGACCAGCCATCGCCTTGCTGTCGATGAAACCCTCAAGGAACCTCACCCGCTGAATGCGATCAGACGATGCGAACGCCGCGGCAACGCACGCAATGGCGCACGACAGCGAGTAGCTAACCGCCATCTCATGGCGTTCCTCGTAGCTAAGCGCGCGCCAGTCGTTCGCCTGAGCATCCCAAACCGACTTCAGCATGGCATTGGCGCAGGGAACCAGGCCCACCATGGTCACCGTTCCCGTTTGCAGGCTGCCTTGGAAGTCGACCACGATACGGTGAGGCGAGCGAATGGACTCGAGCGTAACAGACAAGTTACGACGCCACCCCCACTCACCAACCGACGAGTCACAGACCGGCAAATCGAAGGGGGTTTCAGATCCACTGCGACCAAAGTCGTCAGAAGCCCCAACATGATCAACTCCGTCAGAAACCCCAGCACTCACCCGTTCACCAGTCTGCTGCGCATCTTCGGCCGCTTCCCCCTTCAGGGGAATGAACGGCGGAATAATGGTGCGCACCAAGCTGGCGGCATAGGAAACTTCTTGCATGTCGGCAGTGTCGGAAGCATCGCCCAGCACGTCAAGCACCAGCTTGTACGTATCGAGCGCGCACTCCATAGCCGCGATGTCGTTTCCGGAAACATGCAGCGGAGTGTCCTGCGAGGCAACGATGTAATACAGGTCGGAATAGTGAATGGCGCGCACCAAGCTTAAATCATCCGCGCTGTCGGACAAGTCCGCCACATTGGCATCCTCAAGCCATTTAGCCAGATGGCGCGCCAGCGCTGGAACTTCCTCTTGCGCGGTAAGCGCCTCGTTCACCTCGCGAACAACCTGATGAAGCGCGCGGGAAAGCGAGGCCTTGCGAAGCGCCTGTTCAACAGATGCCTCGCTACCGGTCGAAACCTCTTGATTTGTCTTTCCCTGCGCGTCCATGTTTAGTTGAATTTCTGCTGGGTTTTATCAAGACCGTTGTCCAACAGGAACAGTGCGGCCTCGGCAGCGGTCTGAACGGCGTCCTCGAATTCGTCGGCCTGCTCTTTCTTGGGCGTGGCCAAAACGAAGTCGGCAACAGGCATGCGTCCCGGGGGACGGCCGATGCCGCAGCGAATTCGATACCAATCCTTGGTTTGCAGCTTATCGCAGATGGAGCGCAAGCCGTTGTGGCCCGCATGGCCACCGCCGAACTTCACGCGCACGGTGCCCGAAGGGATGTCGAGCTCGTCGTGGATGACGATAAGGTGCGCAGGATCGACGCCGTATGCATTGCAAAGCGTCTTCACCGGGCCGCCCGACGTGTTCATATAGCTTTGCGGCTTGGCAAGCACGATGTCGTTGTCATGCCAGGCACCCTTTGCGGTAAGCGCGCCGCCCTCGTTCTTCCAGTAGCGCGCGCCGATCTTTTCGGCAATCAGGTCGACCGTTCGAAAACCGGCGTTGTGCCTGGTTGAGGCATACTCTTCGCCTGGATTTCCCAAACCTGCGATCAGATACACGTTTTACTCCTTAACCAAAAGCAGGTCGATGCCGAACGCACCGACCTGCCAACTAACACGTGAAACCGATTCTTACAGAGCGAAATCGGGATCGAACAGCTCGGAAACCGAACCGTTGTCGTAAACGTTCTTGATGGCGTTGGCGAACAACGGTGCAACGCTGACGACCTTGATCTTGCCCGTCTGGTACTCGACCGGAACGGGGATGGTGTTGCAAACAACGACTCCCTTCACGTCGAGGTTCGCCATGCGCTCAAGGCCGGGACCCGAGAACACGGGATGCGTGGCGCACACGTAGATGTCAGCGGCGCCCTGTGCCTTCAGGGTGTCGACAGCGGCAACAACGGAGCCACCGGTGTCGATCATGTCGTCGTTCAGGACGCAGGTCTTGCCGCGAACGTCGCCGATAAGAGCGGTGATCTCGGCCTTGTTGTGACCCGGACGGCCCTTGTGCATGATAGCCAGGTCGGCATTCATCATGTCGGAGAGCTTCTTGGCGGCCTTAGCGCGACCCACGTCAGGGGAAACGACGCACAGATTCTCAAGGTTCTTGGAACGGAAGTAATCGGCCAGGATGGGCAGAGCCGTCAGGTGGTCGACAGGGATGTCGAAGAAGCCCTGGATCTGACCCTGATGCAGGTCGATGGTCATAACGCGGTTGATGCCAGCAGTTTCCATGAGGTTGGCAACCAGCTTAGCAGTGATGGGCTCGCGAGCAGCGGCCTTGCGGTCCTGACGAGCGTAGCCGTAGTGGGAAACAACGGCGGTGATGGTGCGGGCGGAAGCGCGACGGGCGGCATCGGCCATGATGAGAACTTCCATCAGCGCATCGTTGACCTGGGTGCCAGCGATGGACTGGATGATGAATACATCGGCACCGCGAACGCTCTGCAGGTAACGGGCATAGATCTCGCCGTTCGAGAATTTCTCAAGCTTGATGTTGCCCAGGGGCACGCCCAGCTTGTCAGCGATCTCCTCAGCGAACTTCGGGTTCACCGAACCGGAGAACAGCGCCATGCTCTTCTTCATTTCCGTCATGAACAAACTCCTTATTCGTTCAATTTTCACTCACCGCAACCGCCGAAGCGTTCCGGAATCCTTTAATGAACAGCCTACACATTGGCAAATGCCCCTTCAACCGAAAACCTGGAAACTCGCGAAGATTTCGATGGAAGTTCGGCATTGCCGAGCGAATCGGTTGGCTCTTGTTCGCTGGCAGACGCCTTAGCGAACGCCACCCGACCCCACAAACCGGTCGCACGTCATGCGGTGCGCGACCCCATGGACCGGCCGCGCATCATGCGGCGCGCGACCTAACCGAAGCCTACTAGTCGATGCCCAGCTGCTTGCGCTTGTTGGCAGCCCAGCCCTCAATGTTGGCCTGCTGAGGACGCGTGATGCCCAGCGCGTCGGCCGGAACGTCCTTGGCAATGCACGAGCCCGCGCCGATGATGGCGCCCGCGCCGATGTTGACCGGCGCGACCATCATGGTGTCAGAGCCAATGAACGCGCCGTCGCCGATGGTGGTGGCATGCTTGTTCTTGCCATCGTAATTGCAGGTGATAGAGCCGGCGCCGATGTTCACGCCCTCGCCGATGGTGGTGTCGCCGATATAAGAAAGATGCGGGACCTTCGAACCCTTGCCCACCGTGGACTTCTTGATCTCGACGTGAGTGCCCGCCTTGGCGCCCTCGCACAAATGGGCAGCCGGACGCAGATAAGCACGCGGACCCGCAGTTGCACCGTCATCGATTTGCGCTTCGATGGCCACGGTCTCGTCTACGCGGCAACCGCGCCCGACGATAGTGTCGGTCAGACGCGTGTTCGGGCCGATGACACTGTCCTCGCCAACGGTGGTCTTCCCCATCAGGAATGTCTGCGGAAGAAGCTCGACATCCTGATCGATTTGAACGTCGGGGCCGATCCACACCTGATCGGGGTCGATCATGGTAACACCGTTGGCCATATGCACGCTGTTGATGCGCTGCTGCATGACCTTGGTTGCCTGAGCAAGTTGAACGCGGGAGTTCACGCCCAGGCACTCATGCGGGTTGTCGGTAGTCACGGCGGCAACGGCGCGACCCTGCTCGACCGCCAAAGCAATGACGTCGGTCAGGTAGAACTCGCCCTGCGCGTTGTTGTTGTCGATATGGGTAAGGGCCTCGAACACCCACTTCGAATCGAAGCAGTAGAAGCCGGCGTTGCATTCGTTGATAAGAGCCTGATCGTCGTTCGCGTCCTTCTGCTCGACGATTCCCACGACGTTGCCACCCTCGTTGCGGATGATGCGGCCGTAACCATACGGATCGGGAAGCTTCATGGTCAAAAGGGAAACAGCGGCATTGGCAGCTTCGCGCTCGGTGACCAAACGCTCGACAGTTGCAGCGGTGATCAGCGGGCAGTCGCCGGAAAGAACCAGAAGCGAGCCGTCGAAATCGGCCAGCGCCTCGCAGCACACGGCAACGGCGTCGGCCGTGCCCTTCCTGTCGGGCTGGACGACGATCTCGGTTTCGTCCTGAACCAGGGGAATGACCTGCTCTTTGCAATGCCCGACAACGGCGACGATGCGCTCGGCACCGGCCTGCTTCGCGGCAGAGACCACCCAGCGAACAAGCGGGCGGCCCAAAACCTCATGCGCGACCTTGGGCTTCTTAGACTTCATGCGCGTCCCGGCACCTGCGGCCAGGATGATTGCGGCAGCTTGCATAGTTCCAGCCTTTCGTGATGGTAAATGTTAGCGGCACGAACCAGGGCGGCAAGCGTTTGACGTGCGCCGCAAGCATGCGGCGATCAAGAAACGCAAATTTACTGACGCAGGTTCGGAACCGACCAACGCAAGTATACCGCGACCCCGCGCCGCCACGCGCTCAAGCACAAAGCCGCCACCGAAGAAGGTGCCATAGGCAAACTTAATGACACTATTCGATATGTTCAAATCTTATGGGCGCAAATTGCTGGAATGCGTTTCTCCGATGAAGGCATCGTAATGATCGCGTGATAAAATTCCACTTTGTATGCGATTTGATCTTATGCACGCCAGGAACCAAGGGAGATGCGCGCACAAGGCCAAAACGCAGACAAGCGTTGAACCTACAATCAAGGAGTGTTGAATGGAAGTAACGGTCGAGACCATTGGTTCGGTCTTGCCGATATGGAGCTGCATCCCGTTCGCGGGCATGCTTCTCTCTATCGCATTCTTCCCGCTGTTCAAAGCTGAATGGTGGGAAAAGAACCAGCTGAAGGTCGCTCTTTTCTGGTCGCTGGTGTTCCTGATCCCGTTCACGGTGGCTTACGGCCCCGAGATCATGGGCGTCAAGCTCAGCGAAACCATCCTGCTTGACTACGTTCCCTTCATGGCTTTGCTGCTTGGCCTGTTCACGGTCGCAGGCGGCATCCATCTTAAGGGCGTACTGGTCGGCACCACCAAGAACAACGTCATCTTGTTGGCTATCGGTACGTTTTTGGCCTCTTGGATCGGCACCACCGGCGCCGCCATGGTCATGATCCGCCCGGTCCTGCGCGCCAACCATTGGCGTCAGCACAAAACGCATATCGTCGTGTTCTTCATCTTCTTGGTCGCCAACATCGGCGGCTGCCTTACCCCGCTTGGCGATCCGCCGCTGTTCCTTGGCTTCCTGCGCGGCGTTCCCTTCTTCTGGACCCTCCAGCACATTTGGCCGCTGCTTCTTTTGAACTCCGCCATCCTGCTTGTCGTGTTCGCCTTGGTCGATCGTCACTTCCTTAAGAAGGAAGACACCCAGCACATCGAGAACGAGAAGCTCGAGCTTGAGGCCTCCAAGAAGGAGCCCATGCGCGTTGAAGGCCTCATCAACCTGGTCTTCTTGGCCATCATCATCTTGGGCGTTCTTTGCAACGGCCTGCTGGCCGGCGTCAACGACGAACTTATCGTCGTCAACGAGCACTGCAAGCTTGGCGTGAACTGGTTCGCCGAGATCATCCTCATCGCCATCGCCATGGTTCTGTCCCTGAAGTTCACCCCCAAGAAGCTTCGTGAGGACAACGAATTCGAGTGGGGCCCCATCGCCGAGGTTGCCCGTTTGTTCATCGGCATCTTCATCACGATGATCCCTGCGCTGCTCATCCTTGGCGCCAAGGGCTCCGAGCTTGGTCTTAACACCCCCGCTGCCTTCTTCTGGGCAACCGGTGCACTGTCCTCGTTCCTGGACAACTCGCCGACCTACGTCGTGTTCCTTACCTGCGCTGGCTCGCTGGGCGACACGCTGCCCAACGCTATCGTCACCACTGTTGGCGGCGTCGACCCCATCATGCTGCTGGCCATCAGCGCCGGTGCTGTTTTCTTCGGTGCCATCACCTACATCGGCAACGCACCGAACTTCATGGTGAAGTCCATCGCCGAAAGCAACGACGTCAAGATGCCCAGCTTCTTCGGTTACATGAAGTGGTCCATCGCTTTCCTGGTGCCCGTCTTCATCATCGACATGCTTATCTGGTTCAACCCGTTCTTCTAAGTCGTTAAGAACAGAATCAGATGATAGGCCCGAGCTTCGGCTCGGGCCTTTTCTTTTGCCTGAGAAGGCGCGTGGGCGCGGGTAAGTGCGACGCGAAAATCTATGAAGCTGCACAGATTTAACCGTTTTGCACGATTAGGAAGCGAGGCGAACCCCCTCTGAACCTTCTAACCTGGTGTTTTGCGCAGAACAGTCCAAAAAACGCGGCAATCACGCACGGCACAGTCGCGCAAAACCGTCGATTCTGTGCAAGACGACACGAACAAGCTAACATCGGCGCAAACAACACGAGAGCGCGAGAGCAGGCGCGGCAAGCTGGTGCTGGCGGGAAGACACCGAAAGACGCCTCGCGAGAAACGCATGCGCGGGAGCGCCACGCTAAGCGAACGATCGAACGAATAAGCAACGCGGGGAAGCCTCGCGAGAAACGCATGCCCTTTTATAGAGGTCCCAGTCATCAAGGAAAGGAACACAAATGAACAAGCTGCCTCAAGCAACAACGCTCCTCCGCCGAAATGCGCTCTACCCATCATGGGCAATCTGCATTGCGAGCGCCTCAATTATCGCCTTCCTGTTGGGAACGGGAGCGATCACTGGAGCATCCCAGAGTTGGCTGGATCGATGGTTGGCTATCGGGCCGGTTCCCCTGCCCCTTTCGATCGTGAGCATCTCAGTAGCCACCGTGGCGCTCAACCTGTTCTGGACCATTAAAAGAAGAGGCGGGTCCAAAGAAGGCGCAATTCATACGATCGCGCCCTTGGCGAGCGTCGTCGTTCTGACAGTTGCCGCGCTGATTCTTGCCGCGCCACTCATCGCCTAGCGGACCGCCGAAATTCAGCGCTCGCGGCACAACAAAAAGGATCCCAGACCCCAGGAACATCGTCGTCATCAGCCAAGCCAAAAGACCCTGCGGCCCTTAGGGGCGCCATCATCGGCTCAGCGCCAAGGCAACTCCCAAGCCACGAAAATCGGCTTGGGAGTTGCCTCAATGATGACGTTTTCACTTAGCACCACGCACCCGAGCGTATCCAAAGCGCTCAAAAGAACTCGTCTCTGAACTGGGACTTTCCCTTAATCGAAACGGTTAGGAAACGCTCGCTGCTGCCGGAGGGTTTTGCGCTATCCTGTTGTTATCGGCAAGGGCTTCGGCATCGCCAACAAAACCAAAACCCGCGCGAAACCGCCCTAGCCACGTAATGGCCCACGATTTACGAGGTGAGAATATGTCTATCACCGTAGCCGGACGCAAAATGACCGTATCCGATGCACTGCGTCAGTACGCCGAGGAAAAAATCGGCGCTTCCATGAAGGTCATGGACATCGATCCGCTGGATGCTGAGGTCGTCCTGCACGTCGAGCGCAACCGCTCCATCGCCAACTACTGCGTATGCGAAGTCACCCTGCGCGCCCGCGGTCATGTCATCCGCGTTGAAGAGCACGAGGCCGATATGTACGCCGCTATCGACGTCGCAGCCGCAAAGGTTGTCCGTCAGCTCCGCAAGTTCAAGACGCGCGTCGTCGAGAACAAGGCTCACGGCGCTGAATTCGCTTCGGTTAAGGAATTGGCAGCCGAGAACTCAGACTTCGATCCCGATGCGCTGATGGCCGAGCTTGCCGGCGACGACGAGATCGTCCGCACCAAGGAAGTCGACTTCGAGCCCATGACTCAAGACGATGCCCTTCTGGCAATCGACCTCCTGGGTCACGACTTCTACGGCTACATCGATCGCGACACCAATGCGTTCTGCATCCTGTATCGTCGCGAAGGCGGTGGCTACGGTCTGCTCATGCAGAAGGCCGAGTAACCCTTTAGCACAGTTCGCACTTCCGGGCGGGCCCTTCGGGGCTCGCCTTTTATTTTTCCGCCCTCAAGAAATGAGTGGCGGTTCATTCAAGGCTCGCTATTTGTTTTTTACCTTCGCACTTCTAGGCGGGCCATTCGAGGCTCGCGTTTCTGAGCAAGTCTTTCGGGTTTGCTTTTTATTTTCCGTCGCTATTGTGTTTCCGCTGCAAGAGTTTTGTCAGGCGCGAAAGCAGTAGCATATCGGCACCATGAAGCACCCATCGATGCCCTATAATTCGGCAAAGAGAGGAGCCCGTCTAAACATGCGCGACGATCAGACTGGATTCGTGGGGAAAATCCACGACCTGCTGAAAGCCTGCAGTTCGACGATCGAACGCGTGAAACAAAGCAGATGGGTCTAACAAATGAAACTTATCGACTTGCTGCACGACCACGCCATGAGCATGCCCGACTCCTGCGCCTTCGTCGCGTCCGCGTCGGGCGAGAAGATGACCTACGGCGAGCTGTGGCAGCGCTCGGGCGCCATCGCGGCTGCGCTCCTGGAAGACGCCCGCGACGCCGGCGAAAGTGCCGAGGGCGCCGACAGCGCAAAGGCCCCCGTCATGGTCTACGGGCACAAGTCTCCTTTGATGCTGGCGTCGTTCGTCGGTTGCCTGCGCGCGGGCCGCGCCTACGTGCCGGTCGACTCGCACTCCGTCCCCGAGGGCCGCGCGGCGTCCATCGCCTCGCAGGTTCGCGCAAGCGCCGGCCGCGCGGTGGTCCTGGCCTCAGAGCCCCTGCCCGACGTCGCTGCGGCCGAGGCCGACCGCGTCGTCTCCCCCAAGGAGCTTGCGGGCATCGCGGCGGCCGCGGGCGCCGCAGGGGTTGACCCGGCGCTTAGCGTGTCGGGCGAGGACCCCGCCTACGTCATCTTCACCTCCGGCTCCACCGGCGCCCCCAAGGGCGTCGTGGTCACCGCATCCTGCGTGGACAACTTCTTCCCCTGGGCGCTGCCCGTTGCCGGCGTCGACGGGCAGGGGACGCGCTTTTTGAACCAGGCACCGTTCTCGTTCGACCTGTCGGTGTACGAACTGTCCATGTCGCTTGCCAGCGGCGGCGAGCTCTTCGCCATGGAGAAGGCCACGCTCGATCGCGCGGCCGACATGCTGGCGTTCCTTGAAAAGTCCGACCCGCACGTATGGGTCTCCACCCCGTCGTTCGCCGAGATGTGCCTGGCGAACCAGGGCTTCAAGCAAGACCTCATGCCGTCGCTTCGCGTCATGCTGTTCTGCGGCGAGGCGCTGCCCAACCCCGTGGCCGCCCAGCTCATGGAACGCTTCCCCAACGCGCGCGTCGTGAACTCCTACGGCCCCACCGAGTCGACCGTGGCCGTGGCCGCCGTCGACGTTGACGAGCAGATGTGCGCGTCGCCCGACCCGCTGCCGGTGGGCCGCCCGCGCCCCGGCACCCGCATCCGCGTGACCGACCCCGCCACAGGCGAGGAGCTCCCGCAGGGCGAGTGGGGCGAGGTCGTCATCGTGGGCGACACGGTGGCGAAGGGATACCTGGGCCGCGACGACCTAACCCGCGCCGTGTTCGGCGAGGAGGCCGCCGACTGGCTGCCCGAGGGCGAAGGCAAAGCCGAAAGCGCCGCGGCCTCGGACGAGCCCGCGCCGTGCACACGTACCGTGCGCACGTACCGCACGGGCGACGAGGGCATGATGGGCGAGGACGGCCTGCTGCGCTTCCGCGGGAGGCTGGACCTTCAAGTGAAGCTGAACGGCTACCGCCTGGAGCTCGGCGAGATCGAGGACGCGCTGCGCGCCCTGCCCGAGGTGGCCGCCGCCGCGGTCGTCGCCGTCCACAAGAACGGCAAGGTATCGCACCTGGTCGCGCACGTCGTGAGCGCGGGGCCCCGCGAGCAGTCCGACTTCAGGTGCGGCCTGGCGCTGAAGGACGCGCTCAAGGCGCGCCTGCCCCACTACATGATCCCCAAGAAGGTCGTCTTCGACGAGGCGCTGCCCATGACGCCCAACGGCAAGCTCGACCGCCGCGCCCTGACCGCGCGCGAGGACGGCTAGGCCATGGGCTTCTACACCTCCCCCTCGTTCTTCGCGCTGTTGGCGGTCGCCGTCGTCCCCGCCGCCGCGCTCGGCCTTCTGGGCCGCAGCATCCGCGGCTACGGCATGCTGGCCAGCGTCGTGTTCCTGGCGTTCCTGTTCGCGGGGTCCCCCGCCGAGCTCGCCGCGTTCGCGCTGTTCCTGACGGCGGCGGGCCTGGCCGAGTTCGTCACGCTGCGCACCTTCGCGCACGGCGGGAAGTCGGTCCCGCTGTACCTGTTCGCGCTGGCGCTCACCCTGGCGCCGCTCGTCTGCTGCAAGGCGGGCGGGCTGTTCGGGCACCAGAACCTGCTGGGATTCGCCGGCATCTCGTACCTGACGTTCAAGGCGGTGCAGGTGGTCATCGAGACGCGCGACGGCCTGATCAAGGCCATGTCGCCGCTGGACTGGCTGTACTTCGTCTGCTTCTTCCCCGTGTTCACGTCGGGGCCCATCGACCGCTCGCGCCGCTTCGTCGAGGACGCCCACAGGCGCTGGACCCGCGAGGAGTACGCCGACCTGCTCTCGCGCGGCCTGCTGCTCCTGCTTGCGGGCGCGGTCTACCAGATGGTTCTCGCCACCATCGCCGGCGGCTGGTACTCGCCGGCGGCCATAGGGTCGGGCCCGGCGCTCGCCGAGGCGGCCGAGCAGGTGAAGGACGCGTGGGCGTTCGGCCTGTTCATGTTCTTCAACTTCGCCGGCTACTCGATGATGGCCGTGGGCGCCAGCTACTGCTTCGGCATCCGCACGCCACGCAACTTCCGCGCGCCGTTCGCCGCCGTCGACATCAAGGACTTCTGGAACCGCTGGCACATCACGCTGTCGTTCTGGCTGCGCGACTTCGTGTTCATGCGATTCGTCCGCTCCGCCGCCCGGCACAAGTGGTTCAAGAGCCGCCTGACCGGCGCGTGCATGGGCTACGTCGTGAACATGGGCCTCATGGGCGCCTGGCACGGGCTGACGCCCGAGTACCTGGCGTACGGCCTGTTCCACGGCGTGTTGCTGGCCGCCACCGACGCCTTCCAAAAGAAGTCGTCGATCTACAAGAGGTACAAGAGCGAGCTGTGGTTCAAGGCGCTGTCCTGGTTCGTCACCGTCAACCTGGTGATGCTGGGCTTCGCCATATTCAGCGGGCAAGTGACCGTCGTCTTGAAAGGACTTGGATTATGAGCGACATCGACATGAACGACGTTGAGGAGCGCGCCCTGGCGCTGCTGGAGGACGTGTGCGCCGACGAGGCCGTGCGCGAGGAGAGGGACATCGACCTGTTCGAGGCAGGGCTTCTCGACTCGATGGGCGCCATCGAGCTTCTGGTGGGCATCGAGACCGAGTTCGGCGTGTCCATCGCCCCCACCGAGGTGGAGCGCGAGGAGATGAACTCCGTCAACAAGATCATCCACCAGATCGAGGTCAGGCTGTAGCCGTGGCCGACGAGCTGAAAGAGAAGGGCGCGGCGGGAACGGCCGGGACGAAGGAGGCGGCCGGGACTGCCAATGCCGCCGGCGCGAAGGAGGCCAAGGTGCCCGGCGCGAAAGGCGCCTCCCCTGCTGCCGGCGCGGCCAAGCCGGCCGCCAAGAGGAAGCCCGCCGCAAGGCCGGTGCCCAAAAGCGCGCTCACCAGGCGCTACGACGCCGTCAAGAAGCGCGTCTGGGCGGGCGCGGCCAAGGTGCGCGCGGCGTTCTTCGGCGACTCGTGGGCGGGCGGCGCGATGTGGTTCGCCGCCGTCCTGGCCCTGATCGCCGTCCTGCTGTGGTTCTTCTTCTTCTCGGACTACGGCACCCCGGCCGAGCCCATCTACGAAGGGTTCTAGACCATGCTGAAACGATTCGCAGGCCTTATGGCAGGAACAGCTGTCGCGCTTGGCGCTTTCGGCACCTTTCTTGCTGTGAACTGGGACTACGACAACCTGGTGAAAGACCATCCGTACGTCGCCTATACCAATTACAGCGAGCAGGTGCGCGATTTCGACTACCAGCGCGCCAACTACGACGCCCGAACCGAGCAGGGAGACAACCCCGTGCTGGTGTTCGGGTCGTCCGAGCTTGGCCCCGAACGCGGCACCTACTACCCTGCCAAGTTCTGGACCAGCAGCAACTACGGCATGAATATCCAGGCGTGCGGCAAAGCCTACGTCACCGACCTGTGGGACGCCGTGATGATCGGCGCGTTCGCGAAGGACGGCATCAATAACAATAAGGTGGTTATCTCGCTGTCGATGCCTTGGTTCTTGAGCGCCACTCATTACGGCAACGAGTTTCAGGGACGCACGTTCTCGCCCAGCGCGCTGAACGCGTTCTTGAACAACGGCGAGCTAAGCGACGACCTGAAGGACGAAGTGCTGACGCAGCTGCGCTCGCATAGGGTGATGTTCGGCAGCAACCCGCTGCAGCAATCGGTAAGGTCATTTGACACCGTGGCCACCGCATTCGAGTCGTCGGTTCATCTGCGTTATCGCACGATCACACAAAGCTCCGACTCCGACACGCTTGATTACGGAGCCTACGGTTCATACAACCAGAAGATCCCGTCCAGCCGTTTCGGCGAACCGCAAACCCCCGACTGGGACGAAATCCAACAGCTTGCCCAGGACGAGGTTAAGAAGAACTCGACCAACAACGACATGGGTGTTGGCGACAAGTGGTACGAGAACAACTACCAGGGTTGGCTGAATTACACCTCGGGATGGAACGTGGACCCCGAGAACCTGCTGGACAAAAGCGAAATCGAGGAATTCCAGCTGACGCTTCGCACCTGCAAAGAGGCCGGGCTTGACGTGCTGGTGGTGCTGAACCCCGTGAACGGCATGTGCTGGGACCAGTGCCCTGTCAAGCAGGAGTACCGCGACGCGTACTACGACACCATCCGCGAGTGCTGTGCTGCCTACGATGCGCAGGTGGCGGACCTGTCGGGCTACGAGGACACGAAGTACTTCTTCCGCGACTCTGAGCATCCGTCGGAATACGGCTGGTCGATTATCAACCAGGCAATCTACGAGTTCTATATGGGCGAAAACGAAGGCGAATAGATAGCCGCAGCCGCGCGATGCCTTGGGCAAGGCAGCCGCCAGCGCAACGGCGCGGCCCGCTCGGCAGGAAAACCACCCCCGCGTCAAGGACGCACAAGCCGACCAGCCACCACCCCGCCGCCTTGCCCAATCGAACGAAGGGACGCATCGACGATGCGTCCCTTCTGCTTAATACCGTTGCACACGCCGCGACGCGCTGCTGGCACGACAGGGGGCGCATCAAAACGATGCGCCGACTGCACTTCTAATCCTCTTCAGCCAAGCGGTTGATCATCGCGGTAAGCGATGCTGCGCTGTTGAAGTTGTCAGGAATGATTTCCTTTGCAGGAACAGCCACGTCGAACTCGTCGTCAATAGCCGAAACAATGGCTAGAATGTCAAAAGAATCGATCTTGCGAGCATCAACCAGATCAGTGGAATTCTCGTAGTCAACGCCCTCGCGCACGCCTTCCAGCATCTCGATGACTTCGTCAAGCTTGATCTCGTCCATGAGTTTCTCCTTCTTGCATGCCGGCGTCTAAAAACGCACAGCACATTGCATTTCAATTTCAACCGATTATAAATCTTCACAGGCCTACAGCTGCGCGCAATTGATAGGCCACGACTCCGTGAAATCGCGTGCCAGGCGCACGTCTTCCCCATCGCACAGCAAAACGCGCGGCATGGTGCGACTCAGGAACAAGTGAACGCCCTCGGTAACCGAATACGCGCCGGCATTCTTGAACGCAAGGACGTCGCCGCGCTCAAGGGAACTCATCTCCACCGAGCGAACCAGCACGTCGTTCACCGTGCACAAGCTGCCGCACAAGCACCATTCGCGCGAACCATCGACACCGCGTGCAGCATCGACTTCAGCTGTCAAATTGGCGATAACCGGCACATGCAGACCCATCATCTGGCCGTAATAAGTCAAGTGGTTCATACCGCCATCAAGGATTGCGTAGTTCGTTCCATCGTTGGACTTCAAGTCCATGGCGCGCGTGAGATACGCTCCGCACGGCGCAGAGAAGAAGCGGCCCATCTCGATGGTCAGCTTCACGCGCTTGGCAACTTCCTGCAGGTCGGGCGCAAGTTCGCGGAGCGGCGCCAAGTCGTCGGAGAAATCATCGTCGACGAAGTACGGCACCGCAAGGCCCGGGCCGTACTCAAGACGCTCAACCGTGAAGCCGTGCTCGGCCTGGAGCAAATCAAGGAACTCGATAAGGGAAGCAAGCTCGCGGCGCTGGTGCTTCAGCTTCTTGCGCTGGGTGCCCACAAAATAGTGGATGCCCACCAGGTTGATACCCGGGAACTCGCTGCGGTTGTCAACCAGCCACAGCAGGTCCTCCTTCGACATGCCGAACTGCGAGCCCGAATTCAGACGCGGCAGCACATCGATAACTTGGTTGCGCGAAACGGCGACTTCGCTGAGATAGGTTGCATGCAAAAGCGACTCAGCCGTCATCACGCCCGCGCCGAACGACGCGGCCTCGGTGATGTCGGAGATCTCTTTGTTCACGCCCGAGTACACCACCAGTGCGGGGTTGACGCCCAACTGCTCGCAAATAGCAAGCTCGCCGGGGCTGCACACCTCAAGATGCGCGCCCACCTGCGCGGCAGCGGCCGTCAAGAACGGATTCGCTTTCATGGCGAAGCACAGCGCGATGTCGCTGCCGACGATCTGCTGACACGTCTGCAGGCGCGACTTGAACGCAGCCGTATCGAACACGAACGAGGGCGTGCCCCATTCTGCCTGAAGCTCGCGCAAGCGATCGTTTCCCATGGAACGCGTCTGCTGCTGAGCCTGAGCGGCCGCAACAACAGGCTCCACGGCAGCTTCGCCTGTAACCTCGATCGTTTCGGTCATTTCACTCATTTCGCACCGCCCATCTGCGCAAGTGCTGCGCGATCGACCTTGCCGTTCTTGGTAAGCGGCATATGTTCTACAGGAATAAGCTTCGCGGGCACCATGTAGTGCGGCAACTTCGCGGAAAGCGACTCCAGCAGCGCATCGGCTGCAAGCGGGCCATCGTAACAGAGCGAGATTTTCTTGCGCTTCGCGTCGTACAGGCAGCACGCACGCTCGACGCCGTCGGCAGCCTGTGCCGCAGCCTCGATTTCGCCAAGCTCGATGCGCTGGCCCAGGTGCTTGATTTGATGATCCTTTCGGCCCGAGAAAACCAAGTTGCCATTTTCGTCCCAACGTGCCAGGTCACCCGTACGATACATGGTTTCGGGGAAGGCGGCCGAAAGCGGGTTTTGCACGAAAGCCGCCGCCGTGCGCTGAGGGTCGTTGTAGTAGCCAAGCGCCAGGCAGGTGCCAGTAACGCACACCTCGCCCTCGGCACCGGGCTGGGTTACCAGAGCATCATCGTCAAGCAGGAAAACGCCTTCGTTAAGGAACGGCTTGCCCGCAGGGATGACCTCGTCCTTCGCGTACTCACGGTCAACCACATGGTAGGTGCAGTTGCACGTAACCTCGGTCGGGCCGTACACGTTCACGAACGTGGCGTTCGGAAGGGCGCGGCGCCACTTAGCAAGCTGCTTGGGCGGCATAACCTCGCCCGAGAAAATAACCTTGTTGATAGTTTCGGGCACGCGGTAGTCAAAACCGCCCATGATGGACACGAAGCACATGGCGCTTACCGCCCACGTGCAGGTGGTGATGGCGTTGTCAGCCAGGAAATCCATCAGCTTGGCGGGCTGGCTGAAGTAGTCGCGCGGGATAAGAACCAGCGTAGCGCCCGTAAGCAAGGTGCTGTAGATGTCCTTCACCGACACGTCGAAGTCGAACGGGGCCTGGTTGCCAATGCGGTCGTCCTGGCCAATGCCGAAAACGCTGTCGAATTGCGGGATGAAATCGATGACCGAACGATGGCACACGGCCACGCCTTTAGGCGTGCCGGTAGAGCCGCTGGTGAAGTTAATATAGAGCGGGTCGACGTCAAGCGCGGTGGCGAAGCGCTGGTCAAGCGCCTGCGATGCGGCGGCGTCAAGCGCAGCCGCGGCGGTGGCAGCACCCTGACCTGCGGCGCCCAGCACCTCGTCGATCAGCACAACAGGTGTGCCGGTTGCATCGAACGCCTCATGAGCACGATCGGCGTTAACGGCATCGGTGAGCACCACGCCGGGTTTCAGCGTGGCCATGATAGAAGAAAGGCGCGCATCGGGCTGGCGCACGTCAATCACCGAATACGGGCAGCGGGCATAGGCCGCACCCATCATGGCAGCCAGACAGCGCGGGCTTTTCTCCATGAACAGAGCAACCGGAACGCGAGCCTCTTGACGCCGCGCGACCCACGAGCCTAACACGCGCGCGGCCTCGTAAAGCTGCGCAAACGTTAGCGAATCGGTTTCGTCGCAGACGGCAACCTTTTCAGGGGTTCGCTCTGCCGTTGCCTGCAACCATTCGATTATGCTTCTCATTGCTTCTCCCCTGCGTTCTTCCAGACCTGCGCCTGCTGCACCAGCGATGCGCCAGCGCTCGCAGTTGCGACTACCAAGCAGCTCGGCCGCGACGGCGCCCAAAACCCGCAACCGCCGACACTAGTACGTGACTGCCCTCACGCGATAACGATCGAACTCCGCTGTCGAACCAACTTTGCGAGCGTTCACGCGCACCTCGCACATGCCGTGGCCTTCAACCGGCATCTCGAACGACGAGTCGCCCGACCAATCGCGTACAATCTGCCAGGTGCCTGCAGCATCCTTCGCGCAGAACTGGTACTCGACAGGCGTTCCCTTGCCCGCATATGCCATGGCGGCAAGATTCACGCTTCCATCTTCGCACGTAGCGTCAAGTTGTACCAGGTCAACATACTGATGTGCCTGCTCGTACTGATCTTGCGAGTAGAACATGCTGCGCACGTCTTCGCCCGACTCGCGCGCTTTGAACAGCTTGACCAGTGCCTCACTAGCGGCAGCGGCGCCGCGCGTGTTCAAATGCTGGAAGTCGGCATAGTTCGCGATGTCCGTCGTGTCGTACAGACCAGGCTTGGCCAAGTTGAAATCGTAGTACTGGCCGCCATGCTGGCTAACCAGGTTGCGCACTTGCATGCTGTAATCGAAGTATCTGTTGCCGTAGCACAGCACGTTGTACACAGGCAGCGGGGCCACGGCCACAACAAATTCAACGTCGTTCTGCTTGCAATAGTCGGCCATGTCGGCAAGCGTTTGAAGTTTGCGATCGTCCAAGGTCTTCCACTTGTACACGTCGGTATACACCTTCGTGTCGCCCTGGTTGTAGTCAAGCGTGCGGTCAAGGTTGCTGTAGCCTTTGCCGAAATACGTCCAACCTGGCGAGGACGCCTCAACAGCCTCCTTAAGCGAGGGCTGCTCGATCTTCATCTTGACGTTCTGCGCAATGGTGCTAGGCGTTGGCTTCACATGATTATCCACCCAAGGGAACAACCAGTTGATGGATTCCTTCTTGGTGTAGAAGCGATCGTCGCCAAAGTAGTAAGCGCAATCCGACAAGTACGCGCCCAAGTCATCCTTGTCCTTTGCGTTGACGAACGCGCGACCGGGGTTAGGGAACTCGCTTCCCTGAACGTCGCAGAAGTCGAAACCGAACACGATGGTTTCGGGGTGATAATCGTCGACGACCTTCTTCACAGCCAGATACGATTCCTCGATAAGCTGGCCCTGCGTGCAGGTGTTGAACGCGTCAACACCCAGCTTGTCGCCAATCTGCTGCGGGTTGAACGCATGCGCGGTGCGCGAGTTGCCCACGAACACCAGGTCAAGGTTGTCTTGCTGGCGGTAATCCTGCCAGGTAAGATCGCATTTCGACGCGTAGGGCACGAACGCGAATGTCACCGCCGAGTTCAACAGCACGGCGAACAGCAGAACGCCAAGCACTTTCATTGCTGTTTTAAAAATTCGCATAAATGAACCCTCCCGCGGTGGGGGCATACGCGAAGGACGCGACAACCAGCAAACCGACGATGCCATAGCACACGAAACGCACGACCACGTTCTTCTGCAGGAACTGGCCAGTAACGTCAATACTGCGCTCGCGCATGATGCTGATTGCGAAAACAATTGCGCAGCCAATTGCGGCGAAACCGAAGGTCACGAAGCCGTCGCCGCCCTGAAGCGCCGAAAGCGTGGACATGAACGCCGCCGCATTGAAGTTGAACAGCGTGTTGTGGAAGGCCTGCAGGCAATCACCGAAGTCGTAAATGCGGTCGAAATACCAGCCGATGTTCACCACAATGAACGTGCGTATCACGCGCCACACATGCCACGCGTTGGTGGTGTCGTCGACGTGCAGGGCCGCCTTCATACGGGCGAACAAAGGCGAGGCCAAGTCGGCGGCCGCGATGACCAGGCCGTTGTACAGGCCCCACCAAATGAAGTGAGCCTCGGCGCCGTGCCAAAGGCCGACCAGGAAGAACACAAGGATGTTGGCGACCGATGCCGGCAGCGTGCGGCCCCAGTGCTCGCCCAAGTGGGCGCCGGCCCACTTGCCCAAGCGGCGCATCGCGTCGGTAAGCGCGAACGGGTAGAACACGTAGTCGCGCATCCACGCGCCCAGCGTGATGTGCCAGCGGCGCCAGAAGTCGCCGAGCGAGACGCTGAAGTAGGGCTGGCGGAAGTTCTCTGCCATGCGCACGCCGAACAGCTGAGACACGCCGCGCACCATGTCGATGCCGCCCGAGAAGTCGCCGTACTGCTGCGCCGAATACAGAAGGATGCCGAACACGATGATGGAGCCGGGCGTTCCGAGCGTCACCTGATCCAGGCACGCGGCGATGGTCTTCACCAGCATGTCGGCGATGACGAACTTCTTCAGCATGCCGAAGCCGATGAGGAGCAGGGCGCGCTTGGCGCCGGCGGCATCGAAATGACGAGGGGCGCAAAGCTGCTCGGCCAGTTGATCGAAGCGGTTGATGGGACCCTGGATGAGCTGCGGGAACCACGAGACGAACAGCAGGTACTTGAGCGGGTTGCGCTCAGGCTGCACCTTGCCGTTGTAAGCGTCGATGAGGTAGCCCATCGACTGGAAGGTGTAGAACGACAAACCCAGAGGGAGCAGCAGCGACGAGGCCAGGAACGACCCGCCCATGCCCAGGCCATCCAGCAGGACGTTCCAGTACTTAATGTAGGACAGCACGCCGAAGTTCAGCACCAGCGCGGCGAGCAGGGCAAGCCACTTATAGTGGTTGAAGCGGGCCTTAATCGCCTTTTTCTGGGCGCGGTCGGACACGGCCTTGCGGGCGGCCTTGGAGCGTTCCTCCAGCTTACCGAAGGCCATGCCCACCGCCCAGGACGAGCCAGCGGTAAGAAGGATGAAGAACAGGTTGTGCCAGCCAGTGCAGACGTAGAAGCCGAGCGAGGCGGCCAAAAGCACCGTCCACTGGTAGCGCGGCGCGATGCGGCCCAAGGCGAAGTACGCCGCCAGCGACAGGCACAGGAAAGCGACGAACTGCAACGAGTACAGCTGCAAAAGGAAATCCCCCGATTATCGATGATTGATCAGCGGGAACAAGATTAGCACGATGCCGCGCCCTGCACCTGTTCTGCGAAGGTTTCCGCAGGTTAAGCACAATGACACGGGGGCGATTGGTTGGATTTTTTGACTAGACCTGCAGGTTTTTGTATTGCCAATGACATTACGGACAGCGTATTGCACCAGCGGCCCGTTGGCCCGCGTCTCCTCGAGAATCCTTGCCTCGGCATGGGGCTAGACTCAAGGATCAACAAGCGCGCGATGACGGTGCTGGAGGAGCGGGACATGTCACTGTCCGGTGCATTGGCTGCGCAAGTTGACGAGATGCGACGGGGTCAGCGGCACCTGTATAATCGATCGAACGCCAAAGTCATAAGGAGATCCTCATGGAAGAGACCGCCCGCGTCGACCAGCGCAAGCCCCTACTCACGGTCGAGCAGCAGATCGAGCACCTCAAGTCAAAGGGCGTCACATTCAAGCTGTGCTCCGAGAAAGACGCCGCCCAATACCTCTCCGAGCGCACATACTTCTTCAAAATCGCCGCATACCGTACCCTCTTCGAGAAGCGTGTCGGCGGGCCGTGCGACGGCCAATACTTCAACCTCGACTTCGGGCACCTGAAGGCGCTCGCCTCGCTCGACCGCGACCTGCGCTACACGCTGCTGCCGCTGACGCTCGATGTCGAGCACGCGGCGCGCACGAAGCTGATGATGATCGCGGCAGAGCACGGTGACGAAGACGGCTACGCCCTCTCGCACGACTACATGGCGGGCCTTAACCACAACGAGCGCCGCCGCCGCGAGGGCGAGATCAACATGATGGGCAGCGATTTGTTCTGCGGCGACCTCGTCAGGAAGTACGGCGGCAGCCCGGCCGAAATGCCCATCTGGGTCCTCATGGAGCTCTTCTCGTTCGGAAGCTTTATAGACCTCTACCTCTTCTGCGCCGAGCGCTGGGGCGACGACAAGATGAGACACGAGCATTACATGCTGCGCCAGGCGAAGTCCGTGAGGAACGCCTGCGCCCACTCGTCCGACGTCTTAAACGGCGTCGCCATCGTCGACGCGAGAATCGGCGCCGACGCGGCCGTCATGAAGGCCCTAGCAGAAGCCGGGTTGTCGCACCGCGTCAGAACGGCCAAGATGAAGAACCCCCGCATCAGGCAGATCACCACGTTGATGTACCTGCATACACAGCTGGTACCCGAAGGATCTGGGAAGAAAAGCGCGGCATCGCATCTAGAAGGCCTCGAGAAGAAACTGTTCGAAATGAGCGATCTCGCGCCCGCCAACGACACCATCCGATCGGCCATGGCTTTTTTGGCAAAGCTGATTGACAGCTGGTTTCGGTAAGGCATAATGGATCTAGATAAAAAAATCCACGGATTTTGTAAGGCGGAGTTGCGAAAGCGGTTCCGCCTAGTTTTTTATCCGAGCAAATTATCGCTCGCAGCTTGCTCAGAACAAATTCGGAAAACCAAAGCGAGTCCCAACGGATTGCCCATGCGCGCCAATGGGGTTTCACCATCAAGCCAATGGCATTTGAGCGATTTGCGCAAAGCGGATCAATCCGACCATCCCCTGCATCGAATGCCGAATAGGCGCGGCGAGATTCCGAAGCTATTCTTTCTTTCGCTTCGCATGCACTCTGTAATCTCCCTCGCCGTCATCCTTGAATGACGATATCAAATTCAGCCTCTCCAGGTCTTCCAAGATGGCTTTGACCGCCGCGCTCCGCCGACGGTGTAGCTTCCCTTACCATTAACGGCGACAAGGTACTCGTCCATGCCAGCCGCCATGAGCATCTTCGGATGCTCCCTCACAAAATAGGTTCCGCATCTAATCGAGACAAGCAGCAATTAACCGTGTTTCAGAAGCAGCGGGATACGGACTCTTGGTGCTGGCGTGACGAGGAGTGCCAAAACTCTTTCCAGCACGACGCCGTCCCCTCCTCCGATTCGGCCGAAGTCGCGCTGGTGTTCTCCTCTGGGAGGCCAGGCTCACCCCGACCGAAGGATGCAAGACGCACGAGCTTCGACTAACTTGGAGCAGGGGCGATTCCCAGAAGTCTGGGGCAGAGCCGAAGCACTTGAGCGATGCGAAGACCTCGGTTCGATACCCCACCAATTCGGATTTGATGAAAAAAGGCGGGATTGGGACAGCAGACAGCTCATCGCCGACACGTATGCACCGTGGGCCATGGAGTGGCTCATCTTCTTTGAGCTTTGGTTGGCAACAGGAGAGTGGCTCGGTGGCGGCGAGCACGTCACACAGACCAACAATCACCACTGCTCACCTCGACATGGCGGAGTTTAAAGGCATCAGCTCCCGTCCCGCTCGGAGAGATAGACAGAGCGGTCGTAAGCGGTTGATGTAACTTTTGGCACCCTAGAACTTACATCGGACCTCAATTTTATGGCAAAATCGAGGCTTTTCTCCCCCGCATGTAAGTTTTATGATGCATCTATCTGACAAGCAGCGCTCAGCGAGCATATCCAGATCACCCTCTCTGGCCATCATGTCAGCCCCGCTCCTCGATGCGGGGCGAAGAGTAGGCCAGTGCCGCGCCTGGAAAGTACTATTTGTCAAACTTGCTACGATTGCCGCCGATGCCTGATGGCAACGAACAGGCTACAAAACGAGTCGCTGCGCGTTTAGTCCAACAGATGCCGAATCACGCCTATAGGCAGAAGAGCACCACGCCTAGAAATGCCGCCGACTCCTCCACAACTGATCCCCCAGCTTGCCGAAACGCCCGATAACAAACCGAAGGGCTGAATCGAAGCCAAAGACATCCTTGCCCGCCCCGACATGCCGAGGCGGTCGGAACACCGATGCGGATGTCGTGCGAGCAAAGGCAGGTGGATGTCTGCTGTAGGCCGTGGGCCTACAGCAGACATCCCTTTTGTCAAGACGAAAACGCAAGGCAGGACAGGATTTTGCACAGGAGAAGAGGATTGCCAGCAATCTCGGTGGAGCATTTCGAGTCGCCTAGGACGCATTAGTGAATCGGAATGGCACATAGCCTCAAACACGCGGAGCGCACCGATTTCCCCTATGCCTAATACCAAAATCGTCCCATTGGGATCCGTTTCCCAATGGGACGATTCTTCACAAAGGGCATTAAGGCGCATGAAAACGTGGAAGGGGCAAGCAAATGCGCTTCCATAAATTCACCCATGACGACCACGGCATAATCCAACGAGACAAGCAACGAACGGGAAGGGCGGCGCGGATGAACCTGGGCAGCAAGAACGAGACCGTCGAGAAGTCAACTGGCGAGCGTAAAGAGGCACTGCAAGCCATCAGCGCCGTGCTGAACAAGCACGGCTGACACAGCACCAACAACGCCAATCAGGCGAAATCACTCGCGTTTGCGAATTATCCCCTTCGGATAGACTCTTCTGAGGTTCTTGGGATTCGAATTCTTGGAAACCTTGCCGCACATCCTGCGCTTGCATAGCAATTCCAGGAAAGCGTCGTCCGCCAACGAAAGGGGGATCATCGACTGCGTTCCCTGCAGTAACTTCACGTACTCGCCGAGTGAGGCCGCTTCCAAACGCTTGGTTATCTCGCCCCTCGATGGAATGGGCTTTGTTGTTTGCGCCCAGGCGGTAATCATCTGCAAAGAGATATCCCTAGCGACATTCCCAACGGAAAGCACTTCATCGATGATATCGCCTGGGACGGTGATTCCCTGATCCACGAGCTGCGCAGCGTTTCGCGATAGGAGCTCTGTCAAGGAGAGTCTTAGATCGCCACGAGACTCCGCACAAAGACTGACGGCGGATTGCAGATCGCCGTCAAAGCGATCCTTGACGATTTCCCCATTCACCTTTTCGGGGTAGTTCTCCGAGAGCGCCACCGCGCCATCGAACCCGGAAAGAACGCGCAGTTTCTCATCAAGGCCAATTGCTTCCGACTTCAGAAGCGGCAGCGCCTCGCCTTCATCGAACGGGCATTCCCGGACGCCCAACTCATCGGGAAGAACCAAGTCGAGATAACCGTCGACGTTGAGCTCGGCGAAGCGGAGCACTACGCTGTCATAATTCCCCCTGATGAAGGCAAGCGTCGCCGCGTTCATTGCAAGCACACCGGCCTCAACGAGCGCGAGGACCCTGTCCACATCAAGGTCGGCATCACCAAAATCCGCCACCTTGAAACCATACCGATTCAAAAAGAGTTCCAAGACTTCCATCCTTATCGAGACGCACCTCACGATCCCCATAAGGAACACTCCGCAATCGACCCCTCGCTCCGACACGAAGTCGGCCGTAAGCGATGAGGGGACGCCCTTGGCGTTAACGAAACCCGCTAGCGCCTCATCCACCTCCAGGCCGCAGCCCTTGAAGTACTCGACGACGTTACCGGCCGTCGCCTTGACCATTCCTCTCCCGATGAAGCTGGTCCTGAACTCCTGTTTCGTCACAAAAGATATATCGGGTATCTCGATCCCGCGCAGCCGGCCGATGTATTCCCTCCTGCGCTCGATGTCCACCTTCTCGTCGTTGAGTATCCATAACGCGCAATCCGGATCGTCAGGCAGGTCGCCTTCGACCTCGCTCAACAGCGACGAGACAAACAGATCTTTCTCTTCCTCGACCTTCCCCCTCAGGCAGTCGCCCTCGTCGAGGGAGATTACTTCCCTAACCGCGTCGACCGGGCCGACATCGCGCTCAACCGAGCAGGCCGATCCCAAAAAACCGACGACAATCCCGACGTTTGGCTCGAACAGACCTTTGCGGTGGACAAATTCTATTAGTCTGCCGTCGCAGGATTCGAAGTCGATCGTCTTCGCCCTATATTCGGCACTTTCCAAAGCCTTGCAGAACCCCTCATCGTCGATACGCTCATCCTTCGCAAGGAACAAAGAATCCGAATTCGCGAACTTAAGCGCGGCAGCGACAGAAGTCTTCGGCGCCCAAGCGCCGAGCGCATAAAGCAGAAACCTCTTGGCGAACAGCCTCTTCCCGGCATCGTCCAGGTACTCGTCGACGAAGAAATCCTCCACAGGAGAACCCATGTACTCGATCGCCTCGCCGAAAGCGGCAGGGAGGTACTGGTCGGATACAACGTATTCCGCGAGAAACCCAATGTCGTTATCGCGCGCGAGGGACTCCATGAATTGCCGCAGCTTCTCTTCTCCGCCACCATCGAGCAACGCCTTAAACAGGTGGATGTTCCTCGCACCCGCCCGGGCGGCCATGGGGCCGTCGATCCTCGCGACGATCTCCTCCGGGTCGTCGGGCACGAAATCGCGATCGACCGCGGCGGCCTGGCGAAGCGACGACAGGTAGGCGGCGTCGCGCGAGGACATGGATTCCGAGTAGAAGTTGCTCATGTAGCGTTCGTAGGATTCGTCAATCCAGCCCGCGCAGATCAGGAATCGAAGCATCGGAAACGAAGGACTGGCCGGAACCCCGCCCATGCGCAGCTCTTTGAAGTCCTCGGGCCGCGCGAGATCATTAGGCCCGAACGCGAACAGAATATCCGCATCGTCCGCCTCAGCGACGAGTTCCCTTATCGTCATCGACGAAAAGCGGCTTGCCTTACCCTCGAGCGCCGCGATTCGCTTCTCGACGGCCACGCGGGCATTGCCGTCCTCCTCACCTATCTCGCCGAGCCTCGACCGAAGCGATTCCAAATCTTCCCCTGCCTTGCTCGCAAGCTTGCTCTCGAGCGCCGCCTTTCTGCCAAGCGCGTTAAACACATATCCGCGCTTCACCTGAAGGCACTCGTAGTCGAAGGGGAACAGGGACTTGTAGGCCATCATCGCAACGACCCTCTCGCAATCGCCGTCCCTCATTTTCCCCTCAGCGAACAAGGCAAAAGCGTAGTGGGCGGACTCGTCGACCACCTCGCGCAGCAGGCGGGGATCGTCAATGAAAGAGGAAAGCTGGTAGAGAAAGCCCTTGTTCGGCGCGAGCCCGACTTCCTCGAAATCCCGCATAAAAATGTCAAGGGCGTTGCTCGGGTCGACGAACGGGATGACGGGCACGACGAAGTCGAAGAACTTCGTCCTGTCCCTCGGCTCGTCGAACAGGCTGTCCTTAATCAGGTAGAAAAAACGCAGGGGCTTCTTCCCCGCCGACCTCGCGTCGTTCGCAAGCAGATTAAGCTCTCTGAGTTTGACGAATACGGGCAGAGCCCCGTGGCGATCGAGGTCCTCGAACACCACGACGTCGACCTCCGCGGAGTTGAGGAGGTAGATGACGTCGGCAAGGCACTTGTCGAACGGCGAGGCCGAATCGCCAGCGGCGAACTCGACCTCCGCGTCCAAAAACTTCAGACGCTTCACTGCCTTGGGCACCGCGCCTGACCTGAGCACCTTGTAGACACCGAAAACAGCCAGGGTTGCCCATGCCGCGAACTCGAGCAGTCGCATCACGTCACGGCTTTCGATTGCGGCCACGATGTCAAGGGGCCACAGCGAAACCGTGAAAAGGGCGAAGCACACCAGGGCGGCAGATGCCGCGACATCGACGAGGCGCCTTCTGTCCCCGATCTTCTTGAACCTGCTTTTAGGCGAGCAAGTCAAATCGACCCTGTGGACCATCTGGTTGATTATCTCGGCTTCCACGCTCGACGACGACATAGTTTTGCCGTTGTCGTCGAAACCCTTGAACTGGGCGAGGGACACCGTCACCCAGGCATCGTCCAAACGCTCTTCCCTTATTCGCGCGATGACGGAGCTCTTGCCTGCGCCATAGGGACCGGAAACCGCGATGTTCAGTATCTTCGGATCGGAGAAAACCGTCCGCATCGCCCTGCCGTACTTCGCGAACTCGTCGTCCTTCAACGGCTCTGGATGGAGGGGGATAAGCTTCGCATCTTCGTAGGAATCGTGGGCTTGCGTTTCTTTCTTCAAATAGCCGCGCCATTCCCCCACAGCCGCGCGAAGGCCCTCGAAAGCCGCCCGAGGGCGAGCGGGTCGCGCCTCATTCGCCGCCTCCTGGGGTCAGCAGCCTCTCGACCAGCAAGTGGGCGTCGGTCATGCCGGGCGCCGGCAGGGCCGCCTTGCAGCCGGCGCGCTTCGCCTTCGCGTTGGCGACGGCCTTCGTCACCTGCTTGGTGGAAAACTGCGTCGGCGAGACGCGCTTGGCGTAGCGCGGCCAGTGCTTCTTCAGCACCGCATCGACCTTCTCGGGCGTCGTGCAGCCGTTGCACTTCTCGAAGTGCATCACCAGGAACAGCTCGAACTTCAGGTTGCTCACGGCCAGGTGGTGGCGGGCGTCGGACGCCTCCCAGGCCAAAAGCTCGGCGAGCTCCGCCTCGCTCCACTCGTCGACGTCGACCACCAGCCACGCCTCGTCGCCGGCTCGGAAGTCATTCTCGCGCAGCGCCTTTTCAAACCTCTTCAGCACGGCCGCCGGGTTGTGCCTGTTGGGGTGCGTGTTCTTCGGGAACCTCACCGAAACGGGCGCGCCCCTGAACGCGGCCATACCTAGGTAGTCGCGCTCGGTGGTGCCCTCGGCGCTCACCCAGCACACGTCGCGGTACTCGCGCACCGACGTCCTGCGCGCGGCGAGCCCGCCCTTTTTCCTAGCCACGGGCACCAGCCTCCCCGAGCATGGGGATGCCGCCGAAGCGCCCGTCGAGGTAGCTGCGCACGAGGTCCTTGTCGAAACGGATGCCCTTGAACTCGGCCAGACCCACCAGCTCCGAGCAGCCGTCGGTGCCGCGCTGGGCTATGTACATCTCGTCGCGGCGCATGACGGACTGGTCCATCAGCAGCAGGTCGTGCGTGGTGAACATGAGCTGCTTGCGCGTGTCGGGGCCGCAGCCGGCCAGGAAGTCGGACACCAGGCGCATGGTGAGCATCGTGTGCATGCAGCGGTCGAGCTCGTCGACCACGTACACCTTCGAGCCAGCGCCGCCGCCGGGCCCGGCGATGTCAAACAGCATGGGCAGAAGGCCCATGAGACGCTGCGTGCCGGAGGACTCCATGCCCAGCGAGAACACGTGCTCGAGGCCGTCGGGACCCACGTGCACGGTGCGCAGGCGCTGCACCTCGGGCTTGCCGCCCCTCGATCGCACGGTGAGCATCTCGAAGCCGTAGTCGCCCGCCTCGACGTCGAGAACGACGGCGACGACCTCGTCCTCTCCGAGCTCGGCTATGCGGCGGCGAAGCGACGCGTCCCTCGGCAGCGCCTCGGGACCCACGGGCTCGGCGACCAAGCGCGATATACCGGTGTCGAGCCGCGACAGGGCCTCACCCGCGAAATCCAGGAAGCCTTCCTGGGTGCCGGCGGCCGTGGCAAACGACCACGCCTGCGAGCCGACACCCACCAGCTCGAGCGTGTCCGCAAACCAGCCGTGGGCCTCCTCGAGCTCCGAGACGTTCTGGGCAACGGCGCTCTCCAGGAACAGCCTGTTGCCTCGCGTGCTCTGCGCCGCGTAGCCCACGTGGCCAGGGTCGGCGAAGAAGCCCTCGCCGAAGGAGTACTCATCGGGGCCGCCGCCCTCGGGGGCGCGGCGCTCGTACACGAGCAACTCCCCCTTCTCGCGCACCAGCTCGAGGGACTCGAACACGACGGCGTCGGGAATGGCCTCGACGTAGAGACGGTAGACGTTTGGGCCCGACAGGAATGTGGCGTCGAGCGACGTGGGCTCGACGCGGTCATCCAGGCGGAACGCCTCGACCGGCAGAACGCCGTCGGTACCCGCGTCGACCGTGGCCATGACCTTGAGCGCTGCCAGCGCCTTGAACAGCGCCGTCTTGCCCGACGCGTTGCCGCCGTAGACCGCGGCGAGCGGCAGGGCGTACTTGCTGCGCCAACCGGGCAGCTTAGCGAGCGTCTCCTTGTGCTGGCGCTCAAGCGATCCCAGCATGTTGAGCTCCGCCTCGTCCCTGTACGACATCCAGTTTGCGACCGTGAAATCGATCAGCATACCCTTCTCCTTTCATCGGACGTGATTTTATCACATTCGACGTAGCCATGCATCCCGCACCTCCCTCGAACCAGCATGAGACACCCGCCCCGTCATCTCCATCTCGCCCCTCGCCTTCCGCGAACGCAGCGCAACCCAAATCCGCGCACGCATGCCCCACTGCCGACCTGTGTTTGGTAGCGTGTATTCGTTAACTTAATAAGGGGCCATTCTTCGGTTTAAAAATGGACCACCCTCTCCGGCGTATGCTGTATGCCGGAGGTGATTGGAAATGGTCAATTTGACGAATAGGATGAGAATCGCCACGATGTACTTGCCGGGCAAGTCGAACCGGGAAATCGCCGGCGATCTCGGGCTCAACCGCAAGACAGTCGGCTGAATCTGAATCTGCCCAAACTGAAGGGCATGCGCTTCGCCACCGCGGTCATCGAGCGCTACAAGAGGCGCGAGACCAGCATAGAGGAGGCCATCATCGAGGTGCACCTGGCCGGCGTATCCACGCGCCGCATCGAGAACGTCAGCAAGATCTTGTGGGGCGCGGGCGTTTCCACCGGCATGGTCGCCTCGATCGCCGAGGTCTTCCCATGGACACGCTTCGAAATCAGGATACCGTGCGACAACGATGGCTTCATCCTGCTGAGATGTCCGCACTGCGACGAGCTGTTCAAGCTCACCGCCGAGAATATCGAGTCCGACGAAACCCTGGATATTTATTGCCCTTCCTGCGGCCTGTGCGCCAACAACTTCCTCACGCAAAACGTCATCGACCTTGCTCTCGCGAAAACAAGCAACTACGCTATGTACGTGATTGCCCAACAGCTCCAAGCCTTTGCAAAAAAACAGCAACGGTCTCGTTCGATTCGAGTTCAAAGCCAATCACGAAAGGGAGCCGGAGCCACCAATCAGGGCGGCGATTGAAGCCCTGCAGATCTCAACCTGCCATGATTGCGGGCAAGAAGCCAAGGTCTCACCGACCATCGCCATGTCGGCATACACGTGCCTGACCCGTATCATCTTTTTGGACATGCATGCTAGAGGCACAATCCTTTAGAATGTGCTCATCGATATAGGCAAGGCATGCAATGCCGCCGTGTCGTTTCGAGAAGACTCGTTCCCATAACGATGCCACCCTAGCGTGCGCGAATCGAAGCTTCCGAAGGCGAAGACGCGCGGCGGCCAAGAGCTATTCCGTGGGCTGTGTGCATGGAATAGCTCTGCTTTGCTGCGGAAACTACCCCGTATATGATTTAAGGGTTGCAGAGAGAGCTCAATACGCTCTCTCTTCCGAGGATGGTGTCGTTTGCACCTACGTTCGATATAAGTGAACGATGGAGGTCGTTGGAGCGATCAATTAGCCCTTTGGCCGTTCTTAAGTTGTCGATCTCTTGCGATTGAAGATGCCTGTCGTCAGGATTTCGCATCCAGTCGTCGAGAAAAGCAAACAGACGGGACAGGAACCCCACCCAGACATCAGCTAGCTGCACCAACGGCTCACTTTTGGAATCGACAAAAATGTAGTTGTTCAGAGGCTTGGCAAGCTCCATGGAAACATAGGATTCTTCATCGAAAATATGAGTCGCATTCGGGAGCACTGCGCATGCCGTAGTGTAGTGAGAAGAGAAGTCGTCAACGAGCGAATCGTCCTTATTGCCTTCAAGAAAAGCCAGGGATTCTTCTTTGGATGCGGCCTTCACCATTTGCCTCAGAGTCTCCAGAAAGAAGCCCTCCATCTCCTCAGGCGGCCGTTCCGTCGACTGGCGGAGCGAGATGACCCATTGGATAAATTCGCAGAAAGAACGAACTTTGCTTCGGCTGACGTTCGGATACCCAAAGCCGGAAAGCTCATTCAGGAAAGTGATCGGATCTTGAAGAGCGCAGAGGTATAGCTCGTTTTTCAGCTCCCGCTCAAATACCACGGTGTCTCTATGGATGGGCATTGCGATGAGGGAATCGACTATGTCAACGATGGAATAGTACAGGTTATCCTGAGCGTGGTAGTGCACGGCCACCCCGCCTCTGTCGATGAGGCTCAAAAAGTCCGTTGTCTCTCGCCGCCTAAGAACCTTCCGAAAATCTTTGCTGCCCCCTAGAACCGATTTGCATTTTATCTCGCCGTTCGGAGCCGGAAGCTTCTTGTAGCCCTCCAGAAGTTCGGGAAGCGCCGCATCGTCCGTCACGACGATGCCGCCGAGTATAAAATCTCTCTCAAAGGCACGGGCATCCCTTACCCTACCGTCACTATAAGAGACAGAACGCCAGTTTCCCGTCTCGTCGTAATAGAGGCGCCAAGGCTCTTGGCAAATATCGAAGCCGTGAAACGCCACGACCATCTCTCCGAAATCCGTGGGCGAATCGCTAGCTACACCGCTATTGACATCAGACATGTGTCGCCTCCTTGTAATTTGCAATTAAAGAATGGATCTTGTGATGTCAGTATGCCAAACGCCAGCGATTCGCTAAAGACAGGAAGCTGCCGGTCGGACATTCCGAGCAAAATCAGGACCACCCGCGTAGCAGGTGGTTTGTTCTTAGGGTATAACCCATGCAAGGCCGACGCGCACCCAAAAACGCCGGCCTTCACGCCATCCAGGCCTTATTGCTCTTGACCCGTGGCGAACCGGTCGAACCGGCGGGGGGGGTAAGGAAATGTGGACGTCTCTTTATACCTACCCGCGAACACAATCATCGATGATGCACTCCACCTCGGGAAACACGCCCGGCTTAATCTGGTGCGCTGCCCCTATTCTCCCCATAACGACCTGCTGTTCGTCCAACTGCCCCAACAGCATGTGCTCCATCCCCTGAATAACGCCGCGTCCTAGCTTGTTCGGCACTCAGGTTTCTCCGCTTTGGTCGATGGCGACGCCCGTAACAACTTTGTTGTCCCTTGCCCCGCGGTACTTCACCTTTTCCCGTTTAAGCCTGTGCCCATATGCCCGCATGGTTTTCGCCATCAGCTCGACAAGAGAATGCGGGTCAGATATCGGGCTCCGGCTCGATATGGTCAAATCATCAACGTAAAGCAAGAACTGGCAGCCGTAGAAATCAGCATGTCGCTTGAGCTCGTCAAACATGTGCCTGTATGAGAAATACGCCAGAACTTCATCGATTGCTTCTTTTGAGTACGCCATTTCGATTCCTCCTCGAGAGATTTTCTCCAGGATTTGGGGCGCGCCCCCAAGGCCTATTCGACTTGGAAGCAAGGCGACGCAGAATGATCCAAAAATAAAAGCCCCTCCCCTTTGTTCGGATTTCGACGATTGTTGCAGTTTTTCGAACACTGCACCATTAATGTTCGAAATCTGTGATAGATTGGTAAAAATCGAACAAAGGATTTCACCAACAATGGCACTTAGCTACAACCAATTCAAAACCATGTGCGCCCTTTCGGAAGCGCCCGGCGCCACACAAAGGGAGCTGTCCGAAAAATCCCAGCTTGGGCTTGCAACCGTCAATGCCACGCTGAAAGAATGCGTTGCCGCCGGCTTCATAGACAACAAGCGCCTCACCGCAAAAGGCATGGCAGAACTTAAGCCCTACGAAGTCGACAACGCAGTCATCATGGCCGCAGGTCTTTCCAGCCGCTTCGCGTCTATCTCCCACGATCGCCCGAAAGGACTCCTTAAAGTTCGCGGCGAGGTGCTTGTCGAGCGCCAGATCAAGCAGCTTAAGGCTGCCGGCATCAACGACATCGTGGTGGTGGTTGGTTACAAGCAGGAATCGTTCTTTTACCTGGAAGACGAATTCGACGTGAAAATCGTGGTTAACCGTGCTTACGCCGAGCGCAACAACAATAGCTCGCTCATGCTGGTGCGCGAGATTCTTGGGAACACCTACATCTGTTCGTCGGACAACTATTTCGAGGAAAACCCGTTCGAGCGCCACGTGTGGAAGGCGTACTACTCCGCACAGCACTCAAAGGGCCACACCGATGAATGGTGCATGCAAACCAAGTCCCACGATCGCATCACCAAGGTTACCAAGGGTGGTCACGACGCCTGGTACATGATCGGCCACGCGTTCTTCGACCGGGCCTTCTCCAAGCGTTTCCGCGAAATCCTTGAAGAGGAGTACGATCTGCCGGAAACCCGAAGCAAGCTTTGGGAAGACCTGTTCGCCGATCATGTCAAAGAGCTGGATATGACCATCCGCCGCTACGACCCGCCCATCATCCACGAGTTCGATTCGCTTGACGAGCTGCGCGATTTCGATCCCCTGTTCCTTGAAAACCTGGACAGCGAGATCTTCGACAACATCGCGTCGGTGCTGGGCTGTAAAAAATCCGAAGTGCGCGACATCTATTCGCTGAAGCAGGGCCTTACCAACCTTAGCTGCCATTTCACCACCGACCAGGGCGAGTGGGTTTACCGCCACCCTGGCGTGGGCACCGAACTGCTTGTCAACCGCCAAGCGGAAAAGGCAGCATTGGAAACCGCTGCGAAACTCGAGCTTGACCACACGTTCGTCTTCGAGGACGCAAAACGCGGCTGGAAGATCTCCAAATTCGTCGCGAATTACAAACATCTTGATGGCCACAACGAGGCGCAGCTGAAAACCGCGATGGAAATGGCCAGGAAGCTCCATGAGTGCGGCGCAACGGTGGACCGCTCCTTCAGCTTCTACGAAGAAGCGGCTTTGTTCGAGAAGAAGATCCTTGAACGAGAGCCCATTTGCGCAAGCGACTGGAGCGCCATGAAGGCCCAGGCATCGAAACTGAACGACCTGCTTGTGGCCGACGGCGAGCAACCCGTCCTATGTCACAACGACCTCTTCGGCCTGAATTTCCTGATTGACCAACAGGGCGACATCAACCTTATCGACTGGGAATACGCCGGCATGAGCGACTACGCGAACGACTTCGGAACCTTCAGCGTATGCGAGCAACTGAGCGAGGAGGAAATGCGCCAAGGCCTTACCTTCTACTTCGGCCGCACCCCCACCGAAGAGGAATGGCGCCACAACCTGGGGCACGTGGGCATGGCCGGATGGTGCTGGTATGCATGGTCCATGCTGAAAGAAATCGAAGGCGGGGACGTTGGCGAATGGGCCTACACCTACTACCGATACACAAAGACCTACCTGAAGAAAGCACTGGCCTTGTACGACGAGGCTTTAGAAGACTAAGCGGCATACCCCGAAACGAAGGAACATCATGCAACAAGATATAGCCAAGCTGAAAGCCCAGCACCACCGAAGGTTCATGAAGAAAGGCATCACATTCGCCGTGGCTTCCGGCATTTGCTACGGCCTGTACACGGCATTCCTCACGCTGGCGGAAACCCAGGGCGTATGGGGCGCGTGGTTCGCATCCAAGCCGTGGGGCGGCGCCCCTCTAAGTGCATTCACCGTCACGTTCGCCCTTGCCGCGCTTGCCGCTAGCCTGAACGACCTGTTCAGCGGTTTGTGGTCGCTGGTCGCATGCGCGAAGAACGGGCAGCTTGGCGACCTTTGGAAAACCGTCAAGACGAAACCCGGCCGCGTGATGATACTGTGCGCTGCCATTGGCGGCCCCTTCGCCACCATCGCTTACGTCGTGGCGCTTAACTCTGCCACCGCCGCCGGAAACCCCGGCGTGATCGTCCCCATTGCCGCGCTTAACTGCGCAATCGGCACCGTGCTTGGCCGCATCTTGTTCAAGCAGAAACTTGAAGCTCACAAGGTGCTCGGCGTGCTGGTTTGCCTTGTAGCCGCTGGAGTCATCGGCGGAACCAGCTTCGCGAACATGGGCCCCGAGGCGCTGTTCGGCTGCTTGTTCGCGTTCCTTGCCGCTTTCGGATGGGGCTTCGAGGGCTGCGTGGCCGGGTTCGGCACTATCCTTATCGACTACCGCATTGGCATTGGGATCAGGCAGATCACGGCCGGCGTGTTGGAATTCGCAATCGCCTTCCCCGTATTGGCGATCGTTGGCGACGGGTTCGGCGCGCTGCCCTCCATCCTTTCGGCCGCGATGACCGACCCAGCCATTTTGCTGTTCGCGGTTTCGGGCTTCTTCGCAATGCCGGCGTTCTCGTTCTGGTACAAGGGCAACTCCATGTGCGGAGCCGCGCTGGGCATGGCATGCAACGGCATGTACGCGTTCTGGGGGCCGTTCTTCATTTGGATCCTCATGGGCGTACTGAACGTGGGCGGGATGTCCGCGAACTACCCGCCGCTTTCGATTGAACAGTGGATCGGCGCCGTCATCATGGTGCTGGGCATCTTCTGCATTGCCATCAACCCTTTGGACGCATTCAAGAAGAAGGAGGCCGTCAATGAGTAGCGAGCTCTTGCCGCTTCACTACGCGATCATCAAGCATTTCGAAAACGGGGTTGCGGCCTGCGCCCATGATGTGGTTGCCGCACTGGAGCCCGCCTACTCGAACTACAAGCTTCTGTCCCTTCACGACGTTGAGGAGACGCTGGCAACGGCAAAGGAAAACGGGATCTTAGAGGAAACCGACTGCACCGTAAGCGACGATGGGAACCTGACGTTCTATTACCGCCTGAGCGATTTCGGGAAAGATATGGTCGGCAAGTATTTGGATTAGTCTCGGCCAACCCCAGCAATGACAGGAGGCCTGCTTCTCGGACTGAACTGCGCCCCAAATCTGCAGTGAACCCCTATAGTTGGGCAAAAAATGTTCCGCCTCTTCTACAGGGGTCTTCTGCGTTATGGGATTGATTTGCGGCTATAGGACGCTTCGATGGACATATGTGTCCTACAACCCTCTCTCTAGCAGTGCTTCAATAAATAGCGACGAAAACTGTCCATTCCAGGTGAATAAACTAGTCTTGCAGCGACTGATCGATATCCGAGCGATTAATCTCGGTTTCCAAGAAAGGTACCACCAACAAAACCCGCCCTTCACGCTAATCGTCGAATTCAATATCCACTTCGGCGGCGTTGTAGATGTCGATGCGACTCTCGATGTCTATTCTCGTGACTATCCACCCGCGAAGGGAGCACTGCTGAATGAAGTCGTCAATACGATTGACGCCGTTGATTTCCTTAAGTGTAACTACAACGCCGAAATTCATCCCACGACCAGCCTTCTCCGCATCGCTGCGCTCAGTAGTGCGTATCTTGATGCCCCACATGCCGGTGCTGTATGCCTTCCGTGCGCGGACGTTATCTTTTAGTATTTCTCCGATGTGCTTGACGTTATCCCACTTGCGATAAAACTTGCGCGCCTCTCCCTCATAGGTATACTCGCCGGGCTCGCCTTGCGGATTCTTATTGAGTGCCTGGATGCGGCCCTTGTCGTTGATACGCCCAAAATGGAGATCCATCTCTGTGGACGTGTAGTCGACGCCCTGACGGCGATCGCATTTCGGGAAATAGCACATGGTTGCACGTGCCACGTAGGGGTGTCCGCCTTTGCTGATGGGGACGGGAATGCCGTAGTGATAGGTCTCGTAGTCCTCCGAGGAGCCAGTGAGAACGAATTTGATTTCGTCGTTCGATGAGCCCAGAATATCTGAGATGCGCTGCGGGACACGGCCATAGCCCATGTATGGATCATCCTCGAAATCCCATCCGGCGGCGGAGTCGATGATAAGCGCCTTTGCGACTTCTCGCGGCAAGTTCATAACTTGCATGAGGTAGGCCATCTTTCGGGCAATCCAGGGAGCTGCATACGAGGTGCCGGGGCGCCATGACTCGCCTGTCGGGGTGCAGACGTGCATGCCCTTGCCAATCTCTCCGCCCACGCAGCAGACATCGGGCTTCTTAAAGAACTCGAGTATAGGGCCTCGACGCGAGTAGCTTGCGATGGTGCCGTCAAAGCCTGTGGCGTTCACGACAAGCGAGTTGATTGAGTCAGCCGGTGCGCCGATCTTCTCGGGGCTGTTCGCGTTTTGTTTGTTGGTTCCGGCAACCACGAAGACTATGTCATCGAACTCGGTTTGAAGTTCGTCGAGTATCGCAGCTTCCGGCGACACGAAGTTGCGTGATACGCCAACTGGTGAACCAAGGGAGAGGTTCCACACCTTGATATCCCTGTTCTCCCTGACGATGCCGCGAATGCTGCGCATGACGGCGAATGAGCTGAAGCGTCCGGCCTTAGCGACGCAGAAATGCCGCACCCGAAATCTACCACAGCCGTCATCGAGCGCGGGGTTGATGCGTGGGCCGTCAACAATGAGTGAGGTTACTGCGGTGCCGTGAAACCTGTCCTGAGGATCTACAGCCTCCTCTGGCAGAACGAAATCCGACTCTGGAACGTCGACCCATTCTGAGAAATAGACACGATTGTCGAAGGCGGTGTCTATGACGCCAATGATCGGCTCGTTGGTCGGTTCTGGTATGGTCATCACACCTTGGCCGTCAACCCGAAACACCTCTGGCTCGACCTCACTCAAGTCCTTGACGACCATGGAAACGAGGTAGGGATACTGGTCAACAAGCCGGGTATATTCATCCTTGCCCAGACGCACGGCGTTACCAAGAACGCGATCCGAGGTGACGGCGAACCCGAGATCGTGCATGAAGCCGATCACATCGTCCGCATAGCCCGTGTCGTAAAGCGTCACCACCGCAACGTCGTCGATAGCCTCTGGTTTGTCCTCCACGCCAAAACGATCGACGTAGCAGGCATCGCGCATGCACTGCGCAAACGCGGTCTTGGTGAGGTCCTTGATGGAGCGGCGCAGACCCGTCTTGTTGAAGTTCTTGAGCTTGTCGCGATCCATCGACCCGTCGTAGTCGCTTTCAAGAACCTCTGCGCAGCGTTCCAACAGTTCGATGGTACGATCGATAGTATTCACGTCGACGCAGTGCGTGATGACGTGCCTAGGGCTACGCTCCTCTCCCCCGAACTTCGCCCCCACCACGGATGATGCCGCAGACTTGGTGCCGCTGAGGAGCCTGTGAATCCGATTGCTCTTTGCAACGACAGTCTTATAGTAAACACTGATGAGCGGGTCGAACGGCACGCTTCGCTCCGACCAGTACCCCTCCATCACACGCAGGTCGTTGGCAAGCGATCGCAGCTTGTCCGATGTGACGACGCCGCCACTCGGCAACTCGACAGGTCCCGGCTGGGGCGCACGGTTGTGCTGGAACTGCCCCTTGAGTTGCAGCAGGTCATTCATCGTCGGCCCCCTTCAACTCGCGGGAGACCGTGCTGCGCGGCACGTTGGCAAGCGTGGAAATCTCGCGGATGGTGAACCCCTGCTCCCGCAGACCCGCTAGGTCCGAAAGCGAGCCATCGGGGCATGCCATGAAGTACAGACGTCTCATGTAGTCGAACTCGTCACCGGGGTTGCTGAACGCGACGGCAGACCTGAGCATGTTCTGCAAGTCCCCCGGATAGGGCAGCTCTGGCATCAAGATCATGACCTTGCGAAACAGACGCATGTTTCTCCCTGCGTACTTGAAGCGCGTGAGCAAGTTATCCATGAGCACGTCCGCGATCTCGAGCAGATCGTCCTTCGAGTAGCGCCCGAAGTCGATGCTCGTATCGAAGCGCCGAGTAAGTGCTTTGTCGAGTGAGCTGTAGAGGTTGGTCGTCGCAATGAGCACTACCTGGTCGCCCATGGCATCAAGTTCTTTGAGCAACGTGGACGTAGCCCGACCCATCTCCCTCACATCATGTTGGCTGATGCGGTCGAGCGCGAGCGCGTCTATCTCGTCGAAAAGGACGATTGCCCTCTCGGGGTGGACAAACGAATTGATGTCCATGAAGAGGCTGCGGATGTTCTTTGCTGTCTGGCCAAGCTTGCTGTCGATTATGGTGTTGAAGTCGACGGCATAGACGTCACGTCTGACGATGCGGCCGATCTGCTTCGCGGTCTCAGTCTTGCCCGTGCCGGGAGGTCCCTGGAACAGGAACTTGTTTACTCCAGCATTATGGCCGATGGCGTTAATGATGCCAGTTATGTCGTTGGATATGCACTCCGGGAGAGGCAGCGAGTTGGTTGAAAGGTCGAGCTTGCGGAAAAACTCGGAACTGCCATCGCTTGACTGGGGGACGAACGCGTTTGCGTCCGACATAAGTGCCATGATGTACTCCGCCAGCTGGTAGTCGCCAGCCGCGTCGAAATCGCGGGCGATGCCGTACGCCTCGTTGCGGAACGCCGCGTTGTTGTTCTCGGTGTGGTAGCGAATCAGGTTGATGACGCTGCGCTTCTTCATAGGTATCCCATCCTCCTTTACTCTAGAGGACATTATAGGACAAGTAGAAAGAATTTAGGACGAGGTTTACAGAATAACAGCTGAAGGTGTAGGATGCCCACGAACGGTCAGACACTCAAAGCGCTCGTTTGGAGGTGATGCGATAAAGATGCGAGTTAATCCGGCAAGAGCCCGAGTGGGCGAAGTCGGAAGCCTACGACTGCGGAAAGGAGGATATGGCGATGAAGACCACGGTTACCGTACGCATTCCGCGCTACAAGGTCACGCGAACCGGTCGCGTCGTTAAGACCGGCACGACAACCCGTCACGTCCACATCAGGAAGAAGTAGGGTCCCAACTTGCGATTGAGGCCCTACTAATGAGCGGAGCGGAGATGTAGTTTTGCGGCTCGCCTTCGCTTCGTGCAACTGCAAACTTTAGCGCAGCCAGCTTCTATTGGCAATTCTGTAGGGCAGTCGCAAGCTCGCATTTGGCTGCGCAGCGAGCATAGGAGGTAGTAACATTGCTTGAGATTACCGACGCGTCCGAAGCCGCACTCGCCCATCTTATGGTCAACCGAGATGACTTGCCATGCATCACCGAGGACGAGGTGCATGTGAAAGCCCTCCTCGATCTCCGCGATGCAGGAATGGTCAAGGGCGAGACCGACTGGGGACACCAGATGTTTATCGCTATGTCCATCCTGCCCGCCGGTATAGAACACTATCAACGCGCACGCCGTTTCCGGAGGCGCTTCGTATCCCTTACCGAAACAGCTGATGAGCTTGTATGCATGACATATGCCGCAGTGGTGTCTCATCGACGCAAGGGCCAAGACTCCTGCGTAGAAATCGCGGACGGGCGCGTATCCGATTACCAGGAACTGGCACGAACCGGGCTCCTCTCCATTCAGTGGGCTGACAACGCGCCATGGACCGTTGAGACAACAGAGAAGGGCCTCTCCTACGTGAGGGGCGACTTCATGGACGAGGAGAACGAGATGAGCATCAATATAAACAACAACCCAACCTTCAACAACACTAATATTGGCAGCGTGGCCAACGCGACTGCCAAGACTGAGCCCATCAACATCGAAATGGCAGTCGAGGCGATTCGTGCGAGTGACGCTGACGACGATGTGAAGCAGAGTGCCGAAGCCGCTGTTATTGGTATGGATGAGGCGACAAAGGAGAGCAATGTAGAGAAGTTCGCGGATGCCTTGGAGAACATCGCCTCTATCGTGAAGAGCACGACTACTCTTGGTACAACCTTGCTCCCTCTCGCTGGTAATCTCATTTCCAAGCTCTTCTCATAAACGCTAGCCTATATTGACTTCATGACGGCCTCTTAGCCCAGAGGCAGGTTAAGAGGCCAAACTGTTTTGGCCCTTCGCCGTTTCTAGTGGGTAGCACAGACCTCCAGCTGCGGGAGGGTCAGCTTCCCGCAGCTGGAGGTATATCAAGGTCTCGAAGTACTCCGGGTTCCTGAAGCCGCGCGCCAGCCTCTTGGCTAACTAGATCATCGAGTTCATCCCCTCGAGCACGGCGCTGGTGAGCCTGTGGTCGAAGCAGCTCAGGACCCCGTCGCGATTCCTGCGCAGCATCTTGGCGACCTCCTTCATCTAGGGCACGTTGGAGTGCATGATCCGGCTGCACAGCGCGTCCAGCTCGACCTCCGCCCCCGCGCGTCTCGCACTCGTAGACCGCCTGCAGCGCCTCGCGCATCTGGCACGCCCTGTTAACGTCAATCTATTTCCACCGCAGTCCCGTTTCACTAACGTATTTTCACCGATTCTGATCACGACTCGACGGCCCGTCCCTCGGCAGGTCCTTCAGCCTGTAGGACCTGCCAGTTATCTTGACCAGGCGGCAGTGGTGGCACACCCTGTCCGCGATCGCGCTCGCCGCCACGTCGCCCCCGAACACCCTGCCCCAGCCGCTGATCCCCATGTTGGCGATGATGATCGTCAAGCGCTACTCGTAGCGCGTCGATATCAGCTGGAGCGGCAGGTCCGCGCCCGCGCTATCGATAAATCTACCCCGATCCCATCGACAGCTTTTACGCCGCCTTCGAGCGACTGTTTTCCTTGGGCCAATTGGCCTCTTCGAACTCAGCGGGGCTGAGGTAGCCCAGCGCCGTGCAAATCGCACGCGACTCAGGCCGCGTTACGAAGAAGACGCTCATGGAGCGGGCGGGGGTCGGGAAGACGAAGGCGACCGAAACCCTGAAGCGCCTTGCCGAAATTGGGCTTCTCGAATGGGTCGGATCAAGCCCACACGACCCAAAACAGTACTACCGCACAGCCAGCAAGAAATAGGGGGCTGCCCGCTACTGCCCGCTACTGCCCGCGGCAGTAAGGACTCAAGAACGGCTTTCTCCGTACGGGACATTCGTTGCGATGCGCAAGCCTGTCGTGTCCGGATGTCGGCAGATACCAAAACCCTCAGGTTTTAGGAGCAGGATTGCGAAGGCGATTCCGCCTTTTCCATGATCGCCAGCCAATCCGAAACAGAACACAAGTTTGCGTGCCTCAGGTTGCGACAAGAGAAGTAGCACACGAGGTTACATCAAGAGATCACGGCGCGAAGGCAAAGGGCGAGCCTGCCGTGGTGCACGATCCTGTCCACCAGCGTCGATGCCAGCTTGTCGTCCGCCAGAACCGTGCCCCACTTCCCGAACTCGATGTTGGTCGTCAGCACCATCGACTGGCGCTCGTGGCAGTTCGACTTTACCTAGAACAGCAACCTGCCCCCGTCCGAGTCCGGCGGGATGTAGCCGAACTCATCCAGGATCACCGCGTCGACTTTTACCGCAGCAAGCACCGGTTAGTGGATGCACTTACGGCCGCAGAGCAGTGATAGGGAAAACGTAGACGTCATGGGCGGCATCGTAGCGACAGAAGGGAGACATCGCGGTGACGACTGCGCAGAACTCGGGCTTAGGATTGTGGGCCGCCGGGTTGGAGGCGACCTTCTTGCGCAGACGCTCGATGTTCCCAATACCGTCTGGCACCTTAGCCTCGCCGAGCTTGATCTCCAGCGCCGCCCAGCGGCCGTCGCGAAGTTCGATGACGACATCGACCTCAAGCCCATCCGAATCGCCGTAGTAGCGAAGCGAACCTGGATGGGCGCCCGGCAGGCACGCGGTATAGACCCGCAGATCATGGACGCACAACGACTCGAAGAGAAGGCCGAAGGTCTGCCCGTCGGAGAGCAATCTCTCCGGCCCCATGCCAAGCGCGGCGGCTGGGATGGACGGATCGACGAAGTAGCGTTTGGGCTTGGTGCGCAGGCGCGACTTGGCCCTAACGGGGGCGTCCCAGCCGTGCAGTGCCTCGATGACATACATATCCTCGAGCATATTCAAATAGAAGGTGACAGTGGACGCCGCCGGCGCCCCAGCCTCATCTCCTAGCGAGGCGTCCTGAGCGATAGTCTGTAGGGTGGCCGCCGTGGCGACGTTGCGCGCAAGCGAACCCGCAATACGCCGCGCCATGTTGGGCGTTCCGCCCTTCTTGGGAACGCTGACCTCGAACATGGCGTCGAGGTACTGATCGACAACCTCTGCGGCCGTCTGGGCATCCGCCCCGACAAGGGCAGGCCAACCGCCGCAGCATATGGCATCGGCCAAAGGCGCCAGCGACGTCTCACATGCCGACGGAGCGAACGAGCCCTCGAACAGCCCAGACAACGAAACCGAACCCGTGGACAGACCGCGCTCCCACAGCGTCATGGTACTCATGTCCACGCGGGCGATGCGCCCGGCCCCGCTGTGGGTAACGGTATCCTTGGCCGGGGTGGAAGAGCCCGTCAGAATGAACATACCGCGTTCGCCGCCGGCCGCGTCGACCGCGCGGCGCGTGGCGTCCCAGGTGGAGGGGACCTCTTGCCACTCATCGACGACGTGAGGGCGCACGCCCTGCAGCGCCAGTGCGGGGTCGGCTTCGGCCAGTGCCCTGACATTTGGGTCGTCCAGATGCACGACACTCTCACCGAACGCCAGCGCCGCCCAAGACTTGCCGCACCACTTGGTACCGCGGATCTCGACTGCGCCGAAGGTAGAGAGCAACCTCTGCAGGCGCTCGTCAACAAGGCGCTGGCGATACGCTTGGGGCTTTTCAGTTCCATATACGACCATAGCCTAACCCCTTATCTGAAGTGGGCATACTTTATTTTCGAGGAATATCATACTCGATTTTCGAGGATATTCACACTTCATTTTCGAGATGAATATCCTAATGCCCTAAGCGAAAGGCCCTAGATGCGACGAAGGCCCTGTTCTTGGATATCCAAGAACAGGGGTTTCTTGTGGGCCTTGACGCAGATGAGGATATGACGTATCGCCAGGACGAATCGCCGTATTCGCTACAGAGCGATCTTGAACGTCTGGGCAATCGGAGCCTTAGGAGACTCAAGACCGGCAGCATATACCTCGGTTGCAGCGGTCGGGTCTTGACCGGCATCAACCGCGGCCATCAGGTTCTTCCAATTCTGGGGATCAAGGGTAACCAGGAACAGCTGCGACTCTTCGTCAATGTCGCCGTCAAAGGGGCCGCTAGTGCCGTACACCGTGATCTCGCTAGCATCCTTGGCAAGAGCCTGGGCCCATGCAACCTGGGTGTCCACAGGGATGTTGGTGGTGATAGAACTCTGAAGCGCTGAAAGAACGCCGCCAACCTTAGAGGGGTCGGCGTAGGCAGCCTGCATCAGGCTTACCATCATGCGGCGGTTGACCACCTGGCGCATGGAATCTTGGTCAAGGTCGTACTCGGCGTAACCGGTGCGGGCGCGGGAGAGGGCCATTGCACGCCACGGGGTAAGGGTCTGCTGACCGGCCTCGAATTCCTCATCGGGGAAATCTTTGGTATAGAAGTTGTAGGAAAGTGCATACGGCAGGTCAACGTCAACGCCGCCGAAGTTCTCGACGATCTTCTGGAGGCCGTCGAAGCCGACAACCACGTAATCGGTAACGTCAACGCCAGTAAGCTGAGAAACGGCCTTGCATTGGGCTTCGGCGCCATGGTCGCGATATACGAAGTTCAACTTCATGATGTTGCCGTCAGCGTCAACGTACTTGGTGTCACGCGGAACCGAAACCAGGGTGACCTGATGTTTGTCGAAATCAAGGCGCATCAGCATCATAAGGTCGGCGCGACCGGGCTTGTAATCCTCCCAGGTGTCGTCGCCGATGACCAAAACGTAATGAGGGTTCGTGTCAACAGCAGCCTGCTTCGGCTCGGAAACACTACTGAACGAAGAAGACGCTGCGCTCGAAGATCCCGAAGACGAGGGCGAGCACCCCACTGCGGCAAAAACGAACAGCATGCATGCCACCGCAGCGGCAATCAGCTTCATGATCTTTTTCATCTAGCACCTTTCTTTCTTAAGCAAAGACGAGCAAACGCCGCGCGACGAAAGCCGAGCGGCGTTGATGCAGCATCTTACTTGATACCCAACTGATTATGTTATTCTAACGTGCCATTCGGTATCATACAAATGATCAACTATCAAGCGCATCGATAGTAATTTGCTCGTTGATTCATGGCGTGCGTACGGGCGATAGCGCAGTCGGCATCTGTCGGAGCCGAGTCCCCCGCGGGACCCGAAAAACAGATATCCGAAATAGGAACGAAACAGCCATCGAAAATCATCAGCAAACGCTCAACCTGGGAAAGCGGAACAAGGAGACTGCTCCAATAAAGAGGTGAATCGCATGTGATGGTAATCGTTCTTGAACGGCACTGCTGAACATACACCTGGCATTTAAACCTCACGCAATCATCGTTGGTCGCTTCACAGTCATGAAAACTCATGTCGAACACAACCTCAGCCGGACCAGCAAGAGCCCGATCGCAAATTGAAAGCCGAATACGTCTAGGAATGAAAAAGACATGGTCGTCAGCCATCGGTATGATTTTCAGCGACCAAGCATAAAAACGTACCGAGGAAGGCATCGCAACCATATCCGCCAACATAGTATCAATCGACGAGGAGTCGTTGAAGTCAGACCTTCGCGAGCTCGTGAGGAAAACCGTGCAGGAGACGCTCAACGCCCTGCTAGACGAGGAAGCCGACGAGATGGTCGGGGCGGAGCGCTACGAGAGGACGGTCGCCCGCGAGGCGTACCGGTCCGACCATTACAAGAGGAAGCTGGTCACCACGAGCGGCGAGATCGTGCTCGACGTCCCCAAGCTTCGCGGCGCCACCTTCCAGACCGCCGTCATAGAGCGCTACCGCAGACGGGAGACGAGCGTCGAGGAGGCAATCATATAGGTGTACCTGGCGGGCGTTTCCACGCGCCGCATCGAGGACGTCTCCGAGATCGTGTGGGGCACGGGCGTCTCGGCCGGAACCGTGTCGAACCTCAACGAGAAGACGTTCGAAAGCGTGGATGCCTGGCGAACCAGGCCGCTTTCCGGCGGCTACCCGTACCCGTTCGTCGACGGCATATACCTGAAACGAAGCTGGGGCAGGTCCTACGAGAACGTCGCGGTGATGGTCGCCATCGGCGTGAACTCGGAGGGCCGCCGCGAGATCGTGGGCTGCGCCGAGGGGTTCACCGAGTCCAAGGAATCCTGGAAGGAGTTCCTGCTGTGGCTGCGCGGGCTGTCGGGCGTGAGGCTCGTCACCGGCGATAAGTCGCTGGGGATGCTCGGAGCGCTCGAGGAGGTCTTCCCCGAGGCGAGATACCAGCGGTGCACCGTCCGCTTCTACCGCAACGTGTTCGGCAAGGTGTCGAGGCGGAAGAGGACGAGGGTCGCCAAGGTGCTCAAGGCCGTCCATGCGCAGGAATCGCGCGAGGCGTCGGAAGCGAAGGCGTCCGAGATGGCCGACTCGCTCGAGTCGATGAAGCTGTTCGAGACAGCCAAGGTCGTGCGCGAGGGCTGCGCCGAGACGCTCGCCTGCACCGACTTCCCCATGCAGCATTGGACCAGGATCAGGACGAACAACGCCATCGAGCGGCTGAACAGGGAGATCCGCCGCGAACCCGCGTCGTCGGCACGTTCCCCGACGGGGAATCCGCGCTGATGCTGGTGACCGCAAGGCTGAAATACATAGTCGAAAACGAGTGGGGCCGTAGGCGTTACCTAGACGTATCGCTGCTCGAAGAGAAGGAGGGCAGAATGTAGGCCGATAACGCCGATGGCCCCGCCTAGACATCGGCAAATTTGCGAAAGACCCTTGACGGTACCTGGCCGCCCGCCTGAAGTACGTCACCGACAGCGAATGGGACTCCCGCCGATACCTGGACGTGTCGCTTCTCAAGGAGCAGTCATGCTGACGGCTGGCTGAATTTGCGCAAAACCATTAACTGTACCCATGCCCCTTCGCTGCGCATCGTCCATCGCCGCACCTCCAAATCGATTGATCTCGCGAACAATCCTGAGACAATGGGACAAGGTTGTTAAGATGCGCTAGTTTTGACGCTCACCAAGATGCTGCGATGCGTTCCCGACTGCAGGATACGGCTCCGTTCCGGTTGCCGCAAAACCTGCTGGCAACATTCTTACTATCGCTGTGATGGTTTTCGAAGCCGATGAACTCCTACCCTCGCAGGAGTCGAAGAATGAGTGGGTCTGGTCTTGACTCTTGATGAGAAGGTCTTGCCCGCTCAAATGGTGGTAGCAGGAGAAATGCCCCTGGCAACGGCGGTGCTGAACAGGCCGAGCTCACAGGCGATCTGCGAACAACCACCCCATGTAACGCTGCTACGAGATTCCCTCCTTGTCGACAGAAGCCAGCATACTGCCTTCAACCCAGCCGGTGTTCTTGGCGTCCATATGGATGAAGATGTTATTCCGCTCATCATCGAGCATCCGCAGCAAGCCTCGAAGGGCCTCGTCGTCCTTATGCGCCATAACGAGGAAGACGTGCTTGTCCTCAATTGCGTCGGGTTGTGTCGCCATTGGCTTCTAATCTTCCATTTGTCTACCACTTATGTAGCTCGCCTCAGCCCTGAACACTAGAAAGCTAGAAGGTCCTCTCGTAAAGGCACTCCAAACTCACCTGAGTTCGTTCTCGCCGAGCATTTTAACCGTCTCCCTAGCGGCTCGGATAAGCCCGTAATGCGCTTCAAACCCGAGCGCCGCTAACTTGCTGCAATCGAGCGCCGAGCACGTCATCGGGTTGTATCCGGCAGCTTCCTGCTCGGTCGGATAGTCGCGAACAATCTTGACGCCGCCCGCATCGGCAATCGCCTCAGCGAGATCGCGAATCGTGCAAGTGAACCCTGGAACCCCCACGTTGTAAGCCTCCCCCGCCTTGCCGTTAAGGCAGATGGCCAGCAGTGCGCCAGCGCAGTCAGTCGAGTACACGTAGGAACGCAGCTGGGAGCCGGGACTCTTCATAACAACGTCCCTACCGGAGGCAACCTCTCGAGCAAACTGCGCGTGAGCGCGGGAGTCGGACGCGGTGCAAGTGGCACCCCACACATGGCCCGGTCGTGCAATGACGGATTCGACACCGTACTCGAAAAAATACGAGGCGCAAAGCGTCTCGCACGCGCGCTTGGACGCCGGGTAGCAGGAGCGCGAAGAAAGCGAGTCGATCGAATATTGCTCGCCCTCGACATAGGGAGTCATCCCGTCACGGGGACCGTAAACCTCGCTGGAGGACACATAGACCACACGCTTTGAACCGCAGTCTCTCGCATAGGAAAGTATAGAATCAGTCCCTTTCACATTACCGACGAGAGTCTCCACCGGCTGCTCCGCATACGCTTTAGGATGTGCATTACTTGCGCAGTGGAAGATGTAATCGGCCTTGAAACCGAAGCCGACGGGCTTGTTGTTATCATGCGCGGCAAATCGCCAGGCGGCGTCACCCCAGAAGGCAAAACGTGAGCGCAGTCTCCCTTCGCTCCTTCCGGCCAGGACGACTTCACAACCAAGACCCAACTCCCGGTTAGCCTGCAGCAGCACGTCCGCCAGAGCCGAGCCCACCAAGCCAGAGGCGCCGGTAATCAGCACCGTCTTGTCGATAAGCCCCTTCAGGTTCTTCTCAGCTGCCGCACATTCACGCAGTCCGGCAACATAGCCTTCCGTGTACCTCATCTGCACCTTTCCTGCTCTACGAGAGCCCTGAAGATTTGCAGGTCACTTGGGGTCGTTATCTTAAAGTTCATCTCGTCGCCGGGCGTAAGGTGCACGGTCATACCATAGCGCACCATCAGCTCGGGAAGTGCAGCCGAGTCAATCCCATCTGCATGTGCCCTTGCATGCAGGGCCAGAAGGCCGCTCAGTTTCATCACGTGCGGGGTCTGGGTCCTAGCCAGGCTCTCGCGCCGGATGGTCTCGTGCGAGGCCTCCTCATCGCCCGCGTCCCTCCTGGCGATGACCTCCGTGCAGGGAATCGCCGTCACAGCAGACCCCTCACGCTGCGCTACGGCGAGCGCATTCGAAATAATGTCCTGTGAAACAAGAGCGCGGTTTCCGTCATGAATGAGCACGAAGTCGTTGACGGTAGCCGATTCCCGCACCTTCTCCAAGGCATTTGCTATCGACTCCTGGTTCGTGCAACCGCCCGTCACGATACCCGCAAGCTTGTCGATGCCGTATGCCTTAGCGTAGGCCTCAACCACCTGTTCCCACCCTGCAAGGCATGACACCACAATCCCTGTGACGCTGGGATGGCGCTCGAAAGCCTGCATCGTGTAGGCAATGACTGGCTTGTCGTCCACATGGATGAATTGCTTAGGGATGTCGGAGCCGACGCGCGACCCGACGCCCCCTGCTGTGAGGATAACCCAGACGCTCATGCCGCCCTCCTCTCAGTGAAGGAGAGTTCTGCGACTTCGATTAGGGGGCTCTCCTCTAGGTTGTACACGCCGTTGCGGATGGACTCCTGTCCCAAGCGCGAGCCGATGCTGCCCGCTACGATGATTGCGCATGCGTTCATTAATGGTTCCCTTCCTCACTAGACGTCTGCCATACCTTCATCCCATGGGTGACGCGCTGATCCTCGGGCGGCAGCTGCATGTAGTCGCCATAGAGCCCCTGCAGGTAGGCGTCCCAGTGCGGGCATGCCTTGAATGTACGGCCCTCGAATTCCATATCAACGAGACTGTCGAAGTCTTCGATGGGGAACCCGGGCTTGTCGGGCCTGAACGGGTCCCAGACTACATTCCCGGCGAAAGCCGTAGACCCGAAAGCCGTCTCCTTGGCACGCGTGATAATCTTTTGGTACTCCTTATCCGCCGAACAAAGACGCTTTACAATCGGGAACGTAATGCGTTTAGCTGTGGCCTTCACCTTGGTGTCAGAAATGGCTACCGCTTGGTCGAGGTTGAGGTATGTGGCGTTGGCGCGCCTTGCGTTTCCCGCCTGCCGCTTCATCAATCGCGCAAAGCCTCTTTGCGTACTTGGGATGGCGTCCGCGGGAAATATATCAACCCAAAGGTACTCTTCTATGACTCCCTCAAAAAGAGGCTCCTGCGCCCGCCATGCCAAGTTGCTGAATTTAGCATAGGGCAGAACATGCCCACAGGCGCCCGGGCAGTCAAATCTAAAGCCCGCCGGAGCCCATTCGGGATGTTGGCAAAGAAGGTCGAAATCAGGCCTCGGAATAAGAATATCGATATCATCGTCCCACGGAATGAATCCTTTATGTCTGACCGCTCCAAGCAGCGAACCCCCATCAAGGGTGTAACGAATAGCGTGGCTTTCTAAGACCTCGGCGAGAACAGACATCGTTTCAAGAAGCGTAGCTTGAATTTCTTTAGTGTCGAGCCACCCCACGTCCATCACTGCCCCTGGGCCTTGTAGCGCGCCTCGGTCGCAGCCTTTGCCGGACGCCACCAGGCCTCGTTGTCGCGGTACCAATCGATGGTTGCCTTTAGACCCTCGGCAAAGTCATTGTGTGTAGGCCTCCAGCCTAGCTCGGTCTGCAACTTCGTACTGTCGATGGCATAGCGGCGATCATGACCAGGGCGGTCGCGCACCCAGTCGAAGTCATCGGGATTCTTGCCCATAATCTCGAGGATCATTCTGAGAACAGTTATGTTGTCCTTCTCCCCATCGGCACCGATGAGATAGGTCTCCCCCATACGTCCCCCAGTCAGGATGGTCCACACGGCCGAGGAGTGGTCCTCTGTGTGGATCCAGTCGCGCACGTTATCCCCTTTGCCGTAGAGCTTGGGCCGCGCGCCATCGATGATGTTAGTGATCTGGCGCGGGATAAACTTCTCCACGTGTTGGTAAGGTCCATAGTTGTTCGAGCAGTTCGAAATCGTAGTATGCAGACCGTAGGTACGAGTCCAGGCGCGCACGAGCATGTCCGAAGCCGCCTTAGTGCTCGAATATGGCGATGAGGGGCAATATGGAGTCTCCTCAGTGAACCTAGCGGGGTCGTCAAGCGCTAGGTCTCCGTACACCTCATCAGTCGAGACATGGTGATAGCGAATATCATACTTACGGACTGTCTCCAGCAGGCGGAAGGTACCCACGACGTTCGTACGCAGAAACGGTTCGGGACCCACAATGGAGTTATCATTGTGGGACTCTGCGGCGTAGTGCACAATTGCGTCGTGACCGGGAACCAATCTGTCCAGCAGTTCAGCGTCACAGATGTCGCCCACTACGAGCTCAACTCGATTTTCTGGTAAACCAGCGATATTCTCCACGTTGCCAGCATATGTAAGTTTGTCGAGCACGGTCACATGCACACTAGGGTGATTGTTCACGACATAGTGCACGAAGTTTGACCCGATAAAGCCACAGCCGCCAGTTACAATAATATTGTGGGGCTCAAACATCTCAGACACGCTAAACCTCCTTCGGTTCGTCAGCAATCGCCAGCAAATATTTGCCGTAAGCCGTTTTCTCCAGACCCTCGCCAAGCTTGCGAAGCTCAACAGTATCGATAAAACCGCGGCGATAGGCTATCTCTTCAAGACAGGCAATGTAATAGCCCTGGCGACTTTGAACAGCCTCAACGTACTCAGCAGCCTTCAAGAGACCTTCCGGGGTCCCGGTGTCCAGCCAGGCCATGCCGCGGCCCATTAACTCTACAGACAGCTCACCGCGCTCGAGGTAAGCATTGTTCACGCTCGTGATCTCAAGCTCGCCACGCGTACTTGGCTTAACGCGAGCGGCTATATCGGCCACCTGCCCGTCGTAAAAATACAAGCCCGGGACAGCAAACCGTGATTTCGGATACTCAGGTTTCTCCTCGATGCCCACCACGCGATGCTGCTCATCAAACTCAACCACTCCGAATGCACGAGGATCTTGGACCGGATAGCCGAACACCACGGCGCCGCCTTCGCTTTCAACGCGCGTTTTTGCACTCAACAGCAATTCCGTCAGATCTTGCCCATGGAACATGTTGTCTCCGAGCACAAGGGCGCAAGGCTCACCAGAAAGAAAGCCCCGACCAATGGTGAACGCTTCTGCGAGCCCCCGTGGCGCGGCTTGTTCGGCGTACTCCAACCTCATACCCAATTCGGCACCGTCGCCCAGAAGCTCTCTGAATGCCGGCAGATCGCGCGGGGTTGAAATAACAAGCACCTCACGAATTCCAGCTAGCATCAAGACCGAAAGCGGGTAGTACACTAGCGGCTTGTCGTAAATCGGCAGTAGCTGCTTGCTCACCGCTTTTGTTATAGGATGAAGACGAGTCCCGGACCCGCCCGCAAGGATGATACCCTTCATTTTAAACCTACCTTTCAAGAAACCCCAATAGGGACTTCACAAAGAAGACGGACGAAACTCCGACACGTTCCGATACAGCGAATACTCAATCACTACAGGTGCTTTTTTCCCTCAGCACCGGCAATGCATACCAAAATCTAATACCAAACAAAATCGCTTCAGTGACGCAGCGAATTACGCAAATCAAATGCAAATCAGCAATATCCACAAACGAAGCGAAGAGCAGTGCACCAATGCATATAACCGCACTTACAACAGTGGAGCGAGTAACCTCGGCAACTTTTCCAACCGCCCCAAGTACAGGCCAGCCAAATAGCATTGCAAAAAAGCTAAAAAACAAGAGGGGGCTCACCCATACGAGAACCCAGGAACCTACTACATAGCTCTCACCACCAAGAACGAACATTATGAAGTTGGAAAGAAAACAGAATGCAACAGTGCCAACGAGCACAACCGGCGCAGCAAGAAAAGACAGCTTTCGAGCAAAACGATAATCACCTGTGTTCACCATATGGGGGTAAAGACTGTTGACGATTGGCGAATACAAAGCCTGCACTGCCGTCACGGCGGTCATAGAAAGCGACCAATAGCTAATCTGCGCCGTATCGGTCACGACAATGCCGATTAACAAAGTTGTAAACCCTGTAAATACACTCGCAGCCATATTGGAGAAGCAGTACAGCGCCGAAGACTTGAGCTCAAAAACCGTCTCACGCAATGGAACAAGCCGGATGGTGGTACCAAACCTTTTTCTCGCCGCAGCGAAAGACCAAGCAAGTGCCACTCCGTTTGAAACAATGTCAAGCACAGGAATCCACATTATGTCATCCACTGAATGGACAAGCACAAAAGTAAACACTGTAGATATGCTTTTCGATACTAAAAAACGCGTGGTGATCGGCCCCATATCCTCATGACCCTGAAAAAGAAAATCCGGTACAAGCCCTTTGCCGCATACAGCCGCAAAAGCAAGGAACACATAAGCTAAATTTTCTTTCGTAATGGGCAAAAAAGAGGCGACGATCATAACGACAACGCCAGCGAGCACGCAGAGAAGCAAACGCGCCTCTGTCACCGCGCCCACAACTCGGTTCTCATCGTCTATCGAGTGCGCCTTGGTAATTCGCTTGGTACCAGACAGGTTGAAACCAAAGTCAATAAACACCTGCGCAAACGTCATAAAGGAGATCACGTACGCATAGAATGCATAGCCCTCCGGCTCGAGCACTCGCGTAAGATAAGGAAGTGTGACGAGCGGAAATATGTACTTTACAACCTGTAGCCCATACTGCCACACGGTATTCTTATAAAAGGATGCGTGCGATTTAGACATGCTTCGAATCACCATTGCCTGATGAAAAATGTAAGAACGCTCATACAAACACGCGTCACCCAAAGAGTCCTATGCCGAGCAAATATGGCAGCATATCATCTTGGTTTTCAATAAGTTGAGCGACGAACCAAACAGCAAGAACAGCCGCAATCCCAAATTTGAAAAATAGCGCCCATCTCTTTTCCATGCATCTCGCGATTGCGGGGATGAAGCAAATGTAAGCAGGCATGTAGAACCATAGAAGTCTGTTTATAAGGGGACTTGTCCCAAAGAGCAGCCCGATAACGCCGGGAATGACGCAAAGAGGAAAAAGAGCGTAGATTATATTCATATCGCGATCGTCGCCGCTGTTGCGGCTGCAAAGCAACGCGAATCCGAAGGCACAAACAGCAAGCAGTACTGCGTAGAGGTATCTAATACGTCCCCGGGATGCGCCTGAGAATATCGCCGTATTTTGAACCCCATCGTACATAGAGTAGACTGGGAACAACTGCATGAAAACTTTCGATAGGGGAATCAGGAAAACGGCGAAAAGAACCGCAACAAACAAAACTACCAAAAGGCCCTTCTCGTTACGGCCTCTACCCCGCAAATACAAAGCAGCAACGATTCCTGGTAATATTATTAAAGCAGTACTGTGGATCCCCGCAGCTAACGCAACAAGAATCCAAGCCCTTGGTTTCTTGATTCCATAAAACCAAAAGTCCATGTACGCATTTAGGGCAATGGCGATGGCCACGTATTGTCTCATCCCGTTGAGACTCTGAAAAAACATTCCAAAGCAGAAATAAATCAGTATGGCCAAAAGGGGATCGCGAGAAACCCTCTTGGCGAAAATCGCAATTCCAACATTCGTAATAATGGCATTCAAAAGCAAGAGGGCTTGGTGGGAAAAGCCGATCCTCCCCAGAATCCAAGCATAGCTAACGTAAACGGGGGCAGTAATCGTGGAGACGGGGAAAGCGTCGCCAAACTCAGCGCATTCAGCAATTCGATAGTACATATTGCTATAAATCAAAGTATCTGTGCCAACGGTAAGCCCACGAAAACCAGCTACCACCACCATTAAAGACACGATAACAATAAGTCCGATTTTTTCACTGCCATTTACGTGCGCAGCGTTCAAGACGAGGAAAAGCAAGAGAATGAATATCAAAGCAATATAAGGAAACATAAGAAGCCTTTAACATCGCGACCTATTGGGCATGCAACAGTCGTCGGTAAGCACTACAGAACGCGCGAAACGGGACACGGCCCATCCGCGATATCGTCGCAGCGAGCTTTTCCTTCTTGCGAGCTTTGGGGTCGCGAATCACTGTCGCGGAATACCGCTGAAGCTCATTCCACATTATCAGCTGAGCCTCCTTATCCTCCCCCGGTATTTGAGAGAACACCACGCGACAGATCGCAAAACAACGCGAGCAGGTAGCATCAGAAAGCTGCGGATACCATTCGGTCATATTGCGGCGCATGCGCCTAGTGATCTCCAGGCAGCTCTCCATCTTCTTAGGGCTGAAAGTGCCCCGCATGATGCTAGTCGGACGTTGCCGGTAGGCGTAAAGGTCGGCCGCCGTCAGCACGGCGATCTTTCTACACTCACGTGCAAACCGATATGCCGTTTCGTCATCCTCATAATAAAGCCCCGCAGGGAAGTAAACCTTTTCGACAATCTCACGCGTATAAAGCCGCCAGACCGCACCAGCCCAACTCTTCTGGTACAAAACCTCTTCCTGATACTGCTCCTCGGTCAAGAGTTCGTACTCGCTCGCGACCTCGACGCTCAACCCCAACTCAGGCACCTCGCCGTCGAAGAAGTCGACACCATGCCTTACAGTCGCCATCTCCGCCCCGCTCTGCTCAACGGCGCGGTACAACGCCTCATAGAACACGGGAGAAATGTAGTCGTCGCTATCGACAAATCCGATATAGTCCCCGCGGCACACTTTGACGCCCGTATTACGAGCGGCGCTGAGTCCGCCGTTCTCGCGGTGCACAGACATTACACGATCGTCCTCCGCCGCGTATCGGTCGCATATCACGGGGCAGCCGTCCGTCGATCCATCGTCAACCAGCACCAGCTCGATGTTGGGGTAGGTCTGCGCGAGAACGCTCTCGATGCATTCCTCGAGGTACCCCTCAACGTTATAAACGGGGACCACAACTGAGATAAGAGGCAATTTACCAGAATCGGCCAAATCAGTTTTCACTTAGCATCCAATCTCCGCCAAAGCGTTGGCGTAGTAGCTCTGAAGCCTCAGCGCTTCGACTCGAGAGTCGAAGCCTGCGGCAATGCACTCATCAGTGCGCGACCTGCGCTCTTTTCCGCAAGCACAGGCAGCGTTTATCTCCTCGGCCCATCCCTCGGCGCCAATGGACAGGGGCAAGAAGTGCCCTAATTCGCAAAACGCCGCCTCGGGCGTGATCTCGCTAGAGAAGAACACATCGACACCCGCACACTGAGCCTCCAGACCAACCACCGGAAGCCCTTCATACAGGCTTGGCAGCAGGAAGCAGTCCATCGCCTGGTAAAATCCAACAATGTCTTCTCTGCGACCCAGATACATCACGCGATCGGCGAACCCGTTCGCATTCATATAGGCGAACATCTGCTCTTTATACTCACCGTCGCCAATGAGCAGAAACTTAGCCTTGGGCTTGAACCTGCACAACTCTCCCACGATCTCCATCAAGAACATGGGGTTCTTTTGCGCGGCAAACCGACCGATAAATCCCACGAGTAGCTCGTCGTCAGCAAGCCCCAGTTCCGCGCGAGTCTTTGCTCGAAGCGCGCTATCGAAAGAATTCTTTCGGGAATCGATAGCCGTCTTGAAGACGTCCACTTTCCCCTCATTGAACAGCGCGTCACCGAACTGCCAACGGCCGCAGTCCTCACCGCACGACATATAATGCGTAGCATAAAGGCGCGAAAACCTGCGAAGAATAAGCTTGAGCATCGTCTTAGGCTCGCGTTCGTTTGCCATAGAGAGGCTTTCAGAGATGCGCACCGGGATGCCACATTTCTTAGCAACGAGCAATGGGAACAAATTCATCGTGCTATTGTACGCATGTAGCACGTCAAACTGCTCCCGCTTGAACACGTCAGACATGTCGGACATATTCTTGACTATGTTCTGATAAGGCGCGACGATGTGAACCCGCCCGCCGTGGGCCTCAATCTCCTCGGTCGGCACGGCGTTTGAGTCTGAATCACAGATAAAGTGAACTTCGACCTTAGCTGGATCGAAATTCAAAAAGTACTGCATGGACAGCGTTTTCTTGCCGCCGGAATTCATTTTGCCCTCAATGAAAGCGACCTTGATGAGGCGGTCTTCCGCCATCCTAGGCTCCCGCCCTCTTGCTGAAGAACTCCTTAGCACAAGACACCACGTATTCGAAGTCCTCAAGAAACATGCCGTAGTACATCGGCAGACGAACCAGCCGATCCGAATCGGGCGTGGTATGCTCGTCCACCCCATGGAAACGACCGAAACGTTCACCCGCTGGCGCAGAGTGCAGGGGCACGTAGTGGAACACGCAGCCCACAGAGCGCTCCTTCATAAACGAGATAAACGCCGTGCGCTCCTTCAGGTCGACCAGCTTAACGTAGAACATGTGCGCATTGTGTTCACAGCCCTCGGGCACGGTAGGCAGCGTCACAAGGCCACGCTGAGCCAGGGGCTCGAAAGCGGCGTAGTAAGCTCGCCAGGTCGCAAGACGATTCTCGTTGATCTCGTCAGCGTGCTGCAGTTGAGCCCACAAGTACGCGGCGTTAAGTTCTGAGGGCAGGTAGCTCGAGCCGAAGTCCACCCAGTTGTACTTAGCCACCTGACCACGGAAAAACTGGGCGCGGTTGGTGCCTTTCTCGCGGATAATCTCGGCGCGATCGCTGTAGGCTGAGTTGTTGATGCAAATGGCACCACCCTCGCCCATTGAGTAGTTCTTCGTCTCATGGAAGCTGTAGCAACCAAAGTCGCCAATGGTGCCCAAGGCGCGTCCCTTGTACGTCGCCATGACACCCTGCGCAGCGTCCTCAACCACCAGCAGGTTGTGGCGACGGGCAATATCCATAATGGTATCCATTTCGCAGGCCACGCCGGCGTAGTGAACCGGCACTATCACGCGCGTGCGGTCTGTGATGGCAGCCTCAATCTTGGTCTCATCGATATTCATCGTGTCCGGACGGATGTCAACGAACACGAGTCTCGCGCCCGCCAAGACAAAGGCGGTTGCGGTAGAGGTGAAAGTAAACGACGGCAGGATCACCTCATCGCCGGGTTTCAGGTCACACAGAATGGACGCCATCTCCAGCGCGCTCGTACCGCTCGTGGTAAGCAGCACTTTGTTCGCGCCAAAGCGCTCCTCCATCCAAGCATTGCACTTCTTGGTGAACGGTCCATCGCCGCTGATCTTGCGATTAGCTTCTATTGCCTGTTGCACACACTCAATCTCGTCGCCGATGCAGGGAGGGATATTAAAAGGGACTGTTCTCATAGTTGCCTTCAATCTAGTTTCCTTGCGCAGTCAAAACCACACCAACCGTCTGAATTACGAGCTTAAAATCAGCCCATACACTGCACTGCTTGACGTACAGCAGGTCCAAATCGACCCATTCGTCGAACGTAATGGCATCGCGGTTGTTACGCGTTTGCCAATAACACGTGATACCAGCCTTTACCAGCAAACGCTGGCGCTGGTACAGCGTATACATCGCCACTTCCTTCGGAAGTGCAGGACGAGGACCCACAACCGAAAGGTCGCCCTTCAGCACGTTGAGGAACTGAGGAAGCTCGTCGATGCTCATCTTGCGAATAACCTTGCCCACACGAGTAATACGAGGGTCGTCCTTTATTTTGAACACGGGGCCGGTTTTCTCGTTTGCCTTGCGTAGCTCTTCCAACCTAGCCTCGGCATCGACACACATGCTGCGGAACTTGTACATCTTGAATTCACGACCGTTTTTGGTAACGCGGCGCTGCTCGAAAATGACCGGGCCCTTAGGATCGTCGACCTTGATAGCAATAGCCACAATAGCGAACAGCCAACTGAACAGAACCAGAACCAGCAAACTGAATACAATATCGAACAGACGCTTAACGAAACGGTACCCCCAGCGATAATTCAGACGCTCCGCAGCGGCAGCAACCTCTGCATCGGGGCTCCCATTCGAAGGTTCGACGACACAAATATCGGATGCGGACGACAATGCGTCCATATCCGACAAAGTACCTTCCGGTATTACCGCTTCACCTGAAACCGAGTCGCTCAACAAGACCCCCTCTCGCGACAACCTATCCGAAAAGCACAAGGTCGATAACCAAGCTTGCGCAATGCATTTTATGAAGTAAATATATCACAGAAAGAATCATTTACCCTCAACCTGCGTGGCAGCGTCCGATTCTTTAGGATTACCGCCACTATCAACAATCGACATCAGATCTTTCCAACCAGCTTTGTCCTCGTAGCAAAGCCAAAGGCCTGTCTCCTTGTCGATATCGCCCTTGTAGGGGCCAGTGCACGTGTACAGCTTCACGTCGTTCTTGGCCTGAGCGAAATCGGTTGCAAGACTGACCATAGTGTTCATGTCCATGCTGGTTTTAATGCAAGACGAAAGGTTCTGCACCAAACCGGGAATTTCGGTGACCGGCGCCTGGATGATTGAGTTCATCATAGCGATGGCCAATGCGCGAACGTTCGACTGGCGAACCGCGTCCTGACTATCGGTATCTTTATATGCCGTACGCATACGAGCCAAAGCGATAGCCTCTTCGCCATTCAGCATTTGGTCGCCCGCCTCGATATGAATAACATCCTGATCCATCGTGTACACCTGGTAATCGATGGTGTACGGCACATTAACCTCAATGCCGCCAATCGAGTCGACGTAGTTTTTCAAGCCGGCGAATTCGATCTCGGCGTAATACGAGATATCAACGCCGGTAAGCTCCTCCACCGCCTTAACGGCACCAACAGCGCCATCTTCGGCAAAGGCTTGGTTGAGTTTAACCTTGTTGCCATTAAGCATGTACGGGGTGTCACGCGGCACCGACACCATCGTGATCTGATGGTTGCTCTTATCCACACGCAAAAGGACAATTGCATCCGAGCGCTCGCCGTACGACTCCCAGTTGTCGGAGCCCATCAACAACACATAGAAGGGTTTTTCATACGGGTTCTCGGACGTGCTGAGAACGTTCTCGAGGTCTTTCTTGACGTCGCCACTAAGGGCCATGTTCCCCGCAATGCTATTCAGATACACCGCACCAGCGGCAACGCCCGCACCGATAAGCACCAGAACGGCAATAAGCACGCCAATGACGATTTTCTTACCCTTGCGCTTTTTCTGAGGCATGCTGATAACGCCCGTTTGATTAGGGCCGCCCTGACCGGGATACGCGTTATGGCCCTGAGCGGAATAGCCGTTGCGGTTGGCCTGCGTGTTGCGCGAATACTGACCGAACTGCGCCTGCTGGGACGGGTTCGCACGACGACCACCCTGCGCACGGCCATTTACCTGCTGGCCGTAAGGTTGCGAAGGACGATATGCACCCTGCTGCGGCATGGCCTGCGTGCGATTGGGCTGCTGCATAGGCGGCACCTGCTGATTCCCCTGCTGCGAGTGCTGACGGGCAGCATGACCGGGCTGCACCGGTTGAGGACCGGCCTGCTGCCTTGCCTGTTGATCGGAATAGCCCTTGTACTGGTATCGCTGCTGACCCTGGGACTGCGCAACGTTACCGGACTGTTGCTGTTGCCTTGGCTGCTGCGATTGCGAAGCTTGGCTGGGACGCGCATGCTTGGCATGTTTTCCCCGCTCGTAATCGGTCATATGCACCTCCGCATTTCATAAGTGCCACTAATAAACGGCGTTTTCTTAAAACTAAAATGGGCGCACTGTCCTAGAAAGGACAAAAACCCAACTGAGAATTTTACTCAACGAATGCAAGGTTTCCGCAAAAGGCACTGCATTTCCACGTGTTGGACTTGGGCGCTTCACAAGCTTCAGAAACATCTAAGGCATCGCACTGCTTACCGTCCACAACACAACCGCAGTTCAGAACCTTAATAACAGCCCTTCGCGCGCAACACGGCGTCGCGCAGTTTGCCCTTCACGGCAAACACGTTCTTGTTATGCTTGATGGAGTAGCCCACCGCGCCCAAACGCGTTTTCCATGACGGAGCCTGCGCCAAATCCCGCAACTGCATCTTAAGCGGCGACTCGAATTCGGCATATGCAAGGCTCACCTGCGCAAGCATGCCTCGATCGATTTGCTGCTCAGCCGCCACAATGGCATCTGCCAACTGCTGCACCGACACTTCAGGGTTCACACCCAAACCGACGCCAGCCGATTCCAGCTGGTAATGACGGGCTGTATACCAATGCAAAAGCGGAAGGCCCTGATCTTTCGAGAACTCCAGATTGCGACGCACGCCTTCTAGCAGATCGGCGGTTTTTTTAGTTGTCCAGTGCGGAACCTTGTAATCGCAGCGATAGCAATAACCCACCTTGTTAGTGGCGAAAAAACGCCCTGCACGATAAAGCGTTTGCGCCAGGAAGACCGGGTCTTCAAAGAACGTCAGCGCTGGGAAGGGTCCGCTCGCGGCAGTGTTGACCGCGTTGGCGTCAGCCGCTACATCGGCGACGCCGGCCGCGCTGTCGCTCACAGATTCGAACAGCGAGCGCTTGAACATGAAGCGATGAAAGCCGTAATCAAATTGATAGTCGCGGTAGCTTTTCACGCCGGATTCCGTGAAGGTGTACCCCGCTAAATCGGGGTCGTTCGAGAAGTCGGTCTCAAGACGCCCCGCATGGTCGTTGTAGAAGCACGCTCCCGAAACGTCGACGCCGTTATCAACCGCGCCTTCGTACAGCACACGCAGATAATCGTCCGACGAATAGCGATCGTCAGCATCCAAAAACGTCACGAACTCGCCCGTTGCCGCAGCAATGCCAGCATTTCGCGCAGGCCCCGGACCTGCGTTTTCCTGCCGAATCAGCTTCACGCGCGAGTCGCGTTGCGCCGTCTGGGCAATGATGTCGGCCGAGCCGTCGATCGATCCATCGTCCACGCACACGATCTCGATTTCTTGCAGCGACTGAGCAAGCACCTGCTGCAAGCAACTACCGATGAATTTCTGCGAGTTGTAAACCGGGATGATCACCGACACCTTGATGGGCGCGGTTGCCTTGAAACTTTGCACCGCCATCCTCGCTTCCATTGAGATTTCCTACACGCCAAAAAAAAGCTTTAACGACCCTCGTGCAGCTTGTCGCGCACTGCACGCGGCACCGACAAGATGGCGTCGCCCAGCTTGTACGTTTTCGAATTCAGATACTCGTCCAAGCCCAGGGAAGGCTGGATAATATCCAAATAGAACTCGAGCTGCTCTTCCGGCGTAAGCGACGACAGCCATCTCTCGCGCTCTTCCGGCGAAACCGAGTCGATCCAGTCACGGCCCGCAACCATACGCCAGTCGTACATCTGACGCGTCATCGCGGCAACGAACTCCTGGTCAAGCTCGGACGCATGCTGCAGCATCCAGCGTTTCATTTCGGTAAGGCACACATAATGCCCCTGAACATTGCGGATCGAGCGCGAGCGCTGGCCCATGATGGAACCCTCACGCACGCGGCGCATGTAAATGGGTTCGTTCAGAAACGTGCTGCGCTGCGAAACCACCAGCGTCTGAAACGTGAACAGGGCGTCCTCATGGATGATCCCCTCTTTGAAGCGGATGCCGTTATCTTCAAGCAGCCCGCGGCGCACCATGCGCATGGCGCCTTGCGGCCAGAATTCGCCGCGCTGTTGGAAGAACGTGAACAGCTCGCGGCCCGTGGCCACCCCATCGAACGACGGCCTGTGGCTGAAATCTTCCTTCACGCGCTTATGCACGGCAGCCGATTCGTAGAACGACTTCGCATTGAAGTACATATCGTCAAGCTGCTGAGTTTCCGCGCGGTCGAAGATCTTCTGCAAAGCCTCGGGCACGAAGAAATCGTCGCTGTCCAAGAAGACGATGTACTTGCCGCGGGCGCGATCCAGTGCGAAATTGCGCGCGCCACCCGGACCGCGATTCTCATCAAGCGAAAAGAACGAAAAGCGGTCGTCTCCCGCCACCGCCTGCTGCGCAACCGCATAGCTGTTATCGGGCGAACAGTCGTTCACGCAGATAACCTCGAAGTTCGCAAACGTCTGTTTCTGCAGCGATTGCAGGCATTCGGCCACGTACTTCTCGCAGTTGTACAGCGGAACAATAACGGTGATCTGCGGGGATTCCGCCGCAGGTGCGGACTGGGCATTCATGCAAAGCTCCTTCGGATACTTGAGGCAACCAAGCCACCAAGCACATAGGCGTTAACCAAACGCATTAGACGGCGTGGCTGAGAGCCAGCGCCAGGCTAGCGCGTTAAACCAGCGTCGAATATTTTTGTGCGAACTGCGCGGGATCAAGCGCCAGCAGATCGGCAAGCTGCGCGGCAGCTTCGGGCGCAAACAGCGACATATCAAGCTCGCCCGCTGCCTGCGCTTCGGCATATTCAGCCTTGGCGCGCTGGGCGAAGCTTGCATGAAGCTCGGGTGAGATACGTTCGTAATTCCACTGGTACTTGCCCCACTTGTCCACGTGGAACCACGGGATGAACGCCTTGTAGCGTGCAGGGCGCTGACGTAAGAACTGCTGGCTTTCGGCAAGCTCGTCGCACACCTCGAACACCTTGTTGCTGGTTTTCACCGACGAGTTGGGATTGTCCATGCGGTAATGAACCAGGCACCTGCGCAGCAGGACCACACGACGCGCCGCGAACCACGATTTCATGACGAACGCGGTGTCTTGGAATGATGCACCCGGCGTTTCGCGGAAACGGATGCCTTCGGCGTTAAGCCAGTCGCGACGATACAAACCTGTCCAGATGCTGGGGACGGTTCGGATGATCTGCGGCTGGTCAGCTGCATCGAACACCCTACCGTACGGATAGCCGGCAAGATTCTTATGCCTGTTCTCGTGAGTGTCGAAATGCTCGAAATAGTTGCATTTAACCAGATCGGCCTCGCGCTTCTTACCCGCCTTGTACATTTTGGCAAGCATGGTGCGCTCGATGTAGTCGTCGGGCTCGGAGATGGCAATGTACTCGCCACGAGCTTCGTCGATGCCCAAATTCAGAGAGGCGCCGTAGCCGCTGTTGGGCTTGTCGATGATGCGGATGCGCGCATCACGGGCAGCGTACTGGCGCATGATGCCCAGCGAGCCGTCGGTAGAACCGTCGTTGATAGCGATGATCTCGATGTCGCGCAGGGTTTGCCCCACAAGCGCATCCAAGTTCTGCGCCAGGTATTTCTCGGTGTTGTACGTGGGAACCAGCACCGTCACCTTCGGCGCGGGCATTTCTTCAACGGAATTCACGTGCATGGAACCAACCTCTCTGGCGCTTATGCGAAACCGCGCCGCTTATGGCGTGTGGGCGCGAAGCGGCACTTGTTGTTCGAGATCCTATTTTATATGCCTAGGCTATACTTTTATCAAAATGTCTGGAAGCAACACGCGAAACGGGTGCTGCGGCCACGCGGAAGACGGCAGTACACGGAAGCGCACCCGCGCGCCCAACAAACGAAGGCAAGCATGACGAACTTCAGCCCCAAGCCCACATACCCAGCCTGGTACGCGCGCGTATCCGCGCCGTTTCGCGGCAACCCAGACGCGCCGCGCATCCTAAACGCGCTGGACAAGGGGCTTGTCGGCATCATCGCCCTTGCCTACATCGGCACGCTTGTCTGGCTAGCATTCCTTGCCGTAACCGCCGGCGACACGCGCATCTGGAAAGCGCTCCTGGTGCCCGCCATCTCGTTCGTTTTGGTCAGCCTCTTCCGCAAAGCCGTCAACGCGCCGCGCCCCTACGATGTTTTCGACATCGACCCCCTTATCAAAAAGGACACGCACGGCAAGTCATTCCCCAGCCGACACCTGTTCAGCGCCGCAATCATCGCCTTCGCACTGTGGTGGGTGAACCCCGTTTTCGGCCTCATCGTCCTAATTGCCTGCGTAGTCGTCGGCTTTTGCCGCATTGTCGGCGGCGTCCACTTCCCCCGCGATATCGCAGGCGCTTTCATTTTTGCGATTATTTTCGCTCTGATCGGGTTTATCCTTATACCTTAGGGAGAGAGTGAGGGACCCTGTGCAACGGGTCGCGGTTTCCGCGCTGCGGGCTGCGACCCCGCGCAGGACTAGGGAGGAAACCATGAAAACCGCTACCCTTGGCAGAACCGGCATCGTCACGCCCGCCAACGGATTCGGGGCCCTCCCCATTCAACGCGTCGACGACGAAACCGCCGTTTCCATCTTGCGCAATGCCTGGGAAGGCGGCATGACGTTCTTCGACACCGCTCGCGCGTACAGCGACAGCGAGCACAAGCTTGGCCTGGCCTTCGGCAATTGGGGCGAACCCGATCCGGCCGACCCCACTGGTTGGCGTGGCCCGAAGCGCGAGGAAATTTTCATTGCCACCAAAACCATGGCGAAGACGCCCGACAAGTTCTGGGACGACCTTGAAACCTCGCTGGCCCAACTGAAAACCGACTACGTCGACATCTACCAATTCCACAACCCCGCGCAGTGCTACCGCCCCGACGACGGCACCGGCATGTACGAAGCCATGCTAGAGGCAAAGGCGCAGGGGAAGATCCGCTTCATCTCGGTAACCGCGCACCGCATCGGCGTGGCCGAGGAAGAGGTTGCCTCGGGTCTGTACGACACCATGCAGTACCCGCTGAACTACCTGTCCACACAGCGCGAGCTTGACCTGCTGCAAAAGTGCATCGACGCCGACATGGGCTTCCTTGGCATGAAGGGCATGTCGGGCGGCCTTATCTCGAACTCGCGCGCGATGATGGCATACGTGGCCAACCTGGACAACTACGTTCCCATTTGGGGAATCCAGCGCCAAAGCGAGCTTGACGAGTGGCTTTCGTACATGCATGACACGCCCGAAATGACGCCCGAGATCGAGGAATTCATCGAGCGCGAACGCACCGAACTGCAAGGCGACTTCTGCCGCGCATGCGGTTACTGCATGCCCTGCCCCGTTGGCATCAAGATCAACCAATGCGCGCGCATCTCGCTGATGCTGCGCCGTGCGCCCTCGGCAAGCTGGCTCACCGACGAATGGCAAGCCGAAATGGCGAAGATCGATGACTGCCTGAACTGCGGGCAATGCTCGGCGAAGTGCCCCTACGAGCTGGACACCCCGCGTTTGCTGCGCGACAACTACGCCGACTACAAGCGCGTTCTTGCCGGCGAAACGAAGGTCGACTAGCCCGCATTCGAACCCAACGACCATCGCGCAGTGGCGTTAGCAGCCGCTACGAGCTGCCAACCAGCCGCTACGAGCGCTTCGCGTACGAAAGCCAGTACAGCAGGCCCACGAACACGGCGCCGCCCACCATGTTCCCCAAGGTAGCTGCGCTGATGTTGAACAGCGCACCCGCAAGGTTGACCGTTGCAGCTGCAGCACCCGCTTCGGCGCCGCCCGTCGCCAGCGTGACAATGCCCAGCGGCAGGAAGTACATGTTCGCAATGCAGTGCTCGAAACCGCAGGCCACGAATGCCATGACCGGGATCATGGTGGTGAAAACCTTGTCGATGACGGTGCGGCCGGCGAAACCCATCCACACCGCAAGGCACACCAGCACGTTGCACAGAATGCCGCGGAAGAAGATGACGCCCCAATCAAGGCCGATCTTCGCCGCCGCAACGCTGACGATGATCTGCCCCACCGCACCCGAGTTCATTGCGGCGATGTTCGCGCCGGTCATCAGTGCAACCATCAAAAGCGACCCCGCCATATTGCCGAAATAGACGATGACCCAGTTCTTCGCCAGCGCACCCCACGAGATCTTGCGCGAACATGCCGCGCATACCATCAGGGAGTTTCCGGTGAACAACTCGGCGCCCGCCACGATAACGCACAGCAAGCCCAGCGAGAATGCGATGCCGCCAAGCAGCTGGGACAGCGCAAAGCCAAGCGTTACGTCGGATTTCACAAACAGCATGAGCGTGGCGCCCAGGGCGATTTCCATGCCCGCGATGACAGACAAGATGAAGCACCGCGCGTTGGTCTGCTTCGTTTTGGCGATGGCCACCGACTCGGCCTGCGCCTCAAGCGCCGCACCTGAGCGGCAATCGACGACGGAGGTTGCACCAGAATTGCCGGCCTGTGCTGCCATTACAATCCCATCCCGAACAAGTTGTCGAACGGGTCAAGCGACTCGCTCATCATCTGAACGTAGCGAACCACACCGACCATACCCGCGATGTTGCCAAGCGTCGCCACGCGAATCTGCGTGTCGGCGCAGGTGGAAAGGCAGTTCTTACGGTAGGTTCCCTGAAGCGCGGGAAGGAACAGATCGGCTGCTCCCGCAACGCCGCCGCCAAGCAGAATAACATCGGCATCAACCACGCAGGTGGCCTGCGCAAGCGCGTAGCCAAGCTTGTCGGTGAAGATGTCGACGGCATAGGTTGCGCGAGGATCGCCTTCGCGATATGCCTCGAACACCGACAGCGCGTCGGTGTCGTTTTGCGGTACGTGCTTGCTGGTTCCAGCAATGCCGTTTGCCTCGGCCTCGCGGAAATTGGCGACGATGCCGCGCGACGATGCGTACTGCTCGACGCAACCGCGGCGACCGCACTGGCACTGACGCCCCTCGGGAACGATAGTCATGTGACCGATCTCGCCTGCGCCGCCATGGCCCTGAACAACGCGGCCGTCGGCGACGATGCCGGCGCCGATTCCCGCACCGATTGTGACGAGCATCGCGCTTTGGGCGCCCGATGCCGCACCGCGCCACATTTCTCCAAGAGCTGCGGCGTTAGCGTCATTGATGCACTCGAACGGGGTACCCTCGAACTCGCTGCGAATGACATTCAGAAGCGTGGGCCAATCGGCCTTGACGTTGGGAGTGAGCTGCGGAATGCCGTTCACAACAATGCCAGGGGCGGCTAAACCCACGCCGGCAAGCTCGGAGGCGTACACACCCGTGCCGTGGACGAAGTCGATGATTTGCGCGATGTACTGACGACACTGAGCCTCGGTTTGCAGCTCGGGCAACGAGAAACGCGTTTTGCCGATGAGGTCGCCCGATGCGTCGACGACACCCACTTTCGTCGAGGTGCCTCCGATGTCGATTCCTAGATACATGGCGTTCAAATCCATGACATCCCCCGCTTCGCTTGGTTTGACTGACGTGCACGATTCATGTCGGCTGTTTGCCGGCTTGCGCGCGAATCGCGCTGCCGGGGTGACATAACGGTGCGAAACGCAGCACGCGATTGCCGACTACGCGGCGGGCGCCAGGCGCCGGCCAGACAGATAGCAGCCGCACAGCGGACATCGCGCCCAGCCCGCGATCGCCAACTTGTTAGCTTGTAGCTCTGAGGGGGATTCTAGCAGCGAGACCGAAGCGCGGCGGAACGCGATGGGGTTCGGAGCATCCTTGCCCGCCGACGGTCAACGACGGGAAGCCGGGGCGGCTCCCAGGCCGCCTTGCGCGCCTCCGCCCCATGCACGCGTTCGCGCATTCCGCTTCGCGAAGCAAGGCCGAGCTGACTTTGACTTGCGCCATCCTGCCACGCATGCCTCAAGGACGATCCTGCACAAATTATTCCGTTTTGCGCGCTTTCAATCCGCAAATCAAACGATTACCGCTTCTCACTCAGCCCTCCCGATCGAAAGTCCCAGCTCAACAAGACGCTATCTTCGGCCCACTCACGAGCACCCGCGCAAAACAGGCAAATTTGTGCACGCTAAAGAGGAGACGGCTCGATGAAGTCCGATTCGAAAGCAAAAGCACGCCAACCGCCATGCCGCCTCTATCCCAAACGGCAAAAAGAAAGGTCGGATGGCTAACCAGCAGCCATCCGACCTGATGTTTTATGGAGCCAGTGACAGGAATCGAACCCGCAACCCACTGATTACAAATCAGTTGCTCTACCGTTGAGCCACACTGGCATTGTGTTCGGTCATTTTACGATAAGAACCCTGCCCTGTCGAACCAAATGACCGCGAACATCACGGTTTGAACGCTATTTCACGCCGTACCGCTCGTAGTACTTGTCCAGCGCAGCCTTGATTTCATCGTCAATAACGACACGACCGCCAACCTCGCGGTTGTACAGATGCTCGGTGACCTCGGCCATACTGACGATAGAGGCAACGGGGAAACCGTACTTCTCCTGAACTTCCTGCTGAGCGGTAACGACACCGCCCTTGCCAACCTCCATACGGTTCAGGCTGACGATAAGGCCCTTGACGTCGACGTCGGCGGCGCCCTTCAGAATGGGATACGTCTCGTCGATGGACTTGCCCGACGTGGTGACGTCCTCAACCATGACAACCTTGTCGCCATCATGAAGCTCGCTGCCGAGCAGGTTGCCCTTGTCGGCGCCGTGATCCTTCACCTCCTTGCGGTTGGAGCAATAACGTGCCTCTTTGCCGTAAAGCTCGTTCAAAGCCATGCAGGTGATGACAGCCAGCGGAATGCCCTTGTATGCCGGGCCGAACACAACGTCAAAGTCCAGGCCGAAGTTGTCATGGATCGCACGGGCATAGTACAGGCCCAGACGATGAAGCTGCTCGCCGGTAACGTATGCGCCGGCATTCATGAAGAAGGGCGACTGACGACCGCTCTTCAGCGTGAACTCGCCGAACTTCAAAACATCGCTTTCGACCATGAACTCGATGAACTCTTGCTTGTAGTCTTCCACCGCAGTCCCTTCCTGTTGTTGGATTCATTTCATTCTGTCAATGATACTCCAACACAAGGATGTTGGGCCTATGTTTGATCAGCGAAAAGCTTTGACGGCAGAATGCTAAGTTAGTCGCGGCGATTCATGAACTTATCGAAGTAATCGCGTAGCTCTTTAAGCTGCTCTTCAACCACATGATCGGGCGCACCCGCCTCGCCGAAGTACTCGGGATCACGAAGCATCCTGCGACGCTCAAGCGCTTCAACGCAGAAATCGTAAAGAGCGTGGGCGATGACAACTGACAACAGGCTTCCCGTGACAAGAAACACTGCACCGAACGCGAAGGCGTAGCTGAACACCACAAGGTACTCCCACGATCGCTCGTACTGGCCATGAGCAGACGCGAACACGAATGAGGTGATAAGGACAGATCCAACCATTCCGAACGTCGGCTCGGTCACCCACCCAAGAGTTAAGGCGAGAAAACTGATCAAGGCGTAACGGAACGAGAACTCCTCCGCAAAACCCGCAACCAAAGCGGTAACGGCACGCGAAGTCAAGCTCATGCGCGGGAGCTCGCCGTTGATACCCGAACGCATCTCTCTTACATCTTCGCGATACTTCTGCGAGTGCTTCCACAGGATCTTGTCGGCGATGATCTCATTCACCAAGATGAAGAAAGCTGGCAAACCGACTGCAGCGACAGCGGCGACTACGGGCAAACGACCAAACGTCATCGCCTGCCCGAATTCGTATGCCCAACCAAATTCAAGAACGGTCCAGAACCAATCACCTGTGCGCAAGCCGGTGAACACAATCGAAAAGACAATACCAAGGATGATGAACATCGCCCCTGAACCTAGAAGCTCGTTCACCAGCAGATTTTCCTCATGTTCAGACAGGGGGTATTTTTCCTCGACGCTCACTCGTTCTCGCTTCATTTCAATGATTGTTTAAGTCGCATTAGGTTTTGCATCGCATCAGTTTAAAACATGCGAGTAACGCGTTTGTTGGAAAGCAGGCACTTGCAAGCAATCTGTTTTAAACTAGAGTGATGCTAATGGCGGTTCCATCGGAGCCGCGTTGGGGCGATGATGGTTCCAAACAATGACGGGCCACGAAGACGCTGTCGCATGGCAACGATGATGACCGACGACCATGGTACCGTTGGAAAGCCGCAACACCGTCAGGCAACCACAAAGCTGCCAGACAGCTGTGGCTAGGCAGGCTAATCCCCGTTAAGGCCCTGACAGATGCTATCAAGACGTGAGGCAAAAAGTGACTGAACGGCGTTACGAAAACTGGATCGGAATGATGGATTCTGGCGTGGGCGGCATCAGCGTCCTGCGTCGCGCCGTCGATCTGCTGCCAAACGAGAATTTCATCTACTACGGCGATTCAGCTAATGCCCCTTATGGCGACAAAGACCCGGAGTGGATTCGCCAACGCACATCCGAGATCGTCTCAAAGCTTATCGACGAGGGCGTTAAAGCAGTCGTCATCGCCTGCAACACAGCCACCAGCGCCGCCGCCGACTACGTGCGCGCCGAGCACCCCGAGATCCCCATCATCGGGCTGGAGCCAGCGCTGAAGCAGGCGGCTCAATTCCCCGCAGCGCGCCACGTGCTGGTAATGGCCACCCCGGTCACCATCCACCTGCAGAAGTACCAAGATTTGTATGACAAATGGGGCAAGCACGTCGACGCAAGCTCGGTGGTTTGCGGAGGCCTGGCCGATCGCATCGAGAAGGGCAACCTGGACGCGCCCGACATGCACGAGCTGCTTGAAAGCCTGATTGGCGAATACCGCGGAAAGGCCGACAGCGTCGTTCTTGGCTGCACGCACTATCCCTACATCGCCAAGCAGATTCGCGGGGTTTTGGGCGACGTCACCCTATTCGATGGCGCCTTCGGCACCGCTCGCCACCTGGCGCACATGCTTGAAGAGCACGACCAACTGAACAAGCCCGCATCCGATGGCTCCGCTGGCATTGTCAAATTGAAAACAAGCTTGGACACCCCTGCCGAGCGCGAGCTGTACAAGTGGTTCCTAAACCAACCGCTTGAAGCCAACGAACTCGCTTAAATCCAACCGGGTTTGGTCTTCAATCTAACAAGCCTTTTGCCCAAAATCCGCTTAGAACCAATGATGGATCAACCGACTATCTGCCGTGGATCCATCATTTTTTGAACATCAAGAAATGCGAGGCAGGTCGCTGCCGCGGGTCCGCCATTTCTTAGACAACAATTAGCAACGTTGAATAATGGTCAGCAACCTTCGCTACCCAAAACTCAGCTTTCCCTACCCCGTGTACTTAGTTAGTGCCTCGGCTTCGCCCCGGGCTTCTTCCTTCGCGAATTTTTCCATCACCAGCGTGCGCACAGTCGAGATAACCGGCACGCCCAGAAGCACGCCAAGCAAACCGAACAGCGTTGCGCCCACAACGACGGCTACGAACACCCAAATGCTAGGCAGGCCAACCGACTGACCAACGACATTCGGGTAGATAAGATGGCCCTCGATCTGCTGAAGGATAACCAAGAAGATAACGAACTGCACAGCCTGCAACGGATCTTGCGAAAGGATCATCGCAGCACCCACGATGCCGCCGATCCACGCGCCAGCAAACGGAATGACTGAGGTAACACCAACAATCAGGCCGATGGACGCAGCATACGGGAAATGCAGGATGGTGCTGCCGATGCCGCACAACACGCCCAAAATACAAGCCTCGATGCACTGACCCATGATGAAGCGCGAGAAGCAGTCGTTGGCAACGGTGCAGAAATGCATGACGGTGTCGCGCCTGTGGCTGCCGGGGATAATCGTCAAAGCACGCAGGGCGCCAGCATGAACGCGATCCTTATCAAGAAGCAAGTACAACGCGAAAACCATTCCCAAGAAAATAGAGAGTACCGTGTGTGCCACTTCGCCACCCGTACGGGCAAGCAAGCTGAGCGTAGCCGTGCCACCGCCCAAAGCCTCTACGGCCTTCTGCGCAGCGGAATCCCACGCATTGGCATCGACAACGGGGAATTCTTCGGCACCGGGCAAGGTCGAAACCGCCTGCGACGTTGCAACGGCGGCGTTCAACAAGCCGCTGACAATTGCCGAGCCAACCGACTTGAACTCATTCGCCACGAACATTCCCAACGCAACCACGGTAAGAGTTGCGATTGCGATGGCCAAGATGACGCAAATGGGCCTACGCGAAACATTGACGAACTTGTTGTCGCTATTGGGAAACCAAATTCCCTCGATGCGCACCGCAATGAAGTTAAGCAGGTACGCGATCACGGCGCCAACCGCAAGCGGCTCAATAGCCTGCCATACGCTGCCCGCCACGCTGCAAACGTCATCGAACCTGACAACGATAAGCGCAGCCAGCGCAATTGCCATTACCGAGACAAGAAGAAAGCGAAGGTTGTTTCTATTCATGAAAACCCGTCGATTGAAAAATGTCATCCATCGCACCATTCGCGATACCTTTCGAGTATAGCGGCGAATCACACTTCCTACTGTAATCTTCTTATCAACAGATAAGCGACAGCCGCGTTACATCTGTCTAATTTCTTAATGGACGAGCAAATGTCAAGCAGCGCGAATCTTGAGCAACTATCGATTTCTTATTATTATTCAGATCAAATAATAATAATAAGGTTGAAAGAAGGCGATATGCAATACGGTAGAGAAAAGTTGCTTGAGCTATTACTGACGATCGATGAAGAAGCGACTCTTTTGCTAAATACTCCAAAGAAGCGCTTCCCTATCGTCATAGTCGGCGGCAGCGCATTTCTTTTGCATGATCTCACCAATAGACCAACCACGCATGATGTTGACATTCTGTCTTGTCATGCTGCATTGCGCGAAGTGCTATCCAATTATTCCGCTGTCAACGGAGCTGTTGCGGCTTATGCCGATCAAATCCCCTACAACTTCGAAGATCGGCTTATCAGCCTCGATCTACCTACGAAAACAATCGCCTTCATGACACCTTCCGTAGAAGATCTGGCAGTAATGAAGCTATATAGCTGGCGACCGAACGACCAACAGGACCTTGAAAGCCCGGCCATGCTTGAAATGATCAACTGGGAGACACTTCATCATCTCGTTTACGATCCCAACGAAGCAAAAGCATCAGCGCTTTCGTTAAGAAGATACAAGGAGATGGTTTCGACTTACGAAGACTACGCAAGGAAACACAGACATGCATAGATCGTTTAAAGGGTTTTTGCAGGAATATTGCAATGAACTCTCAGGGCTTCGAACCGCAAGCCTGAGAAAGCTAATTGCGGCTACAAACCAGAATGCACGCCTCGTCGAACCCCTCTTTACGTTGGCGGCCGTGCAAAGGAAAACTGATTACCTTATCAGCTTGAGCATTGGATACTGGTTCCAAGACGACTATCAAATCCTTGCCGACAAACTCAGCAAATTCGATTCGATAGAATCATTCCTTTCCTCCGAAGAAGCGCCTGCACGCTATTCTTCGGTTCTTGAGGCTTTTCATGCACAGGGAGACACCTTGGCAGCCGATCGACGCATAAATAGCTTGATGCGTCCTAAAATCACAGATGCCCTTAAGAGCAAAAACGTGACGCGTTACAGACTTTGTAAAGATCTTGGATTGAATCTCGGCAACGTCTACGCCTACCTTGCAGGTGACGACACAAAAGTTAGCAAAGCAACCGCACGGCGGATGTTGAATTACCTTCAAGGTTAGCTAATAACGCTATCAACGCAATAAAAAGGCCATCGACTGATGTCGATGGCCTGTTGTTTCATGGCTCCCCGGGTAGGATTCGAACCTACAACCCTCCGGTTAACAGCCGGATGCTCTGCCGTTGAGCTACCGAGGAATGTCACTGCGCTTTTCAAATGCGCAAGTAGTTATTATACTGATTCGCCCAAATGATGCAAGGGGTAATTTTCGCTCACGTGAAATTCACAATTGATATCGCACGCCAGTACTATCAACTTCGCGAAAACGAAACCGCAGAGGTGCAAGCAGCGCACGCTAATCGATGCAAACGCATTCATTCCAGCACCCCGAGCGCCCTAACCTGGCAGAAACGGCTAGTAAACCATCCCCATTGCCTCGCAGACCTCGCCAAGCGTCTCGTTAGCGATTTCGTTCATGCGCTTGTTGCCCTCGTGCAGGACTTCCTTGACGTGGTCCATATCCTGAGCAAGCTCCTCACGGCGAGCACGATGCGGAGCCATGAACTCGTTCACGGCCTCGGTGACGTACTTCTTCAAAGCGCCGGAACCATCGTTGCCGATTTCCTCGGCGATTTCGACCTCGGTCCTACCGGTGCAGAGCGCCGCAGTGGTAAGCAAGGCAGAAACGCCAGGGCGGTTTTCCTTATCGAAGGTGATGAAGCGATCGGAGTCGGTCTTGGACTTCTTGATAAGCTTGGCCGTCTCTTCGGAAGTTGCCGAAAGCATGATGGAGTTGCCGTAGCTCTTAGACATCTTGCGACCGTCAAGACCGGGGATCTCGATAGCGTCGGAAAGGATTCCGTCGGGCTCGGGGAACACCTGACCGTAACGCTCGTTGAAGCGGCGAGCGATCTGACGCGTAAGCTCGATATGCGGCAGCTGGTCCTTGCCTACGGGCACGATGTTGCCCTTGCAGAACAGGATGTCGCAAGCCTGGTGCACAGGATACGTCAGCAGAAGGCCGGTAAGCGCATGACCGGAAGCCTGCTGCTCGGCCTTAACGGTGGGGTTACGCTGAAGCTCCGCTTCGGTAACCAACGAAAGGAACGGAAGCATGAGTTGGTTGAGCGCCGGAACGGCCGAGTGCGTGAAGATCGGGGTTTTCTCGGGGTCGATGCCGGCCGCCATATAGTCGAGCACCATGTTGTAGACGTTGTCCTGGATGTGCTCGGTAGTGTCGCGGTCGGTGATGACCTGATAATCGGCAATCAAAACATAGCAGTTGATGCCCATGTTCTGGTACTCAACGCGATGAAGGATGCTGCCGAAATAATGGCCCAGATGCAGACGGCCCGTGGGGCGGTCGCCGGTGAGCATGGTGTACTTCTCGGGATGAACGGCAAGATCGGCGCGGATCTCGTCGGAGCGGTTCTTGCTTGCAAGGAAGGTATCGGAAAATTCAGCCATAACCATCTCTCGTTCTAGGTGTAACTGGTGCAACCGTTCAAGTATAACGGTTCTTCAGCCGCTTCCCCTGAATTCATCTGGCTGTTTCGCTTGGACAACGAAAAGGCCAGAGGCAAAAACCCCTGGCCTGTAAGTTCATGGTGGTCGCTACAGGATTTGAACCTGTGACCCCCGCCGTGTGAAGGCGATGCTCTCCCGCTGAGCCAAGCGACCAAATAACTCTGTGTATTCTACTTGCCCATGCCGATGTTGGCAAGCGAATGACCCGAAGCCTTCGCAAAACCTGCGCAAGACTATGCCGCTGCAGCAGCCTTCCTCTTCTTAGCAAGAAGGTACTGGACCACGGAAAGACCGATGACCAGGCCAACGCCCACGATGTCGGAAACCGGCTCGGGGACCATCATGCACAAACCGCCAGCTGCAAAAGCAATGCGGAACAGCGGGTTGACCTTGGTGAACACCGTGCCGTTCAAGGCAACCGCAATGCCGTACAAGCCCACGATAGAGGTGATGATGACGACGCCAAGATCGATTGCCGTGAACGAACCCTGCAACACCATGACCGGGTTGAAGGCCAAGATGTACGGAACGATAAACGCGGCGATTGCAAGCTTGGCAGCATTCAAACCCGTCTTCATGGGGTCGGAATGCGCGATTGCCGAACCCGCGTACGCAGCCAATGCGACAGGCGGCGTGATGTCGGCGACGATGCCGAAGTAGAACACGAAGAAGTGAGCAGCGACAACCGGGATGCCCAGCTGGATAAGGATGGGCGCCGTGGTTGCGGCCATGATGCAGTAGTTGGCGGTGGTAGGAACGCCCATGCCCAGGATGATGCAGGTGAGCATGGTAAGAACCAGGCCAAGCATGGTGGCGTCGCCAGCAAAATTGACAATGAAGTTGATGAGCGTGGAAGCGAGACCGGTGACGGTGATGCAGCCAGCGATCATACCAGCCATGGCGCAAGCGACAGCGACGGAAACGCAGCTGCGGGCGCCGGCCTGCAGGGACTCAAACGCCATGACGATGGCGATGTTCAGGACCTTCTTAAAGACCTGACCGACAGTCTCACCCTCTTCACGCGAGCGAACCTCAGTGATGAAGAAGTTGATGACGCCAACGATGAACGCGCCCAGGATGGAGATGGCGGCAGAATAAGCCATGGTGCGAGCACCCGTGGAAACCAGCCAGACCAGCAGAACCAGCGGCAGGATAAGGTAGCTGTTCTTCACCAGGTACGAAATGCGAGGAAGCTGATCGCGCGGGATACCCTTCAGGTCGAGCTTCTTAGCTTCAAGGTGAACCGTGATGAAGATGCACGTGAAATACAGAAGCGCGGGGATGATGGCCATTGCGGCAACCTCGATGTACGGGATGCCCATGTACTCGGCCATAAGGAACGCGGCAGCGCCCATGATAGGCGGCATGATCTGGCCGCCCGTTGACGAGGCCGCTTCGACTGCGCCCGCGAACTCGGGCTTGTAGCCCGTCTTCTTCATCATGGGGATGGTAACCGAGCCGGTGGTAACGGTATTGCCAACCGACGAGCCGGAAACCATGCCGCACAAAGCCGACGCGATGACGGACACCTTAGCGGCACCGCCCGACGACCAACCGGCAACACGGTTAGCCAGCGAGATGAAGAAGGCCGCAATGCCCGTGCGCTCCAAGAACGCACCGAAGATGATGAACAGCACGATGTACGTGTAACAGACGTTCACCGGCGTGCCTATAACGCCCGACGTGGTGTAGAACAGCTTGTAAATGACGTTGCGAAGCGCCTTGTAGAAGTCGGCGCCGAACGAGAACTGGTTGTAGAACGTGTAGATGATGAGACATCCAACAACCACCAGAATAGGAATGCCGACGCAACGACGGCAGAGCTCCATAAGCACCAGGATGCCGACAACGCCCAGCACCACGTGAATGGGCTGGATGCGCGTAGCCAAACGAACGATGTCAACGGCGTTGATGGCGAAATAGAAGAAGCAGCCGGTACCCACAACCATAAGCACGATGTCGTACCACGGCATGTGGTTGACGCGCACATGCTTCTTACTTGCGGGGTACAAGATGAAGCCGATGATGACGACGAAGCCCACGAACATAGCCAGCTTGGTTTCGGGCAAGAACGTGGAGAACAACGTCATTCCGATGCAGTAGACCGAGAAGGCGGCCAGAAGAATGGAGATGATGGTCTTAGGACGGCCTTCCCAGATGCGCGTGTTCGACTCGATGTCGTACTTACGCATGACCTCGTCTACGTTAACGTCGGAATCAGGTTGTTCCGCAACATGCGCCGAGATGGTGGCATGACCCGAGGCCTCGCGTGCAAGACCTGCGTCAGCTTCCGCTTCGATTTGCTGCTCTGCTTTTCTTGCAGCCGCTTCTTCGGCTGCCGACATTTTCTTAAAAAACGGCAATGTCTAACCTCCTGGCATTTGCCACGGAAACCGCAGCGGGCATTTCCACTGCGGTTTCCGAATTCGTTTGAAACATCAATTGTAGCGCAAAGCGCCCGTTGCTACCAAACGACGTGCTACTTGGTTGCGACGTCGAAGCCCTTCTCCTTGAAGTACTTCGCGGCACCCGGATGATACGGGACGGAAGTGATGGAAGCGCCTTCCTCGACGCTGAGCTCGGCGTACTTGGCATGGCTTTCAACCAGGTCGGCCGCGTTGTCGAAGATGTCGGCAGTAAGGGCGTAGATATCGTCCTCGGCAACGGTGTCGTTGGCAAGGATGACAGCCTTGACGGCAACGGTGGTGGTGTCGGTGTCGACGCCGCCGTAGGTGCCGGCCTTGATGGTGGCGGAACCGTAGTAGTCAACCTCGTCCATAAGCTTCTTCACGTGCTCGGCGTCCATGGAGACCAGGTAAGCCTGCTTGGAAGTGGACAGGTCGGTGATGGCGGTGGTGGGAGCGCCGGCAACGATGAACGCAGCGTCGATCTGCTCGTTCTTCAGAGCATCGGCGGAGTCGCCGAAAGACTGGTAGGTTGCCTTGATGTCGGTCTCGGTCAGGCCGTAGGCCTTCAGAACGTCAAGAGCGTTGAAGTACACGCCCGAACCAGCAGCGCCGATGGAGACCTTCTTGCCCTTGAGGTCGGCAACGGTCTTGATGTCGGGGTTGCAGGTGACGATCTGGACCTGCTCCTGATAAAGGGAAGCAACGGTGGAGAAGCAGGTGACGGGCATGCCGTCGAACAGGTTGGTGCCGTTGTAGGCGTAGGCCATGACGTCGGACTGGCAGAAGCCAAGGTCAGCGTTGCCATCCTCGAGCTCGGTGACGTTTGACTGAGAGCCGTTGCCGGCAAGAGCGGTTACCTTGATGCCGGCGTTGTTGGTTGCATGCTGAGCGATGACGGAACCGAAAGCGTAGTAGGTGCCGCTTTCGCCGCCGGTCACAAAGCGAAGGGTGTTACCGCCCTTGGATGCTGCAGCAGATGCAGAGCCCGAAGCGGCTGCAGATGCCGAGCCCGAGCTTGCGGAACCGCCGGCCGAGCAACCGGTAAGGACAACAGCGGCGCCGGTAGCAGCAGCAAGACCGACAAAGCCGCGCCTGGTTACTTCCTTGTTCATGATGATCTCCTTCCTTCCCTACGAATCGGTGGGCCGAAAGGCGCATCGAATCAGCATGGTGGCCAGCGTGTAGGGTTTGTTCGCTAATATCCCACGACCGTGGAGTGATCTCATTCTACTAAATACTCCAATCGGCTAAAGTAACAGGAAGGTTAACAATGGCCGAATCCCGAAAATCGTCACTGCAAACGGCTGTTTCAACAGGCTGAACGGACGTTTTCGGCACGTTAGCCCGACGTTATCGCTTGCACTTCGCGAAGCCGGGCCAACACGATGAGGCGCAGCGCGCGTTCACCACGCTTTGACGCTGAGGCGAGCGTGCGCTATGGGCGCCCTTCCTACTTTTCCGCCTTTTCTGCAGCGATTGCCTTGGCGTAGTCGATAGCGGCTGCGCGCAGCTTCTTTTCGGCGTTGATCTTGTCGGCGTTGGTTGCCGCCTCGCCCCAGTCCTGATCATTCGGACGCGGCATGTGGCCGCCGCCCAAAACATGCACATGGAAATGCTTGACGCTTTGGCTGGCATCGTCGCCGGTGTTGATAAGGCAGCGGTAGCCGCGTTCGGTCAGGCCCTTGATCTCGGCGACCTTCTTCACCGCCGCCATGGTGTGGCCAAGCACATCAACGGGGACGTCGTCTCCGACGTTCTTGTAATGCTGCTTTGGGATGATAAGCGTGTGCACGGGCATCAAAGGCTCCATGTCGTCGAAGGCGATGACGTGCTCGTCCTCGTACACCTTGTTGGTTGGGATCTCGTGGGTGGCGATCTTGCAGAAAATGCAATTCTCGTCGATCATGGCGGCTCCTTCCGTAGCCTAGCTGGCGTTTCGAGAGCGGCTGCGATGGCGCGGCGAAATGCACGGCGCTACGCGATCCGTTCGTTTTCATCCCCTGAAAACAGCAAAGCCGATGCGACAAGCGCACCGGCTTCGGTTTTGTTTTGGTGGGCCCGCCCGGACTCGAACCGAGAACCAAAGGATTATGAGTCCCCTGCTCCACCATTGAGCTACAGGCCCAAAACCCCAAAGGGGGGTGCTGGAAGATGCTACCACATGCTAACGAGACTTACGCCTAGTAGGATGCGAATCCTCGTTCAAAACCCATCTGCGGGCACCGCGTGCGCAAGGATTTGCGAAACCACGCGGCGCGAGCGTCTTTGCAGCGCTCCTTCACGTAAGCGTTAAGCATGCCAAACGCGCAGCTCTTGATAGCCCGCGATGGACGATTCACCCGCGAAGCTAAGCGCGCCAAACGCGATAACACTTGTGAATCTTTGGGGTACGGGCGAAGTCGGCGGGGATGGTCTTCGCCGAGATGTCCTCGATCGCAACGCCGTACTTTTCAAGATCAGCCATGTTCGGCTTGAACGAACGCAGGTTGCAGCAGAAAATGGCCTCGCCGCCTTCAGCAAGAAGACGCGTGACACCAACCAGCAGCTCGACATGGTCGCGCTGAACGTCCCATGTGCGCTTACCCATTGACTTCGAGTTAGAGAACGTGGGCGGATCGACGTATACCACGTCGAACCTGCGGCCCGAACGACGCGCCTCGGTGATCCATCTCATGACGTCTCCGCGCTCGAACGAATGACGCGCACTCTCAAAGCCGTTGTTGGCCATGTTGCGCGCGGCCCAATCCAAATAGACCTGCGACAGATCAACCGTCGTGGTTTCGCTGGCCCCGGCAGCGGCAGCGTAAACGCTGGCCGTTCCCGTATAGGCGAACAGGTTCAGGAAACGCACATCGCCCGTGTTAGAAACATGTTGACGAACCGTTTGACCCACCATCTGGCGAACCGTGCGGTTGTCCAGAAAGATACCCGTGTCAAGCTTGCCGGCAAGATCGACCTCGAACAGGAAGCCGCTCTCTTCGATTTGAGTGACATACGAACGGTTGCCCGCGTTTCGGTACTGGCTACCGCCCACGTCTCGACGACGTGTCTTTGAGAACACGTGGTCGGGACGAACGTCGCAAACCACCGGCGCAATGCTCAAGATGTCGTTGAAGCGCCTGCGCGCCTTGGCCTCGTCGATGGAACTGGGAGCCGCGTACTCGGCGATATGCAGGTACGTGTTGCCCCACGCATCACGTTCGCCCTGATACAGGTCGATGGCAACGGCGTAATCGGGCAGGTCGGCATCGTACACGCGATAGCAGGTGACGCCCTCACGCGACGCCCACTTGCGACGCTCCTTCAGCACCTTGCGCAAACGCGAAGCGAACTGCTCGGAATTGCTGTCAAGTACCTCGACGCGATGCGGCGCCCCGCCATGCGAGTCGGGAACTTCGATAGTCAGAGGCGGCTTGGGCTGCTTGTCGAAAACCGTGACCTGCATCTCGATGCGCTCGTTTCCGAACGTGCGAGCAGATGCAGGCTCAACGCCGAAACGCGCCACGACGTCGGTTCCGCCTGCCACGACGAAGCGCGAGCCCTTGGGCGCCTGAGCTGCGGCGGCCATGAAGGTGGCCTCGGCAGCGCGCTCGTCGGCTGCGCGACCTGCGCGTGCATCAAGGTTGCTGGCAACCAGGCACACGGCAGCGGGTGCAGAGGGCTTGGCAGCCTTCTTGACGTTCTTGTCGGCAGCATTGTTGGCGGCGTTTTCGCTGGTCTTGGCTTCGCCTTCCCCATTCTGTTCAACGGCCTTGCTGGCGACGTGCGAGTAGGAAAGCGTTTTCACCGCCGCAGAAAGCGCACGCGAAGCAAGCTCGGCAGCCGATTCGGCATCGCCTAGTTCGACGCTGGCAACCTGGCGCAAACCAGAGTTGCGAATATGGTTGCGGGCACGGGTGATCATAGGCGACGAAGCCGAAGCGCCCACGAAGCGCACGCGCGAAAAATCGGGACGGGCATTAGCCGCAAGCGTGGACGGATCGACGCTTAAAACACGTGCGACGCCGGCCTCGAAGCGGTCGTCAGCCTCGGCGACCAGGTCGGACCATGCATCAGAATCGAATGAAGCCAAGCCGAAGAAACCCCAATGCTCACGCAAAAGGCCAGGGGCCATGTCACACGCAATGGAGGCAGCCTCGGTAAGCAGCACGCCCTCGCCGCACACCGGGTCGATGAACGCCGCGCCCTGCTTGGCAAGGTCGTCCCATCCCGCAGCTACCAGCATGCCGGCAGCAAGCGTGGTGGACAGCGCCGTGTCTTCGGAATCGGAATCGGCCAGATAGCCACGATGGCTGAGCGATTCGCCCGAGAAGTCAAGCGAGATAGTGGCGCGCCTGTCGTGAACGCGCACGTCGATGACAGCCTGGGGTGTGGAGGAATCAATGCTGGGACGCGTGCCGGTTTTGTCGCGAAGGCGATCGACCACGGCGTCCTTAACGCGAAGCATGGTGAAACGGGTGTTGCGCAGCTGGGAGTTGGTGCCGTGAGCGCGAACCGCCATGCTGACGGACGGATCGACGGTGTTTTCCCAGTTGATATTGTAAACGCCCGCATAAAGAAGATCGGCGTCGCCCGCGTTGACGCGAGCGAGCACCAATGCGATGCGAGAGGCCAGGCGCGACCACAGGCACGCGCGGTACGCATGGGCCTCATCGCAGAAGAAAGATACGCCGCCGGAAAGGGGGCGAACACGCTTGATGCCAAACGTGCGGAGCTCGTCGGCAAGAAGCGGTTCGAGCCCCGCGACGCAACTGGCGAAGAACTCGAGTTGGTTCATCACTAGTCTTCCAGGTAGTCCTTCAATTTAGAGCTGCGGCTAGGATGGCGCAGCTTGGCAAGCGTCTTGCTTTCGATCTGACGAATGCGCTCGCGCGTGACGCCGAACTCGCGTCCAACCTCTTCGAGGGTGCGCGGGTGACCGTCCTCAAGACCGAAGCGCAGGCTGATGACCTTGCGCTCGCGCTCGGCAAGACCGTCGAGCACCTTGGAGAGCTGCTCTTGCAGCATGCTGAAGCTGGCAGCATCAACCGGGACAACGGCTTCGTTGTCCTCGATGAAGTCGCCAAGCTGGGAGTCTTCCTCTTCGCCGATAGGCGTTTCGAGGGAGACGGGCTCCTGCGAGATTTTCTGGATCTCACGGACGCGCTCGGCGGAAAGGCCCATTTCAGCACCGATTTCCTCGGGGGTAGGTTCGCGACCGAGCTCCTGCAGAAGCTGACGCTGGATACGGACCAGCTTGTTGATGGTCTCGACCATGTGAACCGGGATGCGGATGGTGCGGGCCTGGTCGGCGATGGCGCGCGTGATGGCCTGACGGATCCACCACGTGGCGTACGTGGAGAACTTGAAGCCCTTCTTGTAGTCGAACTTCTCGACGGCGCGGATCAAGCCAAGGTTGCCTTCCTGGATAAGATCCAAGAAGAGCATGCCGCGACCGACGTAGCGCTTGGCGATGGAGACAACCAGACGCAGGTTTGCCTCGATAAGCTGCTGCTTGGCATCAAGGCCAACCTGCTCGATGCGGCCAAGACGACGCTTGTCGCGACGGGGAAGCTCGACGCCCTCTTCCTCGGCCTTCTCAAGCTCGGCGGTGGCGGCAACGCCGGCCTCGATCTTCATTGCGAGGTCGATCTCTTCGGCTGCGGTAAGCAGCGGAACCTTGCCGATTTCCTTCAGATACATGCGAACCGGATCGCCGGTGAGCATGGTGACGCCCGAGTCGGCGGAACGACGGCGCGAAGAACGCGACTTCGCACGCGAACTGGAAACCTTCGGGAGCTGAACGTCGCTGACGGCCTTGAGCTCGGATTCGGGGATGCCGTCGAGCAGGTCTTCATCGGACTCGTCGCCGCCCTCTTCCTTCAGGTCGTCGGGATCGTCCATGGAATCATCGATGGAGGAAACGACGTCGGGAGCAGGCTCGGCATCTTCGAAATCGTCGTCGATGTCATCGATGTCGTCCATGGCGGAAGGGGCATTTGCTGCCAGATCTTCCTGCTCTTCAGTTGCTTTCTTCTTCGTGGTTTTCGAACCAGCGGACTTCGTGCTAGCAGCGCGCTTCGCCTTGGGCTTTTCCGCAGTCGAGGCGTCTTCGGCCTTATCCTTCGCGGCAGTTTTCGGAGCGGCTTTGCTTGCAGTGGTCTTCTTGGGTTTCGAGGTTTTCGTCTTCTTGGTGTCCTGAGCTGCCTTGGCGCTTTCGTCGGCGCCGGCTTCGATCTTTTTCTCAGAGGCTTCAGCCACGCGAACTTCCTTTCGAAAAACCTTCATTTGAATTTATGCCAAACCTGAATTTGGGCATAAAAATGCAAAGACTAAGTTTAGCACTTGAAAAACGGAATGGCAATATTGCAGCTCAACGGGCATAAAGCGCACATGACGGCACTGCGGCAGCAAAACGCGGCCGCAAACGAGCGGCAAGTGTGCAGCGACAGGCACGCCGGGCGAACGCGTCCGACGGATCCTGCGCTGCCGCGACGGGCGAAGTGCAGGCGGGCTGCCCCAAACCGATGAACTTGCACAGATTTTCCCGTTTTGCGACAAGTTTCCGATTGGTTCGCTTCGATATTGCTCGACAAACGGGCATTTAGCCGGAGTTTCGCCAAAAAGAAGACGTTATGCCGATCGATCCAAGAGAAAAACAGCGCAAAACGGGAAAATCCGTGCACCCCGAGCGCCCCACCGCGCAACTCGCGACCCACCGCAGCATGCACCCAAGCGGGCGAGACGCAGCTGGCGGCTGTGGCGAGACTGCGGGCGCAGCCGACGCGAAACTACTACGGTGCGCAGAGCGCAACCGGCGCGAAACGGCCGCGGCACGGTCACAGCGGGCGAACGCGGCCGGCAGATGCGGCGTCCTGCCATGAACCGCTACAGCAAGTCGTCAGGATCGATGTCGACAGCAACATTGACCTGCGGGTTTGGCTTGCGCTTACGGAACAGCGGCAGCAAAACCTCCGAGATGTCAGCCTCGCGCGGAGCCTTCACCAACACATGCCAGCGGTACGTGTTGCGAAGTTTCTCGAGCACGCAGGCAGACGCCGGATACACGCGCCAGTCGTCCCCGCCGAAATCGCGCACTTGGGCGCGGACCTGTGCCTCGACCTCGGATGCGCACGCCGAAACTGCCTGCTCGTTCTTACCCCACACCAAGATGTTCGCCATGCGAACATAAGGCGGATAGCCAAGAGCTTTTCGCTTCGGCAGCTCATCGCGCAAAAACATCGCGCGGTCGTAGCGCGCCGCCGCAACGATGGGCGCGGACGAGGCCTCATAGGTTTGCACCATAACGCGGCCCTCCAAATCGGCGCGACCCGCACGGCCCGCCACCTGCTCGATCAAATCGAACGTGCGCTCCGCCGCATGATAGTCGGGCAAGTGCAGTTGCGTGTCGGCGTTGATGACGCCGACCAAGGTGACGTCCTTGAAGTCAAGGCCCTTCGCGATCATCTGCGTGCCCAGAAGCACAGCGGCCTGCGCTTGGCCGAATTCCTCAAGAAGGCGCTGATGGGCGCCCTTTGCGCTGGTGGTGTCGGCGTCCATGCGGATGATGGGCACTTCCCCGCCAAGCCCCTCGAAGCTGTCGATAAGCACGCGAAGGTCGGCCTCGACACGCTGAGTGCCGGCACCGAACTTCTTCAAGTACGGACTTCCGCACTCGGGACACGTGGGCGGCGCGGGAATGCGATACCCGCAATGATGGCAAATCAGCTGGTTGCCGCGCTCGTGATAGGTCAGCGACGTCGAGCACGATGGGCACGTAGGCACGAACCCGCAGTCGCGGCACAACAGGAATTTCGCGAAGCCACGCTGATTCAACAGCAAAACCGCTTTGTGACCTGCGCGAAGCTCGGCCTCGAGCGCCTTCGAGAGCGAACGCGAGAACATCGATCGCGACCCCGACCCGAACTCACGGGCCATGTCAACGATCTTGATCTCGGGCATGGGGTTGCCGTTGGCTCGCTCGGGAAGCTCGACCTGATGCCACTGCGGGTCCTTCGCCGCGTTGTACAGGCTCTCGATGGAAGGCGTCGCCGAACCCAGGATGACCGTCGCCTTCGAACGACGCGCCATCCAAACAGCGACGTCACGCGCATGATAGCGCGGGGCGCTGTCCTGTTTGTACGAGCCCTCGTGTTCCTCGTCGATGATGATGAGGCCCAAGTTGCTAAGCGGCGTGAACAGTGCGCTTCGCGCACCGACTACCACGCGCGCCGCGCCCGACCTGATGAAATCCCACTGGTCGTAACGCTCGCCCTGGCTCATGCGCGAATGCATGACGGCAACCGTGTCGCCGAAACGGCCGCGAAAGCGGGCAACCGTTTGCGGGGTAAGCGAGATCTCGGGCACCAGGACGCACGCCGTGCGGCCCTGAGCAAGCACAAGCTCGATGGCCTGCAGATAGACCTCAGTTTTCCCCGAACCGGTAACGCCGTCAACCAAGACGACGTCGCCGCAAGCTCGCTCGTTCGCTTCGCCGATAACGCGTAGCGCCTCGGCCTGACCGGGCGTGAGTGCGGGTTTTTCCGTTGGCTGGAACGCGCCGGTTTCGACGCCACGCATGCGGCGGCGGCGTTCGATGCGCACCACGCCGTTCGATTCGAGTGTCTTCAGAACCGAGGACACCGCGCCGAACTCCATGGCCAGCTCGGCCACGCGCAGCTCGCCTTGACGCAGCGCCTCGATGACCGCGATCTGCTTCACCGCGTTCTTTCGCGGCGTGAACGAATCGGCGTTGGGGCCAAGCATCACCCAGCGGTCGTCCACCTCGCCGACAGCGGGCTCTTCAAGGCGCCACTCACCCGCGCGCGAGCGCACGATACGGGGAACTCCCCCGGGCGGCGTGAACAGGCGGATGCATGCCGAAAGCGGGGCGATATAGCGTTTGGCCAGGTACTGGGCGCATGCCGCGCCCTCTTCGTCGAAATACGGTTGGGAAAGCACGCGAATGATGGGTTTCAGGCGCGAGCGCGACGATTCGGAAACGCCAAGGGCCTCGAAGGCGCCCGGCTCGTCCGAGTCGCGAAGATCGACGATGAAACCGATGGCCTGCCTGCCGCCGAACGGCACCAAGCAAGCGCAGCCCACCTGCACCTCCATGCCATCGTCGACAACGTCGTCCGAGACCAAGTAGGTGTACGGGGCGTCAAGCGCCTGCGTGGGGATGTCCAATATGATTGAAGCGAGTTTCATGGGTCCCAGTTTAGATCATGGCGACGACGTTCGCGAATGCGTCACGAGGCACGTGGAAAAAGCACGGCGAAAAGGAAGCTGGGCGCGAGGGGCGACAGGGCTAGCGCCGAAGACAACCGCGCTTCACAGCCGCACCCCGCTGCAGAGCCCACCCGCGACCGAACCCGCCCAAAGAAAAACCGCCTGCACCAAAAGCGCAGGCGGCATATTCAATTTGCACGCGACGCGAGACGCGCCGGTAAATTCAACGCGGAAACAACTACAGACCGCAGGCAGCGCGAAGCTCGTCGACACGGTTCGTCTTCTCCCACGTAAACTCGTCAAGCTCGCGGCCGAAGTGACCGTAATTCGAGGTTTTACGGTAAATCGGACGGCGAAGGTCGAGCGTGTCGATGATGGCGGCCGGACGCAGGTCGAAAACCTTGGAAACAGCAGCCTCGATGTCGGCCTCGGCAACTTTGTTGGTGCCGAAGGCGTTCACGTAAATGGACAGCGGGCGCGCAACGCCGATAGCGTAGGCAAGCTCGATCTCGCACTTGTCAGCCAGGCCGGCGGCAACGATGTTCTTAGCAACCCAGCGAGCAGCGTATGCAGCGGAACGGTCGACCTTAGTGCAATCCTTGCCCGAGAACGCGCCGCCACCGTGGCGACCCATGCCGCCGTACGTGTCGACGATGATCTTGCGACCGGTAAGGCCGGTGTCGCCCATGGGGCCGCCAACCACGAAACGACCGGTGGGGTTCACAAAGACTTCGGCGCCTTCCCACGCAACGCCCTCAGCGTTGAAGACAGGGGCGATGACGTTGGCGATAAGGTCGGTCTTGATCTGGGCGGTTGCCACCTCAGGCGCATGCTGCGTGGAGATGAGCACCTTCTCGACGGCAACGGGCTTGTCACCCTCGTAACGGACGGTGACCTGGGTCTTTCCGTCGGGACGCAGATACGGCAGCACGCCGGTCTTGCGCACCTCGGTCAGACGTTCGGACAGGCGATGTGCCAGGAAAACGGGCATGGGCATGAGCGTGGAGGTCTCATTCGTGGCGTAGCCGAACATGACGCCCTGATCACCTGCACCGATGCGGTCGTACGCATCATCGGCAGAAGCCTGGCCGGTCTGGACCTCGTAGGACTCGTCGACGCCCATGGCGATATCGGGCGACTGGGAATGGATGTAGTTCGCAACAGCGCAGGTGCTGGCGTTGAAGCCGAAGTCGTCGCTGGTGTAGCCGATGCTCTCGACCACGCCGCGGACGATGCTGTCGACGTCGACGTAAGCCTGAGTGCGAACCTCGCCCATGACGGTGATGATGCCGGTGGTGGTGAACGTCTCGACGGCCGCGCGGACGTTGGATACGTCAGCAGCTGCCCCGTCAGGGCCAACGTAGCCCTGCTCTGCAAGCTCGGCCTCGCGCGTGAGGATTGCGTCGAGGATTGCATCCGAGATTTGGTCGCAGATCTTGTCGGGGTGGCCTTCGGTCACCGATTCGGACGTGAACAGATAAGAACGAGTATCTGCCATTTTGACTCTCCTATTTTCTCGTTGTCTTGCGGCGCCTCTACGCAGGTTCGTTACTATTCCCTGCTAAGGCGCCAAAAAGCAGTCTTACCAGTTTTATCGCATCAGCACCCCGACTTGCGACATGCGAAGCATCTTCACGCGCATTCCGCAATCGCAAACCGGGGTGCAGCAAGCGCCACTGTGGAACCTTTCAGCCCGATTGCCGTCCTGCCTTAGCGCGAATGCTCGGCCTTCAGCTTCTCGAGCGGGGTGTTACCGACGAAGCCCGTCTCCTCGTACTTCTTGACGTCCGACTCGGCCATGCCGACGTACACGCGATCGCGGTAGGGACGGCGCGGGTCGTCGGGGTCGTTCCAAATACGGTCGGCAACCTCGGCCCATGCCTCGGCACGCGGACGCATCTTCTCGGTCAGGTCGCGGGCGTCCTCGGGATGCTCGAGATCGGTGGAGTGGGCTCCTGCCGCCTCGACCATGTCGGCCAATCTGCCGGTGTTCTCGTAAATCGGGCACGGACGAAGCAGGTTCTCGCCGTCGAAAGGCTGGTTCTCGTAGTACTGCATGAACAGGGGCGAGCGCAACGCGTCAAGCAGCGACACCTCGCGGATGTTGGCGTTGGAATAATGCGCGAACACGCAGGGCTCGACGTCGCCCTTGGCGTTGATGTGCAAGTACCTGCGGCCACCGGCGATGCAGCCGCCAACGAACTCGCCGTCGTTCTGGAAGTCAAGAGTGAACAGCGGTTTCTCCTCGCGAGCGCGCTTGACGAAGCGATAGAGCTGCTCGCGCTGCTCGGGCGTGGCCATAAGCTCGCAATCCTTCGTGGAATAGCCAACCGGCATGAAGGTGAAGATCCATGCGAACAGAACGCCCTGGTCAATAAGCCAATCGAAGAACTCGTCGGACACCAAGGCGTCGGAATTCTGCGACGTGTGGCAAAGCGACACGCCAAACGGAAGGCCGGCCTCGCGCAGCAGTTTCATGGCATGATCGATCTTGTTGAAGGTGCCTTCGCCGCGGCGGACGTCGGTTGCCTCGCCAATGCCCTCGACCGAGATGGCGGGCACGAAGTTCTTCACGCAAATCATGTCCTGAACGAACGTCTCGTCGATGAGCGTTGCGTTCGTGAACGACAGGAACGTGCAGTCGGGATGCGCCTCGCACAGCTTGATAAGGTCGTGCTTGCGGACCAAAGGCTCGCCGCCGGTGTAGATGTACATATGAACACCAAGCTCGACGCCCTGGTTGATGATGGAGTCGATCTCTTCGTAGGTAAGGTTCAGCTTGTTACCGTACTCGGCGGCCCAGCAGCCAGTGCAATGAAGGTTGCACGCGCTGGTGGGGTCAAGCAGGATAGCCCACGGGATGTTGCACTTCAGCGCCTTGCGGTTGTGCTCCTGCATGCCCCAAGCAATAAGGTTGCTATCAACCACGAACGTCTTCAGCAGCTGCGGGATAACCTCGGGGTTCAGCTCGAGGATCTTCATGATCAGCTGATACCAGTTGCTTTTCGCCTCGATGGCTTGGCGCATGGTTTCGCGTTGCGTGGGGAACAGATTCTTGGGCGCAAGCTTGTCCAGCATGTTCATGACCTTGTGGATGTTGGCCTCGGGATCTTCCATGACGTAGTCGATGAGCTTGTACATGGCAGCATGCTTGATCTTCTCGGACGGGCCGATCTTGGCAAGCTTGGCCTTGTCTTCGGGGCTCAGCTCGAACGAGGGTGCTGTCGCAACGGTCTCGTGGATCTCTTCGGTCATTGCCGTTCCTTCCTGTTCACAACGCCCGCGGCGCTGGTCGCTCTCCCGTTCGCTTTTTGGCGAACCCGCGACGTTATCGTTAGTCCACAAGCAATGTCTATTCACCAGATATTGTTTGTTCCACATCTGTAGACTATACTTGTTGTGTGGATAACACAACAAGAAACGGATGACCGATTAGAATTCGTTACCAACCCGAAATGCTCATTTCTTAGCCGTTTGCGCATTTTTCAACGGCCGAGTATTTATCGAAACGCAAAAGGAAGTGTTCGAAAATGACTGAGAACGATGCCAAACGCCCCGCTCAGCCGAAAATTGATCGACGCATCGTCCGCACGCGCAAGGCAATCAACACCGCACTTGACAAGCTGCTTAGCGAGAACGACGTCTCGAAGATCACCGTCAGCGCCATCGCCCGCGAGGCCGACATCGACCGCAAGACCTTCTATCTTCACTACCCCTCGATCGACAGTCTGCTGACGCATCGCGCGGAAGAAATCATCGAGCACGTCATCGACATCATCCGCGAGCATACTGAAGAAACCCGCAAGCAGCGCATCCACGGAATCCTTGCCGACATCAACAAATCAATCGTCGAAAACCTGGGCTTTTACGAGCACACGGCTCATTCGCTGCCCGTCAACGCCATGATCGATCTGATGGGTCGCTCGGCCAAGCCCGCGTTCGCCGCAACCGGAGTCGACACGCACCTGATGGACGACGTGGAATTCCGCATGCGCATGAGCTTCTACTTGTCGGGTGCCCTGATGCTGTACCGCAGTTGGGTTCTGTCCGACCATTCCACGCCCATCGAGCGAATCTCGGAGCTGCTTGAGGAAACCCTCGACACCGATTCGTTCCCTGCCCTGAACCTCAAGTCGAATAGCGAGAACTAGAACATGAGCGAGAACCAGGACCCCCGCGAAGAAACGTCGCTCGCAAACGACAACGCCCAGAGCGCGGGCGAGGCCGCAGACGCAAAGAGCGTCGAAGGCGCTCAGAATGCAGGTTGCACCACCGAAGAGGCCCCGGCACCGAAACCCCTGGTGGCAGTTTCGTTTCAGTTCGAAGACGAAATCCCCGCGTTCTCGATTCGCGCAAACTACCTTGATTTCCTGAAGCTCGCAGGCGTGTCGCCCATCATCCTTCTTCCGCAGGAGAACCCGGCCGACGTGGAAGCCATCCTTGGACGGGTTGACGGCGTTCTTATCCCAGGCGGCGACGACATCGACCCCATGCTGTACGGCTGCGAGCGCGCTGCCGCAAGCGACAGCCCCGTCGTCGCGCGTGATGGCATCGAGCCGGTGATCGTTCGCTATTGCATCGAGCACGACCTTCCCTTCTTGGGAATCTGCCGCGGCTTTCAGATGATCAACGTGGTGTGCGGGGGAACGCTGTGTCAGGACATCAACAAGCTCCCATTCGACCACGAGGAGCATTGGCGCATCGAGGATCCGTTCGATGCCGTTCATGAAGTCGTGCCCGTCGAAGGCACGCCCACCGCGCGCATCTTCGGAACCGAACCGTTCGGCACGAACACCATCCACCACCAAACCATCGAGGACATGGCCCCTTCGCTTACCGTTGACGCACTGTCCGAGGACGGTCTGATCGAAGCCGTGTCGCATCCCGACTGCTCCTTCTTCGTGGGTGTGCAGTGGCACCCCGAGTTCGCACCCGAATCGCCGTTCGGCGCCCCGCTTGCCAAAGCGTTCGGCGACGCTTGCAGAAACCGCATGGAAAAACGCCATCGGGAGTAACGTTCGCCCCGATCAGCGCGAAACTATCTTCACTGAAACCATCACGCAACCCGGCGCGGCGTGCTTCACACTTGACGCCGGTTCGCAACGGGAGAAGGCGACGAGGCCCGAAGTCCAACGCCGCCCCGACGATAGAAAGGCGCATCGAACCCATGCAGGACGCAAACGCTTGCAACGCCAACGAGGTCTTGACGAACGAGTACCTCTCTTATCTTGCTGAAAGCGAAACCGACGAGGCCGATCGCCGCGCCGCGTGGAACTACATCGTGAACTCCACCGCCGTGTGGGATGGCAACCCGGTTTACATGGGATATGTGCCGCGCCTGTTCGGCCAAGATGCGTACAACCTGTTCAAAACGACCTCCGAAACCCTGTACGGTATTCTGGGCAAAGTCATCAGGGAATATCAGTCAAACCCTGAATATCGCGCGCTCTTCAAATTCGATGAGCGCCTTGAGCAGCTGATGCTTGCCCCAACCGGCTACACCGACCCGCTGCCCATCACGCGCGTTGACTGCTTCCTTAACGAGGACACAGGCAAGCTGCGCTTTTGCGAGTTCAACACCGACGGCACCTCGGGCATGAACGAGAACCGCGAAGCGTTCGCCTGCATCGCGCAGAGTGAGCCGTATCGTCTTCTTGCGCAGGATCATGCGCTTTCGAACTGCGATGCCGACCTGTTCCCGGGCTGGGTTGACACGTTCCTCTCCATCTACAGCCACTACGACGCAAAAGTCGAGAAGCCGCGCATCGCCATCGTCGACTTCCTTGAGAACGCCGCATTCGAGGAGTTCAAGGTGTACGCGGGCATCTTCAAGGAACGTGGATTCGACATCTCCATCTTCGACGTGCGCGAACTGTCATTTGACGGCGAGCACTTGCATGGCAAGAACGCCGCATGGGGCGATAGCGATGTCGATATCGACGTTATCTGGCGCCGCACCGTGGCAAGCGACCTTCTGGAGCATTGGGACGAAAGCCAGCCCCTGGTTCAGGCGTACCTCGCCCATAAGGTTTGCCTGATCGGCGGTTTCGCCACCAATATCGTCCACGACAAGCAGGTGTTCCGCGTTCTGCACCGTCCCGAGACCACGGCACTCCTCACCGAGAAGGAAGCAGCGTTGGTCAAGGACTGCATCCCCTTCACCGCCTTCCTTGACCCTGCCGAGATCGACATCGACGAAGTGAAGGCGAACCCCGCGCGCTGGGTGTTGAAGCCCAGCGACGGATACTGCAGCAAGAACGTGACAGTTGGCCACGACTGCGACGCCGAAACCTGGGCGAAGATCATTGACGAGAGCCTTGCCCAAACCATGGGAACCTCGCAGCGCTTCCTGGTTCAGGAATGCTGCGAGCTGTACAAAACGGCCACCGTACCGCTGTACGGCAAGGACGAGGATTTCACGGCCCAGCCCGTCATGTTCAACAATCTCACTGGCCTGTACCTGATGGGCGGCCGTTTCTCGGGCGTGTTCAACCGCCTGGGGCCCGGCGCCATCATCATGGGTCGCAAGGGTGGCGTGACCTCGGCAACCGTATGGGTTGACATCGACATGCCGGCAGCGGCCGAATAATCGCGAGCCGAAACGATGGAACAGCCTTTGGCGCGAAGGGGCGGCTTTCAAGCCGTCCTTCAAGCGGTTGGAACCTTGTGCGTGGCGCTTCTGCTGCTGGCAAGCGGCTTTCTGGCATGCGTTCTTCCGCCCACCGCAAAAACGCTCGCGCTGCAAACCGCCCAACCAGACGCACGCACGGCATTCACCGTTAACGACCTGGCCAACGTAGCCGATGCCACGCGCGACTATTCCTTCGGCTCGCATGACCGCGCGTCCCTGGTTCATGCCATCGCGGTTGCGAACCACAACGCCCAAGAACGCGGGAAAGCCACCGGGAAAGCGCAGATTGGCGCCCCGAACCTTGACGGTGTTGACACCAACGATCAGCAGCAGGTGGAAGCCGCATTCGCGCACGCAACCGAGCGCTGCGTTTACAGCGACGATGCCATCAGCCATCTTGACGACTGCTATTCCGTGGCGGTGAGCGCCTACGCGCTTGTTGCCGTCGCGCTGATCCTTACCGTCGCCTCGCTTGCCACCATGCGCTCGCGCGTTGGCGCCGCACGAGCCCTCACCCGCGCCGGGACCGGCATCGTCGCATTGTTCGCGGTAGCGGGGATCTGGGCGGCCATCGACTTCGACGGGCTGTTCACCGTCTTCCACGAACTGCTTTTCTCGCAAGGCAACTGGACCTTCGCCAGCGATTCGCTTTTGATCTGCGCCTTGCCAACTGAATTTTGGGTGGGAATGGGAGCTGTCTGGCTCACAACCAGCACCATCGCTTCTATACTGTCAATCTTGGTCGGAAAATCGCTGACGAAGCCCCGTGGCGCACGTCAAGCTTCCACCAACCGATGAAACAACGCCGCAGCATGTTTCAGCCTGCGGCTAAGCACGACGGAAAGAGAGTCTTCATGACCGATCAGCAGAAAGTGCGCGTCCGCTTCGCGCCGTCGCCTACCGGCCGCCTCCACATCGGCGGCGCCCGCACCGCGATCTTCAACTGGGCTTTCGCCCGCGCTAAGGGTGGCGACTTCATCCTGCGCATCGAGGACACCGACCCCGAGCGTTCCACCGAAGAGAACGTGCGCATCATCGTCGACGCCATGAAATGGCTCGGCCTTGACTGGGACGAGGGCCCCGAGGTTGGCGGCCAGTACGGCCCCTACTTCCAGATGCAGCGCATGGACACTTATAAGGAAGCCCTTGAGATCCTGAAAGAGCGCGACGCCGTGTACCCCTGCTTCTGCACGAAGGAAACGCTTGACGCCAAGCGCGCCGAAGCCGAGAAGAACGAGGGCGGCTATGCCGGCTACGACCGCACCTGCCGCGTTCTTTCCAAGGAAGAGGCTCAGGCACGCATCGACGCAGGCGAGCCCCATGTTTGGCGCCTGAAGGTACCCGAGAACCACGGCCCCATCGAATTCGAGGACGCCGTGTACGGCCACGTGTCCTTCCCCGCCGACGTCATGGACGACATGATCCTGGTTCGCACCGACGGCAGCCCCACCTACAACTTCGCCGTTGTCTGCGACGACACCAACATGCAGATCACGCACGTCATCCGCGGCGATGACCACCTGTCCAACACCCCGCGCCAGATCCTTATCTACGAGGCGCTGGGTCGCCCGGTTCCGCAGTTCGCGCATCTGTCCATGATTTTGGGCGCCGACGGCAAGAAGCTCTCGAAGCGCCACGGCGCAACCAGCGTCGAGGAGTACCGCGATCGCGGCTACCTGCCCGATGCCATGGTCAACTTCCTGGCACTGCTGGGCTGGTCGCTTGACGGCGAAACCACCATCATCAGCCGCGACGAGCTGTGCCGTGCATTCGATCTTGACCGCATCACCAAAAAGGACGCCGTTTTCGACGAGACGAAGCTGGACTGGATGGACGGCGTGTACATGCGCGAACTCAAGCCCGCCCGCTGGACCGAGATCGCAAAGCCCTGGCTTGCCGAGGCAGTTGCCCTGGGCAAAAGCGTCCAACCCGGCGTGAACGTCATCCCCACACCGAACCCCTCCGACCCGAACGCGCCTCAGCCCGAACCGCTGGTCGTTTCCGACGAAGCCCGCGAGGCCGCCGCTGCGCATGTTCAGCAGAACCTGGCTTGGTTCGAGCAGATCTACCCTCTGCTTGCCGAGCGCCTCAACCGCTTGGACGAGATCCCCGAGAAGATCGCGTTCATGTTCTGGGGTCCCAACGTCCGCCTGGATGAGAAAAGCTCCAAGAAGGTGCTGCTGAAGGACGGTGCCCGCGCTGACGAGGCGCTGCGCGCTTGCCGCGACATCCTTGCCGACGAGGCCAACGAGTGGGAAGCCGAGTCGCTGCAAGAGAAATGCCGCACTTTGTGCGAACCGCTGGACATGAAGGCGAAGAACCTGTTCCAGCCCCTGCGCGTTGCCGTTTGCGGCAACATGGTCTCGCCGCCGCTGTTCGAGAGCATCGTGCTTATGGACCGCGCGGACGTGCTTGCCCGCATCGATGGGATCCTTGCGAACATCTTCGCGTAATGAATGACGGGCGCCGCTTCTGCGGCGCCCTTTCTGTTGAAAGGACACTATCATGATGGATCCGAACATCTCACTTGAAGAGGCCCGCGAATTCTTCAAGAACGACCACTTCGCAACCGAAGCCTGCGGCTGCCGCGTCGTCGAGGCCGGTCCCGGTCATGCCGTTTGCGAGTTCGATATCGAAGAGAAGCACCTCAACGGTTTCGGTGGCGTCATGGGCGGCGCCATCTTCACGCTGGCCGACTTCGCCGTTGCCATTGCCAGCAACATCGGCGAAGAGCCTTCTGCCTGCGTCGTTTGCTCAATCCAGTTCATAAAGGGCGCGAAGGGCGATAAACTGATCGCAACGGCTTCGACCGACCGATCCGGCCGCACGCTTGGGTTCTACACCATCAACGTGGTGGACAACCTGGGCACGAAGGTGGCGAAGATGACCGCCACGTGCAGCCGTAAACCGAAGGCGTAACGACGAGCACGCCGTGATAGGGCTTTCACGAAAGTTCGACAGTTGTAGGTTTGATAGCAGCCGATGCCGACATGAGCGCCGGCCTTCGAACAAAGGAGCAGCCATGAAGATCAACGTCCCGCTTGAAAATGGGCTTTTACCCGACCGTTTCGGCAAGCATGCCGCCAGCGAGTACCGTACCGAGAACTTCCCCACTCGCTCGTTCCCTATTTCTGTTGAGGACGTTCCTGCGAACACGAAATCCATCGCGCTTGCATTCGTCGACTTCGACGCCATTCCCGTGGGCGGATTCTGCTGGATTCATTGGCTAGCCTGCGATTTCGCGCCCGACACCACGCTCATTCCCGAGAATGCCAGCGCAAGCGGCGAAGTTGCTTGCACGCAAGGCGCGAACTCCAACTGGTCGCCCATGTCCCACGGCTCAAGCAACCCCGCCGTATTCAACCGCTACTGCGGACCGCAACCGCCCGACAAGACGCATTTCTACACCCTTGCCGTATATGCGCTCGATACGAAGCTCGACCTGCCCGAAGGCTACTACCTGAACGAGTTCCGCCGCGCCATCGACGGGCACGTGCTTGCCAAGACCACGCTTGAGATTCCCAGCCGCTCGTAAAGGTTGGGATGGCCTACGAGCGGCTGACGCTTGAATCGTGGCCGCATGTAAATCAGGCAATCTTGTTCACCAACCGATTTCACTAAAGCCGCGACTCGCTGAGCTGCGGCTTTAGTACGGTCGCTAATCGGCCTGTGACTTTGCGCCGTCATCGCCGTCGCTGAAGGTTACCAACACCAACATCCCCACCATCAAAATCAGGCCGATCCAATCGGCACCGGTGAAGACCGTCCCCAAAAGCAATGCCGAGAACATCATCGCGCTGGCAGGCTCCACTGCGCCAAGCAGGCTGCCGGTGATCGAACCGACCAGCGACACGCCGCGCAAGTAGAGCCAAAACGACAGGAAGGTGCCCAAAAACGTCAGACCGCCGATCAACGCCAACCAACCCCGCGCATCAAGCAAAGCAGCCTCGGCAACGAACGTCTGCGGGCCCATCGCGGTGAGATAAACAACGGTCGACAGCACGAACGTGATTAGCATGCCCACCGCCGTAACCGGGAAGCTGCCGAACTTCTCGAACAGATGCGCATGGCGCGGCACCAGCACGTAAACGGCAACCGAGAACGCATTGAGGATACCCCAGAACAGGCCCGCGGCAGGCAAAACCAGTGTGGTGGGATCGCCCTGGGTTGCGATGAGGAACGTTGCCACCAAAGCAAGGACAAGGCCCGCCGCCTCGATCGCGCGTGGGAGCCTGCGGCCAACAAGACACGTGTACAGCATCACGAACACGGTTCCCAGCATTTGCAGAACAGTCGCGGTTCCCGCGTTGGTGAGCGCGACAGCCGTCATGCAGGCGAACTGATCGACGAACAGGCACAATCCGAAAACAAGCAGCGCGATCTTAGTGACCTTCGTACACGTGGCCATTCGGTTGAGCACTGCACGACGCGCGACGAAAATCGCGGCGAAGAACGCGACGCCTGCGAAGAACGAACGCACCACCGTAGAGAACAGCGGCGTGATGCCGTACGTTGCGAACAGAAATTGAGCGCACGTTCCCGATACGCCCCAAAGCCCCGCGCCGACAACCCCTGAAATGAACCCGGCTATGAAGCGACGGCGCGCATCGAGGTTATGAGACATGGTTCGCTCCGGCTTGTTCGCTGTCGCTGCGGTCTAGCAGACCGCGCTCGGCGACAGAGATGCAGCCGCTGCCATCCCACTCGGGAATGAAACTCTCTTTTGCGGCGGGACCCTCCTGCCAGAAATAGTCTTCCATGCCAATCGAATCTGCGTAATCCAGCAGGCGCTCATATTCCTCGTTGGGCACGGTTTCGCCCAAACGTGGATACCTCGCAAGAACGCGCTGCGCACGAACATCGCCTTCTTCCGCACGCGATGCAAGAACAGGCGTGTACTGGTTCATGACAGATACCAGCACGTCATCGCCGTAACGCTCGTGGAGTAATCTCAAAGTGCGCTTCGAATCCTCCAGGCCGCCGGGCAGCAGCAAATGACGCACAACAACGCCACGCGTCATCCGCACTTGGTCGCGATATTCGTCGAACTTGGGAGCGCCGATGGTTTCGACCATGGCATCAAGCGCGCAGACGGCCACTTCAGGGTAGTCGGACGCATGTGAATATGCCTGAGCCACCTGGCCGCTGGCGTACTTGAAGTCGGTAAGGTAAATATCAACCGTGCCTTTCAGCGCGTTGATGGCCTGAAAACGTTCGTAGCCCGACGTATTCCAAGCAACCGGAAGCGCCAACCCGCGCCCACGAGACACCCGCACCGCCTCGCGGATCTGCAACGCATAGTGCGTCGGCGTGACGCAATTGATGTTGAGCGCGCCCTGGGTTTGCAGCTCAAGGAAGATATCAGCCAAGCGATCGATGGTCACGTCGATACCGAACTCGCCTTCGGCGATCGTCGCGTTTTGGCAGTACACGCAATGAAGCGGGCAGTTCGCGAAGAACACCGTACCCGAACCCGACTCGCCCGACAGCGGCGGCTCTTCCCAATAATGAAGGGCAGCGCGCGCTACACGGATTGTGTCGTCGGCCCCGCAAACACCGCGCCTGCCCGCCGCACGATCGGCGGCGCACAGGCGCGGGCAAAGGTTGCAGGGTGAAAAGCACAGGCTTCCAACCTGCGCTGGGAAATCAGCAGCAGCCATGTTGATGGCTGTGGTCATGGCCGCAGCCGCACTCACGATCGTGACCGCAGCCGCACTCGTGGTCGTGGCCTGCGTAATCGTCGTAATCGTCGAAGTCGTACGGGGCATCGTAGTTATCCTCGTAGAACTCGTCGTCCTCGTCATCCAGATGGGCGTCGGTACTGTAGTAATCGGCCGCACGCGACCAGTCAAGACCAGCCTCGCGCACCTCTCCCTCTTCGCGATACAGCAGCGCAAGCGCAGAAGGAGCCATGTCAACGCCGCCGATGACGGCCAGCAGCTCGAGAACGCGCATGCAAGCTTCAAGCTGCGGAAGAACCAGGTCGATATCGTCAGCCGTGCTCATTGCGGCGGCAAGCTCGCCAATGAACATCTCGACGGTGTACGTGCCGCTGAAGCGCTTCTCGGCAACCGCGGAAAGAACCTGATCGGCGTGAGGGGAAGCCGCACCGGCGCGACCCTCAAGCTCGACCTCGGATGCGGGGTCGTTCTGAACGGCGCGGAACAGCGCATCGGCCTCGATAGCGGCGACGATCTGGGCGGCAACCTGAACGGAAAGCGCGGCGCGGGCCATCTGAGCGCTGCCTGCAGCGCCGGTGATCTGAGCATTGCCGGCAAGAAGCTCGAGCACGGCAGTTGCGTCATCGATGTCGGCCTTCTCGCCTGCAACGAAGCATGCGATGTTCTCGATGTCGGCGAATGCGTCCTGAACCGCCGTGTCCAAAACAACGATAGGAGCCTCGACGGGACGAAGATCGTTCACCATGGCAACCGCGGAAAGCTCACGTGCAAACGTGGGCGTGGTCGGCGACAAGTCGATGAGCAAAGCCCTGCTTGCCGCGCGCTTGACGATGCCGTCGGTTCCGAAATACGCATCCTCAAGAGCCGTGGTGCTGGTGAAATACGTGATGACTACTTCAGCATCCTCGACGATGTCCTCGGCGAACCAACCAGCAGCATCCAAAATGCGGCGAACGTGCGCGCCAACGGTGTCATTGCCTGCGTAGAAATAAGCGGCCATGCGAAATCACATCCCAACGTGAAAGAGATAACAAAACAATGCGAAGCGGAAGCGGTCTTGACTATGCGCTGGCGACTGCCCCGCCATCAAGCGCTGCCAACCGCCGCGCCGCGATCGAGCAGCCTACTGCTTGCGAACCCTGCGCGCGATACGGTCGGAAACCGTGGTGTTCTCACGCGAGTCATGGCCCCAGAAAACCATTGCCAACATGCCCGGACCCACATGCGAGCCGATAACCGGACCCACATTCGCATCAAGGAAGTAGATGCTGTCGTCGACCTTGCGCAGCTCGTCCTTCAGACGTTCGGCATCCTTGGGGCAGTCGGCCTGGCCGATAACGACCATCTTGCTGGAGCCGTCGTCGATGGCGTTCTTCAAATAGAACTCGACCATCTGGCGAATGGCCTTCTTACGGCCGCGCGCAACACCTGTAAGCCCCAGCTTGCCGTCAAGAGAAATATCAAGCATGGGCTTCACATCAAGCTTGCTGCCCGCGAACGCAACCGAAGACGGAATGCGCCCGCCGCGTTTCAGCGCATCAAGCGAGTCAAGCGTGAACATCTCGTTCACGTAGAAGCGCGCCTCTTCCGCCCATTCAACCAGCTCAACGGCGGTAAGACCGTGGTTTCGCTGATTGATGGCCTCATACACCAACAGCGCCTCGGCGATGGATGCCAAGCGCGTATCGACGATGTACAGCTCGGCGTCGGGGTGCTCGGCGATCAGCTGATCGCGCACGAGGACCGCGGTGTTGTACGTTCCCGAAAGCTGGCTTGAGAAGCACAGGAACACGGTGGGGACGCCGCTTTCGATTGCACGTGAGAACGTCTCGTGGAAGGTCGTGATGGGGATCTGCGCCGTGGTGGGCATCTCACCCTTGCGCATGCGCCCGTAGAATTCCTTCGGGGTGATGGTTTGATACAGGTCGTCAAGCTGCTCGCGGTTACCCATGATGTAGGGGAACTGCAAAAGCTCGACACCTGGAACGTCGATCAGCTCGAACGGAAGATCGCACGTGGTGTCGACGATGAGGTTGCATTTGATATCCGTAGGCATGATTCCCCCTTCAGATGGTTAATCGATGCCGCGCAAACGCTTGGCAAGGTCGCGACGACGCTCGTACAAGCCGCGCTCGAGTCCCACCGGGTACGTATGGGGGTTCATGATGCGCTTCTGGGTTTCGTCAAGGGTGGCCAAGCCCTCTTTGACAAAGCCGCGCGCTGCCATGGCGTCGCGCGTTTCAGGGGCAAGGACAACCTGGCCAGCGCGGGCAAGCGGCTCAAGCAGGCTCTTGTAGGTCTTTCCCGCCAGGTTCTTCTGACGAAGCTCGTCAAAGGGATCAACGATGGTTTCGCCCTTCTCGATGCCATGGTTGACGTCGAATACCATATCGCCCGCGATCTTGCCGTCTTCGTAGAAGTAACGGCGCACGTCAAGGACGCCGGGCGTGGTGAGCTTCGTGGCCGAGCCGGTGATCTTCAGGTGGTCAACCCAGTCCTCGCCCGGCTTGCGCGTGGCGGACAGCTTGTAAACGCCGCCCAGCGTGGGCTGATCGTATGCGGAAGCAAGCTTGGTGCCAACGCCCCACGAAGCGACGACCGCGCCTTCGTCGCGGATCGAGCGAATAAGGTACTCGTCAAGGTCGTTCGAAAGAACGACGCCGCAATCAGTGAGGCCGGCCTCGTCAAGCATGCGGCGTGCCATCTTGCATTCCCATGCAAGGTCGCCCGAGTCGATGCGGATGCCCGAAAGGCGCTCGCCGCGCTCACGCATCTCAAGACCAACGGTGATGGCGTTCTTGATGCCCTGCTCGACGTCGTAGGTGTCAACCAGCAACACGCAGTTGGTGGGGAACGACTTCGCGTAGGCGCGGAAGGCGGAAAGCTCGTCGGGGAACGACATCACCCACGAATGCGCATGCGTGCCCGAAACGGGGATGCCATACTCCTTGCCCGCAAGGACGTTCGACGTGGAGGCGCAACCGCCGACGACGGCAGCGCGCGAGGCCCAAAGGCCGCCAATGCCCTGAGCACGGCGAAGGCCGAACTCAGCCACGGGGGACTCGGCCGCCTGGCAGATGCGCGCAGCCTTGGTGGCAATGAGCGTTTCGAAGTTCACGCAGTTCAGAAGCGGTGTTTCAATAAGCTGGCACTCAAGGATGCTGCCCTTCACGCGAACGAGCGGCTCGTTGGGGAACACGATGGTTCCCTCGCGAACGGCGTCGATGTCGACCGTCAGCTTGAAGTCGGCCAGATAATCAAGGAATCCCTGCTTGAAAAGCTTTCCACCGCCAGGAGCGGAAAGGCCTGCAAGATACTCGATGTCCTGCTCGCTGAACGTGCAAGTTTGCACGAGCTCGGCCAACTGATCCATACCGCAGGCAACCGCATAGCCGCCCTTGAACGGGTAGTCGCGAAAATACATATGGAAGCACGCCTCGGTGTCGGCCATGCCGTGCTCCCAGTAGCCCTGCGCCATGGTGATCTGGTACAGGTCGGTGAACAATGCGTAATCGATGGTCATAAGATCTCTTCCTTTTCCGTCGCGGTTTCCCGACGGCGTCTCTTCCATCAAGCTATTCCAGCAAGCAGACGGACGGCTATTCGGCCATGCCCGAATACTTGGGGTCGTCTTCGTCGGCAGGCAAGATCACGACCCAGGGCTTGCCCTTGCGGGTGATGACCGCTTCTTCGCCGTTATGGTACACCTCGGACATGATTGCCTTGATGTTATTCTGGGCTTCCTCGATATCGATGGACAGCAAAGCCATGGCTCTCCTTTACCTAGCTAAACGAATCAAACGCGACCCTACGCCAGCAGCCGATCGCATGCATGACGAACGATACGAACGAGCGGGGTTACTGGTCATTCGCCGGCGCATGACCCTGATCAGGTTTCTTGCCCTGGCCGCCTTGGCCGTTGCCGCTGGAACTGCTGCGACGGCGGCGGGGACGCCTGCCCGGCTGCGCGGATGCGGGCTTGCCGGCGCCCTCGGCAGAATCGGATGCCTGCGGACGTGCATGCTGCGCTGCGCCCTTACCCGACTGCTGCGCATGCTGCTGACCCTGCGAAGAACCCTCGCGAGAACGAAGCGCGGACGACTTGCGGCCCGGCGCCACCGATCCCTGTGCGCCGCCTGCGGGCCTTTGACCCTCGTTTTGCGCATGTGTCTCGGGGCTCCTTTGAGCCTGAGCGCCCTTCGATCCCGAACCGCTGCTGCGACGACGACGGGTGCGGCCGCCGTTTGAAGGAGCGGAGCCCTCAGCCTTGGAGCCGTTCTGCTTGGACGCGCCCTGCTTAGGTGCTGCGGTTTCCTGCTGCTTCTCGGCTGCGGGGCGCTGACGACGGTTGGGGCACTGACCCTGCTTCACGGACGGGCGCTTCGCCTCGGTCTCGGTAGCAGGTGCCTCCACCGTGCTGGTGGTTCCGTCGACGCCGACCTTGGTGGAGCGGCGGCGACGCTGCTTGTGCTGAATAGGCGCGGGTTCGCTTGCCTGCTGTTGTTTGCGCGAGCGACCGCCGGAGCGGCTTTGACCCGACTGCTTCTTCCCGGGTTTGCCCGAACCGACGCGACGCACCTCGGTGGGGTCGGCAAGGGTGTCCTTCTCGGTAAGCTGCGAGGTAAGCAGCGATGCGGCGCCCAGGCGATCCTCTTCCTTGGCGGCATGTGCTGCTTCCCAGGCCTCTTCGCCTACGGCATTCGGACGCGAGGAATCGCCGATGGTGTCCATGTCGGCCAGCGGGACGCTGACAGGCTTCTCGTCCTCGACCAAGATCGAGACGGTTTCGCGAGGAACGTCCAAATCGACGACCTTGCCCTCGCCCACCGGCGTTTTCACCTTGGCATTCTTCTTGGGAGCGCGGCCATGGAAGTCTTTGTAGGCGTCGAATTCGTAACGCAGGCAGCACATAAGACGGCCGCACAAGCCCGAGATCTTCTGAGGGTTAAGGGAAAGCCCCTGCTCTTTTGCCATACGGATGGAGACGGGGTTGAACTCGCCGCCAAGCCTGCGGCAGCACAGTTCCTGACCGCAGTGGCCGATGCCGCCGACCATGCGAGCCTCGTCGCGCACGCCGATTTGCTTCATGTCCACGCGCACGCGGAAGCGCGAAGCCAGATCGCGCACCAGATCGCGGAAGTCGATGCGATCTTCGGACTCGAAGAAGAACACGGCCTTGTCACCATCGAACAGGAACTCGACGGCAACGGGGTTCATGTCAGGGGCTTTTTCTGCGGCGAGCTGGCGGAAGATCGGCAGTGCCTCGCGGCTTTTCACCTCAAGCTCTTCAGCACGGGCGATGTCTTCATCCGTTGCCAGACGACGTACGGGCTTGAGCGGGGATTTCAGCTTGGACACCTGATCGTGGGTGGCCTCGAACACCGGCTCGTCGACATGACCGAACTCAAGGCCGCGAGCAGTAAGCACGACGACGGCGTCATCGGTGACAAGATCGAGATCGCGGGCGTCGAACCACAGGGTTTTGGGATTGCAAGCAAGTCTAACAGGCGCTATGCGAACCATACAGTGCCTCTTTCATTTCGAAGAACAGCGCATCGATGCACGTTTCGGAGGATACATTATAGTCGAGGGCCGAATTGCAGCGCTCGATTGCGGCGAAAGCGCGGGTCAAACGCGCTTCGTCCGTATGGACAGCGGCGTCCACGATTTGATCGCGGACGTCCACGTTGATAATGAGATCAGGCGTTCCCGCGCATGTGATGAGCACGTCGCGAAGGAACGAACCGGCAATGGAAGTAAGCTGGCGAAGCGACTCGCGCGTCTCGGCGGAAAGGGCACGCTTGTTGCGCGCCTCGATCTGACGGATGGCGGACTTCGCCAGGAAGTCGGCATTCTCGGCAAGCTCGGCCTCTTGCTGCGCACGAACCGTGTCAAGCGGGGCTTTCACCTGAACAACCAGGTCGCGAGCCGATTGGATGATGTCCCACGAATCGGCGTTGCGCAGCGAGCACGCCGCCGCAAGGACGTTGCGGCGAAACTCCATGCGCTCGTTCGAACGCGAGAAAGCGACGGCGCGCTCGATGGATCCGTCGCAGGCTTCAAGCGCCATCTTGGCAACCTCAAGCTCGACGCCGGTGTTCTGAGCCACCATTTTCGCGGCCTCATTGGCCGGGATGATGCGGAACGGCACGACCTGGCAACGCGAGACGATGGTGGGAAGCACACTTTCACGCGACGAGGCGAGCAGGATGAGCACCGCGTCTTCGGGCGGCTCCTCGAGCGTTTTCAGGAACGCATTGGCCGCAGAATCGGACATGCGGTCGATGCGACTGAGAATGTAGATCTTCTTGTTAGCCTGAATGGGCGCAAGCGTCACGTCAGAGACGACATCGCGCACCTGCTCGACCAGATACTGACCGTTCGCGCTTTCGGGCTGATAGAAATGCACGTCGGGGTGCTTGCGGCGTTCGATGCGATGGCAAACGTCGCAGGTGTCGTCGCCGCCCTTGGCGCACAGAAGCGCCTTTGCAAGCGCGAAAGCCGCCTGCGATTTGCCCGAACCTGCCGGCCCGCAGAACAGATACGCCTGCGACACGCGGCCGGAAGCCACACTGGTGCGCAGGAAATCGCGAACCTGCGGCTGCCCGACAACCCTATCGAATACGTCCGCCATTTAAGCGTCGCCGCCCTTCCCATCAAGAGAGCCAAACGGGACAAGCGACAGATCGAACGTCGGGAACAGATCGATGATCTGCGCGAACACCGCGCGAGCCGTGTCGGACTTCTTTCGCGAAGTGACAACTGTACGGAAGCGCTCGGGAAAACGCTGCGCCGAGTCGGCGTAACCCTGGGCCACGCGGGTATGGAAATCGACACCCGCAAGCTCAAGGCGGTCGGCTTTCCTTCTGCTTGTTGCGCGTGCGAGGCCCACCGAGGCATCAAGGCCCGTGGTCATGAACAGCGTACGTGCGGGAACCGTGCCCTGGCAAGCAAGCTCATTGACGAAATCAACCGATGCACGGTCGATGCCGCGGCCGAATCCCTGATAAGCGACGGTGGAGTCGATGAATCGATCGCAGATGACGACGGCTCCGCGTTCCAAAGCGGGCTTCACAACCTGGGCGACAAGCTGAGCGCGGGCAGCCTCGTAAATGAGCAGCTCGCAAACATCGGAGATCTCGTCGTGCGCCGGGTCGAGCACCAACCTGCGCAAGCTTTCGCCAACGGACGTGCCGCCCGGTTCGCGAAGCTGAACCACGTCGAAACCTTGGGCCTTCAGCTGCTGGACGACGAAGCCCATATGCGTGGTTTTGCCCGCACCGTCACCGCCCTCGAACGTGATGAACACGCCCGAAGCGGCCGTCTTCGAAGCCTCGTTTTCATTTTCGCCTTTGAAAGCCATGGTCTCGCTTCACCGTGATGGGTTGGTGGTTGCCGCCTTGATCGCGCGAGTCAACATAGTGCGCGACGATCAGCGATTCTTCATTATAACCCGCACGACAAAGCAAGGCAGAAGCGTCGTATGGTCAGCCACGATTTAACCAGATGCGCGGCTTTTCGCCGGCGCATCCGCAAGACGATTTTCGCCTGAAGTTTTTACAGCTCGCCCATTTTGCGATCAAGCAGCTTCCGGGGATCGACTATGTGCTTTCCCACCGCCATCTCTTTCGGGCTGAAACCAAGGGCCAGGCCCACGAGCTGCGGAAGATGAAGCGTCGGCATGGTGATGTCGCGGTCCTGCTTCTTCTGGGCGTCGTGCTGCCACATATCGAGCGCCATATGGCAAAGCGGGCACGGCGTGACCAAGCAGTCGGCACCCGCGTCCTTAGCGGCCAAGCAGCTGGCGCCGTTAGAGAGCAGCGCCTCGCGCTCGGCCGGATAGATGCTGTGGAAACCGCAGCAGGCCAAACGCTGGCTGAACTCGGTGTTATTGGCTCCAAGCGCCTCGGCAAGGGCCTCCATGGAATGCGGGTTACGCGGGTCCTCGAAACCCATGACATCGGGCGGCATGAGGATGTGGCAGCCGTAGAAGTTGGCGACCGACAGGTTCTCAAGCGGGCGCACCACGTGGCGGCGAAGCTCGTCAAGTCCGTACTCGCGCTCGTCGACGAGCACCCACAGGTAGTGCGTGACCTCGGCCGTGCCCTTATATTCAAGCCCGATTTCAGCAAGGGCCTCGTTCACCTTCGCGCGCAGGGCGGCATCCTCATAGAGGCGCTTCTTCGCGGTGCGCAGCATGAGCGTGCACGTGTTGCACACGGTGAGAATGCGGTCGAAGCCGGCGGCCTCGGCCAGCGCGATATTGCGGGCGTTGACGGCTACGCCCAGAAAGTCGTCGATGTCCTGGATCTGGGCCGCACCGCAGCACGTCCAACCCTCGATCTCCTGAATCTCTATGCCCAGACGCTCGCAGGTTTTCAACGTGGCGATCTTAAGCTCGCTTGCCGCGGACTCCAGCGTGCAGCCCGGGAAGAACGCGTAACGATGCTTAGCCATGGTTCACCTCGTCGTCCTGGCCCTTGGAAAGGTTCTGGGAGAACTCGTACAAACGGCGCACGTCCTCGATGCCCTTCACTGGGCGCGGCATGTGCAGCGGGTTCATCTTGCCGGCCAGCACCATGCGCATCGCGAACGGCGTGCGAGTAAGAACGGTCTTGACCAGGCCCTCGGTGCGAAGCGCCAGCATGGTCTCGTTGAGCAGGCCTGTCCTTTTGACGTCCCCGTAGAAGGACAGAGCATGACGCGCGCCCTCGGAGTTCGTCTGCCCCATCTCGATGGCGCGGCGACGCAGGTAGCTGATCTCCTCGGCCACGGGGATGCCCTTCGGGCACTTCGACGTGCATTGCTGGCAGTGAATGCACTTCCACAGGTTGTTCTGAAGGGCAGCCAGCACGCGCGCGCCACGATTGCCATCGCGGCTGTCGCGCTCGAAGCGGTAGGCTTTGTTCATAGCCGCGGGAGGTAGGTACGTGCCATCGTCGTAAGCCAGCTCACGACACTCCGAGACGCAGCTGCCGCAAAGAATGCAATCGGCAGGCTTGGCGATGAGGTGGAAGTCCTCGGGCGACTGCAGGTGGTCATGGCGACCCTCATGCGGGCACATCCAACCCTGCACCTTTTTCATCTTGTCGCCTACCCCGTCGAAATCAACGACCAGATCGCGCACAACGGGCAGATTGTTCAATGGCTCGAGGGAAAGCTCGTCGGTGCCGAACGTGTCCAACAGCGAATCGAGTTGGGTCTCGCAGGCAAGGAACGCGCTGCCGTTGACCTGCACCGCGCAGCTACCGCAGATGGCGTGGCGACATGCGCTGGTGAAGCAGAGCGTCGGATCTTGCTGCTCGCGGATCCTAGTGAGGCACCCGAGCAGGGTGTCCTTGGCGTAGGGCAGCTCGTAACGCTGTCTGAACGAGCGTTCGCCGTCGAAGCGGCGCACATTGAAGACGATGGTTCTTTCGGCGGCCATCAGTACGTCCTTTTCTCTGGCGGGAACTTCGTCACCGAAACGGGGCGGTAGTCGATCGAATAAGACCCGTCCTTTGCAAGCGATACAAGGGTATGGGCCAAGAAGCGCTCGTCATCGCGCTGGGGGAAGTCCTCGCGCGAATGCGAACCGCGGCTCTCCTTGCGGGCGCGGGCACCCATGCAGACGGCCTTGGCGATCTGCAGGATGTTACCCAGCTCCACGTAGTTCATGAACGCCTGGTTGTAGATCTTGGAGGGGTCGCCGATCGAGGCATCAGCATAGGCGGCTATGCACTCGTCGACGACGGCCTCAGCGGCCGCCATCCCCGCCTCGTCGCGGAAGATTCCCACGCCGTTCCACATGGCCTCGGCCATGCGGTCGCGGATGGCGAAAACGGACTCGCCGTCTTTCTTGCCGCGCATGGCATCGAAGCGCTCGGTCCATTGCCGGTTTAGCTCGTCGAGGCGGTCTGCAGCCGGAAGCTCGCGGCGGCGCGCCGTGTCGGCGGCGCCAATACCGGCCTGCCTACCGAAGAAGACCACCTCGGACACGGAGTTGCCGCCCAAGCGGTTGGCTCCATGGACGCTGATGCAGCTGCACTCGCCCGCGGCGTGCAGGCCGTCGACAGCCGTTGCGCACGTGCGGAAGTCGACGACGTCGATGCCACCCATCATGTAGTGGTTGGAGGGGCGGATAGGCACCGGGTCGGTGGCCATGTCCACACCCTCGAAGGAAAGCGCCAGCTCGCGCACCTGCGGCAGGCGCTCCATGATGCGCTCGGCGCCAAGATGGCGAAGGTCCATGAGGACGTAGGACCCCATACCCTCGCCGAAACCGCGGCCTTCCCTGATCTCGGTCTCGATGGAGCGGGCCACCAGGTCGCGAGGGCCGAGCTCCATTTTCTCGGGGGCGTAGCGCGCCATGAAGCGCTCGCCCTGATTGTTGATGAGGTAGCCACCTTCGCCGCGGCACGCCTCAGAGAGCAGCACGCCCGTGGAAGCCAAGCCCGTGGGATGGAACTGCACGAATTCGGGGTCTTTGACAGGCACACCCGCACGCAGGCACGCCGCCACGCCGTCGCCGGTCATGTTAGTGGCATTGGTGGTGCGACTCCAGTACACGCGGCCGAAGCCGCCGGCGGCGATGACGACCGCCTTGGCTCGAAAGGCCTCGATCTCGCCGCGGCGCAGGTCAATGGCCACGACGCCCTGAACGCCGTCCTGATCACGGGCGATGTCCAGCAAATTCATCTCATCCAGGAACTCGACGCCGTTCTTCAGGCAGTTCTCATAGAGCGCGTGCAGCACCACGTGACCGGTCTTGTCAGCCGAGTAGCAGCAGCGCGGATGGCTCGCACCGCCGAAAGGACGCTGCGCGATGCGGCCCTTCTCGTCGCGCGAGTACGGCACGCCCATGCCCTCGAGCTCGAGCACCAGATCGGGCATGCCCGACACGAAGAACTCCACTGCGTCCTGGTCGGCAAGGAAGTCGCTTCCCTTGACCGTGTCGTAGAAGTGGCTCTCGATGGTGTCGGTCTCGTCGCGGTAGCCCAAGGCCGCGTTCATGCCGCCCTGGGCCGCGCCGGTGTGGCTGCGCGTGGGGAACACCTTCGTGAGCACCGCGACCGACAGGTCGCCCTGCTTGCTGGCGGCCAAAGCCGCCGACATCCCCGCACCGCCGGCGCCGACGATGACCACATCGTAAGTGCGCATCGGATTCCTTTCCTGTTTGTAAGCGAAACGGCGGCCACGGGCTTGAAGCCGCGGCCGCAGATCTAGGATTGCCCAGACTTGCTGCCAAGCCCGGGCAATCTATTATTCGTCGTCTTTCTTCGAAGCTGCAGCCTTCGTTGTCTTCGACTTGGCGGTTGACGTTTTGGCCTTCGTGATCGAAGCCTTCTTCGTTTTGCCCTTGGCAGCCGTCTTGCCCTTTTCTGTCTTGGACTCGTCCTTCTCTTTGCTTGGGCAATCGAAGTTCGGGCAGAGCTTCCACGGACCACGCGCAGTGGTGACGATGACCATGGGAGCACCGCATGCCTCGCAGGTTTCCTCGGTGGCCGTAAGCTTGCCGTACTGAGGAAGCGGATAGCTGGTATCGCATTCCTCGTAGTTCTCACAGCGGATGAAGCGCTTCAGCGTGCGCGGGTTCTTCTGCGCGATGAGCTTGCTCTCCTTGCCCATTGCGGCGCATGTGGGGCATGTGCCCACCACTACATCGGGCTCTTTGTTGGACTCGCAATTGGGGTCGATGCACATGACACGCGGCTTCGAGCGGAATGCCGTGACCTTAACCTGGGGCATGCCGCACGTAGGGCAAACCTCGGGGACCGATTCGATCTTGCCCTTCGGCAGCGGGTAGGTGACGTCGCAATCGGGCCACCCCGAGCAGCCGATGAACATCGACTTGGTTTTGTTCGAGGCCCTGATTTGCAGGTCTTTGCCGCACTTAGGACACTTGCCGACATAGGCGTCAGCCGCAACCGCGTCGGCAAGGGCGTCCTTGACCTCTTCCGCATGGGGAATGAGCTGATCGAGCTGACCTGCCAAAAGCGCACGAGAGTCGGCAACGACGTCGTCTTTGGTGGTTTTGCCGGCAGCGATATTGTTCATCTCTTGCTCGAGCTCGGCGGTCATCTCGGGATGCGTGATGTGCGGAGCGTACTTGTCAAGAGCATCGCACACTGCCATACCCAGCTGAGAAGGCTCAAGCGGGTCGTTCTGAACGTATTTGACGTCGTACAAGCGCTGGATGATGGAGTGGCGGGTGGACTTGGTGCCAAGCCCGAGCTTCTCCATTTCCTGAATGAGCTTGCCCTGGCTGTAACGCACAGGGGGCTCGGTCTGCTTCTTCGTGCAGGTGGCGCCGTTGAACGCGATGACGTCGCCCTCGGCCAGCTGCGGAAGCTGCTCGTCTTTCTTCAGGCCGTACGGATAGATGGCGCGGAAACCTGGGGAGACAAGCACATCGCCGCGCGCTGCGAACGATTCGCCAGCGACATCGAGGGTGACCTTGGTGCCCTCGACGATAGCCTCATCGGAAAGCGTTGCCAAGAAGCGACGCGCGATGAGGTTGTACAGCTTGTACTTCGAGGCGTCCATGTCGTCGGGCGTTGCCTTCGCCGTGGGATAGATGGGCGGATGGTCGGTGTCTTGCTGCTTGCCGCGCGTTGCCGTGATCTTGCCCTTCGAAAGGATCTTGCGGCAGTGCTCGGCATACGCCGGGTTGCCGGCGATGGTTTTGACGGTTTCCGCCAGGTTCAAGGACGGCGGATACACCGTGTTGTCGACACGCGGGTAACTGATGTAGCCGTCCATGTACAGGCTTTCGGCCAGACGCATGGTGCGCGCAGGGCTGATGCCTTCGGCTGCGGCGGCAGCCATGAGCGACGTGGTGTTGAAAGGAGCCGGCGGCTTGACGGTGCGCTTGCGCTTGGCGATCTCGCTTACGGTTGCGGTTTTCGCGCCATCGACGTGCGCCATGACGGCGTCTGCCTCGGCCTGGGTTTTGAAGCGAGCTGTGGCATGCGGCGCTTCGAAAGCGTCGTCACCCTGGCCGAACTTTCCTCGAATGACCCAGTAATCCTCGGGAACGAAAGCCATACGCTCGCGTTCCTTAGCAACGACCAGCGCAAGGGTCGGGGTTTGGACGCGGCCGGACGAGCGAACGTTTCCGTAACCGGCGAACTTCACCAACGTGAGGTAACGAGTAAGCGCAGCGCCCCAAATAAGGTCAATGTCCTGACGCGATGCACCGGCCTGAGCCAGATTGACGTCAAGTTCGACCAGGTTATTGAACGCGTGAGTGATTTCTTCTTTAGTGAACGCGGAGTAACGCGCACGGGAAACCGGCGCCGAGTCGTTCACTTCCTTGATGCACGAAAGCGCATCGGAACCGATGAGCTCGCCTTCGCGGTCGAAGTCGGTTGCAATGACGATGGAATCGGCCTTCTTCGCCAAGTTCTTAAGCGAGCGGATGATTTCCTTTTCCTTCGGCAGCTTCTCGATAGGTGCGTACACCAAATACGGAAGCGCCTCCATCTTCCATGACTTCAGCTCGATGCCATCAGCCAAGAACGGCTTGCGCTTGGATTTATAAGGAGGACGCGCAAGATTCGCGGGGATGTTTGCGGGAACGGCCTCGCCATCGACGGTGACGCCGCGCCAGCCGCCACGCTGCTTATAAACAAGCTGGGGCGTGAAGTCGGGTTCGAGGATGTGACCGCGCAAACCGATGGTCACCCATTCCTCGCCGGCAACCTCGAATCGGTACACCGGGGTTGAGTACACCTTGTCCTTCTTGGGCTTCGAGGTGCCCAGCAACGCAGCGATTTTCTCGGCTGCATCGTTTTTCTCGGTGACCACTAGCTTCATGCGATCTCTCCTGTTCGTCGATCGGTTTCCACGATCGTTCTTGTTCACACGGCGCCCAATTCGATTATTAACGTGTGGGGCTTCATACGGTTCTTCATGTCGGCTTGCCTGCACGCGGCTGATAACAACCGCCCGAGTTAAGGTTACGCAGGCAAAACTCGACTAAGCAGGCTTTAGCATACACGATTTCGGGTAGCCGACAATGAGATTGTCGCCCGCGGAACGATTCGTTTCCCAGGCGACATAATGCGTTGGACTGCTGTTAGAGCGTTGCTGGAGCTGCGGCTAATTGCCGTTTGATTCCCGTTGGACAGACGTTCGGTCATGCTGATTTCGACGCTGGTTGATCATGCTCTCAACCCCGTTCGCCATACCATGAGGAATGTACGTCATGCCCTCGAGATCGTCGGGAAGATAGTCGTACAAGCTTTGCGGATCCGTTTGCACGATGTCCTCCAACCTCGGAACAGCGCCCGCGCGCTGCTTCGCGCACAGCGCGTAAACGCAGGCGCCCTGCGCCGAGAGCTTCTCTTCATACAGCGTGTACGGATCGTCAGGGCGCGCCGCGCGGCAGTCGTCCGTCTTCCAGACAACATCGAAACCGGCGAGCTCAAGCTGGGCGAGTGAGTAAATGAACAGGGGCTCGCTGTCGGTTTTAAGCCAAAGCTCGCCGTCCTGTTTGAGCACCGACCGATACGCAAGCAGGCGGCTTACGTGCGTCAAACGACGATCGGCATATTTCTTCTTCGGGAAAGGCGCCGGGAAGTTCATATAGATAGCAGACACCTCGTTGGGTGCGAACAACGCATCGACATGCGGGTTCTCATCAATGGTGAACACGGCATTTTGAACGCCCGCGTCCTTTGCCACTTCGGCGCCGTGCATCGCACATACCGGTTCGATGTCGATGCCCACGAACAGAACCTCGGGCTGGGCTTGGGCGCAGGCAACCGTGAAGGCGCCCTTGCCGCACCCCAGATCGATGCGCACCTCGCTCCACCGCTTGGCTGTAGGATCGATTGGTTCGGACATCTGACCTGCAAGGACATCGTCTATGGATGGGGCCACCGCGGGGCGCCACTTGTTCCAGCATCCACGCCAAATAGCAGGACGCCGTTCGATGCACGACTCCACACGTGAAAGGCGTTTCTCAAGGTCGAAGCCTTTATGTTTGCGAGAACGGGCCGTACGTGTCATTCAGTCACCTCGGCAGTCACCCGCGCCTCGGCCTCTTCCCTTTCAAGAACAAGCTTCATGGCGGCAATGGCGCACTCAAGCTCGGCGTCGCCAGGTTCGCGCGTGGTCAGGCGCTGCATTTGCAGACCGGGCCAAAGGATAACTTTAACAAGCGGCATCTCGGGGTGAGTTCCCGCCCAGCGCACCGTGACCTCGTACGCCAAACCGGCAATGACGGGCATCAGCAGAATGCGGACCAAGATGACCAGCGCCAGCTTAGGAGCGCCATCGGGAACGCCCCACGCAGCGATGAGCGCGTTCAAGGGCGTGACCGTATAGACGAAAATCGCGATGATCATAACCATGATCAGGAACGCCGTACCGCAACGAACATGCAGGCACGGGAACTGCCGAGCGTTTTCAGGGGTCAAAGGCAAACCGTGCTCATAGCAGTGAATGGTTTTATGTTCGGCACCGTGATAGGCGAACATGCGCTTGATGTCTTCCATGCGGCCGATGAGCCAGATGTGGAAGACGAAGACCGCAATGCGCAAAATGCCGTCGACGACGTTCCACGCGAGCGTGTTCGAGTCGTACTCGCCAACGATGAGGTTCGTGATGAACGCGGGCGCGACCACGAACAGCACGACGCCCAGCAGAAGACCGAGACCCATCGAAAGCGCCATCTCCATACTGCTGAGGGCCGGCTCGGAGTTTGGCGATTGGACGCTGTCGGACACTTCCGAGGAAATGTCCTCGGCGTCTACGTCCTCCATAAACGCATGCTCGACGGCAACGCTCAGGGCCTTATAGCCCAGTACCAAAGATTCAACGAACGCACGGCAGCCGCGAACAACCGGCCAGTACAGCCAGCCGTTCTTTTTCTTGCCGCTGGCAAGATCGTGCTCTTCCGTATAAATGACGTCGTCGGGCTGCCGCACAGCGACAGCCCAGTTGAATTTGCCGCGCATCATAACGCCCTCAAGGAGCGCCTGACCGCCGATGTGTGTTTTCAGGGCGCCATCTTCCGAAAACGCCCGTGAAAGATCATTTTTCTTTTCAGACACGGAACTGCTTCCTGTTTCGAATTCGGGAAATGCCGCGTCTGGCTTTGGGATTATTCGTCAGCCTCGACGCGTGCCGTCATCTCCTCAGCCGAAGGCAACTGAATCTTCGGATAAGGATTGCCGCAGCACATTTTACCTTCGGGGCAGCCACCACGGACGCATCCGGGACCAGCATCGCAAAATACGTACGGCGCGATGGGGCGAACCAGCTCGAGCATCTTCCATGCCATCTCGCGAATCTCCCACTGCGCACGATTGCAGCAGCGGATATCGAAGAAATGACGCAGTTCGCGGGCGTTCATGGTCATGATGAGCTTAGTTTCGGTTGCGTTCGGCAGAACATAACGCGCGTCCTCAGCAGGGATGCCCGCCTCCATGAAGTCCTCGTAGGCCTTCTGAATGTCGGCGATAAGCGCATCGAAGCGAGCAGAGGCCTCTTCGTTAGCGGCGATCGTGGACGGTTTGATAACCTCGATGCCGTCCTTGTACTTAACATAGCGCTGGCTCTGCTGCTCGTAGCTTGCCAGACGGTGACGAACGAGCTGATGCGTAAGCGTGCGCGAAACACCCTCAAGGGCGAACGTGAAGGAAGCATGCTCGAGGGTCGAGAAATGGCCGCCGGTAAGAACCGTAGAAAGCACGCTGTACATGCGCTTCGTGGGCATATCCTCCATCAGCTCGGAGGCGCCGATGGGCGCATAACACAAACGCGCGGCCGTGGCGATGGCTCGCTCGGGATTGGGAGTGTGGTACAAAAGCTCGACTCGCATGTCTTCCCCTCTCTTGATTAGTCTGCCGAATGATCATACCTAAGGACTGCCTTTAAACTTCGCGCCCTTTAGCCAAGGTTAAAGAAAATTCGGTCTGCGACGTTCTTAGGGGCGCGCTTTACGCAACAACGCAAAACACCCTGCGGAAATGCCCGCACCTCAACATCCACTGCACGTGTCAACGACGAACGCTCTCCTCAAGCTCAACTATCCCAACGTACATCCTACATGCCGACAAAAAACCTAATCCCCCAGCCCCACCACTTCGAGGCGTACCTCTCATGCCTTCGCCGATTCCGGTCATAAATAAACGCCGCCGTCCCGAAGGACGACGGCGCACAAATCAGTTGATCAGCGGATACGCGACGCAACCTTTAGCGCAGGTTGTAGAACGCGTCGCGGCCAGCGTAACGAGCCTGGCTGCCCAGATCCTCCTCGATGCGGAGAAGCTGGTTGTACTTGGCAACGCGGTCGGAACGGCACGGAGCACCGGTCTTGATCTGACCTGCGTTGGTGGCAACGGACAGGTCGGCAATGGTGGTGTCCTCGGTCTCGCCGGAACGATGGCTGACGATGCAGGCGTAACCGGCCTGCTTTGCCATTTCCATAGCCTCAAGGGTTTCGGTAAGAGAGCCGATCTGATTGACCTTAATCAGGATTGCGTTAGCGCAACCAAGCTCGATGCCCTTCTTCAGGCGCTTGGAATTGGTGACGAACAGATCGTCGCCAACCAGCTGCACGCGGTCGCCGATGCGATCGGTGAGCATCTTCCAGCCATCCCAGTCTTCCTCGGCCATGCCGTCCTCGATGGAGATGATCGGGAACTCGTTGACCAGGGCCTCCCAGTAATCGACCATTTCGGCGCTGGTGAGCTCGCGGCCCTCGCCCTTCAGCTCGTACTTGCCGGTTTCGACGTTGTAGAACTCAGTGGAAGCAGGGTCCATGGCGAACATGATGTCCTTGCCGGGAACATAACCGGCAGCCTCGCAAGCCTTCACGATGTACTCAAGCGGCTCGGAGTTCTTGGTGAAGTTAGGAGCGAAGCCACCCTCGTCACCAACGCCGCCGCCAAGGCCAGCGTCGTGAAGAACCTTCTTCAGGGTGTGGTAGATCTCTGCGCACCAGCGAAGAGCCTCGGCGAAGGACTCGGCGCCAACGGGCATGATCATGAACTCCTGGAAGTCAACGTTGTTGTCGGCATGAGCACCACCGTTGAGGATGTTCATCATCGGAGTGGGCAGAAGATGAGCGTTCGGGCCGCCCACGTACTTGTACAGAGGGAGCTCGGACGACTGAGAGGCGGCACGAGCAACTGCCAGGGAGGCGCCCAAAATGGCGTTAGCGCCGAACTTGCCCTTGTTCTCGGTGCCGTCGGCCTCAATCATGGCCTCGTCGATAGCGCGCTGGTCGGTTGCGTCCATATCGTACAGAACGTCGGCGATCTCGGTGTTAACGAAATCGACAGCGTTCAGCACGCCCTTGCCAAGATAGCGATCCTTGTCGCCGTCACGAAGCTCGACAGCTTCGAAGGCGCCCGTCGATGCGCCGGAAGGAACGATTGCACGACCCATAGCGCCGTCGTCAAGGATAACCTCGACCTCAACCGTGGGGTTGCCGCGCGAATCGAGAACCTCGCGACCATAAACATCAAGGATGATGCTCATTGTTGCCTCCTCAGACAAACTAGTTTCAATTTGAAGCGCATAACAAAGATGCACAACGCTTCAATGATATCACGCCAGCGCGGTTGACGGGGGTCTAAGGAGTGGACGGCAAGGCACCTTAGCATCTAAAGCAGCAGAGCCACTACAACGAACAGGACGATTCCTGCCGATAGCAGCGCAAAAGACAACGCCGAGAAGGCACAAACCGAAAGCGAAGTGCGCTTGACGGTCATTCCAGCAGCGCCATAACAGCGCGAATCCATGGCGATGGCGATTCGATCGGCTCGCCTGAACAAACCAACGAACAGAGGCACGAAAACCGCTCCCCACGCCCTAATACGGCAAATCACAGGCCCCGAAGAAAGGGGCGCCCCGCGAGATGTCTGCGCATCGCGTATGCGGTCAAGCTCCTCGAACACCATGGGGATGAAGCGAAGCGCGAGCGACAAAACCAAAGCGATATCCCCCACCGGGACACCCACACGCGCCAACGGGAACAACAACCAAGAAAACGCCTGCACCAAATCGGTCGACGTAGTGGTAAAGCACACCACAAAGCTCGCAATGGCAAGCGACATCATACGCACCGCGCTGATCCCACCAATAAGGAGACCTTCCGAAGCGGCGTCGGCATTGATAGCATTGAAAAAAACCGCGAACAAGGACAGGAACGCGACGGGAATAAGAAGAACCGTAAGCGTGCGGACCGGAATCCTACCAACCCCAGCGGCCACCACAGCACATATCGCAAAGAGCGACACGCCCACAAGCGTATCGGCGAAGAATATCGCAACTGCGTACGAAAGCAGCAAAAGAATCTTCACGCGCGCATCGCATGCGTGAACCGGTGTGTTTCGGGCGATATATAACGAAGCGGATGAATTCATAAAGCGAGTATCCCATATGCCATGCCCGCAAAGGAAAATGATCGGTCGAACATAAAAAGAAAGGGAACCTTACGGTTCCCTTTCGAAACAAGCTTTGAAGATAAGTCCGATTACTCGGCCTTCTTCTCCTCGGTAGCCTCGGCCTCAACCTCAGCGGCGAGCTCCTCGACAGCCTCGGCGACTTCCTCGGTCTCAGCCTCAGCCTTGACCTCTTCAGCCTCGACCTTCTTGGGCTGAACCTTCTTAGGAGCAGTCTTCTCAGCCTTCTTGGCGACGGGCTCGGTGCAGAGCTCCATGATGACCATGGGGGCGTTGTCGCCCTTGCGGTTGCCGAGCTTCATGATGCGGGTGTAGCCGCCCTGACGATCGGCGAACATGCCCTGCTCGACCTTCTCGAAGACCTCGCGGACCAGTTCCTTGTCGTTGCCAAGCCAAGCGATGGCAAGACGACGGGAATGAAGGTCGCCCTTCTTAGCCCAGGTGATGATGCGATCGACGTCGGCGCGGATTTCCTTAGCGCGCGGCTCGGTCGTCTTGATACGGTCGTTGTAAAGAAGCGCGCTGACCAGGCTACGCTTCATAGCACGCGTATGGCTGGAGTCGGTACCCAGCTTACGGCCCTTGTAATTGTGCCTCATTGTCTTTTTCTCCTATACCTAAAGCCAGATTAAAGCTTCAGATTCAAACCCATCGAAATGAGCTTGTCCTTGACTTCCTCAATGGACTTCGCACCGAAGTTCCTGATGTTCAGCAGGTCGTTCTCGGAGAATTCGACCAGCTGGCGCACGGAATGGATACCGGCACGCTTCAAGCAGTTGTAGGAGCGAACCGAAAGGTCCAGATCCTCGATCTGCTTGTCAAGCTCAGCGTTCGTCTCCTGATCCTCGGGAGCGAAGATAGAGGGAACCTCGACTTCCTCTTCACCTTCGGCCTCGCCGAGAGCCAAGAACGCGCCCATGTACTGGTTGACGATGTTGACGGCACGCAGAACAGCGTCGGTCGGGTCGACGGAACCGTCCGTCTCGACCTCAAGCACAAGCTTGTCGTAGTCGGTGCGCTGACCGACACGAGTGTTGGTGACGTTCATCGTGCAACGGCGAACCGGGGAGAACAGCGAGTCGACATGGATGATGCCGATGGGATCCTCGGAACGCTTGTTGTGATCGGCCGGGACGTAACCGCGGCCGACACCAATGCGGATGGACATATCGAACTGACCGCCATCGGCAACAGTAGCGATGACGTGCTCGGGGTTGATCAGCGTGAACTCGGTGGGAACATCGAGATCGGCGCCGGTCACCACGCAGGGGCCCTCGACGGACACATGCGCGATGGCTTCCTCGACATCGCCGTTGAGAGCGGAGAAGACAAGACCCTTCACGTTCAGAACGATGTCGGTGATGTCCTCGATAACGCCCTCGGCGGTGGTGAACTCGTGCTGCACGCCCTCGATCTGAATAGCGGTTGCCTTAGCACCGTCCAGGGACGAGAGCAGGACGCGACGCAAAGAGTTGCCAAGCGTGTTGCCATAGCCGCGCTCAAGCGGCTCGACGATGAAGCGAGCAACGGTGTCGCTTACTTCCTCTGTTGTAACTGTAGGCCTCATGAACTCTGTCATGCTTTGCAAGCCTCCTTAAGCGGTAGCGCGATTACTTCGAGTAAAGTTCGACGATGAGCTGTTCGTTGATGTCCAGATCGATCTGATCGCGTTTCGGGAGAGCAAGAACGCTGCCCTGAAGTTTCTCGATGTCGACTTCCAGCCAAGCAGGCACGGAGACGCGCTCGTTGGAGACAAGGGCGCTCTTGATGACGAGCAGGTCCTTGGCCTTAGGAGCAACGGCTACCAGGTCGCCGGGACGGACGCGATAGGACGGAACGTCCACGCGACGGCCGTTGACGGTGATGTGGCCGTGGGTAACGGTCTGGCGAGCTTCCTTGCGGGTGCGAGCAAAGCCCAGACGGAAGACGACGTTGTCCAGGCGGGTCTCGAGAATGGTGAGCAAGTTCTCACCGGTAACGCCCTCGAGGGCCTTAGCGCGCTTGAAGTAGCTACGGAACTGCTTCTCGAGAACGCCGTAGATGAACTTAGCCTTCTGCTTCTCGCGCAGCTGAAGTCCGTATTCGCTTTCCTTACGACGGCGAGACGGCTGACGCTTGGATTCCTTGGTGGTGTAACCCATAACCACAGGATCGATGCCCAGCTGCCTGCAACGTTTCAGAACCGGAGTCCTGTCAATTGCCATAATCTTATCCTTTCAACTACACGCGACGACGCTTCTTGGGACGGCAGCCATTATGAGGAATGGGCGTGCAGTCCTGGATGCTGGAAACCTCAAGGCCTGCTGCCTGCAAAGAGCGGACAGCGGTCTCGCGACCCGAACCCGGGCCCTTGACGAAAACAGCAACCTTGTGAAGGCCATGCTCCATAGCGGTCTTGGCAGCGGCCTCGGCGGCCATCTGAGCAGCGAACGGCGTGGACTTACGAGAGCCCTTGAAGCCGACAGTGCCAGCGGACTGCCAAGAAATGACGTTGCCCTGAGGATCGGTGATGCTCACGATCGTGTTGTTGAACGTGGACTTGATGTGAGCAGCACCAACGGTGATGTTCTTGCGGTCAGCGCGACGGATGCGCTGCTTTGCATTCTTTTTCTGTGCCATTGTCAGCTAACCCCTACTTCTTCTTGCCGCCGATTTGCTTGCGCGGGCCCTTGCGAGTGCGTGCATTCGTATGAGTGCGCTGGCCACGGACGGGCAGGCCACGACGATGACGCAGGCCACGGTAGCAACCGATCTCCATGAGGCGCTTGATGTTCTGAGAAACTTCGCGATGCAGGTCGCCCTCGACGGTGAGGTTGTTCTGGATGTAATCGCGGAGCTTGGTCAGATCGTCTTCCGTGAGATCGTTGCAACGAACGTCAGGATCGACGCCGGTCTCTGCAAGGATCTTCTTGGAGGTCGTCAGACCGATGCCGTAAATGTAGGTCAAACCGATCTCAACGCGCTTGTCGCGAGGAAGGTCGACACCAACAAGACGTGCCATATACAATCTCCTCTTTCTAGCCTTGACGCTGTTTGTGGCGCGGGTTCTCGCAAATCACGTAAACCGTGCCATGGCGACGAATGATCTTGCACTTGTCGCACATCTTCTTGACCGAAGGACGTACCTTCATAATTGCTTCCTTTCGGTGTTCCAATACTTGCCGTATATATCACACGGCCAGCCGCTGCCGATGATTTCGAGCTTAGGCGCTGCTGCGATCCGACTTCCTGAACGCAGCACTCGACTCAAGATGAGAGGCTATTCGCTTCCAGCTGCAACCCTGCCAGAACGAACCAGGCCCTTGCGCGGCCATCGATGCCGCGCTTGGGAGCCTACTTGAAGCGATACGTGATACGACCGCGGTTGAGGTCGTAAACGGAAAGCTCCACGGTTACCTTGTCGCCAGGAAGGATCTTGATGTAATGCATGCGCATCTTCCCGGAAATGTGCGCCAAGATTTCGTGGCCGTTCTCGAGTTCGACTTTGAACATCGCGTTGGGCAATGCCTCAAGGACCGTACCCTCGAGTTCGATGACATCTTGTTTCGTCAAAAGTGCTCCTTCAAGAAAATCGTCATTAAGCAGCAATAGTGAATATTACCAGAGAAGGAATCGAGATTTTGAAAAATGGAAGTGAGCGCACAAAATCCCCAAACCGTCCTTCTTCGCTTTTCGCGAACACGGTTCGAGGTGCCTGCATGTCAGGCGCGCGACTCAAAAGATCGCGCAGTCCTCAATGCCTTCCGTGCTGGGCGCGTTTCGTATTCGAACGGCATGGGACCGCCAGGTATTCTTTGCGGCGCAACGGGAACCCGTATAAGAACACGCCTAAAGCCGCCTTGTCGGCTTTCATATGATGAGCATATTAGCACATGGTTCGCTCGTCCATATGAACTTCACGAATAGAGTTTGCACTTACCCCCAAACTAGGCAGGCGCACACGTGCAAACACCTAGTAATCCCGCCCTATCGCGTGCGGATCTCCCAGAAAGCGATGGCGCTTGCTGCAGCAACGTTCAATGAGTCCACGTTGTGCGCCATGGGAATCATCACCGTGTGGTCACAGGAATCGATGGTGCTTTGGAACAGGCCGTCGCCCTCGGTTCCCAGCACGATGGCAAGTTTGTCGGCCGCTGCGATCTCAGGGCCGTCAAGCGCTATAGAGTCCTCGCGCAACGCCATGGCAACGGTGGTGAAGCCACGACGGCGAAGCTCGGGCACACCCTCGCCTGCCCACTCGCGGGTCGAGCCGATGCGCGTCCACGGAACCTGGAACACCGCGCCCATGCTAACGCGCGCGGCGCGGCGGTAAAACGGATCGTGGCACGAAGGTGTGACCAACACGGCGTCGATTCCAAGCGCCGCCGCCGAGCGGAAAATGGCCCCGACATTGGCGTAGTTGGTGACGTCTTCCAACACGGCCACGCGCTTGGCATTGCAAAGCACTTCATCAAGCGTAGGAAGAACCGGGCGCTCGAAGCACGCAAGCGACCCCCTGGTCACCTGATAGCCGGTAAGGTCGTGAAACTCCTGGGTGGTAGCAAGAAAGATCATGGCATCGGGCCATTCGCGCGAAATGCGATCGATGATCGCGGCGTCATGCGCCTGCCAGGTTTCCTCGACGAACAACGACAATGGCCTGACCCCCGCATCAAGGGCGCGCTCGACGACACGCTGCGATTCGCCGATGAACATGCCGTTGGGATTGTCGCGCCTAAACCCCTCACCACGTTTCAGCTGACCGTCGGTCATGCCTGAATACGGGGCCAATCGCTTATCGCGGGTTCCTTCGGGAAGCTCTGAAATGCGAACGATCGGCATGCGTTACCTTTCTTCCTTTGCATGCGCGCGCTTAGGCAGCTCGATGGTGCACAGCACGGCGGCGATTCCGATAAAGCCGCCGATAAGCATGATGACGCTGATGGCGTGAGTCAAGTCGGCGGCGGGAATCTGCGCCAGAACCGTGTTGCCCACGGTGATGGACAGCACCAGGCCGACGATCACGATGGAAAGAGACTGACCGATGCCGCGCATCGCCGTGATGGTGGCATTGGCTTCGGAATAGCTTTCAGGCCCCACGCACGACATCACGACGCTTTGGTTGGGCGCGACGAAGAACGCGTTGCCAAAACCGATGGCGAACAACAGTGCAACCACCTGCCAAAGCGTCAGGCCCTGCTCCACGAAGCTCAGACCAAACAGCGACGCCGTCACGATGATCACGCCGAAAGCGGAAACCACGGCGGGGCGCATGCGGTCGGCCAGACTGCCCGCAAACGGCGAAAGCAAACCCTGGATAGCGGGCTGAGCCAGCATGACCAGGCTGGCAGTTGCCGCATCGAGGCCTTGCACGACCTCGAGGTAGATGGCCATGGTGTACCCAACCGCGAAGAACGCCGCGGTTTTCAAAAGCGATGCGAAGTTCGCACGACCGTACAACGCGCTTTCAACGAAAAGGCGCACCTGCATGACAGGCGCCTCGCAGCGCCACTCGTGCGAAACGAACACGCCAACCAAAAGCACGCCGACGCCGAAGCAGATGGGTGCCCACGAGACGGCGGTCCACTCGGACAGGCCGAACATCAAAACGAAGAGCGACACCATGAACAGCGCGCTGCCCACATGATCGAACGGCTGCATTTGCTCGCCGGGAACATCCTTCTCGATGCGGAAGATGCTGAGATACGAGCAGAACGCGCCAACCACGACGCCCGTCACGAATACGTAGCGCCAACTAAGCAAATCACACAAGACGCCGCCGATGACCGGACCCATGGTAAGGCCCACGCCCACGAACGTGCCGTACAAGCCAAGCATGCGACCCTTATGCTCGGGCGGGAACGCTAGAAGCATCAGCGCGACATTGGCTGCCAAGATGGCGTCGCCCGACACGGCCATGGCAAAACGAGCACCGATCAGGAGCTCGATGCTGGGCGCAAGCGCGCACGCAGCTGAGCTGATAGTGAAGAACACCGTGCCGATAATAAGCATAAGACGGCGACCCTTGACGTCGGCAACGTGCCCCAAGGGAATGGAGAACATGGCCGTGGCCAGCGTATACGACGTGATAACCCACGTGACGGCGGTGGCACCGCAGTTGAATTCGGCGCTCATAGCCGGAATGCACAGATTCAGCGATGAAGACATGAACGGCGACATGAAGCCCGTGAGCATGCACACCAGCACCGCAAAAACCTGTTGCGGGTTCATATGGCGAACGCCACCCGATTTATCCTTCTTCGCCGACACCGATTAGCACCTCGCCCTTTGATTCCAAAACCCGACTGATTCGCATTGTTATCAGTAGTTTGCTACGAGATTGGCACTCGGGCAAGAAAAAAGCCCCCTTACGGGAGCTTGAATTCCTTTGGCTGGGCCAGCAGGATTCGAACCTACATAACTGGCACCAAAAACCAGAGTCCTACCATTGGACGATGGCCCAGTCCGGTTGACGCGAAATGGTGGACCGTGTGGGACTCGAACCCACGACCTTAGGATTAAAAGTCCTCTGCTCTACCGGCTGAGCTAACGGTCCATTTCCATGCGCGATATCCGATTTTAACGGGACGCGCGGCTGCGGTCAATCGAATAGCCACCTAATGGAGTGGATTATTCATGAGAACAGGACGAGTATCAAGCCTTTCGGGCTAAAAAACGATTCCGAGAGCGTCAATAAGCAAACCGCTTGCACAGGAGATGACAAGAAGCACGGCCAGAATCGTGATGTTCTGCTTCGCCGAAGCGTTGGTGCGGAACAAAACCAGCAAACCCACGCCCGCAGCGCACAGCAAACCTGACATCATGGCGCCGACCCCCAGAACACCGTCGACGTACAGCTGCGCGATGGCGACGCTGGCGGCGCAATTCGGGATAAGGCCCACCAGCCCCGACACGACAACCGCGATCTGCGAATTCGCACTGAGAACGGTTGCGAGCGCGTCTTCGCCGAACAGCGCGAACACGGTGTTCATGGCCAGCACGACCAGGAAAACGAAACACGACACCTCGACCGTATGCTTGACGGCGCTTCGCACGATGGTGTCCCACTTGGCGTGCCTGTGTTCGTGAGCATGCCCATCGTGATCGTGGTCATGAGCCGTATCAGCGACGGTCACGCCCTCTTCGTTGGCTTCTGCGCTGGCAGAGTCTTCCTGCGCGGCAACGATGGCGGCAGCGTTTTTAATGCAAGGAACGTCATCGTCGTCGCAGTGGCAACCGGCGCGCTCGCACAGCTCGTGGATGCGCCAGCTTTCACGCACAGGACGCGTGATACGCAAAACGGCATCGATAGCGAAGCCCGCGACGATGCCGATAAGGATCTTCACCCCAAGAATGGCCACAATGGTTTCGAAGGGGACCGCCTCAGCAATGAAAATGGGCAGCATCTCGTCGGAAGTGGAGAGGAACACGGCGATGAGCGTGCCAAGTGTGATCACGCGAGCCGCATAGAACGTCGATGCAGCAGCAGAAAAACCGCACTGGGGAACGACTCCGAGAACCGCACCGATCGCGGGCCCGACGGCGCCGCCCTTCTCGATGGCTTCCTGAAACTTGCGCGAGGCACCATGCTCAAGCCATTCCATGGCGATGTAGGTTACCAGCAGGAACGGGATAAGGTACAGCGTGTCAAGCGCCGCATCGAGCACTATGTCAAGAAGCATTTCCAATTACAGAACCTCTTCCGCAGGACCGTTCTCACAAGCGTTCAAACATATGAACAATCGTTCAAACCCTCTTAAAGCACAAAATGGGACGGTCTTTCGACCGTCCCATTTCAGGATGCAATTACTTTGACGGATGATTACCGGCAAGTCAATCTTGCCATGCTCCAACCGCTAAAGTTTCACAAAGCGAACCTTTCAGGCTCGAATTACATCATACCGCCCATGCCGGCTGCAGCGGCTGCAGCGGCAGCTGCCGGATCGGGATCCTTGGGGATCTCGTTAACGGTTGCCTCGGTGATGAGGATGAGGGCCGCCACGGAAGCAGCGGACTCGAGAGCGGTGCGGGTGACCTTGACCGGGTCGTTGACGCCCATGTCGATCATGTTGCCATACTCGCCGGTAGCGCAGTTCAGGCCCTCGCCCTTAGCCATGTTCTTGACGCGGTCGCAAACAACGCTGCCCTCGAAGCCGGCGTTCTCGGCGATAGCACGAAGCGGAGCCTCGCAGGCCTTGCGGATGATGTCGATGCCGACCTGCTCGTCCTTATCGTCGGTCTTGATGTCGTCAAGCACGTGAACAGCATCGACCAGAGCGACGCCGCCGCCGGCGACAATGCCCTCTTCAACTGCAGCGCGGGTTGCCTGCAGGGCATCCTCGATGCGGGACTTCTTCTCCTTGAGCTCGGGCTCGGTAGCAGCGCCGACCTTCAGGACTGCAACGCCGCCGGAAAGCTTGGACAGACGCTCCTGGAGCTTCTCGCGGTCGAAATCGGACTCGGTGCGATCCATTTCAGCACGGATCTGGGCAACGCGATCCTCGATTGCCTTCTTGTCGCCAGCGCCGTCGACGATGAGGGTGTTCTCCTTGTCGACCTTGACGGTACGGGCGGTGCCGCACATATCGATGGTGGCATCGGCCAAAGTCATGCCGAAGTCCTTCTCGATGACCTGAGCACCGGTAACGACGGCGATGTCCTCGAGGATGCGCTTACGACGGTCGCCGAAGCCAGGAGCCTTGATGGCGACGACGTTCAGGGTGCCGCGCAGACGGTTCAGAAGCAGGGTGGCCAGAGCCTCGCCCTCGACGTCCTCGGCAACGACCAGCAGCGAACGGCCGGACTTCATGACGGCCTCGAGCAGCGGGACCATATCCTGGATGTTCGAGATCTTCTGATCGGTCAGCAGGATGTAGGGGTTCTGCAGATCGGCTTCCATGCGCTCGGTATCGGTGGCCATGTACGGGGAGATGTAGCCACGGTCGTACTGCATGCCCTCGACGATGTCCATTTCCATGCCGAACGTCTGGCCGTCCTCGACGGAAATGGCGCCATCATGACCGACCTTCTCCATAGCCTCGGCGATCTTGGTGCCGATCTCGGCATCGCCAGCGGAGATGGTGCCGACTGCTGCGATCTGGTCCTGAGTGGAAACCTGGGTGGCGTCAGCCTTGATCTGCTCGACAACGGCAGCGGTTGCCTTCTGGATGCCGCGACGGATGCCCAGCGCGTCAGCACCGGCGGTGACGTTCTTCAGGCCCTCACGAGCGATGATGTCGGCAAGCAGGGTTGCGGTGGTGGTGCCGTCGCCAGCGACGTCGTTGGTCTTGACAGCGGCTTCACGGATGAGCTGAGCGCCCATGTTCTCTACCGGATCCTCAAGCTCGATCTCGCGAGCAACGGTCACGCCGTCGTTGGTGACGGTCGGAGCGCCGTAGCTCTTCTCGATGGCGACATAGCGGCCTTTGGGGCCAAGGGTAACCTTGACAGCGTCGGCAAGTTTCTTGACGCCGGCAGCAAGATCGCCGCTGGCCTCGGTGCCGAATTGAATGTTCTTAGCCATTTGAAATTCCTCCTGATGATGGAACTATGGGATTAGTCTTCGCAGATAGCGTAGATGTCGTCGGCACGAAGGATCAGAACGTCCTGGCCCTTGTAGTGAACCTCGGTTCCACCGTACTTGCCGAAGATGACGCGGTCGCCCTCTTTTACGGGAACAGCGACCAGGTTACCGTCCTTATCGAGCTTGCCCTCGCCGACGGAAACAACGACACCGGTCTGCGGCTTCTCTTTGGCATCGCTTGCCAGGTAAAGGCCGGAAGCAGTGGTGGTCTCGGCCTCGTCGGCCTTGACGATCACGCGATCGCCCAACGGTTTCAAACTCATGATAGGTGCCTTCCTTTCGATGTCTCAGCACTTTGATACCTAAGTAGATTTGCCAAGCGGGGTTCCGGGTGCCGAAGCGGCGCGCCGACCGAGTTATCATTCACGCTTGGTGTGTGCTAGCACTCGAACCTTGCGAGTGCCAACAGATTGGTAATATACCACCCTCGCAAGCCAATGCAAGCCAGTTCGGCGTATGGCGCGATATCGACAGCGAGCCTTCGTCGAATCGTTGATTTTCCGTAAGAAAAAGAAGACCCGCCGTTGGCGAGTCTTCAAAGGAACGCGGAATCAGTTGATGGCGCGCAGGAGCGTCATGCGCGATCGAAGCGACAGCGGAAATCAAACGCCCGTCGCCGCAATTCACTGCCTTTGCTATTCGTAGAACTTTGCTTGCGGGAACGGGGGCTCGACTGCGCGCTTGAACGCATAGCCCTCGGCGCGTTTCTTGATGGATTTAACCTCTTCGATGGAAAGACCGCTGATCGAGGCAGCTTCCTCGATGCTTTTCCCCTGCTCGAACAGGGCGATAAGGGCGGCATCGAGCACCGCATAGCTGAAACCAAGGCTCTTCTCATCCTGCTGACCTGCGGAAAGTTCGGCAGAAGGCGGCTTCACGAAAACGCCCTCGGGAATAGGCGCAGGTTTGCCTGCAGCCTCGAAGACCTCGTTGCATGCGCGAGCAACCTTATAAACGTCCGACTTGTACAAGCCGCCGATCGGAGCGAAGGCGCCAGCCGTGTCACCATACAGCGTGGAGTAACCCATCTGCGCCTCGCTCTTGTTGCCGGTGTTCACCAGCATCCAATTGAAGGCGTTGGACAAACCCATGAGCACCACCATACGGCACCTGACCTGGGTGTTCTCGGCCGCCAATCCGGAAAGCGAACCGCCGCACGCACGTGCCATCGTTTTCTCGAAGGCCTCGTACGGCTGGCAAATAGAGACGGTCTGAGTCTCGACGCCAAGATTCTCGGCAAGCTCCAAGGCGTCGTCCACCGAGCTGACAGAAGAATACGGGCCAGGAAGAAGCACGCCGTGAACATGCTCGGCACCGAAAGCGTCAACGCACATCGCCGCAACGATGCTCGAGTCCATTCCACCCGAAAGACCGATGACAACATCAGTGAATCCAGCGTTGTTCGCGTAATCGGCAAGCGCCTTGACGCAAATGCGGTACTTTTCGCGGGCAAGCATCTTCTTTTCACCACGCCTTTCGGTTCATTGCAAATAAAAGCGGGGTTGTGCGCTGCACAACCCCGCGCGTTGTTCATATAAGGTTAGGCTAGTTACGTTTCGAATGCGTTGCGAACAGATAACGGGGGCATTGCGAAGCTTGTCGGCAAAATCACTTGCCAGCAACATCCCTCGTCATGTCGGAGCGCAACGCCATTCGCTTGCTACGCAAAACGATTCCCGGCAACGAAGCGAAGCCCTACTGAACCTCGTGGATGCGATCGGACAGCCACGATGCCCATTCGTCCACGCCCTCGCCGTTGGTGGCCGAGATCGGGAAGATGGGAGCTTGCGGATTAAGCTGGCGAACCGACTCGTCAAAAGCCTCGCGGTTGAAGTTGAACACCGGCATGGTATCGACCTTGTTCAGGATGACTGCCTGGGCAACCTGGAAAACGCCCGGGTATTTCAGAGGCTTGTCGTCGCCTTCGGGAACAGACAGAATCATGACCTTAATGTTCTCGCCCAGGTCGAAGTCGGTCGGGCACACCAAGTTGCCGACGTTTTCCATAATAATGAGGTCCAAGCGCTCGAGATCGAGCACGTCGACGGCGCGCTTGACCATGCTGGACTCCAGATGGCAAGCGCCACCGGTGTTGATCTGGACAGCGGGGATGCCCTGCGCCTTGATCTTCTCGGCATCGACGCTGCTTGCGATGTCGCCCTCGATGACGGCGATGTTGAACTCGTCGCGCAGAGCCTCGATGGTCGCGAGGATCGTCGAGGTCTTGCCCGAACCCGGGCTTGCAAGCAGATCGACCACGAAAACGTGATTCTCTGCGAAACGACGACGCAGTTCGGCGGCAAGAGAGTCATTCTTGCCAAGGATCTTCTGCTTCATTTCGATTTCCATGGATGCTCCTTCTCTAAGCGTTTCAACGCTGATAGCTTTAGTTCTGGACGCTGTCGGACGTTTCCAAGGAAGCGTCCTTTTGACCCTGGACGCTGTCGCTCGGCTTCGTTAAAGAACGACGCTGTCGCTGCGCTTCCGAGGAAGCGCACTCGGCGTCCCCAGAGCCGGCTCGGCCCTTTAATCTTGGACGCTCTCGGACGCTTCCGAGGAAGCGTCCTCGGCGTCCGGCAAATCGACCTCAATCGATTCGATGTCAAGCTCGCGGCCGCGGGTCATGCTGGTTGAGTAACTTCCGCATTCAGGGCACGTGCGGTGGAACCGATCGTGGTCGAACTCATGTCCGCAGTCAAGGCAAATGCTGTGCGGGGTCACCGTCTTGATGACAAGCTCGGCCCCTTCCGACAGGGTTCCTTCGCTCATAACCTGAAAAGCGAACTCCAGCGAATCTTGGATGATCTCGGTCATCTCGCCGATGTTCAAGATGATCTTGGTCACGCGCTCTGCCTGCGCGTTCTGGGCAGCGGTGTTGACGGAATCGAGAACGCCCGACATGATTCCCATCTCGTGCACGACGGCCTCCTTAAAACAAAGGGCCGCCCGAAGCAGCCCTTCCCGATTGCTCAATCGAGAGATTACGATTGTTCTTTAGAGAACGCCAGTCGAAATCGACTGACGGTTTAATCGTCGTCCTCGGCGATCTCCTCGCTCTGCCGCTTAATGCGCTTCGCGAGCACAATACGCGAAAGAAGCAAGCTTGCCTCATACAAGGCAACCAAAGCCGCGAACATCAGACCCATGGTGACCGGGCTGGCATCGGGGGTGACCATAGCAGCGAACACCAGCAGGCCAACGTAGATACCACGCCAGCTGCCACGCAGCTTCTTGTACGGCACAACGTCGAAGATAACCAAGTAGAAGATGACGATGGGCAGCTGGAAGGCGATGCCGAAGCCCAGCTCGAATTTGATGATGATGTCGATGTAGCTATCGGCGCGCGGGGTGACCACGCCAAGGCCCATGGCCTGATCAGTGAGCCACTGGAACGCCGGGTTCAAAATGATGGCGTAGCAGAAAACCGTGCCCAAAATGAACAGCGCGACCATGGCCGAGAACGTAGGCACGAACCACTTGCGCTCGTTCGGCTTAAGCGCGGGCAGGAAAAACGCGATGAGCTGCCACAGGATCACGGGCGACGTGGCAACAATCGACACCCAGAACGCAACCTTGAAGCGAACAGTGAACGCCTCGAACGGGTCGAGGAACGTGAGGTTCGAGAACCCATCGACACCCTGAGGAAGGAACTCTGCGATAGGCAAAAGCAGGAACTGACCTACGGTGGGCGTCGCCATGTAGAACACGCAGACAGCAACGAGCAAAACGACGACGATGCGAACCAGGCGCATGCGAAGCTCGCCAAGATGCTCCATAAGAGGCATACGGGCAGGACCGATAGGCATTACTGCTCACCCCCTTCCACGGGTTTCTCTTCAGTGATGGTGACCTCATTAGAAGATTGACGCTGTCGCTGCGCTTCCGCGGAAGCCGTTGCATTATTGCTGCTGTCGAGCACTTCCGAGGAAGCGCTCTCGGCAGCCTCGGCGGCTGCGGCCATTTTCGCGGCGCGTTCGCGCTCGTAGCGCGCCTTGCGCTCGGTAAAACTCTCGTTCTTCACAGAAGCGGAAGCCGGGGCTGCGGGCTTAGGCGCAGCAGGCTTCGCAGGCGAAGGACCGTCGATACCCTCGTGGGTCTTGCTTTTCACCGCAGACGATGCCTCGGAAGCGGCAGAGCGCATGTGCTTCTCAGCCGTCGACGCAAGCTTATCGATAGTCTCGGTAGGATCGCCGAACGGATCCTCGGCATTGGGATCGAAAGCTTTGCTTTCTTTCAGAACCTCGTTCATGTCTTCCTGAGCTGCACGGAACTTCGCAATGCCCTTGCCAACCGTACGGGCGATTTCCGGCAGCTTGTCGGGACCGAAGATCAAGAACGCGAACAGCAAGATGAGTACAAACTCGAATCCGCCAATTCCAAACACGTGATTACCTTTCGAAATGAGGGCGCTAGCCCCCGAAAACAACTTCTACAGCGACCAAACGACGGACGGCCTAGCGTCCACCAAGAAGAGCCAAGGCCATGGTGGGGATGCACAGCGCCAGAACAAGGATGACGCAGACCACGACCGTGAAGATCTTCTTCGTACGGGCCTTGCGCTCCTTTGCCTCCTGCGCGCGACGCGCACGCTCTTCAGCAGCCTGGACCTTTGAGGCCTTCTGCTTGGCGGTCATTTTGTTGTTTGCCATCTTGGTTTACCTACTTTGTTATTTCTTGAGCTTGCCGCGGATCTCGATCACGCGGGCGATGTCCTTCGCCACATCGGCGCCCAAATGCCACTTGCCCTTCTCGTAACGGATCTTGCCGTCAATCATGGTCATGAGCACGTCGGAGCCGGAAGTCGTATTGACAACGGCGGAGGCTGGGTCGTCAGTGGGGCTTTGATACGAGCCGGAAAGATCGACGGCGACGATGTCGGCGCGCTTTCCGATTTCCAGTGAGCCGATCTGGTCGTCCATCTTAATGGCGCGAGCAGCGTCGATGGTAGCCATACGAAGCATGGTGTGGGCGTCCAGGAACTTGCCGGGATTAACGGCACGCTGCAGCAACATGCCGAAACGCATCTCTGAAATAAGGTCGGTGGAGTCGATTGCCACCGAGTAACCCGTACCCAAACCGACAGTCAGGCCGGCGCGCATAAGATCGAAGATAGGTGCCACACCCATGGACAGCTGAGCGTTGGTGCGCGGGCACACGGCAACGGAAACGCCCTGGTTCTTCAGCATGTTCACGTCGTCCTTGCTGACATGGACGCAGTGGACAGCCAAAACATTGTCAGCCTCGAAACCGCCCCATTCGGCAACGTAGCTGACCGGCGAAACGCCAGCAGGAAGCCATGGCGGGATCTCGATGAATCCACGTTTCTCGCGCATTGCCTCGACGGACAGGCGCGAACCGCCGAATGCCAGGAAGTCGCATTCCTCGCTGCTGGAAGCAACACTTACCGACAGAGGGATGTTCTCGCTGCGGGCAAGTTCTGCCGCGCGGGTGAAGACCAGAGGATGGCACTCGTACGTGGGGCGAGGCGCGATACCAATGGAAATACGCGATTCGTCTGCGCCTTCGGCCCAAGTGAGAATGTCGTTGTGCGCACTGCGCATGGCGTACTCGACGCGAGGCTTGTCAACAGCGCCAACCTCGCGGTAGACGATGCCGCGCATGCCGAGCTTTTGAAGCGCGGTGACGGCAGCGCCCGTGGTGGACTTATCGGCAACGAAGGTGATTCCGCAAGTGAGAGCCTCGAGGCCGCCCAGAATAGCGGAAGAGCGCCAATCGCGCGCGTCAAGCTTCTCGCCGGTGATGGCAAGGCTGCGGCGCCAATCGGCGTAGGGTTCGTCGGGGACGATTCCGCGCATGACGGTGTCCTCGAGATGCATGTGGAGGTTCACCATGCCCGGCATGAGGGCGGACTCCTTGAAGTCCATGACTTCTTCGTCGGGGTAAATGCGCTTGAGCAGGGACGCCTGACCTATCTCGACGATCTGCCCGTCGCGCACCAAAATCGCACCATCAAGGATGGGATCTGAGGTTACCGGGAGGATGTAATGCGCACATAGGAGCATGGTTGACCTGCTTTCTTTTACGCTATTCACGCAAGCTTGAATGATACCATTGCGCCCCTTATGAAATAGAAAGTTCATACGGTATCCGTCCGAGACGTTTGTGAGCGGCGGCGTTCGTAGTACATTGGGAAAAACGACTGTAAGGAACGATCATGCTTAAACACGACCGCGAATACATTGATTACGATGCCCTCGGCCAAAAAACTACCGAGGCTGCCGCCGCCGAGGCGGCTTCCGCGGAAGTCGCCGACAGCGGCCGAAATTCAGATGCTTCCTCGGAAGTGCTCGACAGCAGCAATAATCCAGATGCTTCCGAGGAAGTCGTCGACAGCGACAAGATTCCGGAAGTGCTCGACAGCGGCCAAAAGCCACCGACCTCCATCGACACCGCCACCGGCGAGGAAGCCGAACCCGAGCTTTCCTCTGAGCGCGTGAAGGAGATCTTCTCGACCATCTCGAAGAAATACGAACGCTTCAACGCCGTCTCAAGCTTCGGCGCCTACAAGCTGTGGCTGGCCGACGTCGTGAAGAAGGCCCCCATCACCCCAGAAAGCGATGTCCTTGACATCGCTGGCGGAACGGGCGACGTCACCTTCGCCATCGCCCGCGGCAAGCACCCGAAGCACATCCAGTGCACCGACCTGGTGAACGATATGCTCGACGTAGCACGCGCGCATTACGCCGAAGGCGCTGCCGACGGCGTTCCCGTCGACTTCGAAGTCGTCGACGCGCAGAACATCCCCTATGCCGACAACAGTTACGACGTGATCACCGTCGCATACGGCCTGCGCAACATGCCCCAACGCGAGAAGGCCCTTTCCGAGATGTACCGCGTTCTGAAGCCGGGCGGCACCCTTGTGTGCCTGGAGTTCTCGCAACCCGCGAACCCCGCCTGGCACGCGATGTACGACTTCTACCTCACGCACATGATCCCCTTCTGGGGCGGCCTTATCACGGGCGACCGCGACGGCTTCGTATACCTGCAAAGCTCCATCAAGGCCTTCCCCGATCAGCGCGCATTCGCGAAAATGTTCGAAAATGCAGGCTTCCACGACGTCTCGTGGACCAACCACACGGGCGGCATCGCTGCTGTTCACGTTGCGCACAAATAGCGTCCATCTAATCGAAACAACGATCGTCTAGCATGTCCGTTCGAACACCTCGAGAAACCAGTTCGGACGGACATCATGAAAAAGCATTACGAGAAAGTCATCACCCTGTGCTGCTTTCTCTTTCTCTTCACTAACGTGGGCCTGACCAGCACGTCGTTCAACGTCTACCAGCCCTACATCATCGCAACAGACGGCGTGGGCGACGTGGGCGGCTCGCTTATCCTTTCCATCCGCACGCTCACATCGCTTTTGACCATCATCTTCGTCGACCGCTATTATCACGCGCTCGATGTTCGCCTTGGCGTGTTCCTCGCAAGCCTCATGACCACCGCAGGCTTCGTCATTTACAGTTTCGCCGGCAATCTTGGCGGATTCGTTGCAGGAGCGGTTTTCGCAGGCGCAGGCTATGGCCTTGGCGGCATGGTGGGAATGACACTTCTGATCAGCCGCTGGTTCGACCACGGACTGGGCGGAGCAGTGGGCTTCGCCACCCTTGGCAGCGGCTTCGCCTCCATCCTTGTGCCCTTGGCCGCAGTGCGCATCATCGAAGGGCAATCCCTTCAGCTTTCCTTCCGTCTAGAGGCGCTGCTTGCCTTGGCTTTGGGGCTGCTAGTGTTCGCGCTTCTCAGGAACCGTCCCTCAGACGTCAACGCCGAAGCGAAGCAAAAGAACGCTGCGAAAGGCGAACCCGCCAACAAGAACAATCGAGAAAGCGAGCGCGCAGGCGACCCCGAGATCCCACCGAGGCATAGGAAGATCCTTCTTGCCGCCATGATGTGCGTGGGATGCATGAGCGTCGGCGGCGACACGTACTACTCCGTCTTGCTGACCACGAACGGCTTCGACCCCCACTTCGCCGCATTCACCCTTTCGCTCCTCGGTCTTGCCCTTACGGCCTCGAAGATGATCACGGGCAAGATGTTCGACCGATTCGGCGTCGAGCGCAGCAGCAGCTTGGTATTCCTTACGCTGATCATCGGATTCGCTTGCAGCTGCTTCACCCCTTGCGGCTCGTCTGCGCTTGGCCTGTTCGCCGCCCTCTTGATTGGCTGGGGAACCGCCCTTGGAACCGTAGGGCTTTCGGTTTGGTCGCTTCAACTCGCCGATCCGGCGAACCGTGAGAAGTCCATCAAGAACGCCCAGGTGGCCTACTCGTTTGGCGGCTTCCTCATCAACGCCATCCCCGGTCCGCTTCGGGTTGCAACCGGCACCTACGTGAGCACGTACCTCATCCTGTTCGCTATGGCGGTTTTCGCATCCGTCACCGTGATCAGCGTTTACAAGCGCTACCGACCGGGTCGATAAGACATGCCCTTGGTCGCCCATGCTGAACGCGAAAAGATACACTACCCAAAAGAAAACGCCGCTTGATGCGGCGTTTTCCTGTTAATACGGCTTGTCCAGGTCGGCACGGGCGAACGCATCGGCGTCAAGCCCGAAGAACTTACCCTGGCGATAACGGTCAAGCGCGACAAGGGCGATCATGCCCGCGTTGTCGCCGCACGAGCGCAGCGGCGGCATGATCAAGCGTACCCCCTGTTTGCGGCACATTTCCTGATAGGCGTTGCGCAGTGCCGGGTTGGCAGCAACGCCGCCTCCCAAGCAGAAGACCTCCGCATCTGTTTCCTCAAGCGCATGACGGGCCTTCGACACCTGGACATCCACAACCGCCTGCTGGAAGCTGGCGGCGATGTCGGGGATGTTCAAAGGACGACCCGCCTGCTTCTCGTTGTTGATATGCGTGATGACAGCGGTCTTCAAGCCCGACAGCGAGAAACGAAGATCGCCCGAATGCATCATCGCACGCGGGAAGGCAATGGCCTTGGGATTGCCCATGGCGGCATACTTCGAGATGACAGGACCGCCGGGATACCCCAGCCCCAATGCTTTGGCAACCTTGTCAAACGCCTCGCCCACCGCGTCGTCGATGGTGGTGCCAAGCGTTTCGTAGTCGCCCCAATCCTTCACATGGACAAGCATGGTGTTGCCACCCGAGACAAGGGACGCAACCATAGGCGGTTCAAGGTCGGGCGCGCCGATCTTGTTTGCGTACAGATGGCCTTCAAGATGGTTGACCCCGATAAAAGGCTTGTCGGCAGCCCATGCGGCGCCCTTGGCGAACGCAACGCCAACAACCAACGCGCCAACCAAGCCAGGAGCGAAAGTGACGGAAACCGCGTCGAGATCAGTCCACGTAAGCGAATCAACGCCCAGATGCGCAGCAGCAACGTCGAAGCACTCGTCGCATACCCCGCAAATGGCCTCAATGTGCTTGCGGCTGGCGATCTCGGGAACGACGCCGCCGAAACGCGAATGGAAGTCGATCTGCGACGCGACGATATCGGCAAGAAGGTTGCCGTCGCCGTCAACGATAGACGCCGCCGTCTCATCGCACGAACTTTCGATGGCAATGATCAGCGGGCGCGTGACCTTCAATGGCGCCGCCTCGTTTTCCCTATGATCTTGCATCTCCATACCGCCAACGTCGTGGGAAGCCACAGGGAGCGGGCCGTTCATGATGACGGCATCGACGGCGTTATCGTAGTACTTCGCACGCACACCCACGCGCTCAAGCCCGATGGACTCGTAAAGCGCCTGTGCGGGCTTGTTGTCTGCGCGAACCTCGAGCATGCACGACTGCGCGCCTAAATCGCGCGCGTCGGACGCCAGGTGAGCGATAAGCTCGCGGGCGATGCCGCGTCGACGCCATTCGGGATCGGTGCCCACACGAAGCACCTCAAGCACGTCGCCGGCAACCAAACCGCCAACGTATGCGACAAGCTTGGCGGAGCCCTCTTCGTCGCGCGAGAAAGCCGCCCACCACAGGTAGCCTGCCGCCGAAAGCTCATCGGAAATGGTTTTCTCGGTCCACGGAGCACCCTCCATGACCCGAGCCTCGAGCTTCGCGACATCGGCGACATGGGCCGCGTCAAGCGGACGATACAGCACCTGGTCAGACTCGATATCCTGAACGCCAGTCACAAGATTGCGCGGGTCGTCCTTCGAAAGGCGGACGCGCTCGTTTTCCTCTGCGTCAGAAAGACGCGTGTACACCGGCAGCGCGAACGCCGGGTCGTGCCTTTTGGCGTCGAACGGATCGCACTCGCCCGCGCGCCACGATTCCTGCAGCGCAAGGAGCAGGCCGCGGCCCGTAACCGACCAAAGCGTCTCATCAAGAACGGCACCGCACGCCTGGAAGACGTCAGCGTACTTCGAAAGGGCGTCGCCCATGATCTGAAGCTGCGCGCCGTCAGCGGTTTTGGCAACATCACCCGAAAGCGACTCCGCAGCCGCAGCGGCCTTCACCACCGAGTCGGGCTCGGTTCGATGGGCGCCCGCATCGTCAACGAGATAGCGCACGGGATACACCTCATGGCGCATAGCGTCGGCCACAACCAGCACACGACCACGAATGCCCGAATCCCAGGCATTCCAGGCAATGGCGTCCAGTGTGGAAACGCCGACAAGGCCCACTTTCAAAGCGGAAGCCACGCCCTTTGCCGTGGCCATGGCGATACGCACGCCCGTAAAGGAGCCAGGTCCGCGACCAACAGCCACGCATGCGATGCGATCGCGCGTGATGCCATGCTCCTTAAGAAGAGCATCGATCTCGGGAAGCAAGCGCGTGTTGGACGCGCGACGCGCCTGCACCTCGAACGTGGCCACGGTTTCGACCGAGCGGCCGTCGGGAACAAGACGGCCCACGCCGATTGCCACCACTTCATTCGCGGTGTCGAAGGCAAGAACCAGATCGCGATCGGCTGATCGATTGTTCGACACATCGACGCTAGAATCCATCGAAAGCTCTTTCTGTTTATGTGTGATTGCACGACGGCGACCCAACAGGATCGCCGTGAACGTTGTTTGCGCCGATGATTATAACGCGCCTTGGCCCGCAAACCGGCCTTTGCGCAAGAAGGCTATTCGCCAGCCGAAAACGCTTTACCCCAGCATCGGGCCACGTCGGCCGAATGAGGACCCGTTGACTCCACCGAAACAATACGTTTCCCCTCTTCAGGAGCGATGATGAAAACATGCAGGCAGTCGTCGGGGAAAGCATCAGGGAATCGCTCGCCCCATTCGACAAGAGACACGCCATCGCCTTCGATAAGGTCATAGAACGCGATGTCATCAAGCTGGTCTTCGGTGTCGAGGCGATACAGGTCGAAATGATACAAAGGCACGCGGCCCTGAGGGTACGTCAGCACGATGTTGAACGTCGGGCTGACGATTGGCTCGTCGATGCCCAAAGCCTCACCGAAACCCTGAGCGAAATGGGTCTTCCCCGCACCAAGGTCGCCGGTGAGCGTGATGACGTCGCCCGACTGCACGCACTGCGCCAAAGCAGCCGCGATGCGCTTGGTATCTTCCACGGAATTCGACTCGAACCTCATGATGCCCTTTCGCGTTTGAAGCTAACGTCGCTCGGCCGCGATAACGACGTTGCGCAGCATGGCAACGGTTGTAACCGATCCAACGCCGCGCGGAACAGGGGTGATTGCGGAAACGATAGGCTCAACCGCATCGAAATCGGCATCGCCGCATAGGTTGCCCTGTTCGTCGAAATTGATTCCCACGTCAAGGACGGTCTGGCCAGGAGCGAACAGGTCGGCGCCGTATGCGCGGGCACGACCCGTGGCGCACACAACGATGTCGGCGTCGCTCACGGCGCCGGGCAAATCCTGCGTACGCGAATGGCAGACCGTGACCGTCGCGTTGCGCGCAAGCAGCATGAGCGAAACCGGCTTGCCGATAACCAAGCTGCGGCCTAGAACAACGGCCTTCTTGCCCTCAAGATCGATGCCGTAATGGTCAAGGATGTCCATGCATGCCGCAGCCGTGCAGGGCGCGAAGCCCTCGCCAGAGCCCGCGAGCAAGGTTGCAAGAGATCCGCGCGTGATGCCGTCGATATCTTTGGAAGGATCGAGCGCATTGCAAACAACCTGTTCATCGATACCTTCAGGGAGAGGGCGGAACAGCAAGCAGCCGTGAATGGAGCTGTCGGTGTTCACTTCCGCCACAGCGGCAAGCACATCTTCAGTCGTAGCGGTTTCGGGAAGCAGGAACTGCTTGACGGCGATTCCACACGCATCGGCGCGCTTCATGGCCGAGCGCTCGTACGTAAGGTCGTCGGGACGCTCGCCTACGCGAACGATAGCCAACGTCGGCTGCTTGCCCGATGCGGTTAGAGCCTTGGCGCGCGCAGTGATGTCTGCAGCCATCGCATCGGCAACCGGCTTTCCCAGCAAAAGATCTGCCACGGGACCCTCCTGTTTTATTGGCTTGATCAGCTTAGATAGTCAAGCACGTAACTCTCAACGAATTCAGATTGCTGATCGATATCGGCAAGCAGCAAGTCCATGCGCTGCTTGTAGATGCGCGCACGCTGCTCGTCCTTCATAGACGAGATGTTGGCAACGACGGTCATGCGAACGCCATGGGCGGCCGCACGCGCGAACGTGGCCGCAGCGCCGATATCGGAAAGCGCACTGCGGTTGCCATTGTAGGCGAAGAACTTGGCAACCCCAAGTGCTTCGAGGATGGTCTCCATGACCTCCAGGGGAACCTCGCTGGCGCCGTAAAGCGCCTCTTGGACGGCCGCCTCGCGCAAGGCGCGCTCCTCGTCGGTGCCGCGCGGCATGCGATAAGCCGCCGCCAAAGGCGCGAACGCCTCTTCATCGGCGCGCACCAGGTTAGCAAGGCGCTCGCGGATTCCCTCAAGCTGCACAAGCTTCTGACGTGCTTCTTCTTCAACGTTCCTGTAGCGCTCTTTGCCCACGGTGAGGTTTCCCACCATTGAAGTGAGGCACGTTGCAAGAACCCCCACATATGCGCAAGCAGCGCCGCCGCCCGGAGTGGGCGCGGCGCTTGCAAGCTCTTCTATGAACTGTTTGTCCATTTTTCTTAGAACAACCCCGAAATCTTTCCCGTTTCGTCAACGTCGATGCGCATGGCGGCGGGCGACTTGCCCAAGCCCGGCATAGTCATGATGGAGCCGGTCAGGGCAACGATGAAGCCCGCGCCGGCGCTTACCTTGATGTCACGCACGGTGATGCGGAAGTTCTTCGGCGCGCCCAACTTGGTGCCATCATCCGAGAAGCTGTACTGGGTCTTCGCCATACACACGGGAAGATTGCCGAAACCAAGATCCTCGAGGTGCTTCATTTCCTTTGCGACCTTCGGGTCGAAGTCGACGCCGTCGGCATGGTAGATGCGCGTGGCGATGTCCTCAATCTTTTTGGCGATGGGCTGGTCGACATCATAGGCGAACTCGAAATCGTTGGGCTGCTCGCACAGACGAACGACCTCGTCGGCAAGCTCCTGGCCGCCCTCGCCACCGCGTGCCCACACCTCGGAAAGCGCGACGTTCACGCCGAGCTCCTTGCACTTGGCCTCGACCAAGTCGAGCTCAGCCTGCGTGTCGGTGGGGAAACGGTTGATAGCGACGACGCAGGGAAGCTTGTAAACCTGCGTGATGTTCTGAACATGCTGCAGAAGGTTGGGAAGACCGGCTTCAAGAGCCTCAAGATTCTCGGCGTTGAGATCTTCCTTGGCAACGCCGCCATGGTTCTTAAGGGCGCGAACGGTTGCAACTACGACAACGGCGTCCGGCTTGATGCCGGCGTAGCGGCACTTGATGTCCAAGAATTTCTCGGCACCCAGATCGGCGCCGAAGCCGGCCTCAGTGATGGCGTAGTCGCCCAGAGCCATAGCCATACGCGTTGCGGTAACCGAGTTGCAGCCATGGGCGATGTTGGCGAAGGGGCCGCCGTGAATGAACGCAGGCGTGCCCTCGAGGGTCTGAACCAGGTTCGGCTTCAGCGCATCCTTCAGAAGCGCGGCCATAGCGCCTTCAGCATGCAAGTCGCCGGCGGTAACGGGCTTGTCGTCGCGGGTGTATGCGACAACCATGCGGGCCAAACGAGCCTTAAGGTCGTTGATGTCGGAAGCAAGGCAGAAAACGGCCATGACTTCGCTGGCAACGGTGATGTCGAAGCCGTCCTCACGGGGAACGCCATTCGCCTTGCCGCCCAAGCCGATGACGATCTCGCGCAGAGCGCGGTCGTTCATGTCGACGACGCGCTTCCACGTGACGCGGCGGACGTCGATGTTCAGCTCGTTGCCGTTGTGAATATGGGCATCAAGCATGGCGGCCAGCAGGTTGTTCGCTGCGCTGATGGCATGGAAGTCGCCCGTGAAATGAAGGTTGATGTCCTCCATGGGGACGACCTGAGCATATCCGCCGCCAGCGGCACCGCCCTTGATACCGAAAACAGGACCGAGCGAAGGCTCGCGCAAAGCGATGACGGCCTTCTTGCCCTGCTTGGCAAGAGCGTCGCCCAAACCGACGGTGGTCGTGGTCTTACCCTCGCCTGCGGCAGTGGGGTTGATGGCCGTGACCAAAACCAGCTTACCGGGCTTGGATTCATGCTCGCGAAGGTAGTTGTAGTCGACCTTTGCCTTGTACTTGCCGTACATCTCGAGGTAGGAATCGGGGATACCGATCTTCTCGGCGATCTCGTCGATTCGCTTCGGGGTTGCCGCTTGGGCGATCTCGATATCAGTCAGCACGTCTGGCTCCTTTGTCCTGTTGGATCGGTGGGATGATCGTACCGATCCATTCTACCCGCCTCCAAAGTTCGCGCGAGCCTCTTCTTGGTGAAAGAAATCGATCTCGCGCCAACGGCGCCACGTCACAAAACAAACACTTACGAAGAGGCGGCCTTTTATGCTTCAATCATCAGCTGTTGAATTCAGTGAAGTAGTTTCGCCCATATGAAGCGCTCGTAGCTAAACGCCGCGGGCGCTTTTTTGTTGGACTGCAACTGAAATGAACGCCGCGCCGAAACGGCAAAGGGAACCGTCGGACGCCGTCAGCCCGTGAAAGCCGGGTGCCTATCCAAGAAAGGAACAGCTTTCGTGTCATCTTCTCATCAAAACGGGGGCATGCCCCAAGCGCGCGTGAAGGTCGCGCATCCCTACCTCTGCCTTATGGGCCTCTACCTTGGCGGTTTCACCGGCATGTACAGCGAAACCGCACTGAACATCGCCCTGCCCCAGCTCTCCGTGGCATTCGGCGTCGAACTCTCCATCGTTCAATGGATGGTTGTCGGCTATATGCTGGCCATCGGCGTCGTCTTGCCTTTCTCCAGCCTGCTCACTAAATGGTTCTCGGCGCGCAAGATCACGCTATTCGCACTGGGCGCTTTCCTTGCCGGCTCGCTGATCGGCGGATTTGCCAACGTCTTCCCCATTGCTTTGACAGGACGCATCATTCAGGGCGCAGGCACTGGCCTTATCTTGCCGCTTATGTTCGCAATGGTGATGGAAGTCATACCGCCGCATAAGATCGGCGCTGCCATGGGCGTGAATGCCCTGGTCATCATGTCTGCTTCGGCCATTGGCCCCACGCTCGCCGGCATCCTGATCGGTGCTTTCTCGTGGAATGCCATTTTCTTCAGCTTCGCCGTCGTTCTGGTCGTCGGCATCTTTTTCGCGGCTAAGTTCCTGGTCAACCCCTACGAGCTCACCCGCCCGCACATCGACCCCGTTTCCGTGGTCACCTCGTGCCTTGGATTCGGCGGCATCGTTCTTGGCGTTGGCATGGCCAGCCTGTACGGCTGGGCTTCCGCCCTTGTCATCGGCTCGCTTGCGGTGGGCTTGATCGCGCTGTTCGTCTACGCGAAACGACAGTTGAACATGGACGATCCTATCATCGACCTGCGTGTTTTCAGCATTCCTGGATTCCGCACGGGAGCACTTTGCGTCATGTTGAACTTCGGCGTCACGCTTTCCGCCATGTTCGTCCTTCCCCAGTTCTATCAAAACAGCATGCTACTCGCCGTAAGCGTCGCAGGCCTGGTCATGCTTCCCGGCGGCGTCGTGAACGCCATCGTCAGCATGATGTCCGGCCGCATCTATGACCACATCGGCGCACGCGTTCCCGCACTGATCGGCTTCACGCTGTCCATCATTGCCTGCGCCTTGCTGCTGTTTACCAGCCCGTCTTCACCGCTTGCGTACGTTGTCTGCTGTCATATCGTGCTGATGATCGGCGTGCCCTTGGCAATGTCGCCGTGCCAGACCCATGCGCTCTCTTCACTGCCTCCGCAGCTTTCCACCGATGGCAGCACCATGATCAACACGCTTCAGCAGGTTATGGGCGCGATTGCCACCGCGCTGGCAACGTTTTTGGTCGCAACCGGCTCAAGCACCGCTGCCGAAAACGGCGCTACTCAAGCTTCGGTGATGTTCTCGCAAGGCGCTCACTGGGGCTTCGCCTTCGCGCTTGCGCTTGCGGTCGCCTCGTTCTTCCTTGCGCTCGGCTTCAAGAAACAGCCCGCGCGCGAACAGGAAACCGCGCTCACCGCGCACGAGAAGGCAAGCGACCGCCAAGCCGACGCCAAGCTCGAGAGCGTCGCTTCCCTGATGAAGCAGGACGTCTACACGCTTAGCGAAGACGACAGCGCTCTCGATGCCTTGAAACTGTTCGTCGAGAAGGGGATCTCCGGCGCACCCGTCGTCGACAACAAAGGGAATCTGACGGGATTCGTCAGCGATGGCGACATCTTGGGTACTTTAGCCAAGCAGAACCCGTCCTACAACAGCTTCTACGCATTCGCCCTCGATGATGAATCGACCTTCGCCCAAAAAGCCGCCGAGCTTCAAAACATCAACGTCGCCAGGATCGCCACTCAAGACGTGATCACTGTGGACATCGCCGATGACATGCGCAGCATTTGCAACACGCTCGCAAAACATCACCTTAAGAAAGCGCCCGTCATGGACGGAGAACGCATGGTGGGCATCATCAATCGATCGAATGTCACCCGATTTGCCGTAGGGCTGTGCACGAACGCCTAACCAGCAAACGAAGATCAAGACGCGATTAAATCCCGCGACCCGATCGTCATCAGACGTTAACCGACGAAGAACGCCCGAACGAAATGGAGCCGTTGCGCGATATAGCGCAGCGGCTCCATTGTTCTCTATTCCTTCAAGCCCGCTTCTGCACACTCGAAGCGAACGGCTTAAATGCGACCTAGACGTTGAACTTGAAGTCAGTGATTAAGAATCTGGCCTGGTAAAAGGCGAAGACGCAGCCGATAGCTGCGTCTTCGCTTCTCTCCGCAGGCTTTATAGTAAGCCCAGCCTTCTCGCAAAAACAGCGAAGAAAGGCCTTTCCCCGTCGAGCGAGATTAGGCCCTCGCAGGACGAGTGAAGCAAACCACCTATGCTGAATGCTGACCTAGGAGGAATGCCCTATGGGTTATTCTATCACTGGCGAACCCCCCGCTCAATGCGTATACGGGGCTAAATCCACCCCCCTTCACGAAACCGATACGGTACCGGAGCGGTACCGTGCAGCAACACGAGATCCCGAACCTTTGGAATGCCCCATCATCGCCGGGTTCCCTACTAACTCGATCAACGAGCGCGGATTCGGCAGCATCCCCACGCGCGTCATGGACGACGTGCGCCTGTCGATGGGCGCACGATGCCTTTACGCGCTCCTCGCCGCACATGCCGGCTCGCAGCATGAAGCATGGCCGAGCGTTAAAAGGATCATCGCTACGCTAGCTTGCAGCGAAAAAACTTTCTACAAGTACCGAGCCGAGCTTTCCGACGCAGGCTACATCTCCATTGAGACCAGGCAGACGCGTTATGGTCGTCGAACCGTCTACGTGATCGAGCAGATCGTCGAGTACCCATCGGTTAGCATGCTAGAGTCCGAGGAGTTCGAGGAGAAGTTTTCCACAAACCCCAGCTCAGAGCCATACAGTAATTTTTACCGTATGGCTTCCGATATACCTTCCGACGATGCCGAGATGTGGAAAACCAACGGTGGAAAACCAAGCCATACGGTAAAAACTACCGGTACCCATACGGTAAAAATTACTGCCCAGAATATAAATAAAGGAATAAAAGAAAAGAACAGTACTACTACTTCTACCGAGAGTGATTCCCGGTTGGAACAGGGCGGCACGGCTATCGCCGGGCCGGTAGTATCGTCGCCTACGGCGCCGAGTAGTGATGTTGATTTCATTTCTGAAGAGAAAAATGAAGAAGCGCCGCTCGTGCGCGATTCGATAGACGCGGCTTTCTGGGCACTCGAATCCCGAGCGATAAGAAGAACCACTTCGCCCTGGAGCAATAACGAAGCTCTCGCCTCTTACCGCAAGCTTGTCGCCGAAGGGTACTCGCCCGAGGACATCGACTCCGCTTACGACAACTACGTTCAATGGGTAGAGTCCGAAGCGGTTGTGAACAAGAAGGTCCTGCGGACTTGGCTAGTGGAGGATGAGAAAGGCTTCAAGCGTAACTACGACGATGTGAAGAATAAGCGCGCAGCCGAGTACCGCAAGCGTACCCAGGAGGTCAGCAAGCAGGCCGATCTCGATTACCACAGGCGCTCGGCTGCGGTGAAGAGCGCGCTGCCCGATTCTGATGCGGAGTGCGCATATCTTTTCGCTTATGCGGATTCGAGCGATGACCAGCACTTACACGATGTTGCCGCGCAGATTCGCCGTGAGGAGCCCGTTCAGTACTCCAACGGCTACATAGACGACAGACTGAGCAGGCGCCCGTCATACCCCGTTCTGGTGCGTCTGGTGCATAGCCGCGAGCACCTTCGACAATATAACGAGACGACTTACTCGGCACTCGTCGCCGAGGGAAAAATAAGGGGGTAACCGATGGACACCGGAGACGACGCAGCCAACGAGGCGATCAAACAGGCGCAGGGGTTCCTGAGGGCGCTCGTGCAGGAGATACGCCGCCGCGCATGGATGGGCGGCATGAAAGTCAATAGGGACAAGGTCGACTCCGAGGCCGATGGCATTCTGTCGCGCCTCATGGCAAACGAAGCCGCAGAGATTAGGCTGACCCCTAAGTACGAGCGCCAACCGAAGGACGCCACGAGCCCGAAGACGGCCACGGAGGTCCTTGCCGGCCGGACGCTGTACTGCGCCACGCTGGCCGAACGCAACGCGCTCGATCAACGGCTGCGCGAGGCGGGGATCGAGACGTTCGCCGACCCGGCCGACGCCGATTCGAGGATCCAGAAAGTGAAGCTCGGGGAATCCGCGCGCGGTTTGCTTCCCGAGCGGGGAAGCGGCGCTTACCGCATCTGGACCGCCCAGCCGATGGGCGAATGGGCCGACCAGGCGCTCGCACGCGACGTCGCCTCGTCGCACAGCGCGAAAGCGCTGGCGGCGGACATGGCGCTTCGCAAGGCGGAACGCGAATTGCCGAAACCCCCGTCGAAGCCTGAGCTCGTCAAGGGAGCGTGGGCGAACCCGACTTTCGCAGTCAAGACGCTGAGCTTCGACCCGCAAGCGGCGTTCTGGGACGAACATCTCGCCGAGCGCGGCATTCCCTTCGCGAAGACCGTCATGGACGGCGCGGTGCGATACGAGATCGCGCCCGAGTCGGCCCGCGACGTGAAGGCGATGCTTGACGACCTGGAGGGTATAACGGGCAACAAGAGGGAAGACAAGCGCGTTTCCGTCGACGCTGCGTTTGAAAAAGCGCTGGAGCCCTCCGCCGACCGCGCGAATTTGCGCGAGGTGAGCAAAATCGACATGAAGCGCGGGAACGAGCTGGAGAACGTCGCCACCATGGAAGCTCTCAACGAGGCGGGGATAGACTACGACGTGACCTTCGACTCCGAGCTCAACGTCGACACCTTCGTCATGGACGGCAACGCGAGGGGCACCCTGCTTTCGATGGACGACGACCGGGTCGACGCCCTGTTCCAGTGCGAGAACGTCGTAACCAGCGTGAACCAGGCGGCCGCAGCGGTGAAGAAGGGGCAGAAAGCGGCGACGTCGCGTTCCGCTTCGAAGCCGATGAAGGAGCGCCAGTTCAAGCTGCATGCAGCCGAAGACCTCGGCCGCGAGCAGGCGCGCGAGCACGCCCGGCAAGACCAAGCGCGGGCGCAACAGCTCGCGCGCGAGTCGCGCGACCGCGCCGCGCGCCCCGAGCGCAGCGAGACGAGGGCGAGGTAGCCATGAGGCAGCGGATTACCGACAGGCTGGCCGACGCGGCCAAGAGGGCATGGAAAGGCGTCGCGGTGCTCGCATGCTGCGAGGCCGTTTTGGGCCTTCTGGCCGGGCGCGTGGCCACGCTGGTGTTCCGCGCGAACCCGATCAACCCGATGTCGGGCTTGGCGACGGCCTCGCCCACGCTCGTGACCGACATCGCGCTCGACCCGTTCGACGTGGCCATGGGCGAGCCGTTCGTCAGGGGCGCCGTGGGCGCCGTGGTGCTCGGCACGCTGGCGCTGGCGCTCGTCTACCTGTCGCGCGGCATGAAGCTCAAGAACGAGGACACCGAGAACGCGCACGGCAAGGACCGCCTCGCAACCGAGCGCGAGGCGGGCATGTTCGTCGACAAGGCGCACCCCTACAACAACCTGATGGTGTCCGAGCATGCGGGGATCGTCCTCAACCCTCATGACGCGAAGACGAGGGACCAGCAGGCGGAGAAGAACCTGAACTGCGTGACGCTCGGCATTTCGGGCTTGGGCAAGACCTACAACCTGGTCTACCCCGATATGATGCGCGCATGCGGCACGGCGCTTCCCGCCATCCCCTGCGCCAAGCGCGGGAAGCCCGACAAGGAAGTCGCGCTCCCGCTCCCCGCGGGGAAGACCGAGGCGCAGATGGGGTTCGACGTGTTCGCCACCGACACGAAGGGCGACACGCTGCGCGACTGCGGGGAGATGTTGGAAAAAGCGAAATTCGACCTGCGCGTGTTCAACACCATCTCGCTCCTCGACGGCCAGAGCTACAACCCGTTCGCGAGCCGGTACGTGAAAACCCACCTCGTCGACAAGTACGACCCCGAGCAGATGTCGGTCGGCGGCAGGGTCGATTGGCGCGACGCCGCGACTCACGAGGAGCATTCCGAGGGCTTCGCGCAAGACGCCGACCTTTACCGCCCGAAGACGATCCTGGCGCGGTCGGGCAAGGGCTTCATCGCGCAGATCGACCTGAGCCTCGAAACCGAGATGACCTCGATAGACGGCGTCGACATGAGCGGCTCCGAGTCGCTCGAGAAAATCGAAGCCGAACTGAAGGGAGCGCAGGGCGAGGCAGCTGAAGAGCTGCGCGCCAGGCGCGACAGGAAGCTGATGGAAGGCGCGATGGGCGCGTTCGGCGACGTCATGCAGGCCGTGCGCTACCAGCGCACGATCGGCAAGGTCGAGGCGCACGTGCGCAACTGCGGGCACGAGAACGCCGTGGGGCGCGTGTCCTTGGAGCTTTCGCCCGGCCTCGTCCCGGCGGCCTGCTCGGGCACGGGCGTCAACGTCGACGCCGAGCGCCGGGAGGACGGCGGCTTCACCGTCGTCTGGGAGACCGGGGAGGTCGAGCCTGGGCGGGAGAGCCAAGCCCACCTGACGCTCGACGTCTACATCGAGCCGATGCGCGTCGCAGACGGCGTGGCGCTCACGAAGATCGTCGACACGATGTGCGCGAACCTCGCGGGAACCGACGCGCCCGCAGGCGCCGACGGCGACTTCTGGGAGTCCTGCAAGCGGCTGTTCTTCATGGGAATAGCGGCCTTCCTCTTCGAGAAGTACGAGGAGGAGAGCCGCACGATACCCGAGATGATGCGCCTGCTCGACTTGGCGGTGCCGCCGCGCGGCGGCGACCCCCACAACACGCCGCTCGGAATACTGATGGAGGAGTGGGAGACGGGCCTGCGCGACGAGTGGGCGGACGACCCCTCGGGCGAGCGCGGCGCCGCGCGCACGAAGCGCAAGGTGCGGACCGCAATGGGGCCGCACTCGCGCAGCCGCAGCCTCGCGCTGCACTGCTACTACGCCATCGAGGCGGGCGCGGAGGACACCTTCCGAAGCGTCCTCATCAGCTGCCAGTCGGCGCTGAAGAACCTCGTCACGCTGGAGGTGCAGCAGAAGCTCCTGCGCGACGACATGAGGCTCGACGAGCTCGGGAACCCCGGCCAGAAGTCGGCGGTGTTCTGCATCATCAAGGACACCGACAACCCGTTGCAGTTCGTCACGGCGGTCATGGTGCAGCAGGCCATCGACCTCGCTCAGGACAAGGCGTACATGCGCTTCGGCGGCAAGCTGCCGCGCCACGTGCGCTTCGTGCTCGACGAGGTGGCCAACGTCGGCAAGATACCCATCCTCGTGCGCGCGCTCGCCGTCGTGCGCAGCCGCAACATCTCGATATCGCTGTTCTTCCAGTCGAAGGCGCAGATCGCGAAGGTGTACGGCGACAAGGAGTGCTCGATCGTGTTCGACAACTGCTCGACGATGGTCTACCTCGGCGCGCAGGACTCGGACACCCTGAAGATGATCTCCGAGCGCGTGGGCGACGAGACGGTGGCCTCGCGCACGTTCCAGCGCTCGTTCCAAGCCGGCTCGATGAACGGGTCGACCTCGGAGAACATCGGCCTCACGAGCCGAAAGGTCATGTCGGTCGGCCAGGTGAGGGCGCTCGAGCGCGGCTACCTGCTGGTCTTCATGACGGGCCTTCCGGGCGCGGTGCTCGACCGAAAGGTGCAGACGTCGCGCGACCCTTACTACCCCTACATCTGCCCCGGCCACGAATGCTCGGAGGGGATGCCGGAGGCGGTGTGCGAGGAGCCGTTCGACCTGAAGGGGTTCTTGCGGCGGAAGGCGGTAGAGGAAGAGGAAAGGAAGAAGGCAGTGGCCGCAGCGAAGCGATGAAGAGGGGGCGCACCCGTGCGGGAGGCCTACCAAACCTATTTACCCCGCCGGGCACGCCCCGGAATGCAGGACCCGCCTGAAAAGACCGGTCTGCCAGACATGGTACCACATCGGTACCCGCGCATGCGATTCCACCTGCGCGGGAACGTGTAAAAACAAGTTAACGAAAGGAAGCATTATGAATCTCGGAGGACTGCTTCAAGGCCTAGCGAACATCGGAGGCATTCTCTGCACCTTCGCGACCTTGGTGCTCTTCGCCCAAGGCAAGCTCACCGACAGCGCGGGCGCGCGCGGCGAGGGCATGATGATCGGCTGCGCCCTGGCCGCCGTGGCGTTCTACGCCGCCGCGGTCTTCATCGGCACCCAGGACCTCACCATCTCGGCGTAAACCATGGCTTCGATAAAGATCCATCAGGACGTCTTCGGCTTCGAGCGCAGGCGCAAGGGCTTCACGAACCGTCAGATAACCGGCTTCGGCATAGCGGCGGTGCTCGCGGTGTCGGCCATGGCGGTCTTCTGGTACGCGCTTCAGCTCGACGTGACCACATCGATAACGATAGCCACGGTGGCCTCGCTTCCCGGCCTCATGGTCGGCTTCTTCCCCATTGAGGGAATGCCCGCCGAGGAGTTCGTCGACCGATTGGCGAACGCCGCCGCGCGCGGCAACGCGATCACATGGGAGGGCGAGGAAATCGAGTTCGAGAGAGGGGAAAGGACCAAAGAGTATGTTCGGGAAACGAAAAGGAAAGGCATCGAGCTCGAAAGCTTCGAAGAAGGGACGCAAGGCCGCGAATGAGGCGCGCACCTGCGTCTTCTGCGGGGAAGAGGTCGCCGACCCGTCGGCCGTCTACTGCCCCGCCTGCGGGGCGGTGATGCCGAAGCCCGAAGCGCCGAAAGAGGAGCCGGAGGACGCCGAGCGCTGCCCGAAGTGCGGCGCGTTCATCGACGAGGGCGCTCCCTTCTGCCCTGCGTGCGGCTGCAACGTGGCCGTCGCGAAGAAGCAGGCCGAGCGCGCAGCAGCGCCGAAACGCAAGAAGAAGGTGGACAAGGAGCTGAAGCGCATCGCGGGAGAGCAGGCGGTGCTCTGCACCAACGACCTCGCGGGCTTCGAGCTGATGTACGAGGACGGCTTGGCCGAATCGGTCGAGGGCACGTTCTCGCGAACCTTGGAGTTCACGGACGTGAGCTACGAGAACGAGCGCGAGGACCAGCAGGACGCCATCTTCGACAAGCTGTGCTCGCTGCACCACTTCTTCCAGTCGCCGGAGTGCTATCAGCTGAACCTCGTCAACGTGCCGCGCACCACGCGCCGCGTCGAGCGGTACCTGCCGGAAACGGGCGCGAACAAGGACATGGCCGTGTCCTACAACGACCTGATCGAGCAGAAGCAGAGGGAGGGGCGCGTCGAGTTCGAGCGACGGAACTTCCTCACCTTCTCGGTGCCCGCCGCGTCGGCCGAGCAGGCCGCCGTGCGCCTGCGCGCGCTGCGCGAGGGCGCGACGGCCCAGCTCGCGCACATGGAATCCAAGGCGACCCCCTTGGACGGCCTCGAGCGCGCGTCGCTCATACACGACCTGCTCGTGGGGCCCGGCAAGCTCTTCACGCTCGACTACGAGAAGCTCGCGAAGACCAAGAAGACCCACGTGCGCGATTACGTGGCGCCGGCATGGGCGGTCTACCCGCCTGAAGAGCGCACCCTGCGCCGCACGTTGCAGATGCCCGGGATCTTTGCGAAGACGTTGCACATCAAGGACTTCGGCAGCGACTTGCAGGACTCGGCGCTTCGCCAGATACGCCGCCTGCCCGTGCCGATGAACATAAGCCTGCTCTTCCAGCCGCAGAAGAAGTCGAAGATGGTGCAGACCGTGCGCCAGAACATCGACGTGACGCAGGCCGAGATGCAGGACTACGCGCAGGCGGTCGGCAAGTCGGGCGGCGACCCGACGCTCCTACCTCCTGCGATGGAGGACAGGGAGATGGAGGGCCGAGAGCTTCTGGACTTCATCCGCAACAAAGACCAGCAGATAGCGTGGTTCCAAGGGTTCATCACGGTTTACGGCAAGTCGCTCGCCGACGTCGAGCGCAACGCCAACCTCGTGATGGACGAGTGCTCCACTTGGACGCTTGAGGTCACCGAGCTGCCGTTGCAGCAGGAGCAGGCGCTCATGGGCGCGCTGCCCTTGGCGACCCCGCGCCTGTCGAAGAAGTACCGCTCGCTCACCAATGCGGAGGCCGCCGCGCTCGTGCCGTTCTCATCTCAGAACGTGTGCGACGACCCGGCGAAGTCCTACCGCCTGGGCGTGAACGAGGTGTCGGGCGAGCAGATCCTCGTCGACCCCGACAAGACGAAGTCGCCGCACATGTGGGTCTTCGGCATGACCGGATCGGGCAAGGGCATGGAGATGAACTCGCTCGTGACCTACTCGCTCCTCCAGCACCCGCGAACGGTCCTCGACAAGGAGACGGGCCGCTACGTGTGCGACGACCCGAACGCGCCGGAGTGGCACTTCATGGACTGGCACGACGAGTACTGGGAGCTGGGCGACCTGTTCGACGCGTCGGAGCCGCAGTTCGGCCCCGGCCACGACTCGTGCATCAACGTGATGGACATGTCGGGCACCATGGGGGACTTGGCGCGCCGCGACGTGCAGGCCAACGCCGACGTGTTCATCGCCATCATGGAAAGCTGCATGAAGGGCGACTCGCTCACCAACGCGCAGCTCACCGCGCTGGACGAGGCGGTGCGAGCCGCCTACGAGCCGCACATCGGCCGTCCCACGCGCCCCGACCTGACCGACCTGTACCGCGAGCTCAGGCGCTCCGGCGAGGCAGGCAACCGCTCGGCGGTCGATCTTGCCGACGCGCTTGGCGTGTACGTAAACGGCTCGTTCAACTCGTTCGCCGGCCAGACGAACATCGAGGTCAACCCCCTCATGAACGTCTACCGCATGAGCGAGGTGGGCAAGAACATGCGCACGCTCGCGGTGCTGGCGGTGCTTCAGCACGTGCGCCAGCGCGCCTACGAGAACTACCGCCACGGCAAGCAGACCTACCTGGTGTTCGAGGAGTGCCAGATCGTATTCAACAACGCGCCCGCGATGGACGTCCTCATGACCTTCTTCTCGGAGATGCGCAAGTTCGGCCTGAAGATGATCTGCGTGACGCAGCTTCCCAACGCCGTCCTCTCCCATCCGGATGCGTCGAAGCTCTTCGAGAACTCGGGCATATTCGTGTTCCTGCCGCAGCAGGCACAGAACCAGGACACCTTGGCCAGGATGTTCAAGCTGTCCGATTCCCAATACGACCGCTTGTCGGCCGGCGCGCCGAAGGGCACCGGCCTCGTCGTGGTCGACGGCCTCAAGATCGCGATGAACAACCGGATCGACCCGAAGAACCCGCTCTACGAGGTTTGGAACACCGACCCGGACAAGTACGCCGCGAAGCTCAAGGCCGCCCGGGCGGTGTAGCGTGGCGCGCGATTCCGACATGCTCGTGCGCAGGAAGGAGGGAGAGTCGGCCTCGCTCCTGCGCAAAGAGGGCGACTCCCGCGTTTCCCTGCGCAAGCCGGCGCCTTCCGCCGACGGCGTGAAGAGCGGCGCCGCGTCCCTCTCGCGCGAGAGGGCGACCGACACGCCGGAGACGCCCGCCGCCAGGGCGATGCGCCCCCGAGAGAGGGCCGCGCTCAAGAACGCGCTCAAGCGCGCGGGCGCCGCGTACGGCACGGCGGCCTCGGCCGTCGCCGAGGTCGAGGGGGCGGCTTACGAGGAGGACGGCCGCACGCTGCGCTACGCGTCGTGGTTCGCCAAAAGGCGCGCCCGCAAGGGCGGATCGAAGAGCGTGAGGCTCAACCGCGGCGAGGCCTTCTCCGGGATCTCCCGCGAGGAGCTTGCCCGGCGCGCCCACGGGCGCGACGTCCGCTCCCGAACCTGGAAGGGAGCCGGGCACGCCGCGGGAGCCGCAAGCGGCATGATGGCGTGCGCCGGCGGAGGGGCCGACTCCGAGGACGACGTGAAGGACCTGTCGTCGCGCGGGCTGCAAGCGGGCGTCCGCAGTGCTTCGCGCGTGCGCGACGCAAGGCTCCGCAAGTCGGCTTACCGCCGCGCGACGTCGCGCAGGAGGCTCGCCGTCGCCGCACAGCGGAGGCTTCGCGAGACGAAGGCCGCGCAGGCCGCCACGGGCGCCCTTTCCCGCGCAGCAGCCGCGTTCAAGGCGGTGGGGGCGGCGATATCCGCCCCGATGGCCGCGGCCGCGCCGATCGTCGCGGTGCCGGCGGTCATCGTCTTGAGCCTCGTCCTCGCGATCACGGTGGGGGCGGCGATGGACGACGGGGACTACGACCTCTCGAAGCTCACGCCGAACGAGCGCGCAGTGGCGAGCTACCTGCTCGGAAAGGGCGTGCCCTTGAAGCAGACGGCGGCGATCATGGGCAACATGTTCGCGGAATCGGGCATGAACCCGTCGGCCGTGAACGCCGAGTCGGGCGCGACGGGCCTTTGCCAATGGCTCGGAGGGCGCAAGGACGGGCTGACCTTGTACGCGGCGGCGACGGGAAGGAACTCGCTGGCCGTCGCGCCTCAGCTCGACTACCTCTGGGCCGAGGCCACGGGCGAGGAGGCCACGGGCGTGGAGATGTCCTACGCGTCGACGCAATGGGGCTATTGGAACGCCGACTCGCAGGCCTTCCGCAACGAGCACGGCTACGGCGCGACGAACAGCTGGGAGGAGTTCCTCGAGGTGAAGGACGTGAAAACGGCCTGCCGGTACTGGTACGCCGCGTTCGAGCGCGGCCGCCCGTACGAGGAGCGCGTGGAGGACCGCTGCGGGAAGGCGCAGGAGTACTACGCGAAGATGCACAAGAAAGGCTCGAAGAACGACGGCGCGATGGGCCAGGCCGCGGTTGACGAGGCGTACGGGCTCCTCGGGGCGCCCTACGTGTTCGGGGCCTCCGGCCCCGACTCGTTCGACTGCTCGGGACTGGTCGTTTGGTGCTACTCGGCGCAAGGGTACGACTTCGGCTCGGCGCGCAACACCGACAGCCTATGGGCGATGTGCGCGGAGATCTCGGAAGACGACCTGGAACCGGGCGACCTGGTGTTCATGAACCATTACAGCAACGGCCACGAATGGGGGCACGTCGGCATGTACTTCGGCGACGGGAAGGTCATCCACACGGCGTCCGTGGGCACGGGCGTCACCGTCGAGCCGCTGCACGGCTCGTGGCTCGACGACAACGGCCTCGCGTTCGGCAGGCTGCCATAGGAAGGAGGTGCCCATGGGCACCGGCAAGAAAACGATAATCGCCCTGCTGGCGGCGGTGGTCGCGGTGGCGGTGGCCGCCGTGGCGGTGCGCTCCGCGCTCGACGCGCACGAGCAGCAGCAGCAAAACGCCGCCGCGATGGCGAGCCAGCAGGCGCGCGAGGAGGAGACGCCCGACGAGCGGGCGGAAGACGACATGACCGACGCCCAGCGCGCCTTGATCGGCAAGTACGGCGCCACGGAAGAGTCGGTGACGGGCCAGCTCTCGTCGACCGATTGGGCGTCCTCCGACGGCAAGGACACCCTGTCCTTCACGGGCCGCACCTTCACCGAGACGTCTAACGGCGAGAAGAAGGAGCACATCTACGCGCTGTCCAAGGTCGACAAGGCGTCGGTGGGCAACGCGGGCAGCTCGATCACGGCGGTGATGCTCCTCGAAGACGGATCGACCATCGTGGTGACGCTCGCGTCGGCCAGCTCGCAAGACCCTTCGAGCTGGACGGTGCACAGCTCGGACTTCGCCTTCTCGGAGGGCTACAAGCCCGCCAAGAAGACCGGCGCGTGCAAGGCGACGATGCCCGAAGGCGCAGACGCCGAGGCCTGCAAGGCGCTCTTCGGCGAGGAGGCGTGGGCGAAGACGACCGCCGCCGTGGAGGCATGGGCTCAGTCGAACTGCCCCACCGCCGCGAAGGCGGCGTGGGGGCGCCAAGCCACGGTCGACTGGGGCGCGGGCGAGGTGAGCACGTCGTTCGCGCTCGACGACGTGAAGCAGATCTCGGTGGTGGCCACCTTCTCGACGAAAACCGGCAACGTGAACGTGAAGAAATCGAAATAGAAGGAGGGCGAAGTGATATTCGACAAGCTGCTCTCGAAGAAGCACGAGGGATCGGGGAAGGTCTCGAAGCAGGACCTGCCGAAGGCGGTCGCGGTGCTGTTCCTGGCGGCCATCGTGGCCTCGGCGGGCCTCTCGCTCGTGCTGACCACCTGCTCCAACGCGCTCGACCAGGCGGTGACCTCGACATGGCGGTAACGGAAACGGTCTCGCGCGGCGCGGCATGGGCGTGGATAAGGCTCATGCGCGACCCGATCAGAACGGGCGAGAGGCTCGCGGCGGCATTCGCCGCCGTGGCGCTGCTTGCCGTGTTCCTGACGCCGCGCCATCAGGCGGAGGCGCTGCTCCCGATACTCGGCGTCCTCGCCGTGACGGGGGCGACCGCGCTCGGGAGCATGGCGGTCGACGCCGTGACCAACGGCCTGGAGGACATGCTTCGCGGCGCCGTGAACGGCATGCTCGGCATGGCGAACGCCTGCATCACCAGCCTCACGTCGCCCGACACCCTGACCGTGGGCTACGACCAGATGTTCTCCGGCCTGTCGCCGATGATGTACAACGTGCACCACTTGGCGGCCGTGCCCATAGCGAACATCGTGCTCGCGATATTCCTGATAGTGGGCCTCGTGAAAGTGGTGTCGCACATGGGCCGCACCGAGATGGGCGTCGACACCGTGGCGCTCATGTCGGTGTTCATCGTCTACGCCTTCCTGAAGGCGGGGATAGACTCGAGCTATTCGCTCATGATACTGGGCTTCGACATCTCGCGCATGCTCATCTCGAACGTCGTGGCGGTCGGCGCAGGCTCGATGCCCGACAACCCAGTGAACTACCTGCCCGACTCCGTCGGCAACAGCGCGCTTCTGATCGTGTGCTTGATCATATCAGTGCTGTACCTGCTGATCTCGCTCGTCGTGAAGGCGGTGGCCTCGCTCGTGCTCGTCGTGAGGTCCATCCAGATCTACGTCTACACCGCCTTCGCCTCGCTGCCCTTGGCCTTCTTCGTGAGCGAGTCGGGCCGCTCTGTGGCGACGGGGTTCCTCAAGCGCTACATAGCGGTGCTCTTCTCGGGCGCCATCATGGCGCTGCTCTTCATGATGATGTCCGCCATCGCCGCCACGGGCGGCGCGGCGACGCAGCCGAACTTCGGGGACGCCGACGGCGTGCTCACCTACTGCTTGCAGATGTTCATGGGCCTTGTGCCTTACATGGCCTATGCGTTCTGCCTGTTCAAATCGGGCGCGTGGGCGCGCGAGTTCGTGGGCGTGTAGCCCTGGACGGAATCTCGGCAAGCGGCGGCAAGCCTACGCGCTTGCGATGGGAAAAAGGAAGGAGCGCACATCATGGGCGCAACCGAAGACGTTATCGGGAGGGAGAACTTCTCGACCTTCACGCAAGGACGGTTCGTTCCGTGCGCCGTGCCGGAACGGGAGCCTGACTTCCGCTCGGCCGATTCGGCCTACTGGTACACCGACGAAGGGGTTACCAGGCTGTCCGACCACTGGGGCACGCGCATCAACTCGTGCGCGTGGCAGCTCGGCGACGAGCCGCTCGAGCCTTGCTGGAAGGGAAAGGCGAAAGGCCAGCGGGCAGGCCACGCGGCGTGGACGGACCTGTCCACGCCGCAGGAGATGATAAGGGTGTCGCACAGGTTCGGGGAACTCGACTACACGAGGCTCGGCGCGGCACCCATGTCCACCGGGCACGACCCGGAGTACGGCGATTTCGACGTCCTCGCGATAAGGCGCGAATGGTTCATCGACCAACGCAACTTCACCGTGGCCGGAAGGACGCTATCCTACCGCGGAGGCGGCGGGAACACGTCGGCGCTCGGCGAGGGCTACGCCGACCCCGCCGCGCAGGCCATGTCCCTGGACTGGGAAGACCACCGGCTCGAAGCCAAGGACCGCGGAGAGAAGGCGGATTTCGGCGAGTGGGCCGCATCGAAGGTTTCCGACCCTGTGTACGGCGGGTTGGCCCGAAGGCTTTCCGGCATCAAGACCGAGAAGCGGCGGGCGCCCAACCCTCCCGCAGCGGCAAAAGAGCCCAAGAGCGCGGATCACCTGCCGGACAAGCTCGCCGCGCAGAGGCGCGAGGTAGCTGAGAGGGTTGCGCAAGACATGGAGGAGCTAGGAATCGGGTGGAAGCAGCCCTGGGCGCAGGCGGGCGCGCCGATGAACCCCGTCACCGGCACCGAATACCGGGGCGGAAACGCGCTCTACCTGAAGGCGTACGCATTCATCCGCGGCTACGACGACTACCGCTGGGCCACCTACGCCCAGGGCAAGGAAAGGGGTTGGAAGGTCAAAGCCGGATCCAAGGCGGTGTCCGTCGAACACTGGCGAAGCGTCCCCTTCGACAAGAAGGACGCCCATGGCAACGTGGTCGTCGGTGCGGACGGCGAGCCGGAACGCGGGACAAGGCTCGTTCTGGACGGATATTGGAATGTGTTCAACCTGTCGTGCTTCGAGGGCGCGCCGGAGCTTCCCCCCTTCGAGCCTAACGACGACGCGGACTTCGGCATTCTGGCCGATGAGCTGAAAGCGTCCTGCCGCTGCCTCGTCGAGGAGACTACCTCGCCCGACGCCTTCTACTCCCCCGCCTTCGACAAGGTGGCCGTGCCGAAGCGCGAGCAGTTCAAGAGCAACGCCGCGTTCTGCGGCACGCTGCTGCACGAGATGGCGCACGCGACGGCGCCCGAGCTGGGTCGCGCCGTCGCGAACCGCTTCGGCTCCGAGGCCTACGCTCGCGAAGAGTTCACCGCCGAGCTGGCGTCGCTTTTTGCGTCGGGCGAGCTGGGCGTGCCGGTCGACCCCGAGACGAAGGGCGAGCACTACGAGCAGCACGTGAAGTACCTTGCAAATTGGGTCCAAGGAATACGTGAAGACCCCGACGCGCTGTTCCGTGCGGCAGGCGCTGCGGGCAGGGCGGCCACCTACACGGTCGACCGCTGGGAGGAGACGACCGGCAAGCAGGCGCCGGGGAGGGCCGAAGCCCGAGAGGCGCGAGCCGCCTACGAGGCGGACAGGGCCGAGAAAGAGCGATCGGGCGACAAGAAGACCGCCCGCGAGAAGCAGAAGGAGGGCGCGAGATCAGAGAGAGCCGAGCGGTTGAAGCGCTCCGCAGAGAGGAAGCGACGGCAAGAGGCCTCCACCGGGCCGAGCCGTCGGGGGCCGTCATCCAGGGATGCGGACCAGTCGCGCGGAAGGTCGCGGTGAAGCGTTGGATGCAACGCGGTATCGCCTGATGAACGCGCGGGAAGTGGTATAATCACGCGAAGGTGGGCAAAGGCGCTACCAACGCCTCGCCGACCGATGGAATGCAGGGCTCGTGCCTATATTCTACGCGGTTTCCAATTGCGCACGTCGCGCAAGAAAAGGCAAACCGAAAAGCGAATATCCCGCACGGCTCGGACAAGCGCCGACGCGCGTATGCCTCGTTTTCAAGAGGCATGCGTTAGCGTTGGCTAACTTGTCGGTTACTAAGGGACGGCATGCCCCTTAGTGCCGGTGGGACAGGGGTTTGACATGGATGAAAAGCAGATAGAGAACCTGAGAAGGTTGGCGAAATCTTCGGTTTCGGAAGATGGCCAGGTAAGGCCGTTCGCAGAGCAGTTAGCGGATTACGCGTTCGGGAGCATGCCTGAAAGCGAGGTCTTCGTCGTTTCGCCGTCTTCCGCGCAATTCTCTTTGCCGCTAACCGGCGACTATCCTCTGGTGTTGACAATAAGAAATGCAAAGAAAATCGTCGACGACCACGATATCCCACTTAAGCAACTTCTTGATTTGCCGCAATGGTTGAAACTTCATCCCCTCGCCGTCGACTCTATGTCCATCGCTGGCGCGCTTGTGATCGTTGCCGACGCCAAGGATGTAAACGGAAAAGATATCGTCATAGCGCTGCATGTCGAAAAAGAGCGCGGCCAGCGTGCCCATGAAATCTTCGTTGACGAAATAACATCAGTCTACGGCAAAAACAATCTTTCGTTCTTCTTGAAGAACACGGCTAGTGCCGGCCTCAATATCTATGTGAACGAAAGAACGAGGAGCTGGCTTGTGCGGACCGGGGTCCAATTCCCCGCGTTAGAAGCCAGCTCCATCATCAACGAATATACCTTGGAACGAATCGAATCTCAAGAACAGTTCGATTCCGTTACCACATCGAAGGAAAGCGCCCGCGCCCCGGAAAGCTACAAAGGCCTTTGGTGGTCTCCGGGCGAGCGAATCGCATTTTACGCCGACCCGACCGGTGAAAAGGAACCTCAGACATGGCAAGGCGTCGATGCCGAGCGGCTGTCAGCCGCGCTTGCCGGAGAAGCGTCTCCCGCCCTCGTCGCGCAGGCTCTCGGCGCGCCGGATTACGACGGCCGTCCTTTGTCCGCGCTTAAACGAGTGAATGATTGGGAATCTATGCCCGAATCCCACGATGAGCTGGCTGAATGGAAAGAACGGGTCGAAGAGCGAATCGACCTTTCGGCAACGCAACCTGAGCAGGATCTTTCAACGGAAAAGACCGCGCACCTGGAAGAAAAGAAGCTGCTTACGGCTGAGAAGAAGACCCTCGGCGAGAAGGTATCCGGCCTCTTCAACCGCGACAAGCAGACGGCGCGCCAGGACGAGTCGCGCGCTCATTCGCAGGCGCGAGGCGATGACGGAAAACGCCCTACAAGAGCGGCGGAGAAGGATCTGTAGACCAGGTCAAGCTCCCGCCGCATTGGAAATAGAGGAAATGACGGATAAGAAAAAGGAAGGAAGAGATGGATAGAGCTATAACAAGGTTCGCCCGCGCCGCACGGCTCCTTGCCGCGGCTGCGGCTGCATTGGGCTTGGCGCTGACCATCGGCGCGGCAGCGCCGAAAGAGGCGCTTGCCGCCCCCGCGACGATCAGCGGGCAAGCGTACATCCATTGCACGAACCCCGGGCAGACGAACGGCGACGGCAACGTGTTCGATGTCACGATCTCCTACAGCGGCCACTCGTTCAGCGGCTACACGGGCTACTGCCAGGATCACGGGCTGCCTTACCCTGCGGATGGGTGGTACCCGTTCACCGGCACTTGGACCGGGTCGGGATACGACATCCTGATCGATTCGCGTGGCGCCACGCCGCACCCCGAGTGCGTGTTCACCTCGGGCCCGTGCCAGCGCGTGGGCGGCTTGGACACGCTGTTCAACCCGCTCGGCGACATGGACCTCCTGAAGAAGTCCAGCAACCCCGCGGTCTCGGACGGCAACGCCTGCTATTCGCTGGCGGGCGCCGTCTACCCCGTTCAGGTCGAGCCCGCCGAGTGCGCGCACGTGAACGGCGGGACGGTTTACGACGCGCCGCAGAACGACCCTACATTCATGCTGATTCACAAGGTCGACAAGGATACGGGTCAAGCATACCCGCAAGGCCAGGCACAGCTTGCCGGCGCCGAGTACACCGTTAAGTACTACGCCACCGAGAGCAAGCCCGCCGATGGCGCGCAAGCAACAAGGACTTGGGTGCTGAAAACCGACTCCGTCGGTATGGCGCTGCTCGAAAAAGAATACAAAGTTGGCGGCGACGACTTCTACCTGTCCAATAACGGCAACCCTATCGGACTACTTGGTTGGTACTCGATTCAAGAGACCAAGGAGCCAGATGGTTACGTCCATGAGGAGCACCCCGTCCATTGGGGTCAGGTAACGAGCACCGGCTATATCGGCGAAAACGCCGTTGACTTCAACATCCCCGGCGAGGATATGTACGACCGCGAGCAGGTGATCAAGGGCGGGGTGAAGATCTCCAAGGTCGATGCCGAGACCGGCAACACGCCGCAGGGCGACGCGTCGCTTGCGGGGATCAGGTTCGCCATCGTCAACGAGAGCGCCAACCCCGTTTCGGTCGACGGCGGCACGTACGCCAACGGCCAGGTCGTGAAGGTCATCGAGACCGACGCATCGGGCGCAGCTGCCACCGCAGCCGACTGCCTGCCGTACGGCAGCTACTCCGTTCATGAGGTCGTGTCCGGCGCCGCGGGCGACGGCTCCGCGCTCGCGAACGGCGGGTACCTGCTCGGCGGCGAGGCCGTGACCATCGACGGCATGAAGATGTCCTCCGAGAAGAAGGCCTTCGACGTCAAGGAGAACGGCAAGATAGCCGATCTGAGCGCCGACCAGTTCGCCAACCAGGTCGGCCGCGCAGGCGTGAGCTTCCATAAGCTCGACAGGGAGACGAACCAGCCCTACCCCTTGGGAGCAGGCGACCTTGCCGCCAAGTTCCAGATCGAGAACGCCTCGGCCCACGCGGCAAAAGTAGCGGGCACCGTCTACCAGCCGGGCGAGGTCGTCTACGCCGGCAAGGCTTCCGCCACCGCGAGCGGTTGGAAATTCGAGACCCCGAAAGACCTCCTGCCCTGCGGCAGCTACAAGCTCGTTGAGACGGATCCCGGCGAAGGTTACGAGAAGTCCACGCAGGAAGTGGCCTTCACCATCGACGCCGACGACTTCGGTTTGGTCAAGGACCTCTCGACCCTGAGCGATCCCGCCGGCGCGACGTTCGCCAACCAGGTAGTGCGCGCCGACGTGAAATTCCAGAAGAAGGACGACACCACCGGCGCCAAGATGGCCGGCGTTCCCTTCCTGATCGAGAGCGCGGCCACGGGTGAGAAGCATGTGGCAGTCACGGACAAGAACGGCGTCATCGACACCTCCGCGACGCGCGCGAACTCCAACGCGTTCGACGCGGCGCTGAAAGACGACGGCACCATCGACAACGACAAGCTCGTCGAGCTGGTGAAGCGCTTCGCCGATAAGAACTCTTCGGAGAAACAGCCGACCGTCTGGTTCGGCATGAACGAGAAGGGCTCCACCGCAGCGGCCAGCGCCGCCCTCGGCGCCTTGCCGTACGACACCTACAAGGTGACGGAGCTGTCCTGCGCCGCGAACGAGGGCAGGCAGATGATCGAAACGGAGTTCACGGTCGTGCGCTCCGATGACAACACCGTCATCGACCTGGGCACCATGGACGACGTCGAGCCCTCGATCCACACCAACGCATGGGACGGCGCGACTAACTCCACCGTTGACAAGGACATCGTCGCCGATGACGAGGCCGTGATCGTGGACCGCGTGAGCTACGAGGACTTCATCCCCGGCCGCACGTACACGGTTCGCGCGGAGGCGCATGACGCCGACACCGGCGCGATGCTCACCGACGCCTCGGGCAACGAGGTGACCGGCAGCGCCGAGTTCACGCCCGACAAGAAGAACGGGCACGTCGACGTGAGGCTCGCGTTCGACGCCAGCGCCCTGGCGAACGGGCAGAAAGCCGTCGTCTACGAGTTCGTGACTTTGAACGGCCAGGAAATCGCGAAGCATGCAGACAAGTCCGACCTTGAACAAACGGTCACGTTCCATAAGCCCTCCGTCGCCACCACCGCCACGGCAAGCGACGGGACGAAGCTCTTGAAGCTCGACCCCGAAGCGAGGTTCACCGACTCCGTCGCGGCGAAGAACCTGCGTCAAGGCGCCGAGTACCGCCTTGACATGGAGCTCGTCTACGCCGATGACGGCACGCCCGTGCTCGACGCCTCGGGCAACGCCGTCAAGGGCACTAAGAACTTCGTTGCCGACGCCGCCGACATGACGGTTTCGGTCGATGCCGTGTTCGACGCCAGCCAGCTCGCGGACGGCAAGAAACTCGTATGCTTCGAGACCTTGACCAAGGTCTCGACCGGCAAGACGGCCGCCGAGCACAAGAACCTCGGCGATGAGAACCAAACTTTGAGCACGGTCAAGGCCTCTATCGGCACTTCCGCCAAGGACGGCGCCAGCGCCACGCAGACCATCGTGCCCGACGATGAGATGACGATCGTGGACAAGGTGGAGTACCGCAACCTCTTCGCAGACGGCCGCGAGTACACGGTCGAGGGCGCGTTGCAGCTCGTCACCATCGACGAAAACGGCAACGCGACCGCCGAGGCGCTTACGGATTCCGACGGCAACCCCGTGACCGCGAAGGCCGCGTTCGTCCCTGACACGCCGCACGGCTTCGTCGACGTGACCTTCAAGTTCGACGGCCTCAAGCTCGAGGACGGCCAGAAGCTCGTGTGCTTCGAGAAGGTGAGCCGCAACGGATCCGTCCTCGCAAGCCATGAGGACGCGTCCGATGAGGGCCAGACCGTCGTGACGGCGCTGCCGAAGATCGGCACCACGCTCACCGACGCCGCCGACGGCGACAAGGACATCGTCTCCAACAACCCCGTGAAGCTCACGGACACCGTGAGCTACGCAGGACTCGTGCCCGGGCGCGAGTACACCGTCACGGGCACGCTGTACAAGAAGGTCGAGACCGATGACGGCGCAACCGAAGCCGTCGCGGTGAAGGACGCCGAGGGCAACGCGGTAACCGCGAAGACCACGTTCACGCCCGAGAAGGCGAACGGCACCGTTGACGTGGCCTTCGAGTTCGACGGCTCCGAGCTTGCGCACGGGGACGAGGTCGTGGCCTTCGAAAGCCTCGACCGCAAGGGCGTCGAGCTTGCGGCCCACGCTGAGATCGACGACGCCGCGCAAACCGTCCTCGTAAGCAACCCGCTCATCGGCACCCTGGCCCATGACGGCCTTGACGGCGACTCCACCGTGGTCGCCGACGCCGACGCGTCGATCGTCGACGACGTCACCTACAAGAACCTCGCCAAGGGCAGCAAGTACACGCTCGTGGCCATGGTAATGGATAAGGAGACCGCGCTGCCGCTCTACACCGGCGGCGAGGCGAACGGCGTCGTGACCGACACCGTGAACGGGCAGATCGAGTCTTTCTACGCGGATGTCCTCAAGGCGATGGGCACCGATGCCGACTCGCTCGACGCCTACGCGAAGGCGATGGCCGCTCACAAGGACGGCGAACCTCTGCCCGTTCTGAAAGTCGGCACCGTCGATTACGAAGCGCTGCAGAAGGCGCTCGCCGACCGCACGAAGCTGGCAAGCCAGCTCGTGATGAAGCAAGCCGACTTCACCGCCGACGCGGCCGACGGCATTCAGCCGGTCACGCTCGACTTCGACGCTACCAAATGGCTCAAAGCCGATGCGCCCGCCGATTGCGTCGTGTACGAGTTCCTGATCCACGACGGCAAGCTGGTCGCCGCCCATGCGGACCTCGACGACAAGGGCCAGAGCTTCAAGATCACGCCCTCGTCCATCGCGACCACGCTCACCGACGAGACCGACGGCGACCATGTGATCCTCCCCTCCACCACCACCTCGCTCATCGACACGGTGGCGTACGAGAACCTGATCCCTGGCAAGGAGTACAAGGTCTCCGGCAAGCTGATGCTCAAAGACACCGGCAAGCCGCTTTACGTCGGCGACAAGGCGGTGACCGCCGAGAAGACGTTCACGCCCAACCAGCCTTCGGGCACGGTCGAGCTTCGCTTCGAGTTCGATAGCACGGCCCTCGACGGCAAGGAGATCGTCGCCTTCGAGAAGCTGTCGAAAGACGACGTCGAGGTGGCGGTTCACGAGGACATCAACGACCATAACCAGACCGTCTCCGTCGACAAGCTCAACGGCGCGAAGGGCAAGGCCTACAGCAAGACCGGCGTCTCGCTCTCCCATTACGCGTGGCTGGGCTGGATGCTCGTCATCGCGGCAATCGGCACGTTCTGCGCCGGCGAGGCCGCCCATAGGCGCGAGCTGAAGCGCGCGGGAGCCGGCGCCAACGACGCCGAATAGGCCAGGAAGCGGCAAGGAGAGTGGCATGAGCGGGATTTGGCAAGAAAGGGCCGTGAAGAAGCCCGAGGACTTCCACGCCGCCCTATGGGCGGGGTCGTGCGGGATCTCCGAGGACTTCGCGCTCGGCTACGCGACCGCTCTCTACGACGTCGAGGCGGTGGACATGGCGGGCCTCACCGCCTACGTCGCCGCTTCGGCGTCGGGCGCCTTCTCGCACAACCTGGACTTCAAGGCGAACGAGGACAGGCTCGCGGAAGAGGTGGACATGGCCGCCTTCGGCATGGCCGCCGAGGACGCGGACCTCTCGAACATGCTCTCGGCGCTCTCGAGGGCGCTGAAGAAGGACGCGCTCGACGCGTTCAAGGCCGAATGGCTCTCGCCCGAGAGGATCGGGGGCGATGAGGGATGAGCGATTGGATGCTCACCTACGCGGCGGTCATGACGGGGATCGTCGTCATGACCATCGTTTTCTTGATGGTCTGGGCGAAAAGGCTCGAGAAGGAGCGCGGGAGGATCCGCGGCAACGTCTACAAAGGCGGGTTCCTCAGCGCTGAGGAGTTCCAGCGTGACTGGATCTCGATGAAGTCGAACGGCAGGAAGGGCGCCGCCGGCTACAAGTACGAGGACGGGCCGGGGTGCTACGTCATCGAGTCCTTCCCAATCGGCACAGAGAACCCGGACTTCGAGCATCCGCACGAGGTCTACGTCGGGCAGTCGCTCCACATCTGCAACCGCGTCAGAAACCACCTGAACGGCAAGGGCAACGGCGACGTCTACGCGGACGTCCGTGAGGGAAAGCCCGTGTTCGTCCATTTGGAAAGATGCGAAGAGACCCAAATGAACGACCTTGAAAGGCGGCTCATAGACGCGTTCCACGCGACGGATTCGTACAACAGCACGCGAGGCGGGGCACGTCGCAGGTAGGAAAGCGAAACGGGCAGGAAGGAAGAGTAAGCAGTGAACGATACAGCAGCGCCCGAAGAGGGCGCGAGGAAGGGCGGCAAGAAGAGGACGGCGCTCATAGCCGTCCTGGTCGCGATCGCGCTCTTGGCCGCCGGGATCGGGGCTTGGTCGGTTTGGAAAGCGAACTCCGCCAAGGGGGACGCCGGGGCGACCGTCACGAGCTACGAGGGCATGACCAAGGAGGAGATCCAGGCGGACCTCAACCGCAAGGCGAACGAGTCGCGCATGACGATCTCGGTGGCCGCCGTGTGCAAGATCGACGGCGAGAACGTGAGGGTGAACGTCATCAACGACGCGTCGAACCGCTTCTCGCAGTCCTTCACGCTCGAGCAGAACGGGAAGACGCTCTACGAGTCCGGGACGATAAAGCCGGGCGAGACCGTCGAGTGGTGCAAGGCGCCGGGCGCCGAGCCGGGCGACGCGGTCATCACCGTCCAGGCGCACAACGCCGACGACGGCAAGGCCACGGGCAACCCGCAGGCCGCACAAGTGACGCTCGTCGAGTCCAAGTAAAGGACGCGGGCGCCCATCCATTTAACGAGGATCGCGCGCGGGAAGGCCGCGCGGGCCTATAGAGAAACCTTCACGAAAGGAAGGAAGAGAATGAAGAAGATCGACCTCAAGAAGAAGGCGGGCGTCGTCGCCTGCGCAGCCGTCATGTCCATGACGATGGCCGTCCCCTGCGCCTTCGCAGCGGTCACCGGCAACAACGGCACCACGGACGTCACCGTCCAGACCGACCCCGCCTCCACGCAGTGCTCATGGGAGGCCCCGACCGTCATCCCGTTCGCTGCCGACGCAGCCGGCAACCTGACCGGCCCGTCCGCAGACGCGGTCAAGATCGTCAACAAGTCGGTCTTCCCGATCCACGTCACCAACGTGACCGCCGCCGAGCAGTCCCCCTTCAAGCTGGTCGCCGACGTGACCGCGGGCGCTGACCAGAACGCCATCCAGTTCAACCTCAAGAACGGCGCCACCGACATCGCCGCCGCAACCGGCATGAACACCGCCGCCCTCGAGAACTTCGACATGGGCTACGCGGGCGCCGCCAACGACAACCTGACCTTCGACGTGAACGCCACGCAGGGCAAGATCGCCCGCACCACGGTGGACCTCTCCACCGCCCAGAAGGCCGCAACCGTGAGCTGGACCGTTGCCGCCGGCTCCCATGCCAACGCCTAAGGGGCGATGACGTGAAGGCGCGGGGACTGGCGGCCGCGGCCCTGGCTGCGGCCTTGACGTGCGCGGGCGCCGCCCCGTGCACCGCGCTCGCGTCCGAGGACGGCAACACCGGCAGCGCAGACGTGACGGTGTACCGGATCCCCTCGGGCGACGGGCAGAAGACCGAGACGGTGGACGTCGGGACGGGCGGGTTCTGGGACTCGCTCGCCCATACCGGCGACGGGGCGGCTCTGCCCGCCCTCGTCGCCCTCGCCGCATCGGCGTCGGCGCTGGCGCTCGCCGCCGGCTCCAAAAAGCACGAAGAGGAATAAACGTTCCCTGGCCCGGCGAGGAACAAGCCCCGTCGGGCCGAATCGGAGGAAGAAATGACCGCATCGAACGGCATCCGAACCGAAAACAAGAAGAGGCTCGCAGCCGCCCTCGGCTTCGCCCTGGCGGCGTTGCTCGCGTGCGCGCTCGCCGCGCTCTCCCCTGTCCGCGCGGACGCGGCGGGAACCTCCGACGAGAACCTCGTGATAGACGTGCCCACCACAGTGCCATGCGCGCTCATGGCGGACGGCACTGTGGTGAGCCCGTCCGAATGGAACATAACGACGTCGGGAGACGCCTACATCGCGTCCGCGTCCGCGAGCGGGTTCCCCGCCAACGTGGAATGGTCGGCGAAGACGACGGACCTCGCCGCGGCCCAGGCGGGGTCTGTGCGGGTCTCGGGCACGGGCGACGCCGCGTCGGTCACGGGACCGAGCGACCCGGCCGCCGCAAAGCTCGCGCAAAGCGCGGGCTTCGAATGGGCGTTCTCCAAACTCGACGCAGATAAGAACAGCGACATCATCGCGAAGGCCACGAGCGGCACGGCCGTGCTCGGCTCGGTCACCTTCACGTTCGCGAAAGTCGAACCCGACGCATTCGCGGTGTACTCCGCCGACGACGGGAGCCTCACGTTCTACAAGCGCGCGAACATGCCCGTTGCGGGCCAGACGTTCGAGGGCAAGACGGCAACCGAGGTGTACACCGGCCTTGAGACCATGACCTCGATCCCCGGATGGACGCAAAACCACTTCAACGACATCAAGACGGTCACGGTTTGCGACGAGGGCATCGCACCGACCGGAACGGCGTTCTGGTTCGCGGGAGTGCGCAACCTGAAGACGGCAGACGTCTCGAAGCTCGACATGTCGAGATGCAAGACGATAGAGTGCATGTTCACCGATTGCATCTCCCTTGAAACGCTAGACCTTTCAGGTTGGGACACGAGCAGCCTCACGAACATGAGCCAGGCTTTCCAGCACTGTGCGTCGCTCACCAAGCTGAACGTCTCCGGGTGGGACGTCTCAAAGGTGACGAACATGCAACTCGCCTTCGCCGAGGACAAGACGCTAGGCTCTCTTGACCTGTCGACTTGGGACAACTCGGCCGCAACCTCCATGAAGGATGCCTTCCTCCAAATGGACTCCCTGAAGGAGATTTCATTGGGAAGCAAGTTCAAATTCGTCGGGATTGACGGATACCTGCCGACTCCTAACAACGCCTACATCGCAGGCGCCGACGGCAAGTGGTACGACACCGTTGGAAAAGGCTACGCCCCCGCCGATATCCCGTCCAACAAAGCCATGACCTATACGGCGGTGGCGCCTAAAAAGGCGTTCGCCGTGTACAGCGCAGACGACAACAGCCTGAGCTTCTACAAGCGAGTAAGCGTGCCTTCTGCCGGTGATACGTTCGAGGGCAAGACGGCCACGGAGGTCTACGAGGGCGTGGAAAAGGCCTCCTACACCGCGGCCGACGGTGCGCCGTGGTCGGGCCATGCCGCCGACATCGCGTCCGTGACCGTGGCGGACGCGGGCGTCGCGCCCGTCTCGACCGCCTACTGGTTCAAGGGCGCCTCAAAGCTCGGCAGCGTGAGCCTCGCCGGCCTCGACACCTCGCAGACGACCAGCATGGACGGCATGTTCGACGGCTGCTCGTCCCTCGAATCGCTCGACCTCTCGGCCATGAGCACGCGCCGCGTCACCTCGATGACGGCGTTCCTCGGCGGGTGCGACTCGCTGGCAGAGCTTTCGCTCGGCTCCGAGTTCGCATGGATCGGGAACGACTGCTACCCGCCCACGGGCGACTGGAAGCAGGGATCCACCGGCACTAAATACGCCGAGAACCAAATCCCTGCAAACAAGACGGACAAGTACACCAGGACTAAGACCGCGTTCGCGGTGTACTCTGCCGACGACCAGAGCCTCACGTTCTACAAGAGGCCGGTGGTGCCGGCGAAAGGGTCGCAATTCCTTGGGAAAACCGCGAGCAAGGTCTTCACTGGCTTCGAAACTGGAACGTACAGTCCCTCAAGCGTGCCTTGGGCGGCTTATTGGAGCAACGTCAAGACGGTGACGGTGGCGGACGCGGGAATCTCGCCCACCTCGACCGCGTACTGGTTCAAGGGCGCCTCAAAACTGAGGAGCGTGGACATCGCCGGCCTCGACACCTCGCAGACAACCTGCATGGACGGCATGTTCAACGGCTGCAAAGCCCTGACCACCTTGGACGTATCGTCGTTCGACACACACAACGTCACGAGCATGGTCAGCATGTTCGACGGCTGCGGATCCCTAACGTCCTTGGATGTCTCACACTTCGACACGGCAAATGTCACGGACATGTACGGCGTGTTCTGGAACTGCGGATCCCTAACGTCCTTGGACGTATCGTCATTCGAAACGGGAAACGTCACGAACATGCGGAACATGTTCTGCAACTGCAAAGCCCTGACTACCCTAAACCTTTCGTCGTTCGACACGCACAACGTCACGAGCATGCGCTGCATGTTCATGAACTGCTCGGTCTTGACGTCTTTGGACCTCTCATCGTTCGACACGCACAACGTGAAGGATATGGCCTACGCATTCGGCGGCTGCGGATCCCTGACGTCTTTGGACCTCTCATCGTTCGACACGCACAACGTCGCAAGCATGGTCAGCATGTTCGACAGCTGCAAAGCCCTGACGTCCTTGGACGTCTCGCACTTCGACACGGCAAATGTCACGAGCATGAGCAACATGTTCTTAGGCTGCGAATCTCTGACGTCTTTGGACCTCTCGTCCTTCGACACGGGCAACGTCACGAGCATGGGCTACATGTTCTCCGACTGCAAGGCACTAACGACCCTCGACCTCTCAAGTTGGAACACCTCTAACGTCGCCGACATGAGCTATATGTTCCGCCTCTGTTCCAAGCTCTCAGTAGACTGCTCGAACTGGAACGTCTCCAAAGTTACCAATCATAGCAATTTCAACAAAAACGCACCTGGGGTAACCGTCCCTCTAGCATGGCGAACCTCAAGCGACGAAGGCGTTGATGACCCCGCGATCGCACCGCTTTGCGATGAGCAGGGAAACGGGAATGCGTTGAGCATCCCAAACGAGAGCGACAAACTTGAGGCAGGGAACGGTGCCAAGACATCCACCGAGGTTGCGGATGCAACCCAAAAGGCCGTGGAGGGAGTACCGACACCCGAGGAAAAAGTGTCGGAGAAAAGCAATGTGAGTACCGAGCATGAAGGTACTGGGGAAACCGGCATAAACAAGCTTGAGGTCGTGAGCGAGGCGACGAAAGAAAACGCTTCGGCAATCGTCACCGAAGGCTCTGAGAAGACCGGCGCGGTGAAGAGCGGGGAATGAAGCTTCACACCGGGCGTTCGGGATGCCTTGGGAAGGGCGCGTTGAGAAGGAAGGCGAAGAGGCGCAGGGGCTTGCCTGTCGTGACGGGCCTTGCGGCCTGCGTCCTCGGCGTCGCCGTAGCGGCTATGGTCGCAACGGCCGCACCGACGGCCCTTGCCGACGAGGTGGGGACGGAAGCCGTAGGGACCCAAACGGAATCCGAGTTCGGAGGGGGCGGCGAGGTGGGCGCTGCGGTGGCGGACGACCCGGCCGCCCTGCCCGCCGTGAGCGCGGACGACGATCAGGTCACCGTGACCGTGCCGACCGAGGTGCCGTGCGTCATGCTCGGCGACGGGTCGGTCATCGGGCCCGCGACGTGGTCGATAGAGAACAAGTCGGGCAGCGCCGCGAGGCTCGCCAACGTCCATGCGGAGCGCCATGCGCAAAGCGTCGAGGCGTCCGCCGCGACGAAGGGCGGGACGGCGCTGCTCGACGTGTCGCCCGGGTCGGCCTCGTTCAATCAGGGCTTCGAGCTCGCCGCGGGCGAGTCGGCCGACGTGGCGTGGTCCGTCGCCGTGACGGACGATGTCGAGAAGTCGGAGGCGCTGTCGGGCGCCCTTCTGGGGCCGATGTCGCTGCTAACGCTCTCCTTCATGTTCGCCGCAGCGGAAGACGATCCCGAGCCGTCGGTCGAGTCGGCGTTCGCGGTCTTTTCGGCCGACGACGCCTCGCTCACGCTCTACAAAAGGGCGGACGCCCCCGTGGAGGGGACGGATTTCCTCGGCAAGGAGGCGACGCGGGTCTACACGGGCATAGAGAACTCGAGGTCCACCCAGCCGTGGAACGATGTCGCAGAGAGGATCGCGAGCGTGTCCGTGGCGGACGCGGGGGTGGCGCCCAAGTCGCTCTACGCGTGGTTCTTCGGCTGCTCGTCGCTGACGGGCGTGGACCTGCACGGCCTCGACACGTCGGGGACGACGACGATGGCCTTCATGTTCTCGAGGGCGTCGGCTCTCGAATCGCTCGACCTGAGCATGCTCGACACGTCGTCCTGCACGGACTTCTCGGACGTGTTCCAAGACTGCACGTCGCTGAAAGAGATCGACATGACGGGATGGGACACGTCGAAGGGCACGACGTTCGCGCAGATGCTCTTCAACTGCAAGTCGGTCGGGCACGTGGACCTCTCCCCTCTCGACACGTCGAGCGCCGTGTCGTTCAGGCAGATGCTCTACGGGTGCTCGTCGCTCAAGGAGATCGACTTGTCGGGCTTCAAGACCAGCAAGGCGACGACCTTCGCGTCCATGCTCAACGGGTGCTCGTCTCTCGAGAGGGTCGACGTGACCGGATTCGACCTCTCGTCCGCGAAAGACCTCTCGATGTTCTTCTTCAACTGCAAGTCGCTCGTCGAGGCCGACCTGGCGACGACGGGCATGTCCAAGGTCACGACGCTCTACGGGGCGTTCGGCGGGTGCTCGTCGCTGCGGTCGGTGGACGTGTCGGCGCTCGACGTGGCGTCCGTCACCAACTTCGCGTACTGCTTCTCGAACTGCGGAAAGCTCGAGCGGTTGGATCTCTCGGGATGGGACGCCTCGTCGGCGCGCGACCTGAACCACTTCCTGTCGGGCTGCGCGTCTCTCGTCGAGCTCGACCTTTCGGGGTTGCATACGGAGAACGTGACCGACTTCAGCTACTTCCTCTACGGGTGCAAGTCGCTGAAAGACCTCGATCTTACGGAGATCTCGACGGCGGGCGCGGCGAACGGCTACGGGATGTTCTCGGGGATGTCGGCGCTGTCGTCCGTGAGGCTCGGGGCCGCCTTCTCGTGGGTCGGCGGCGCGTACCTGCCGCTGCCGAGCGCGTCGGGCGTGCCCAGCACCGACGGCAAGTGGCACGCGCTCTCGAGCGGGAAGGCGTACCTGCCCGCGGACGTGCCGGCGGGAGTCGAGGAGACCTACACCGCCCTGCCGCCGGCGGCAGGGACGGTGGACGAGGCGCCTGACGATGCGCTCAGCGGCATGGAAGACACGACGGGCGCTGACGGCGCTCGGGGAAGCATGGAGGAAGAGGAGCGATGAAGGTGCGGGAGACGCGCGCGAAGAAGGAGAGAAGGCCTTACACGAGGCTCGAGAAGGGCCTGCTCGCGTTCATTGTGGCGTGCCTCGCGGCGGCCGCGATCCTGTTCCTCAACTATTGGAACGCCTTCTCCCAGATGTCCCGGGTGTGGCTCGGCTACTACGCGGCCGAGGCCGCCGCGGTAGTGGAGCCCGGGCCCGACGCGGTGGAGGACGGCGAGGCTTGGAACGGGCTCGAGTCGGCGGAGGGCGACGTGCGCGCGGCGATGTTCAAGGAGCTCGACGCGGCGCTCGCGCTGCTGCCGCAAGGCGTCCTCGACGACTTCGAGGAGCAGGGCTGGAAGATCGTCCTCACGACGCACGACATAAACGCGGAGCATTCCGGGATCGACTTCGGGCAGGAGCTCGCGGGCCTCACGTCGCATACGGAGAGGACCGTGTACCTTCAGGCCGACCCGGCGCAGCTCGCAAGGTCGGCCCTGCACGAGATGGGCCACTACATGGACAGCAGGCTCGGCTGGCCGTCGCAGTCGCCCGAGTTCAAGGAGGCGTTCGCGGCGGAGCGGGACAGCTACGCGTCGTTCTACGAGTACGGCGCCACGGACGAGTACGAGATGTTCGCGAGCATGTGCCGCGACGTCCTCATGGGCGTGCGCGGCGGGGACAAGGCCGCGCCGAGGTGTACAGCCCTCGTCAAGGAGGCGATTCAAGGCGGGATCCCCTATGACTTCACGCTCGGTAACGCCATCTGACACGCATCGGACAAGCCGACGCATGACCTGAACGCACCACGTTAGAAAGGAACCGCAATGACCGAAGAAAACGAAAAGGGACGAATCGAAAAAGACGATGCGCAAGAAGCAACGAACGAGCAGACGAAGGAACGGACGCGGAGGGCGCTGACGGGCGGAGTGGCTGCGGCGGCGCTCGTCGCCGCGTGCGCCGTCGGCGCCATCGTCGGGCAAGACTTCATTGGGCAAGAAGCCGATCAGCAGGCGAAGCCCGCCGAGAGCCAGCAGGCTTCGCAGTCGGCGGCAAGCCCGTCCGATGCCCAGGCGGAAGAGCACGTGTGGAAGCCGATGTACAGCGTGGTGCACGTTGACAAGCAAACCCACGTGGAGCACAGGGACGCAACGTACAAACAGGAAACTGTGAGCGAAACCGTGTGCAACGACTGCAAAGCCGTGATCACGGGCAAGGCGCAGGAGCACATCGAGAAAACGGGGCATTCCGGCTTCACGCGAGGCGTGCCGGTGCTCGAAGACGTCCTCGACGCGCCCGCGCAAGACGTAGAGGTGACCGATCGGGAAGCGCACGACGAATACCGCTTGGCAGGCTACTCTTGCGAGTGCGGCAAAATGCTCACGCTCGATGAAGCCAAGGAGGCCGGCGTGTACTCCGAAGCGGATGAATACCAGGCCGGCAATGATGCGGCGGCCGCCAAGAACTAGCGGCGCCGTTTGACATTCGGAGAACAAAGGTATATACCAAGGATATAGTGTAGATATACGAGGTATATACCGATGGAACTACGATGTGCGAAACATCGCAGTTCCTCGGGTCGGTGTACAATACGTTGCGCATCGAACGTTTGTTTTCATGTTCCGAGCATAGAAGAAAGGCATATGGAGGAACCCTGCATGATCGCCGCCCGGCGATAACGGAAGACCCGATGCCTTCGTCAATGAGAAGATGAAAGACAATGGAAAACGAATCGGAACTGGTGTTCACGAACAAGGGATCCAAGTCGCTTAAAGCCGGCTTCGCGCTGATCGCTTGCGCCGGTGCCATCATGTTGGCGACGATGGCCGCAACGCTCTTCGTGGAGGTCGGCGAGGGATGGTCGACGGCGTTGAGCATCGTTTACCTCGCTGCCGGCATTGCCGGGATCATTCTGATCGCCTATGGTTTCGGAACCGCCAAGCGCGTGACCGACACGGCCGAAACGGAAAGCCGCATATCGGAAAGGGAGACAAGATGAGCGAAGAAAGCAAAGACATCGGGTTGGAAGAGACCCAGGTCATAGGCAACGCCGAAGTGCTCGAGGGAGCCGAGGCGCAGGCGGAAGCGCCCACGACCGAGAAGGGCCGGAAGGCGCTCTCGAGGAACGCCAAGATCGGCATAGGCGTCGGCTGTGCCGCGGCCTTGGCCGCGGCCGTCGTGGGCGTGTGCCTGTGGTCGAACCAGCCCGCCACCCTGCCCGCGGACGAGCCCGTGGAAAAGGCGCTCGTCGCCGAGACGGAAGAGGGCGCGAGCCAGAAGGTGAAGGTCGGATACGAGGGGTACGAGCCGGCTGAAGGCGACACCCCCGTGATAGCCCACATCACCGGCACCACCGACGGCAACCGCAGCGTGGACTACTACCATGCCGTCTCCGGCGCCCAGGAGGACGTCGAGCTCGTGCCCGGCGGCTACTCCGTCGAGTACCTCCCGGTTCTGAAAGCCGGCGGCGCCCTCGTCACCGCCAAGGGCGGGGCGGTGAGCTCCGTCGTGGAGGACGGCGCGATCGCGTCCACTGCGCCGACGAACGAGAAGGCCGCCGAGGACGTCACGCAGGACGACCTGAACAACGTGCTCGACGCCGTCAAGAAGGCGGTCGAGAAGGGCGACGACACGCTCAAGGGCGACGCCGGCAAAGACGTGGTCGACAAGGTCGCCGAGGCGGTGAAGGCAACCGGCAAGGTGGACGAATCCAAGGTCGAGGAAGCGAAGAAGGACGCCGAAACCAAGGCGAGCGAGCCTTCTGCTGGAACCAACGCCGGCCAGCCTGCCGCGCCCACGGGATCGAACAGCGACAACGGGTCGAACGCGGGCGGTGCGGACAAGGCGCCTGCAAGCCAGCCTGCCAGCAACAATAACGGCGGAAGCATCCAAAGTGGTAGCAGCCAGCCGGAACACGTGCATAACTGGGTAGCGCAGACTGAGCAGCAGGTGACCGGCTATCAAACAGTTGTTGACCAGGAAGCATATACGGATCCAGGATATGATTCCTATCAATGCAAATGCGGATGGAGTGGAACAGATATCTCTGCACACCTTCACTCTGTTGTAGCTTCCGGTGGCACACCTGATGGTCATAACTATTCGCTAGTTGAACATCCGGGTACTTATCATCCCGCAGTTACTCATCAAGAGCCGATTTACGGAAATGTGACCGTGGGATACAAATGCTCGGGATGTGGAGCAACCAAGTAAAGGCCGCGCATGTAGGAAGGGAAAGTTGTTGAAAGAGAACCTACGCGCGCAGCCGATTCAAGGGTATCAGCATCGTACATAGAATGGACAACGAGATAGGAGCCGGGCATGTACGTTTACGCGCTCGTCGAGTTTTAAAGAGCTTCCGACAGATCGGTTGTTGATGGTAGGCCTCGAGCAGGTCTAGGCACTCGCCGATGCGTGGGGAACCGCAAAAGAGGTCGTGATCAATGGACGATGAAACGAAAAAACTGATCGACGATGCGCCTGAGGGAAGCGCATCAGCGCCCGATGCCGTCGCCGAACAGGGAACGGCTCCCAAAAAGGCGCTCTCGAAGAACGCCAAGATCGGCATCGGCGCCGGAGCCGTGGCGGTCGTCGCCGCGGCCGTCGTGGGCGTATGCGTGTGGGCGAACCAGCCCGCCACCCTGCCCGCTGACGAACCCGTGGAGAAGGCGCTCGTCGCCGAGACGGAAGAGGGCGCGAGCCAGAAGGTCAAGGTCGGCTACGAGGGCTACGAGCCGGCCGAAGGCGACACCCCCGTGATAGCCCACATCACCGGCACCACCGACGGCAACCGCAGCGTGGACTACTACCATGCCGTCTCCGGGGCGCAGTAGGACGTCGAGCTCGTGCCCGGCGGCTACTCCATCGAGTACCTTCCGGTGCTGAAAGCCGGCGGCTCCCTCGTCACCGCCAAGGACGGCGCGGTGAGCGCGGTCGTCAAGGACGGAGCCCTCGCCTCCACCTCCAAAACCAACGAGAAGGCGGCTGAAGACGTCACACAGGATGATCTGAACAACGTGCTCGATGCCGTTAAGAAGGCGGTCGAGAAGGGCGACGACACGCTTAAAGGCGACGCCGGCAAAGACGTGGTCGACAAGGTCGCCGAGGCGGTGAAGGCAACCGGCAAGGTGGACGAATCCAAGGTCGAGGAAGCGAAGAAGGACGCCGAAACCAAGGCGAGCGAGCCTTCTGCTGGAACCAACGCCGGCCAGCCTGCCGCGCCCACGGGATCGAACAGCGACAACGGGTCGAACGCGGGCGGTGCGGACAAGGCGCCTGCAAGCCAGCCTGCCAGCACCCCCTCGGCAAGTCAGCCCTCCGGCAACGGCGGCAGCCAAGGTGGCACCAGCCAGCCGGAACACGTGCATAACTGGGTAGCGCAGACCGAGCAGCGGTGGGTGCAGGACTCCGCGGCATGGGATGAACCTATATATAGCCAAGAAGCAAGGACCATTTGCAATACCTGCGGAGCCGACATCTCAGGAAATGCTACAGCCCATCTTGTGGCAAGCGGCAGAAATGGATGCTCCGGCTACCACACCGAGGTAGTACAAGTTCAAACGGGCACCATCCACCACGATGCAACAGGCCATTACGAGACCGTCACGACCGGGTACGTATGCAGCGGGTGCGGCGCGACTAAGTAGCGCCGCAAAATCGGTTGTGTTCGACAACGAGACAGGAGCCGAGAATGTACGTCTACGAAATCGTCGAGCTTTAAGGCTCAGATGCAACACGGGAGCCCTTTTCGGGGCTCCCGTGCTTTGTTCTTGAGAAGGTATAATCTGTACGTACCGGCAAGGAACGGAGCCATGTCCAAACCGAAAGCCAAGAAAAAAGGATACCTCATCCTGTACGCGCTCGCGTTCTTGCTGGCGGCGTCCGCGTTCGGGGTGTGGGCATGGGTCGGCTCGATGGACTCGCGCGCTTCGGGGGTTCAGCCCTCCCCCGCCGCCGATGACGCGGAGGAAAGCGCTGCGCAATACGATGCGGAGGGCTTCGCGATGGTCGATTGGGACTCTTGGCGGCAAATCAACCCGGACGTCGTTGGATGGGTGAACGTGCCGGGCACCGGCATATCGCAGCCGATATGCAAGGCGGGCGCGGACGCGCCCGACTACTGGAACTCGCACGACGTCTACGGCGAGTACAATCTCATGGGCTGCCCGTTCCTGGACGCGGATTGCACAGGCGGGCTGGAAGGCTCGGCCAACGCGGTCGTGCAGGGGCACAACGTGAGCGGCGCCGGGAGCGGGATGTTCGCCGACTTCAGCGAGTTCGCCGACGAAGGCTTCGCAAAGGAACACGAGAAGGTGCTGTTGCAGACGCCTACCGCGAAGATGGAGCTTGCCGCTTTCGCGGTGGAAGTCGTCCCGAACGCCGGTTCGGACGATTCGCTGCGAACCTCGTTCGATTCGGATGCCGATTTCCAGCGCTACGTCGCAGAGCGGGTCGCCGCTTCCGCCGTGAGGATAGGCGGCGCGCCAAGCTCGCAGATGTGGACGTTCTCGACGTGCAGCTACCTGCTCACGCCCGAGAACGAGCGAACGGTCGTCCACTGCAAGCTGGTGAGGAAAAGCAGCGTTGGTTGACGTCGACCCTCCATCGCCAGAACCCTTGCGGTACAATCACGCACGGGGACGCTTCGCCGCCTGGGCAGCACTTACCGTTTAGGAGGTACTGGCCATGGATGCAAACACCATCAACGCGACGTGCAACGTTTTACTGGTGGTAATCGGAATCATCGGCCTTTTGCTGGTGAGGAAGGAATGACAACGGCGAACCGCGATTTGGCAAAGAAGAAGCCGGGACACCCTGGAAAGTAGCCCGGCTTTGACGATGTAGAACGCTGCCCAGCGCACTGGGGCGTCCTCGCTTCGCATTCTACACCGACGCGCGGGAAATGTACAGTTCGCGCATGATTGTAAAAGCAAGAATCCCCTGGCCTTAACAATCGGGAGCGTCAAAAACCAGCAAGGGAAACGGCAAAGCAAAGAAGGATCGAGCTTGGAAAAGTTCAGGAAGGCTCTCTACGTCGCGATAGCCGTGGCCGTGCTCGTCGCAGCGGCATGCGGCCTTTACGTTTTCGGGTTCTCGGGCGCGACGGGCGGCGCCGGCGATAGCGCGGCTTCTGCCGCGAGCAAGGAAGAAACGCCCGGCTCCTCGGCGTCTGCTAGCTCTTCCGACATGCCCGGCACATCGAGCGCTTCCGGCCAGGCAACCTCGAATGCGCAGCAGGCTTCTTCGTCTTCGGGTTCGGCGCACACGCACATGTGGCGCACGGAAGAGAAAACGGTGGACGTGCCGGCGGTGACACATACCGAGACCGTGACCACGCCGGGTGAGGACATAGTCGAGTACCACACCGTATGCGACGACTGCGGGGCGTACCTCGATTCGCAAGCAGCGCTTGAATCGCACTACCGCAATTACCCATCCCATGCTAAGAACGGGTACACCATAGGCGTGCCGGTGGTGACCGGGCAGAAGCCGGGGAAGACCGAGACGAAAACCGTGGTCGACTCCCCCGCCACCACGAAAACGGTGACGGTCAAGACCTGCACGGTATGCGGCGCGGTCGAAGAGGGCTAAGCGTCGTGATGATCGCTTGAACCGCCGCGCATTGCCGTCAACGGTCTTGCGGTACAATCAAACACGGGGACGCTTCGCCGCCTGGGCAGCACCTACCGTTTAGGAGGGCTGACCATGGATACAAACACCGTAAACGCTGTATGCAACGTTTTCCTGGTGGCAATCGGAATCATCGGGCTTTTGCTGGTGAGGAAGGAATGACAACGGCGAACCGCGATTTTGGACATAAAGAAAGCCAGGAGACCCTAGGAAGTTACCTGGCTTTAGAATAACCGAAAACGCTGCCCAGCGCACTGGGGCGTCCTCGCTTCGCATTCTACACCGGCCCTCCCCGCCGCGCAATCCCCCCATTCAGACATGGGTATATCGATTACAAAGCAACGAGAACGACATGTGGGAAGCGCCGCGGCCCGCTTTCTGCCGCGCGGTGCTTCCGATGCTTTGGACGGCTTTACTAATTGCGGCCGCGTCGGTATCATTTCATGTACGGCATACACCTCCATAATCCCTGTCGCTGCATGCCGAAACTCGGCTTGGAAGCGGTCCGCATTATGACGCGGGCCGCTTTCTTGTGGGCAAGCAAGATGAAATCATCCTGAAAGACGTGAAAACCAGGGCATAGTTGCCCTTGGAAGACGAAACGGGGCCTTAGAATCGATTCTGTGGCTTCCGACTCCCTGAACTGGGATTATGCGAAGTGGTTCAATACGGAAAGGGAAGATCACATGCTTCGCGCGGCGTGAGACGCCGCGGCAGCGGTTCGGATTCCGTTTCGAGTGCCGGGACCTCGCGCCCGGTTGCGAAACCGTGAAGCTAACAGCGACAAGCGAGATCAGGTTTGGCTGCCAGTGCGGATCAGGTCACGAATGGTCCCTGTTTGGCAACCGTGTCGAATCAGCCGGTCGCCAAACCGTTGCGGCCGGAACCGGATGAACAACGATGGCATTCCTGCTTCAACGACCCAAGACGGGGTTTCCCATCCGATGCGGATCTCCGCAGGCGTAAATTCCCGTCCCAACGACGGTACAGTTTGCTTTAGCTCGCAGCCCATATGATACCGCAACGGGGCCAAATGCGCCTAATGGCGTCACACGAATCTAGAAAAGAGACCAGCTATGAGTAGTCAAGACCTGTAAGGCAAGTTTTCTAGAGAGTATTTAATTGTTGGATTTCGCACTTTGACAGCTTCATATCGAATCATTCGGAACGCGATGCGAGCTCGGGGCTCTTCGCGGCATTCGGGTCGTAGGGTTCCTGCTTGGACAGCACAGCGTAGATCACGTGGACGAGCTTGCGGGCGACCGCGACGAGCGCCTCGCGGTGGGATTTGCCGTCGGCGCGCTTTTTCGCGTAGTAGTCGTGGAACGGCGACTTCAGCTTCAGCTGGGCCATCGCCGCCAGGTACAGGGCGCGGCGCAGGTAGGGGGAGCCCTGCTTGGTGATGTGGTTTTCCCCGGAGGAGAACTTGCCCGACTGGCTGATCGAGGGGTTGATCCCCGCGTACTTCACGATGGAGGAGGCGTTGCGGAAGCGGCGCACGTCGCCGATCTCGGACACGATCTGCGCGCCGAGCGTGTACCCGATGCCCGGTATGGTGAGGATGAGCGGCTCGACCTTCTCGATGCCCGCCCGTATCCTGGCCTCGACCTCGGATGCCTGGCCCTCTATGAAGTCGATCTGGTCTATGAGCAGCTTGATCTGGAAGGAGAAGGCCGACGTCGCGAGGCCGATGCCGCACGAGGCCTTGGCGATGCCCTTTATCTCGTCGGCCTTCGGGCGGCCGAGCTTGCCATGGCTTGCCCGCTCGAGGGTCTTGGCCAAAGAGTCGGCCCTGACGGCCAGGCACTCCTCGGGGGTCGGGCACCTCTTGAGGAACGCCTTCGAGCTCTCGCCGAAGGTGTCGGAGAAGACGGAGTCGTACTCGGGGAACACCTGGTCGAGCGCCACGATGACCTGGCGCTTCAAGTCGGCCACGCTCTCCTTGAGCGCCTGGTGCAGGCGCGTGAGCTGCCGCAGCTCGATCACCGCCTCGTCCCCCAGCCTGCTCGGCTGGAAGCCGCCGCAGCGAAGCGTCTCCGCCACGAGCACGCAGTCGACGATGTCGGTCTTCACGCGCGAGCTTCCCTTGAAGCGCCGCATCGCATCGGTCCGCATGGGGTTTATCACGACGACGGCGTAGCCCGCGTCCTGCAGCCGGCAGAAGAGCGGCAGCCAGTAGTGGCCGGTCGCCTCCATGCCCACGAGCAGGTCGGACTTCGACTCGGCGAGCCCTTCCAAGTAGGCGACGCAGCGGTCGAACCCGCCAGCGGAGTTTGCGAACTTCATGGGCTTCGACGCGTCGCGCCCGCGTTCGTCGGTCGCCCCTACGACGTGGTCGTTTTTGGCGATGTCTATCCCGGCGTAGATCATAGGCCCTGCCTTTCCGTACATGGCAGGCCCCGTAGGCGGCGCTCGAGGTCGGTCGTGTCGGGCAGGTCGCGCACCTCGCCGTCGGAGTCGACGGCCCAGTGGGACACGCCGAAAGTGACGCCTACGGGGCCTGCCACGGGCGCGGCGGCCTCGGGCATGGGCGCGTTCTTGACGTTTACCACGGCGAAGAACGTGCCGTCGGCCACGGCGCGCACCGCGCAGGAGACCTGCTCGCCTTGCGGCATACGGTGGATCCTGGCGCGGACGAATCCGACCTTGGGCAGGTACACATGCGTCCACTTGCCCTCCGCGCCGTCGAAGGACTTCAGCTTCTCCCACTTCTCACCGTCGCGACGGGAGATGACGGCTCCCGAGGTCTTGTACGCCCTCATCGGGTTCTTGCGCGATTTGAAGCGCGGGAAGCCGGGCTTGCCGCCTTGCTTCGCACGGCGAAAGAAAGCCTGATAAGCGGCGTCTAAGTTGTTGTTCGCGAATATCAGGGCGGTAGAGTCCGCTTCCTTCAGGAAGAAGCTGCCGTCTTCCGACACCGCCTGATTCTTGATGGTTTTAGCGAGCTTGGAGCAATCGAACTTGGTGAGGGCTTTCGCCTCGGGGTCGTAGTCAGGGTTCGGGATCTCTTCGTAGGCCCATTCGCCGTCCTCGCCGCGCAGCCACTCCGGGCGCTCGGACTCGGGGTCCGCGCCGGGCGCGAGCACGTGCTCCCTGAGAGTCGGCTTCGTTGCCTGGTAGGAGTCGATTCGCATGCGCAGTAGGCGGTTGTAGACGTATCGGCACGCGTCGATGTTCGCCTGGATAGCCTCTTTCTGCGCCTCCGTGGGGTATATACGGAACTTATAACTCAGACGGCGGGTACCGCGCATGTCGGCGCTCATTTGGAGCTCCCCTTCGATTCCGTGATGAAGTCGAAGGGGAGCTTCCCGGACTCGACGCACGCCCGCACGATCATCCCGATCGCGGCGGCCATGCTTAGGTTGTACGCCGCGCAAAGCTCGATGAAGGCCTTTTTGTCGGCCTCGTCGATCGAAACGTTCATCTGTTTTCTCGGCATACAGTCCTTTCGTCAAACAACCCAACAGGGCAATAGACAGCGTGACCGGTTTGGCAGCCGTGTCAAATCAGCCGGTTTTCCAACTTGATTCGAAATGCGTGAATATGCTCGATGTTTGGCAACCGTGTCAAATCAGCTGGTTCTCCAACCGTCCAATGCGTGAAGTGTTACAACGGCCGGTTCGGCAACCGTGTCAAATCAGCCGGTCGTCAAACTGCCGCAGTCGGTCGTCAACCCCGACGCACTATCCGCTCACCAGTTTTCAGGTTTGACCACCGTGTCGAATCAGTCGGTCGTCGAACCGATGCGGGCGAACCCACAGACCAGATGCCGGATCGGACGTCTGAACCGGATGATAAAACGTCGGTATTCCTGTTTCAGCGACCCAGGACGGGGTTCCCCGTCCGATACGGATCTCCGCAGGCGTTAATTCCTGTCCCAACGACAGTACAGCTTGCTTTAGCTCGCAGGACATATGTTACCCCGTCGGTAGCATATGCGGGTAATAGCAATCCGCTATGTCACGTATAGCTGCTGTGATATATACGGAGCGAGCTTAGGGAATGTATGCGGCACGCAAGAAGGCCAAGCAGCACTCAGAGAAGAAAAAGGGCTGCGCGCTTAACCGCACAGCCCTTGCAGCTCGTACCTCGGAACGTTCAAGCGAGATCTTCGGGAGGAAGCATCATTTGCGCGGCTTGCCGTTGTCGAGAACCCAGACCGCCACGCGAAAGCCGGCGGCAACCTTGCCGGTCTTGTCAGGCTCGTTGTTCTTGAAGATGACCACTTCCTCGCCGACAAGGCTTTGGTTCCAGAGCACGCGGACGAGCTGGCCGCGATTGCCGTCGGCGCGCTCAGAACGGATTTCCTCGCGCTCGCCCGGTTTATCAACAGGTCGATAAGCAACGACGAATCGCTGCGAGGTCTGCTCGAAGGTGATAGATTCAACGACCGCGCGGATGCGAACAGAGTTCATGACCCTCATCGCCAAACCGCGCTCGGACACCATCGAGGAAACCTGCAAGGACTCCCGCACAAGGTTCTCGGGCGTGATGTCCTTGCCCCGCATGGATAAGGACAGGTAGGCGGCGAGAACCGCCTTCTGGGACTCTTCTTTCCTAGTCTCTTCGGAAGCCATGACGCAAGCCTTTCCGCCGGGTTTTGCCTTTCCCTCGATTCTAGCCCGTAGGCCGAGGTGAAGCGGCGAACCCGGTATAGCGATTCGTTATGTTGGGTGTTAACGAAGGTTCGGAAGAATGTCCGCTTCGGCAAAAGAAAAGGCCGCCGGTTAACGCTTGATTATTCGGACACGGGCGGCCTTGCGTGATGATTATAGCCCTGAGCGGGGCTTTAACGGGAAAGTCGAACGAAAAGGGTTCGAGTTAAAGGGCTGCCGAGCGCAAGGCTTGCAACAACGCCGGCACAAGATGGTTCTCTAGGTATTCCGGGTCGCGGCGGTCGGCCGTGAGGCCGAGCAGCTTGTCGATGAAGACCCATTCGCTTCGCGACAACTCGTACTCGGCGTGCTCGCCGTCGATGTAGGTGCAGACCTCGGCCCAATCGTTGTTTCCCAATGCGATTCCTTTCGTTTCACGGTTCGAGTAAATCGGATAGCGGGCAATCGAGGGCGTCGGCCAGCTTGCAGAGCGTCCGCAAGGTCGGGTTCGCGCCTGTGCCGCCCTCGACGCGCCATATGGTCGCGGCCTTCACGCCCGAAACCTGCTCCAACCTCGCAACGCTCAGGCCTTGCCTTTGGCGTTTCTGCTTGCAATTGGCGCCAAGGTTGAGCAGCACCTCGTTGAAAGCGTCGCTCAACCCCGTCACCGCCCTCGCTTGACGAAAGGCTTGCCGCTGCTTTTCCTGCCTGTGGGCCTCTTCGCAGCCGGTTTGCCTTCACGCGGAGCCAGCTCGACCCAGCCTGTGTAAGGTTTCGGTCCGAGGACGAGCTTCGCGTCGAACGTGGAGCCGTCCTTCTTTTTGAGGCCCTTGACGGCGGTCGGCTTGCCGGTCGCGATGCTGCGCGCCTGGTTCTCGGTGAGCTTCTTGCCGAACTGCTTGACGTTGAGCTTGAAGCCGTCCCCCGACAAGAGCTTGAAATTGTGGTCGTGATCCCATTTCGAAGCGGAGCACCGCCATTGCCCGCCGCTGCGGGAAAGCACCACCGGCGAACCGCAGTCGGGGCATGAACAAAGCACTTTGCGGCCCGAAACGGCCATAGCCTTGTCGGGATCGTAGTCCCGCTTCGCCTCCTCCACGACGTCGCGGGTGTACTGCTCGATTCCGCCGAGGAAGTCCGACAGCGCGGCCTCGCCGCGCTCGACTTTGGAAAGCTCAAGCTCCCATTGCGCGGTGAGCAGGGGCGTTTTCAGGCTCGGGCACGCCACGTCGACAAGGGCCTCGCCGCGCTCGGTGGAGAGCAGGGACTTGCCCTTACGGACGATGTAGCCGCGTTTCAGCAAGCCCTCTATGACGGATGCGCGGGTGGCCGGCGTGCCGAGGCCCGCCGAGTGCATCGTGTCGTCGTCGATGGCGGCTTTGAGCTCTGCGTCGTCGATGGTGCGCCCTGCGTGCTCCATGGCGGCAAGCAGAGTCGAATCGGTGTAGGGCTTGGGAGGCGTGGTCTTGCTCTTCTTAACGTCGGCTTCCTCGACTGGGTAGGCCGCGCCCTGGCTGACATCGGCGGGGACAAGGGCCGCCGATACGGGTTCGTTTCCGTCTGATTTCTGCTTGACCGAGGTTTTCAGCTCGTCGTAGACGGCAAGCCAAGAAGGCTCGACTATCTCGGTTGAAGAGGCTTCGTAGGCGTGGCCGTTGCATTCGGCGGCAACCTTCGACTTGAGCTTCACGGCGTCGGGCATGACCGCCTCGACGAGCCGTGCGCTCACGAGAAGCGCCACGGTTCGCTGATCGTTGGGCAGATCAGCCACGCCCTTCGCCGTCACGAGGCGCGTGGGCAGCACAGCGCCGTGGCCATGCACCTTCGAATCGTCGGCCACCTTGGCGGTATCAGGTTGCGAGGCTTTGACGGCTTCGACGGCTGCCTTGCCGGGCAGGCCTTCGCGGACGAGCTTCGACAAGACGGCCTCGACTTCGGGCAGGTCGCTTTCCATGACGTATCGCGACTCGGTGCGCGGGTACGTCATGAGCTTCGCTTCGTAAAGCGCTTGGAGCGCGTTCAGGGTTTCATCGGCGGTGAGCCCCACCAGATCGGACGCGTCGCGCTGCAACGAGGTGAGGTCGTAGAGCTTGGGCGCCTTGTCCTTCTCGCGCTTGCGCTCGACGGACGTCACCTTGATCGAGCTACCTCGCGCTCGCGCATCGTCGGCTCGACTTGCGGCCTTGTCCTTGTCGGATAGCTTCTCGCCAAGAAGTGACATGCCGTGGGCGGAAATGCGCACTTGATAGAAAGGCTCGGGTTCGAACGCGCGCGACTTGCGCGTGCGCTCGACGATGAGGGCGAGCGTGGGGGTTTGCACGCGTCCGCACGAAAGCCGCGCCTTGTAGAGCGCGTTCAACGCGGTGGACGCGTTCATTCCGACGAGCCAGTCGGCCTTGGCGCGTCCCCGCGCAGAGTCGGCAAGGCCGTCATAAGCCGATTGGGGCTTGGCCGCGGCGAGGTCCGCGCGCACCTGCTCGGGCACAAGGGAGGTCGACCAGAAGCGCTTGACGGGCTTCGAGCAACCGGTGAGCTCGTAAACGCGGCGGAAGATGTCCTCGCCCTCGCGGTCGGCGTCGCAGGCGTTGACGATGTACTCGACGTCGGGCGACGCCATGAGTTTCTTCAAGACTTTGAACTGATCCTTCCCGTCATCCGCCACGTGCCAACGCCATTCGGTCGGCACCATGGGCAGATCATCCATGCCCACACGGGCGAACTCGGGGTACTCGCGTGGAAGATCGAGGCCGACGAGATGGCCGTGGCACCAGCTCAGAAGGTAGCCGGTGCCGGCAATGAAGCCGTCCTTGCGCTCATGGGCGCCGACGGCTTCCGCTATCCCCCTCGCGACGCTCGGTTTTTCCGCGATGATCAGAACGCTCATGCGCTATCCCCTTCTTCTTTTTGCGATGCGTGAATGCACTGCGTTTCGGCTCGATGCCGTGCACAGCCGGTTCTAGGCCTTCGATGCATATGCCTTTGGGTCTCATTCGCCATCCTCCCTGCGCAAGCGCCAGATGCCCACTGCGACCGAAGCCGCCAAAGCCAGGAAGAACAGCACCGCGAACGCCTCCACGGCGATGAACGCGCCGAACCACAGCGACGCCACCTCGCATACGGCGAACATGGCGGCAACGGCCGCGAGGCCGACTTGAACCTTGCCTGTCACCGGAACCATCCCCTCCTCGCGTCCACGGGACTGAACGCGCTATTTTTTGGAATGAACGCGCACGGAGTACGCGTCGACGCGGGCGATGGCCGCATCGGCCGAGGCGTCCAACTCGTCGTTGTCGGGAACGAGGCCGGGGATCTCGGCAAGCGCCAGCGAGAGCGCGTCGAAGTCGATGCGCTTCCAATCGCCGAGCAGAGCCAGCACCTCTTCGCCGATGGCCTGCGCGGCTTTCGCTTTGGCCGCGCCCTCCTTCTTCTGCTGCACTTTCTTGACCTCGGCTATTTTGTTTTCGATGGATTTGCGCTTCTCGTCCCACTTCGCGCGCTCCTCGACAAGCTCCTTCTCGTAGTCCTCTACTGTTTTCGTTTTCCTCGCGGCCATTACCGCACTTCCTTTCGTTCTTCGGTTCGTTCTTCTTGTCGATACGCCGATTGCCACACGGCGGCGCAGTAGCCCACGCCGGCGCACTCGGCGTCGCATGTCTTCATTCGTGACATATGGGCGTTGTTGAGCTTGCGCATGAGCGCAGGCGTCACCGATTTAGGGAGCTTAGCCGTCATTCGATATCGCCCATCGTTCGCAACTTCGTCCTCATCGCGTGCAGCCCTTCGTCCTCGGCAGGGTAATAGAGACTCGTCGGCACGCCGATATCGTCGAACGCGGCGAGGCAGGCGCGAATCACGGCGTTCACGAACGAGAAGCAGCCTTCCCCGCTCCCGTACTCGTCGTACTCGGCCTGGTCGCGGTAGTAGGGCATTACGATGACCTGCGGGCCTTCTTGAGCGAAACCGGCGAACTCCTCGTAAACGTCCAGGACGTAATCGAGCGCTCTGCTCAAGCGCTCCTGCAACGCGTCAAGGCACACGCCGACTGCAACGGCGACGTCGTCGGAAACCGCAACCCCGCGCCAAGGCTCTTCGAGGGAGCGCACGTCGCGCCAATCGCACCCGCATTCGTTCGCAAGCTCCTCTATCGTGAGGCCGCAAAGCTCGCGCTTGGCGCGAAGCTTCGCGCCGCATAACACGTTATTCTTCGTCTGTTCCGACATCTGCCGCCTCGTCTTTCTTTTGTTTGCAGACGATTCGCACGCTGCCGATCTTGGTTCCGTTCGCCTCCGCTTCGCGCAGTTTATGGGCGACGTCCTTCAAGATTTCCGCCCCGGTTTCAGGGGGGATTCCGGCTTCGGTCATCTTCTTCGCAACCTCGCGGACTTTTTCGACTTGCTCTTCCTTTTCCTGCGCGAGGCGGCGTTCCTCTTCGGCTTGCCTTTCCTCCTCGGCTTTGCGCGCCGCCTTCTCGCGGCTCTTGTCGCCGACCAAGCCGAAAAGCGCGCGTAAACCACGCCAAAGGAGCTTGAGCAGCCAAACGGCGCCTCGCCAGATGTAATAAAGCAGATAGTAGATCGCTTTGAAAAAGAGGACCGTCAAATAGAACGTGAGTTGCACCACGATCATGAACAGTTGAAACGCATTCATAGTCTTTCCTTCGTCGTTTCCTTTTCAATAAGGAAGGGCGCCCGGTCAGGTATTTACGATGGGAACCGTCGTCCCCATCCCTGCCGGGCGCAATCGAGAAAGGGCAAGGAAGGGTTCTGGCCCTCCTTGCACTCTATATTATAATATAGAGTGCATCGTTTCCGCAGGTCAGCTTGCTTTTACGGCTATAGTAAAACGTAATACCGAAAGCTATGACTAGTCATAATCCTCCGCATCGGCGAAAGCCCGTGCCGCTAAACCAGCGCCGCCTTTATCGCCGTAAGTCGAAACGAAGTCCTGTTCCTGGGGAACTTCGCCATCGCCGTTGCCGTCGTCGTAATGTTCTTGATTCGCTTCGTCTTCTTCGTTGAAACCGGCTGCTTGCGCTTCTTCGAGCATTCCCACCGGCACGCCCAGCAGATCAGCCATCTCTTGGTTCGTTATCCCTTGATGCGCTTGCTCAAGCGCCTTGGATGTCGCGTAGATATCGGACAGCAACCCTACCGTGCCTTCGTCCCCGCAATAAATCCGCGAAAGCTGCTTCAGCTTGGTCAGGTTGACGATGCCGTCTTTGTACCGGACAAGCCGTTCCTCGCCGCAGTACCGGCAGACCATCAGTTTCGGCATGTCCTCAGGCGGCACAAGCGAAAGGCGGTAATCCTTCACCACACGGCACACGTCGCTGTCATCATTCGGCGCGGAGTGATGGCGCACCGTGACCATGATCCCTTCCGTTAGATCGCCGAAACATGCGTCGACCTCGACCGTCGCCTCTTCCTTTGTCGAAGCTCTGGGAAACTCCCAATGCCGAACCAAGCCGTCGTCGAACTCGACCTCGATGAACGTGTCCATTCGCTCTCTCCTATCTGTCGCCTAACGCGAACGATTGCTTCTTCCGTTTTCGTCGCGCCCGCCGCCACGGCGACTGGGCGATGAGGACGGGTTCTTGCCCGTCGCATGCCGCTGGTTGCGCGAGCGTTGCTGCGGCGACGACGCCTTGCCCGTTTTCGAACCGGGGACGTTGCGGGGGCGCACGCTTGCGCCTGCCGCCTTCGCCCCCGCCATGCCCGGATCTTCGATGCCCTTGAACATCATCGATTTCTCGGCGACGCGCTTAGCGGCTGCGAGGCGTGCGTACTGCTCGTTGAGCGACTGCTCGGTCTCGGGATCCAAGCGGTTCTGCTTCCTGGCGACCGCCAAGCTCTTCTGGATGCCCTGCATCTCGCGCAGGAAGTCGGCCTGGCACCTGATGCCGAAACGCTCCACCGTGCGAAGCGTCGACGCCACTTGAGCGACGCTCACGGAACGGTCGACGACGGCGACGCGCTCCGCGTTGCGGCACGCGTCGCGAATGGCCTTGAGGGCAGCCGCCTTCTCTTCCGGCGTGGCATGGCGCCGCTCGGTCTTCGAAGAGTCGGCCACCGTACGGACCTCCGCGAGCTTCGCCTCGGGAGCGGCGGCGAGCACGTTCGGTCGCATCTTCTCGCGCAGCGCGGCTATACGCGGACGCACCTGCTCGATACGTTCGCGTATAGCCCTCGGAACGTAGCTCTCGCCGAGCTGCTTGCCGGAGCAGCGCCAACGCGTCGGGTTCGCAGGATGCGCGTAAACGAAGTCCTTGTCGCTTCGCGATACGGACACCTCCACGCCGTACGCTGCGCACGCGTCGAGGAACTGCGGTATGCCGTCGCTCGTGCGCACTGCGATGTCGGCCACGTTGCGAAGCTCTTGCTTCCAGCTGAACTTGCGCTCCTTGCGTATAGCGTTCTCGGCGGCCGTGCGCTTGACCTTGAGCGTCGGTTCGAGCTTCGCGGGCCCGTCGTTCTCGAAGGCGGTCAGCCCGTGCTTCAATGCGAGATCCTGCAAGTGAGTCGCGAGGAACTTGTTCTGGCTGTTTTTGATCTGAAGTTTATTGCCAGTCTCGAGATCCGTGTTGTTCACCACAACGTGAGCATGCGGGATGCCGCGCTTGTTGTCGTCGTGGTACACGATAGCGACCTCGAATGTGCCGAGCGAGCCTTCCCCGCTGCCGAACAAATCGTTCGCCCATTCGGTAACGAACGCTCGCAACGTGTCGATATCGACCTCATCGCGTGGATCGGGGCTGACGATGAACTGTTGATAGGTCACCGGGGATCTTCCGCCGTACAACCTGTTTTTGCCATTCTTCTCGCGCGTCTTGTCAAAAAAGTACGACCAGTTGCGTGTGTGGTCTCGATCGGTTGGAAAGTTCAGGAAGTCGCGCGCAATGGCGCGGTTGTTCTTCTCTAGATAATCTTGGATGTGATAGACGCATTTCAGGTGACTTGCAATCGACTTCACCATCGCCATCGCTACGCCCCCTTCTTAGTATTCTTTGATTCGGGCAGCACAATGAACCCATCGAACATGTCTGCGCCGAGTCCGTCGAGCTTCTTCCAAATGTCCATATAACGTGAAGCGGCTTGACCGAGCTTCCTGTCGGCATGATCGCACAGCTCGACCGCTCGGTAGTAGCTCATGTTCTCCGCAGCGCGGATGATGTTCATGTCGTGCAGTGCGTCGTCGAAGAGGTAACCGGTCGAACGAACGAGCTCCACGAGTTCGGGAAGCGAATCGCGATCGACGTACACTAGACGCGCGTTGAAGTACTTCTCTAGCATTGCCGCGTCGTCGATCCCGGGCATACAGAAGCCGCGCACGTAGTCGGATTTCGACACGCCGAGCTTCGTGCAGTTGCTCGAAAGTCGGTCAACAGTTTCACTGTCGGAGCGAAAGATGAACATGTTCGGTTTGTCTTTGCGGAAGGCGTCAAGCGTGTGTGAGTTAACTTCAAGAATCGCTTCACACGTTTTTATGCCGAGACTTGCCAGCGCATCAAGGTGCAGGAGTTTGTCGTGAGCGGACGTCGCGACGCTCTCGGCGTGCGCGACGTTGGTGAAGTGCTTGTGCACGAGAGCGTCAATGGCTCGGAAGTACTGATCGCGGTGGTTCATCCACCGAGCGAACTGCACTTTAACGCGAAAGAAACCGAGCGTGTCGACGGCCGTCATGACTGCGTCGGCCTCTTCACGCATCGCCACATTGGTCGACACGTCGAAGCGCGCGGCTAAGCGCGCAAGATCGCTTCGAGTGACGTTAAGTTGTACGGCATTCGCGCGAAGAATCATCGATTGCTCATCGGTGATTCGCACGCGAATGTGTTTGCTTGATGGCATAGCTCACCAGATTTCTCGCATGCGGTTGGTAGCCGATGCGAGACCTTTTCAGTCTCCTGCATTCGCGTCGATTGGTAGTCGACGCGAATGATTATAACCCGCGCGAGAGCGAAGGGTTGCGTTTTGTTCGCGAACGAGAGTGAGCGAACGGCGCGCTTCAGCGCGCACTTGCCGGCGAGAGCCGGGCAAGTCCCGAAGTGGGAACGGAGGGTCATGCTCCGAAGGAGCCAAGACGCCGCTTTGCGGCGGTACTTTGGGTGTATACACAAAGTACGGCTCTTGTGACTACAACCCGCACCGAAGGTGCGCGTGTAGTCCTCACCCTCCCCGTGGCGCGAAAGCGGCTAAGGGGAGGGGCGGGTCTGGGCGGCACCCAGCCAGGTTCATGGCGATTTTTGCGCACCTCTGAGCGAGGAAAAGCCGGCACTGCGATCGAAAAGAAGCCGCGCGGTAAGAACAATGGTCGGATTGCTCGCTGCGCTCGCAAGTGCCGCCGAAAACTTTGCGAGGTTTTCGGCGGCGTTGGGCGCAATCGATATAAGAAGACGCGATCCTGCTAGGAAGCAGCCATATCGAATCGCTCGCATGCGCTCGCTAGTGGTACGCGCAACTTGGCGTGTGGAGCCAAGTTGCGCGTTGGCGATTCGCCTCACGGCGAACGGTATGGATCACGTTAACGCGATGTTGTTCGCGCGGAACGCGCGAGTCGCACTGAAAGCTATGATGGGCTTTCAGGGCGTGTGTTGATAGCCGTCCGAATCGTGTTAGTCTGCCGGGCACCATTCATTTGATTCGAAATCGATGTCGTCAGAAATCTCTCGGACATCGACCACGCGCGGGTTTCCGAAATCCGTGCGGTCCACATCCAGTGTGTCTATCCAATCGCACATGTCGTATTTGAGCGCATCGAATTTGGCGACAGCGTCGAGCGAGCTCTCTGCTTTGACGTAAACGCTGAAGTCGGTCGAATACGTGAAAGCCGACGACACTTCGTAGGCTCTAAGCGCTATGTCTATCTTCTTTACTTCGATTGCTTTACGGTATGCAGCGACAGCTTCCTCGATCTTCGAGTAATAATGACCTTGCGACCAATCACGGTCCTCGGTGTCGTAGCCGAACGCTACGACGTACGGCATATGTTCCGCATCGATCAGCTTCACCAAAGCGTAGCTGGATGCCTTATCGTATTCGAGCAGGAAGTTCTCGACCATCGTTGTTCCTTTCGTTCTTTCGTGTTTCGCACCTTACACGTTCGATGAGCAAAGGCTCATCGAACGTGCCATTGGGCCCACTGATGGGAAAGCCGGTTAAAGCTCGCGCGCGTCCCCCAAGCGCTTAAAGTCGATCTCGCCATCGTGTGCGTAGACCGCATAGCAACCGTCTAGGGTCACGATCGGAGTCCAGTCATGCACCGACCCGTCGAACCAAGGCTCTTTCGATGGGCAGTCGTAATCCGGTATCTCGATGCGGTTGCCGCATACCGTCGTGACGAACTCCAAGTTGCTCTTCGTGCCCTTATAGGGTTCGTACTCCTCTTCCGAGTCGAAGACGCGAACCTTCGTTATCCCGTCGCCGTACGCATTTGGGATATGAACCCTGCATTCCCTTGTGCCGACCAAGATTCCGCCTGCATCCGAATAGACTTCGTATTCCTTCATTTCAGTACCTTTCTCTTGTCCTTCTACCGTGCGAACGCCGCTCGGGCACAGGCGCCGCACTTGCGCCGTGCCCTGCGCGCCTTCGCACGGCTTGCCCGCGCCGCACCCCCTCGCCGAAGCGGGTCAAGGGGGAAAGAACGGAAGTTTCGGGACAAGTTTCCGCGCAGCGGAAAGTTTCCCGGAAGTTCCGGGCGGACCTTGACGCGCAATGAGGCGGGGGTGTTGGAAGTCCCTGGCGCACGTGGCTCGAACGTGCCGGGACGGTGCCGAAAGGGGTCGCTTTCCACCGCGGCCGCCGATGCGGAGGGCCTCAACAACCCGTAGCGAGGCGCTGCGCGGTGGTAAGCGCGAGCGCAGGCAGTCCACCCGCGTGCCGCACGGCGCTCTGAGCGTCGGGCGGTGGGCTGGCTGCGTGGGAAGGCGGGGTCGCAAGGGGCGGCACGCCACTTGCCGCCTGGGAGGGTGCAGGGAACCGCGGCGCGAGCCGGTTCCCTGCCGCGTCGGCGCGGTGATATGAAGAAGCCTCCTCCGAATGCCCAATGACTCGCAACGATCAAGGGCATATGGAGGAGGCTGGCGGGTCGGCTACTCGGCTTCGGCGGGCGTGCACCAGTACGATCCGCAGGGAGTGTCGGCGTTGACGTTCGCCATGGGGAGGTGCGTGAATCCGTCACGGTAAGCGAACGCCTCGGCTTCATCGAGGTCGCAGACGTATTGGTTCTTCGTCTCGGCTTCCTCGCAAAGCCGCTCGAAAAGGCTCCTTCCGTCCCCTTCGTCGGCAGTGACGGGCGCGTAGCACCAGGTCATCTCCTGCGCTCTCCATCCCTTGCCGTCCTCGCATCCGTACACGTACCCGTTGTAATGGGCGTGCTTCACGCCGCCCACCATCTCGATGCTGTAAGTCTCTACGTCTGCGCAGGTTTTCAGATACGTCTCGTTCATGGTTCATCTTCCTTTCAGTTCACGGTTTCGAGGTTGCTTCCTCATTCGCCGCATCGTTTCCTGTACGCCCCGCACTTGACGATCCCGTCAGACGCGATCTTCTTGGTAACCCCGCACGAGTGTCCGATCGCCTCGGGGAATCCGTACACACATGTCGAGCAGGCACTCTCAAGATGCTCGACCATGCGGTCGTACTCTTCCTCCGTCATGGCGCGTTCTGAGAATCGCTCCACGTGTGTCCATTTCTTAGACCGCACGCTGGCGGGATATTCATGCTGCTCTTTCATGACGTATCTTCCTTTCTTTCTCGCTTCGCCCAAGCGACTCGCTTGGGGGATGGGCGCCGTTCTTGCGCCCGCCCCCGTGCGCCGTCGCTTGGCCTGCCATGCGCGCACCCCCTCGGCAGCGCGGGTCAAGGAGAAAAGAACGGAACTTGCGGGATAAGTTTCCGCGCAGCGGGAAGTTTCCCGGAAGTTCCGGGCGGACCTTGACGCGCTGAGCTGCTGAGGGTGCATCGAAGTTGCGAGGAGGAGGGTCTTGCACGTGCTGGAAAAGCCGCAGGCAGCTGTGAAATGTGGGGTCGCAAGGGGCGGAATGCCCCTTGCCGCCGTGGAGGGTGCAGGGAACCGCGGCGCGAGCCGGTTCCCTGCGGCGCGCAGATCGAGGGACGGGCTTTAGGCTGCGCCGAGAATGAGCGATTCGGTGGAAGGAAAGCCCTCGGCGGTAACCCGCCGAGGGCTTGCGGGCTAGTCCGTCACTTCGAAGAAGTAGCGGATGTCGGCTTCGCTAAGCGGAGAATCGTCGTCATAGACGAAATCGCGCACGGCGTAGTAGCACTCGGCGTAGAGGCGCGAAAGCTCGGGGTTGCCCGCGGCGTGCTGCCAGCTCTTGTGGTTGGTGACCATGGCAAGGTTGGCAAGGTAGCGGACGTCGTGCTTCCCAATCGCGAACGCCCTTTTGAAGGTGTCTTCGATTGCGGGAACGCCGCCCAAATCCTCGGCGATGTTGAAGTCGCCTGTGAAGGTGCTCGTGAGGTCGCCGTAGGTCTCGGTCTGAGCCATGCGCGCCAGCTTGAGTTCGATTGCTTCCATTCGTTGCTCCTTTCTCGGTCCCGCCCCGTCGGGCGGCTTGACGGCGTTGCCGGACGCGCGCACGCGAGCACGGCGCAAGGGGGAAAGCGAAAACCCGGAGGGCTAGAGCTTCCGCGAAGCGGAAGGTTTTACGCGGCCCTTGCGCCTGCACAGTGGGCGAGCGAGATTCGCAACGCCCAAGCAAGCCACGAGGGCGTGCAACCGGAAGGGTTGAATGGGGGCAGGCGCAAGCGAAGAAGCGCGGCGCATGAGTAGTGACCTGCGGCGCCCGTAGCAATCGAGAGGCAGCAGGTCAATAGGAAGGATTTGGTGCGGTTTCGGCGCGAAGGCGGCAGAAGCCAGTGCGAAGGCGAAACGCAGCCGGCAGACCGAGACAGGCGTTTCGCTATCAACACGCGGCTCCTCGGTCTGGCAGCGCCGGCGTAGCCCGCCGCACGCTGACCATCGAGCGGCTGTATGGTCGCAGCGCGTTCGCGGGCGCTCATGCGCGGCAGGGAACCGCGGCGCGAGCCGGTTCCCTGCCGGGCGCGAGCAAAAGAAAAGCCCCGCCGAAGCGGGGCTTTGGGCGCGTTGGCTAGAACGGGATGTCGTACGGAAGGTACTCGGCCTCGGGTTCGGGCGCTGCCGCTTGGTCGGCGGGCGCGGCGCCCTTCTTGTCGTGAAGCGCGATCTCGTCGACGACGACCTCGATCTTGCTGCGCTTCTGGCCGTCGCGCTCCCATTGGCTCCAACGGAGCTTGCCCTGAACGGTCACGCCGGATCCCTTGTGCAGGATGTTCGCAAGCGCCGATGCGCGGGAGCCGAACATGGTGCAGTCGATGTAGTTCGGGTGGTCTTCCCATTCGCCGGTCTGAGGGTTGCGGCGGCGATCGTTCACCGCCACGCTGAAGCCGAGAATTTCGGTGCCGTTTGCGGTTGCGCGAAGCTCGGGGTCGCGGGTGAGGTTTCCGGAGATGGTGCAGGTGTTGATGGACATAATGGTGTTCCTTTCCTCGTCGTTTTGGTTTCAGCCCGTCGGCTGACGCCGCGTTGACGTCCGCGCGGACAAGGAGCGGAGCGCGGCCGAATCGGCTGCACGACCAGAGCCTTCGGGCTCAACCTGCGTCAAAGGCGCGATGCGCCTTTGCGCGGGTTTCGTGCGGTCGACCGAGGCCGCGTGAAGCGACGCAGAACGCGAGGGAGGATGCGCAGAGGAAGCCTGGCGTGCGCTGAAACCCTACGAGGAAAGTATACATTACCGAAGAGATCAACATCTACGCCGCCGGAAACCGACAGCGCCTTGCGCCGTGCGGCAAACCGACGCGCAAGAAGGCGTTGGAAAGCGTGGCGGATGAACGATGCCGCAACGGCAGGCGAACGGAAAGCCCGCCCGGAACCCGCCTGCACCGGCTCGAACCGGCAGGCACAGCGAGCATCGCAAGGGAACGGCAGGGAACCGCGCAGGGTGCGGGACTGGGCGCAAGCGACGGCTGAAAAGCGCGGGTCGGCCCCGTCAAAACGCCGCGCCACGAGAAAAGCCTGCACCCAGAAAACCCGAGAGAGCCCGAAACGGGCGCTCCCGAGAATCGGGCGTGCAGCCATCCCCTAGAGTCGGGAGCGAGGCCGCGAGAAGCGGCTGCAAACCGAACGGAAGGAGAAGGCAATGAAGGAGAAGGAACCAACCGTCCTCGAGGTCACGGCAGTGCGGAACATGGATGTGCCCGAGCTGAAGTGGATCGTCTGCTGTGACAACCCCGCTACGGAAGAGTGCCTGAACGTCTGCTACCTCGAGGACGGCGGGAGGCACGTGCTGTCGCTTGCGACCGACGCCGTCCCCCGCCCTATGAGGCCGAGCGGCAGCTGCTCGCTCTGGCTCGACGTTGACTCGGGCGAATGGGGCGGGTCGGCGCCGACGTGCGGCGAAGAGCCGCCACGGGAGCATGACGTGACGCTCGACGCGGCCGAGGCGGCGAGGATCGCGAACGCGTGCGGGCTGGACGCCGTTGCACGGGCGGTTCTGGTCGCACTGCAAAAGGACGGGGCGCTCGACGCCCCGTGCGAAGGCGCCTGAGGCGCGGACATACCCGCCGCCCCTGGCCTAGGGACTGGGGCGACGGGCTTTTCCAATGACGGGGATTCCCAAGGGGCTTTCGAGCCTCTTGAGCGGGAAAGGAGGCGCGGAACCATGGGCGCCGCCCATGGTTCCGCAGACGCGGCCAACGAGGCAGCCGCCCGTGAGGACGGGCGGGGCGGTTGCCGAGCGACGCGCGGGACGAGGGGCGTGGCGTTAAGCCCACATAAGCCCATCGCTTTATCACCATCATGTGCTACAGACGGCTGACCACAGCAGCTTTCACCAACTTGCCGCCAAATCCGCACCAAATTCAGCACAGCGACTTCGCGCGCCCGACACGCTACAACGGCCGGGAGCTTGGCGAGTTCCAACCAGCCACTTAACAAGATCCGCCAGCGATTTCACATGCCTGGTCATGGATATAAGAAGCGACCATGGCTCTGACCTGCTGTTATTATCCTCGTTAGAGTATAATGAGGGTATGACGGGATTATCGTCATACCCTCATGAAGTAAAGATCGACGAGCAAAGCGGGGATGCGGAAATGGCAAGCTGGGATGTGGACGAACTCGAGTCGTGGCTCCTCTACCGCGAGGAGGACAAAAACGGAATCGAGACCGAGATCAGAAGGATCACCGGCAACCGGAGCATCGAATTGCGCGAGAACGAGCGCAAGGGAGGCCTCGTGGCGGGCCGCCTGGAGGCGGACGGCGAGAGGTGGCCGTGCGGGGACGTCGGGCCCATGGACATGCGGGGCATGGCCCGCATAGCCTCGCTGTTCGAGGAAGGGTCGGTGCTCGGCTTCTGCGAGACGTGCTCCGCGTTCTACCATTTGGAAACCAAATCGGGAGGCAAGGTGGTGAACAAATGGTTCCCTGCGGCGGAAGCCTACGAGGCGCTGCCCTGGGACGAGACCTCGTGCGCCGAGGTGAGCTTGGATGACCTGAACCGCCGCGCAAGCCCTCCGTTTCATCCGTAGGCAACGGGATTGAGCACCCCGAGTTCATGTGGAGGGACTAGCGGGCGTCGGATTCAAGAACGGATCCGACACGAGAAGAGGCCGGGGGCGGATGCCCTCGGCCTCTTTCATGTTCTTATAACGCTTGCAGCTACTCGAACTCGTGAACCCACCAACGGACGGTCGGCGGCAGGCCTGTCTCGGGACGGTTCAGACGCTGCTCCAAATAGAGTCTCGTCCTTCTGTCTCCGATGCGGATGCGGTACCTGGCGGTGAAATAGCCGCCGGAGCCGGGGCGGAACTCCCCCGCCTCGACGATCTCAGTCACTTTGAAGGAGCGGCCGTCGCGCCAAGCGACGCTCAGCGGCTCGAAAGAGCCGTCCTCGCGTATGCGGGCGACGACGTCCACGTACCGCTTGCGGACGCGCCTCATCCTGCCCTTGCTGTCTTTCATCCAGTCTTCCATGCGTTCGATTATCGAACAAATGGTCGAAATCGGGTACCGAACAAACCATGGAGATTCGCTGGGAAGCGGGAGTTGTCTTAGCTTTCCAGCGAATGAAAGAGCTGCGAATACGCCGTGTCGGGTGGGAAGTCCTTCGCCACGGCATGGCCGTTGGCGACTATAAGGGCGTTGAGCATGTCCTTCGCCGGATCAGCGTCGGCCTCGCTCGGGTCGCTGATCCAAACGTAACGGAGGTAGCGCCCGTATTTGTCGGTGTCGGAAACGTCCTTAACGAGCCAAACGCGAGTTCCCTTCGGCAGGCTGTCCTTCAACCAAGCGCTTGCTTCGCGCCCGTCCTCGGTGTTCTTGGAGTCATCGGGATTGACCGATTCGGGCGCGTCGATGCCGATCAGCCTGATGCGCATGGTCTCACCGCCTGCGGCAGGCTTCACGTCGAGGGTGTCGCCGTCGACGATTTTCTCGACAACCGCTTCGACGGCTGCTCGATCTTCGGCGCTGCGCTGTTCGGCTCCTTCATGGCGCTGGGCAACGGAAACGGCGAAAACCACCGCGACGGCAACGATGATGGACGCCATCTTGCGAAACGAAAGGCTCGCACGTCGCATGGCCACTCCCTTTTTAGCTTGATTCTTCATTCCTTGACTCCCCTAGACGTTTCGATGAAAACGAAGCTTAAAACGCTTTCTCCTCGACTGCAATAAACCCAATCGAATCGGAAAACCTTCCGCCTGCTCTTCGTTCTTCACCCGTGCGAACGCCGCTCGGGCACACGCGCCGCACTTGCGCCGTGCCCTGCGCGCCTTCGCACGGCTTGCCCGCGCCGCACCCCCTCGCCGAAGCGGGTCAAGGGGGAAAGAACGGAAGTTTCGGGACAAGTTTCCGCGCAGCGGAAAGTTTCCCGGAAGTTCCGGGCGGACCTTGACGCGCAATGAGGCGGGGGTGTTGGAAGTCCCTGGCGCACGTGGCTCGAACGTGCCGGGACGGTGCCGAAAGGGGTCGCTTTCCACCGCGGCCGCCGATGCGGAGGGCCTCAACAACCCGTAGCGAGGCGCTGCGCGGTGGTAAGCGCGAGCGCAGGCAGTCCACCCGCGTGCCGCACGGCGCTCTGAGCGTCGGGCGGTGGGCTGGCTGCGTGGGAAGGCGGGGTCGCAAGGGGCGGCACGCCACTTGCCGCCTGGGAGGGTGCAGGGAACCGCGGCGCGAGCCGGTTCCCTGCCGTGCACGCGATGAAGGCCGCCCGCGAGATGCGGGCAGGGCGGTCTGAAAGCGGGCAGGTTCGGGAAGAGTAAGTGCCTGCGCCTTACGGCGCAGGCACTTATGAGGTTAGTCCATCTTTTGCAGGCAGTTGATGTGATATCTGTAGGTTGTTTTGTTCATGACGTTCACCTTATCTTTCTGATTCATA